>JAAUXV010255928.1_pt1 | contig 10313 bp, 7 predicted proteins | sample 7278181 | NCBI WGS metagenome assembly JAAUXV01 (sample SAMN14350114, study PRJNA611818) | marine sediment metagenome | isolation source: surface marine sediment (2.1m) | place: French Polynesia: Moorea | collected 2018-08
AGAACGGTTGTGGGAGAAAGCAGGGTGGTCGTGAGAGTTTTTTCTCGTCGCCAGCAAATATATTTTTTTGGCAAACGTAGGAGTGCATGGGTTCTGGAGCAACCATAAAAACTTTTTCCGCGGTTCTGTTTGCTGTTGGACGCAAATGCTGCGTGCAAGTTTGATTTCAATACAATTCAACGGAAATAACTGCTTCCTCGCTCATCCCTCAGCGCATCTCGGTGTATAACCAGTGTTCCTGGTCCTCCTCGCATGGCTCGGAGTATTCGTCCCAGGAGTTGAACTTGCGCCTGTCCAAGAGTCTACACTCTGAGGTGGAAGCATACGTGGGCAAGGGGGGGGGGGAGGGGGGGGGGGACACCCATAGGCTGACTTTCCCTCTTGTAAGTCCCCCTCCCTAAGACCATTTTTATACCACCCAATACGATGTTTTTAGAAAAAATTCATTTTACCCCCTCCCTTACACCAAAAAATTGCAGTTTTCTTAACATTTTCCGGAAAATATGTGAAAATTTTGAACAAAAAAATGTTGAACTGGACCGATAGACAGGGCGCGGAGGACTCCTCCTCGCAGAGCCTAAGGCATTCCGTCATCTCGGTGATTCGCGGGTGGGGCGCCAAGCTATGGCCGCTGATGCAGCTCCACTCGGCGGGGTACGTCCAACTGGCGTGGGATGTTTGTGAGAGGAAATTGGGAATGGAAGTAATTTACTGAAACAGCAAACTTTTAGGCGACAATACCTTTCAAAATAGATCGAGAGAAGCATCACCTGTAGGAGCATGGTTCGCGGCAAGGTGGACAACAAGGTTATTGGTTGCTTGTTGAAGATCGAGTGAAGGTCTTGAAGGATGTGCGCCGGCACGGGTTCCCCGTGAATACATGGAAAAGTGCATTGTAAGGATAGTAAGGAATGTCGATCAGGAAGAGGAATGCGAACAACTCTTGCTGTGATAGAGTAGTGGCAAAGTTGACTTGCACACATGGTTTTAAGGGCGGTTTTTTTTCTAATTCTCCTTTTTCTGAGGGTGAGTGTGCCTTCGATGAAACCACACAATTCATTCTCCTCCGTACTCTCGAAAGAGTTTGGGGGGGGGGCACCTTCTTTTCTGTGATCTGTGGTCCTGTGGAAGAGCATAAAATGAGAACTAGAGGAAGCGGCCGGATCCGTTCTCTCTTTGCCTTTCCTTTCTTCCGTTTCAGATGCCAACTGCAGAAGTGGCAAGAAGTGTAGCAGAAAAAATAGAAGGAATACGGATCCGTTGCATCGTTTGCGAAACATTTCTTTCCTGCACACACGGTGCAAGCAGCACAAACAGCCAAACTCCCATGTTTCCGCCATAAAAATACTCCACAAAAAGAGCGCGTGAGAGAGAGATCGTTGAAGGATTGTTTCGTCGCTCCCGCCAAATGACATGCTCCAACGACCCTCGTTCTACATCCCGTCGAAATGGCACCGAGCGAGCGACAGAAACATTTCAATTTCGAGAGAGGCAGGCGAAGCACGCGACACTGCTCGCCTATAAAAAAGAAATTTTGACGAATTGCTGCCGAAAAAGCAAACCAAACATTCGGAATGCAAAAGAAGCGATGAGGTCCCACTCGAAAATCAGATTGATACGTCACCCGCACTTCACATTCCCTCCCCCGTATATATATGAGATCCGTAAACATACGCGAGTTCATCAAAAGAACCATTTCCCCCCTTAATCTGATTAACGTGCGCTTTCCCACATACCGCGATTTTCTCCCTCCCCCCTCCAAGTTTTTTCGCGGACAGCGAGCGCTCAAAACAAATCTCCGTAATCCTCATTGAGATTCATGGAGAGAAGGGCGGCCGGATGGTGTACATATATGAGAGGCTTCTGCCCCTGTTGTGAGGTATTCCGCGGTGCTTACAGGGTAGAGATCAAATTTCAAAATGCCTTTGCTGAAAATCAACATCATTGTGTGTACTATTACAACATTCTTGTAAAAAATAGCAAGTCTTTAAGTCACCCTGTGCGCACTTATACTTTCCGAGGACGCGGAAGAGAAGGACGCCTCCTTCTCCTTTTTGGCATCGCTCGTGTGATCCACGGAAGCATCGGATTTGTGTGTACACACCTTCTTACGGTTTACAAATCAATTACCCGTGTCAAAAGCGCGCGTTTTCCCAGAGGCGGGCGGAGGGAAATTCTCACAGCGAGGATGTGGTTTCGCCGCCGGAGGGGAGAGGGGGGGACAAAGTGGTGTCGTCGACGGCGACGAGAGATCGATAAGTGTCGGGTGAAAAAGGAGAGGAGTACACCGTAGGTCGCGTATCCATAGACACGTTTTTCCGTGCTTCAATTCATTTTTCCAATTTTTATTTATTTTTTGCTATGAATGGGAAAATGAAAGTACCAAAGTTTTTTTAAAAAAATATTTAAAAAGAAGCTTTTTCTACGTGGCCTCAGTAATTTTCAGGATACTGGGAGGTCGCCGTCATAGTCGTTCGCTGTGCGGAGGAGGCGATCAAATAAAAAAGATGAAACGGGAGGAGGAGAATCGGCGTCGCGTGCGAAATCGGAGGCGCATATGGGAAATCGGAAGTGGCTGGATCGCTCGAGGGGGTAATGACAGGGCCCCAGCAAAAATATGTTGCACACTGTCGGTCGGAAGGGGGTAGGGGGGTGATGACAGCGACATTTACGAGATCGGGAGATGACGGATGGCAACAGAATCATGGACGTGTTTTTTCCCGCGGTGCAAAGAGGCAAGAGATATTTTTGGTTTGCGAAAAATCCCTGTACTGGCTGCACGAAACTCGCGCCGTCAAAATACAAGGAGACTCGGAGGGGAGTGGGTGGATCGACTGACTTACAGCAAAAACAATTTATTGAGCCGTTTACCGGGAAAACACTCAGATTCGTACATGACTACTTCTTTGCACATCGAATTTGAATTTTGAATTTAAATCTTTCGAGAGATTCATGTTTTCTGTTCTGTCGTGTGGGAAAAACCGTCGGTGCAAGCGTCGTAAAAAGGAAAACTCTTTTTTTCTCTCCGCGAAGGATGCTGCGGTCACATATCACACGCCCGCCGCCTCCATCAACCGACCGAAGAGCAATTACGATTTCATGCTCGAGAAAAAGGGGGGAAGAAACCGCCGCGGCCGCCGCCGTCCGCCTTTCCCCTAGCTGCAGACGCCAAAAACATTGATTTCACGGCACTTGGGGACACACTCACACGCGCGGTTTTTTCATCGGCGGCGGCCGCGGATTGCGGTGCGGTGCTCGAAAAATCCGTCACGCCCCAAAACACATCGCCGCCGAAAAGCGACTTTCTCGCGGCCAAAGCGAAAGCGACGGTATGATATGATGCTCCTTCTTCTCATCTCTTCCCCCCTCTTTTCCGTGCAATTGGCCGCGAGATTAATGATGATGATTGTTGTTGTGTCCCTCCTTTCGTCGCTCTCACCCCTTTATCCACCCCGAATCGTCCTTCTCATTTCGTGGGAAAAGTACAGCACACTTTTGCGATTTCGGTTGGAGACTTTTTCTCCTCCCTCAAGATCTGTTAAAAACAGAGAACGGCCTCCTATCCCTGCCAAAGTCGTCCAGGAAGTCCGAAGAAGTGACAAAATCCTCTTCTTCCTCCTCCTGTTCCCGGATGAGCTCCGCCCTCCTCCTGGCGGTGAAGACGGCGAACCATGCTACGAAGGCCAGGAAGACCACCAGAGCCAATGCCAGCATCAGGGCAGACACGTAGTCGAAAAAGCTGCTGTTGCTGCGGCGCGATGAAGACGATGAGCTGAAACCCCTGTTGTTTACCACATTGCCCTGAAAAAAGACAATGAAATATTTGTATTTAATTTTCGTGTTTTGTACAATCACGTACCTGATCAGCTTGAGCAAGGGCCTTTCCCGGGCTGAACTCTAGAAAGTCCCTCCACATTGAGAGCCTGGATCTTGCTGTCACCAGGGATGGGGGCGGGGAGGCGAAGGAGTTTCCATTCTTCGAGGGCTTCTGCCGAGGAGGGGTGGAGAGGATCACCCTCATCTTGGCGCCAATGCTGGTCCTCTTCGTCTGCACTTCCACTTGATTAATTCTAAGGAAGAAAGAAAAGACACTCGATGTAAGAGATGGTTTCTCACATTTTTGCCACCGTTGTTGCTTCCAAACACTGACGGAGGAGGGAGGTAAAAGAGGAAGATTCTCCCTCGCCGACGCGCGCCCGTGCGAAATGGAGGAGCTGCGTCAGAGCGCGTCATTGCGTCAATTACCCCTGTCGCGCGTCCTCACGGACGGATGCATTCTTTTCCCCCCACCACAACAATAATAAAAACTTCCCGTGTTGCCCCCGCCGATATCGAATGCGGTTTTCCCTCCGTCGTCGTAGGTGCTTAATTGACTCGAACCGAACAACGTCGGACACTCGCATTAGAAAACTGAGACCACACTTGAGAACAACTAATAATTGGGACGAACGAAAGACAAATCGACTTTAGTCACGATCACGAGAAGGGAAGGCCGCCTCCGCACGAAGGCGATTTTCCGCACGAGGGATGGAAGGGGGGATGCAAGGTCGGAAGGGGAAAGAATGAAGGGAGGGGGCAATTTTCCGACATCAATCCTACTTTCCGTTGCCTTGTGGGGACACGATAAAAAATGTCTTGTTTTTCAACCCACCATATTCGCAGAAAATGTGATAGGTTTTCTAAAATTAACAACTACGCGAACGAATATGGGCGGAAAAGTCCTTTTCTCGTCCCCGTTCCAGAGACGTGAGATGGAGAAAGAACGATAATTGAAAGGAGGTTCCGAGAGAAGAGAATTTTCTTGCGTACTCCCCTTGACAGGGCAAAGCGGAGGCGCCAAAACGGCCGAAAAAGGGCGGAAAATCAAAATCTCGGGATTGCAGGCGGAAAGGGGAAAAGCGCCGCCAAAAATATAAACAAAAACAAAAGCGTCATTTTTTGACGTCCGTGTTCAGGGCCACGTCCTCGTCCATCTCCTGCGCCACCACCATGGGCGCCACCCTGGACGAGACCTCCCTGGCCCTGCGCCGCGTGTTCACCGCCTGTCAGGAGGACGAGACGTCCATCTCCAAGTCCGTCTCCAGATTCAGGAAGGTGTGGGACAAGCAGGGCCAAGAGGACGACAAGGCCAGGAGGCACTTCTTCGCCAGGTTCGTACACTACCTCCAGCTCCCCCTGGCCATCAAGGAGAGGACGCCGTACGTGGACAGGTGTCTGGAGGTGGCGTGCAGGTTCGCCTCCTCGTTCCTCAAGGAGCAGCAGGACAAGGACAAGGACAAGGACAAGAACGAGAGCAGCGCCGAGGACGAGGAGGACCTTCCCGACCTTCCCCCGTTCATGCACTGGCTGTTCGAGTGGCTGCTGGACCATCATGAGGTGGAAGCGTCCCAGGCCAGGCTGAGGATCTGCCTCATGCTCAACCACCTCCTCAAGCTGATGGGCGAGGACGCTTCCATCGATGATGACCTCTACCAGAAGATCTTCGACAACATGCTTCTCAGGCTCAAGGACCGGGTGGCCGACATCCGCTCGCAGGCGGTGACCGCGCTCCAGCGGCTGCAGGACCCGCGCGACCCGGCCTGCCCCATCATCAAGGCCTTCGTCTTCCACATGGCCTCCGACCCCAGCCCGGTGGTCCGCCGCACCGTCGTCAGGGTCATCGGCGCCACCAGGCTCACCCTCCCGCACGTCATACGCAGGACCAAGGACGTCGACGAGGGGGTGAGGAAGGCCGCCTTCAAGTTCGTGGCCGAGAAGATTCACATCAAGTCTCTGACCATCGGACAGAGGGAGGAGATACTCAAGCGAGGGCTGGGGGACAGGGCAGAGGGAGTCAGGAGCATCATGGAGAGGGACCTCAGTAAGACCACGTTTGAGATTATTTCAGTCCAGTTTGCAAAACCTCTTTCATTTTTCCACAGTCCCCGCCTGGCTGCGCCTGTGCGGCGACAACGTGGTCCAGCTCCTGTACGCCCTGGACGTGGGCAACTCCGAGGACGGCGGCAAAGTGGCCGCCGACGCCCTCCGCGTCCTCTTCCGCGCGCTCCCCTTCCGCGAGCTGACTGAGGGCTTCAGCTACGTGGACGCCAACCGCCTGGTGCCCTACGAGAAGCTGACGGCGGAGACGGCATGCTACTGGCGGCACCTGGCCGCCTTCCTGGTGGGAGAGGGCGGCGGCGCGGCGGAGCTGGCAGAGCAGAAGCTGCTGCCGGAGCTGTCGGACTTCTGCCGCTACCTCAGGCACTACGTGCTGGAGATCGAGAGACCCGATCCCGCTGCTAATGGCAATGCGGACAAGAGCTCCGCCTCGGAAAGCAAGGACAAGGAGGAGGGCGAGTCCTGGACGTTCGTGGCAAAGCAGCTGATCGAGATGACCTCTCTGTTCGACCTTGCTGACGAGGTGGGTAGGGCCAACCTGGCGCAGCTGTGCAAGGACCTGATGTCCAGTCCTAGAGTTGCCCCGGGGGCCGCCGCAGGGTTCATCGAGCCGCTCATGTCGGTCTTCGCCTCGGTGAGGACGGACACTGAGGGCAGGATCAGGGAGGTGGCGGAGATCATCGCCGAGCTGAGAGACCCGCTGAGGGCGCCGGGCGAGGACGCCAACGTGACCACCGCCACCGCCGCTGGAGGAGGAGGAGGCTCGCCCGGGGCGGCCGGGCAGAAGACGCCGGCGGTGGAGACCACGCCGGCGGCTGTCATCAAGGCCAGGGAGGAGGAGAACAGGAGGAAGCAGATCGAGATCGCCAAGGTTCGCGTGCGGCTCAACATCCTGAAGAACGACCTGGACGAGGCCGTGCAGAACAAGGACTTTGTGCGCGCTCAGGAGCTCAAGATGGAGATGGAGGAGCTGGACGACGACTACAACAGGCTGCAGGAGGAGCTCACGGAGGCGGCGGCTATGGCGGCAAAGCCCAGCAGGATCAGCAACGCCTCAGAAGTCCCTAACAGTGACAAGGAAGCGGCTGCGGAGGATAAGGAAGCGGAGGAGGGTCCCCAGCAGACCCAGTCGGCTGCCAATGACGACCCGGTTGTGGTGCTCAAGTGCCTTGAGATTCTCTACCAGCTTATGCAGGACACTGCCATCAAGACCCTCAACGCCACCCTGCTCACCCTTCTGGACGAGCTGGTGATGCCCTCCGTCCGACACCTGGAGTCCGACATCAGGATGATGGCCGTCAAGGCCATCGGGGTCTTCTCGCTCAGGAGCATCAGCGTGGCCAAGCAGAACCTGCTGCTGCTGTTCCAGGTACGTAAAATTTATTATTCAACAGAATAGGAAGACATTATACTTGCCTTTAAATCTCCAGGTTGCCCACCTGGACCAGAGGGACGTCCGGCTGGTTTCCCTGGCCATGGTGAACGACCTCCTGCTGTGGTTCGGCCTGGGTGCCTTCCTCTCACCGCAAGACGCCACCGCCACAGAAAACGGCAGCGGAGGAGGGGAGACCAACGGGGAGAACGAAGCCGAGAAGAACGGGGCAGACGAAGAGGAGCAGCAGTCAAACATAGAGAGCATGCTGGAGAACGAAATGTCGACGGACATTACCCGAAGAATGGTGAGATTGATTCGGAAAATGGTTATTTCGTATAACGGAAACCTTTTTTTCTGTTTCGCAGAACCCCAACTTGACCCAGACCGACCTGAACGCCCAGGGCGGCAACAGCGTAGTGGCGCTTCTCACGCGCATGCTTGACGACCCCGACGAGGACATCCGCGCAAAGGTGGCCGAGGGCATGTGCAAGCTGCTGATGGTCGGCTCCATCTCCTCCCCGCGCCTCCTCCAACGCCTCGTCCTCATGTGGTACAACCCGCTGGCCGAGGCAGACTGCAAGCTGAGACACGTCCTCGGCGCCTTCTTCCCTCTCTACGCCTCCGTCTCTCGGGCCAACCAGGACTGCCTGGAGGAGGCGTTCCTCCCCACGCTCCGCACCATCATGGACGCCCCGCTCACCAGCCCGCTGTCCGAGATCGACGCGGAGGACGTGGCGCTTTTCCTGGTCCAGCTCACCAGGGAGGACTTCCTCCAGAACAGGGACTCGCAGGGCCCCAACGTGCACGACAGCCTGGCCTTCTCACTCTGCAATGAGGTGCTGTCGCAGCCTGACCACAGGAGGACCAGGCTGTACACGCGGCTCCTGCTCAACCTGCAGGTCTCCTCCACCGACTTTGTCAAGTTGAGGGAGCTCAGGAATCTGAACGAGCAGATGCTGGCGGCCGTCTCGGACAAGACCTGGCTCAAGACCCTGGAGAAGTTCGGCGCCGGGCTGGCGGTCTACCTCAGCAAGGACCCGGACGCAGGGAAGGAGGAAGAAGAGGATGCCGCGACAAAGAACAAGGATGGAGGCGAGCAATCTCAGGACGAGAGCCAGGACGAGGGCGGCACCAGCATGAACAGCACCAAGGCGGCCAAGAAGAGGCAGCTTTTCAGTCAGACCAACCAGACGGTGGTGCTGAGCCCGACTGACCGCCGCACTGAGCAGCGCCGCGGCTCCTCCGACGTCATCGACTCACCTTCCACTAGCAGCGACCAAGGAGTCTTCTTGCCCCCCAGGCCGGTCTCCCAAACCAAGAAGGCGACCGGCGGCGGCGGCAGGGGCGCCAAGGCAAGGAAGGTGACCAACAACGACGGTGAGGTCACCAGGATCGAAGACACCGACGAAGAGGAGGAGGAAGAGGAGGTGGTCAGCGGCAACATCTCTCGCGCCGCCCGGCTGGGAAACAACAATGCTCCGGAGATCAACGTGCAGTCCGCGACCTCGGGCGAGGAGGCAGAAGAGGAGCAGGAAAAGGAAGAGCAGGAGCCCGCGCCGACCACCTCCAAGGGAGAGAAGGAGAAGAAGACCACCAAGGCCAAGGCCAAGCTTCCTGACGTCTTCGCCGCCTGCGACTCCAGCCAGGACAGCGAGGACTTCATAACCGCTTCTTCCGGCGGCGCTGTGACCTCCACCCAGAAGGAGGACGAGAACAAGTCCGACTCTTCTTCTGTGGAGGGAGGCCGCGTCGTCGAGTCCTTCTTCGGCAGGGCCCCCGGCAAGCAGCCGAGGAAGATGAGGAAGAAGGCCTCGCCCAGCACCACCGAGGAGGAGGACGATGACTCGGCCGAAAAGGAAGACTCCAAGGGCAGCAACAAGAGGGGCAAGGGGATGGATAAGAAGAAGGCGGTGCCAGCCAGAAAGATGACCAGGAGGTCTGCCACCGCCGCTTCCGCCGCCACCGACGAGGAGGAGGAGGGAGACGCCGACACTTCCTCGGTGTCGACGCCCCAGCCGAAGGAGCAGCAGAAGTCGGCGGCGGGGTCCGCTGGGAAGAGAACGAGGAAGGGTGGGCGAAGGGGGAAGGGGGCGACGGACGAAGAGGAGACCTCGGCCAAGGACGAGACCTCCTCCAACGCCTCCTCCTCCCTGGTGGCCAACAGCCAGGCGTCGACGTCGGCCGCCGCCGCTCCCTCCTCCGGCGCCAGGGGGAGGGGAAAGAAGACGGCTGCCTCAACTGCAGCCACCGCAACTCCTAGGAGCTCCTCCCGCCGCCGCGCCTCCTCCAACAACGTCTCTGCCGACTCCTCCGTGGGCACGCCCGTCATGAGCAGCACCAGAAAGCTCAGCTCGACCAACAACTCTAGGAGGAGCAGCTCCAGGAAGTCATCTTCCACCGTCATTGAGAATGAGAAGGATAAGAAGAGGACCCCTTCGAGGACCAGGGCTGCCAAGATTGCCGCGGCGGCAGAAGCTGCAATGTCGCCCTCGTCTTCCTCCTCCGATTCCGCCGCGGCCGCGGCCACTCCGCCCACCAGGGCCTCAGGAAGGAAGAAGAAGGGTGCCGACAAGAAGACGGCAGCGGCATCTTCTCCGGCTCCGTCCTCCTCCGCCTCCTCAGGCAGGCAGACCAGGCAGGGCAAGGTCCGGATCCAGGAAGAGATGAATAATCGCAATGGATTCTCTGACAAACTCTTTCAGCTTTTTAGTTCTTGACCCTAGAAAATGGTAAATGTAAATGGAATATTTCTCTCTACAGTATTTTCCGACTAAACGTAATAAAGGTTGTTTTTTTTTGCTTGCGCGTTATATTTTGCCGTGTTGGTGGTGGTAGATTAATTGCGGCTTCGTTTCTGGTCCCGACGTTTGATTGATTGAGCCCGTTACCCTTTCGCCCCTATGATTCTTCCGAAGATTGTTTTTGGCGTTTTCAATCGGGTCATTGTACCCCTTCTTGCGTCTCCAGAAGAAAAAACATGTGGGCATGTACTGTACTCGGAAAGCGAATTGTGATGCTCGCATGTGACATGACAGCATTGCTCCCGCCTGCTTAGTTCCGG
>JAAUXV010122718.1_pt1 | contig 10312 bp, 15 predicted proteins | sample 7278181 | NCBI WGS metagenome assembly JAAUXV01 (sample SAMN14350114, study PRJNA611818) | marine sediment metagenome | isolation source: surface marine sediment (2.1m) | place: French Polynesia: Moorea | collected 2018-08
ATCGATAAATTCAGGGGGGGATCACTTCACTCTTGGAGGGACCATTGATTACTTCTAAATATTTTTGTGCAATGTTCAATTGTGGGAAAACCTTTTCTCGTTCAAGGGAATTTGTTTGTCCACCTCAATTTCGATTCGTCAGTTACTACACGGAAAATTTTTGCCTCGTTGTCCCGCGCACATATTCCCCCTTTCTCTTCCATGCATTCCGCTCCCGCCTCTCATCCTAATTCGGCTCTTTGCCAAGAGACGACGACGACGACGACGAATCCAACGCACTTCGCTTTCTTTTAAGATGCTCATTTTACGGCCCCTCTCTCCGCGAGTTTCAAGAGAGCTTCCTTAATCCCCTGAAGCTCTTCACTCAATGTCGATCATTGATGGTATAGCAGAAGCACATTCGGTTATGACGAACTCCAATTGTTTTCCCTCAGGTCCCTGGCCGTGTTTTCCTTGGTGGCCTCCGACACAGACAATGCAACAAAATCAGGAGCTGGAATCGCGAGTCCTCCACAGCACCAAATTGCAGAAACAACTGCACCTACCCCAGCATCTACAGCAAATCAAACGGCGGCAGCAGCAGCAGCAGCAACACCCTTATCTCCGCCGATCGCTTCCCCCCGGCCTGTCTCCCCTCGGGGCCCTCTCCCCGGTCCCCCCCTGGCTTCGTCCGCCGCTGTTTGAGCCAGAGGAGCTGGCGGAGGAGGACAAGGACGTGGTGGTCATCGAGGGAGGGGAGGAGGATGACGGGCCAGTCATACTCGAGGGGGACATCGCGGTAGACAGGGAAGAGGTATACAAGTGGGCTAAATTATTTTTTCCCGCTGACACCTGCAGAATTCCCGAATTCAATTTTCATCTTCAGAACTATTTCCGCCTCGGCCTCCGCTGGGATCGGTACCCGCAAAAGAAATGGACCAACAACACGGTCCCCTACAAGATCAGCTCAGAATACCGTAAGGGACCCCAAAAAGAACTACTTTTTATGGGAAATGAGAATAGTCTGTTGCAGGCCCTCGCGAGTACCGCCTGATCGAGTCTGCGCTCAAGACCTTCCAGTTCCTGAGCTGCCTCCGGTTCGAGCCATGGGACGGAAGGAAGGAGGACTACCTATACATACACCACTCAAAGAAGCGGCCGGGGTAAGCAACAAGGACAAATAATCTATTTGAAAAAAACTTAGATGAAATTAGGTGTTGGTCGTACATCGGTCGCCGCGGCGGAAGGCAGGACCTCTCCCTGCGGCCGCCGGACTATCCACTCAAGAGGTCAGACGAGGAGGAGGAGGAGGACAAGAAGGAAACTTCTTCCCCTCACCATTGGTGGCGGAGGAAAAAGAAGAAGAAAAGGAAGAAAAAGGTACCAAAAAGTCTTGACATTCTTAATCTTAAGCCTATTCGGTACCATGTATCTCCCCAGGACTCTTGCCACTGCATGTGCGACGTTGGTCGAATCCTGCACGAGATGATGCACGCGCTGGGATTCTACCACGAACACTCGCGGCCGGACAGGGACCAGCACATTGACATCGTTCAGGAGAACGTGCAGAGGGGTAAAAAAGACATTTAAATGTATTCAAATATGTTTTAGTATTCGGGAAATGAACTTTAGGGAGACTGAAGAACTTCAACAAGATCAAAGCCCACCGGGCCGTCTACACAGAGTTCGGGTACGACTACGAGAGCATCATGCACTACGGACCATACTTCTTCAGGTATATTTTCCAAAAAAAAAATCACTATATATTTGTGGGAATCAGTTATTTTTCTTCATATTTTTTATGTAAAACAGTTGAATTTTTTTACAAAAAATATTTAACAGCCAGGACAAGTCCCGCAAGAAGACGATCATCCCCCTGCTACCCGGAGCGAGGATCGGCCAGCGCGAGACCCTGAGCGCGCTGGACTGCATGAAGCTGAACGCTCAGTACGGGTGCTTCGACAGGGCCGATCCGTGGAAGAACAAGAAGATCCAGGCCATATGCGGGCTCATGGGGTTCTCATACCAAAATTGAAAGAGTCTCAGTCAAAAAGAAAGTGCAGGAGAAGAAGATAAAAAGACGAAAAGTGCCTAATCTCGAGACGAAGAGAAAAAACAACCTAATCAAGAACGCTTTTATGAAGTTGCGTAAGTGCAGAAAACGTTGAGTGTACTTTTCAAACTAGAAAAGATTGTCAGGCAAAGGCGCTGGGTACTTGCTGCCCTGCGTACTACTTTCATTGTACACGTACGTAGCTTGCTCCCTCGCTATATACAAGACGGACATACACGTTTGCGGCCACTCTAAATGCACGGCGGAGGGGGAGGAGGAGAACAACTAGTTTTTTTTCTTGGGCCCCTGACCACTCGCGCGAAATATTGTTGTGAGTTCGAGTGTGCATACAACGGCGTGATAGCATTTACCCGACTGACCCTTTGACCCCTCCTCTTCCTGTCTCGGTTCCGTCTGCCGGTCGCGGGGGAGGGAGAAAGGGGGATCCAGCGAGGCCCCAATCTCTAAAGTCCACTTCTCCCATGAAAGGGTTGGACAATCACCATGGACCTTGGCAGCAATGACAGCGACGGCGAGGACCCCATCCGCCCCAGCCCTCCCCCGTCCCCCCTGTCCCGCACCCCCACCCCCCCTTCCCGCTCCTCCTCCTCCGCCCTGCCCAACCTCCTCCCCCCCTCCCGCTCTTACTCCGTGTCCTCCACCGTCTCCCGCGCCGACAGCGTCTGCTCCTGCGTCTCCTGCTCGGTGGCGGGCGCCCTCGACCGACCGCCCAGGCACTCAAAGCTCAACCCATCGGGCGTCCGCGTCTCAGACCACTACCGACTCGGGGAGGTCTTGGGAGAGGGGACGTTCTCAGTGGTGTACCTGGCGGAGAGCACCGACGACCCGGGTGGGTGGGCGGCGGTCAAAGTGGTCGACAAGACGAGTCTGGTGAGTTGATTGCGGTTGCTGTGGCCAAAGTCTTGCCTCGTTTTTTACTAGTGATGACATTAAAAATTGTTGTTGCTTCTTCTTCTTCTGTTGTACCAGTAGTTGTTAGTGTTGTTGCTGCGACTGTTTCTTCTTCTGCTCTTGTTGTTATTGCAGCTTCTGCTTTTGTTATTGTTGCTGCTGCTTTTGTGTCTGTTCTTCTTCTTCTTGTTTTTGTTGCTGCTGATGCTACTGATGCTGCTGCTGCTGCCGTTGTTGTTGCTGCTACTACTACTACTACTGCTGCTTCTTCTTCTGTTGTCAAAGTCATTGTCATTATCATTGTTGTTTTTTATGCTGTTGCTGCTGCTCGCTGTTGTTGTTGTTACTGTTGTTGTTGTTGTTGTTGTTTTTGTTGTCGTTGCTGTTGTTGTTGTTGTTGTTTCTGCTGCTGCTGACAATGTTATTGTTGTTGTTGCTGCTGCTCTGTTGGTTGCAGAAGTTGGCCTTTTGAGAAGACAAGCACGTCCAAATCTACAAAGATTACATAAATAAAAATAAAAATAAAAAACCTACTATTTCTTTCGTCAGACCTCCTCCGCTGCCGAGACTGATGAGCGCGAGCAGGAGGACCTCTCCTTCATGATCGAGAAGGAAGTTCAGATGCTCTCCTCGCTCGACCACCCGCACATCGTCCATCTGAACGAGGTCTTCGAGGAGGAGGACTCGGTCTGCCTAGTCATGGAGCTGGCGAAGGGAGGGGAGGTGTTCGACCGGCTGGTGGAGGAGGGGCACTTTGACGAGAGCGCCACGGCGGGGGTCGTGGAGCAGCTCTTGCACGCAGTGGACTACATTCACAAGTGGGATCTACGTACTTTGCCACAATTGGGAAAATGGGAGAACTTAATTGATTTTTTCTCTGCAAATAAAAGGAGCGGCATCGTCCACCGCGATCTAAAGCTTGAGAATCTGCTCTACTACGACGACGCCGAGGACAGCAAGATCCTTGTGGCCGACTTTGGGCTGTCGGAGTGGGAGGACCAGCTGGCGCTGGCGGGGGAAGACGGAGGAGAGGTGCCCATCTGCGGCACGCCTGGCTACATGGCTCCGGAGGTGCTGGACGGCCGCGGCCCCGTATGCCCAGCAGCAGACCTCTGGTCCGTCGGCGTCATCACCTACATCCTCCTGTCAGGGTACCCGCCCTTCCTGCCGCGGTCAGCAGCCGCGGAGAACAACGCAGGTGGCGACGACGACTCGGCCATCTACGAGCTGATCCTGAACGGGAGGTACGAGTTCCACGAGCACAGCTGGTCCGGGATTTCCAACGAGGCCAAGGACTTTGTGCGGAGACTGCTTCGGGTGGACCCGGGGGAGAGGATGTGCGCGGAGGAGGCACTCATGCACCCGTGGATATCAGAGCGGCACCTCAGGAAGAAGAGAGGGAGGGACGAGAAGGCTTCGCAGGCGGCGCAGGACGTTGACGTGGTCAGCCTCTCTTTCGAATGGCCTGGGAACCTGGCATTCTTCTTGGCGCTGGCGGCGCTATTGGGATTCTACGCATGCCTCATCCCCTACTTCTTCGACCTGACTCTGTGGGGACACGGATCAGGGCAGGAGTCGTGACCAAAAAAGATAATGGACAATAGGAAGACCTCTCTCTTTTTTTGACAAACAGATAATTTTAATGGGTAACACCGACAAGTATAATACGTATAAATTTTAAACAAACGCAGCGTCTACGGTATGGAAAATCCTGGTCTAAGTAGATAAAGCTGTTATTGCGTCTCGTGTGTGTGTGAAAACAGTATGCATCTTCTCGTAATCTCCTTCCTTCCGGGCGGTGTTTTCATATGTTCTGCACCGTGCCTAAGCAGTGCGTGCAGCTCTTGAAGCTGGAGGAAGGCTCCGTGAGCTTGTCCCCAATCTTCATGAGGTGGGTCTTGGCGGCTCCAGTCACCGCCAGGGAGGCAAGCTCGCTGTACTCGCCGTGACCATCGTTCACAGGCTTGGAAATTATCTAAAGAACAAAAGGGGAAAATAATGCGCATCTCGAACAGATGCTGATTTTCTAAAGTCATTTATCCACCTCCTTTAGGCCTTCCTCCGCCGGTGTGTCCATCTGGTTGGGGATGGCAGGCTCCTTCCTCATGATCTCCTTCAGCTGGGAGTCGCCAATCAGCCTCTCCTTGAGCTCCTGACCGATCTTCAGTGTGTGGTCAGCCAGGCCAAGGAGACTGGCGGCCTCGGATGTCCTGGAAAAAATACAATCCACAATGTGAAAATCAGTACTGTACTTTTTGTCCCTTAAAACCTGCAGAGTAGGTATACCTGATTGGAGGTGCCAGCGGGTCGAATGCGTTCCTGAGCTTTGCCAGCAGCTGGTAGAGCCTGATTAGGGAGTCCCACAGCACTGCGTGCTCGTGCAGTACCAGCCTGAAGTTGTGCTCGGTGGCCTCTGTCCGGTGCAGGAGGCTGGCCTTCCACCGCGCAAGCTCATCCACGATGACGCTGCAGGCCAGGAACTTGCTCTTCCACAGATTGGACTCGACCGAGAGCTGCTCCTTCTCCTCAAAGTCCCTTGATATCTTTGAAGCGTACTGGCGGATGTCTGCGGAGAGCCTGGCCTTGTCCTGGGTCAGGTAGTCCACCTTGGCCTCGATGTCCTCCCCAACGCTCGCTACCAGCAGGCGCTTCACCTCGGTGTTGATCTGAAAATTGAAGTTGCCATTTGAAACATTAGCAACAGCATTGCACCCTGTCAGCACAACACACCTGCGTCTGAATCCTGATTTGCTTGTCCTTCTCGGCCAGCTCCTCCTTGAGCCTCCTGATCTCGTCGTCCTTTTCCGACTCTGACTTTTCTACCTCCGCTGCTGTGTCTCCCTCCCCGTTTTCCGCGGTCTCATCCTGGCAAGTGCTGGATCGCTGCCTCCTTCTCTGGTGGTGGTGCACCTCCGGGGCTGAGCTTTGGCGCTCAAGCGTCGGCGACTTCTCCTCCTCCTTGTCCGCCACTCTCTTGATGCTTCCCGCCTTCTTCTTGACCGGGTCTACCAGGTGAGTGACGGCCGCCTTGTACGGCTCGTAGGGAACGAACTTGGGCTCCTTGTCGCGACGGGGTAAAAGGGGGCGGGAGGAGGGGGCTTGCTTGCTGGCAGGGGCCACGGGGTGCTGAAAAGAGGAAGATAAATAGGTTAATATCCAGGTTATTTTCAACGAGAATCTCCAAGCTACCTGTACTAGCGGCGTGGCCGGCGACGTCTGCGGCAGCTCCACCTCCTTGGTGGGGCGGATGGGAGGGAGCTTCTCCAACTTGATGTTGGTCTCGGGAAGGTGGATCAGCTTGGGATGGGGACAGGGGGACTCGAGGCCTTCACCGGCTACGGCGGAGGGCACCGCCTTGGTTCCAGAGGAGGATGGCGGCACCGGTCTCACCTCGCTGGCTGCCCCCTCGCTGCCGTCGCCCCTCTCGCGGCTGGCAGGGGAGAGCTGCACGCGGGAACCTGGACCAGGAGGAACGATAAGAAGTTACAAGGAAGGCATCTGGAGGTCAATATTATTATCTTCACCTGATCTCGGATGGTGGACCTGTTTCCCCTCCCCCTGCTGGGGCTCCTCTTCCTCCTCCTCCTCTCCGTCGGAAGAGAATATCCCTCCCATCACCAGGTTCCACATCAAGACGAAAGGACACTAAGCAAGATGAGAAACACCTGCTAACGTCAGGACGATAACAGGACACACCGCCAGGGACGGGAGTGGCTTTTTCTGCTTCCCTTCTCTCTGTTGCCACCTGGGCAAGGAGTAGTGATGGGTACGAGTCCTGAGTCCTGACTCGACTCGACGCCAAATTTCTCAATTTTTTTCCAAAAAAGCAAAAATCATTTTTTCATTAATTTTTATTAAACAATCTCGTTTTTTCGACAATTTTCGACACTCTTGAATTTTTTTTGCACAGTTTTACCAGTAAATTATGAAACGGTTTTGAAACCCTTTTCTGTTTTCTTGTACAAAATTAATTAGTAAATAGTATTACTAAACACGAGCTTCGAAATTTTTATTCTGGACTCGAGTTTATGACTCGACTCGACTCGACTAGGGTCTGGTCCCTCGACTCGACTTGACATGCAATTTCTCAACTCGTACCCATCACTAGCAATGAGTGTGATCAGCTGTTTTGTGAATCCTTTCTCTTTTTTTGCCAACGCTGAAAAAAGACACTAAAAAAGAAAAGACAAACAAAACACAGACACAGCCCACACTCCCACAGCCACAGGCAGCCCTTGGAGCAGCTGGACCTACTGGAGAGCGTGGACAACGTGGACCTCGACAACAACAACTTGTAGGCCAGCAACGTCAGCAAGAACAGCGGCATAAGCGTCGGCGTCGGCGCCGCCAAGAGCCAAAGACTTTGTTCCTTCCCGCCAGTCCACTTGTCCGCCATGTCTTGGGCGACCCGCTGTACGGCCATGTACCGTGCCAGGGCCTCCATCGGAGCGATGGCATTCAGGCGAACGCTGTGCTCATCCGGGACCCACCTGTCGGCCAAGGAGGCCTCTGCCCCCGCGCCGGCGGCCTCCGAACCCGACATCCCTCTTCCGACTCCGACCGGCCAGGATCGCGCCGAGTCTGACTACCCGCCCAAGATCGTCTCCCTGGTGGACCAGATCGAGAGGCTCAACCTGTTGGAGGTGGCCGACCTAAACTCGCTGCTCAAGTCGAGACTCAAGATCACGGACGCGCCAGTCATGATGGCCGGTGCCGTCCCGGCGGGCGGCTCGGCTCCAGGGGCTGCTGCTCAAGAAGAAGAGGAGGACGAGGCTGCGCCGGCGGTGACCGTCCAGACCTCCTTCACCGTCAAGTTGAACGGCTTCGACACCGCCAAGAAGGTGGCGCTCATCAAGGAGCTAAAGTCCCAGGTGGAGGACATGAACCTGGTGCAAGCAAAGAAGTTTGTGGAGTCCGCCCCGGCCGTCGTCAAGGCGGACATTGGAAAGGACGAGGCCGAGGCGCTCAAGAAGGCCCTGGAGGCGGCGGGGGCAGAGGTGGCCATCGAGTGAAAAAAAACATCTCAACTTGCGCAAGTCATCGTTCTCTTTATTATTAACTCCGGCCTGAATATTAAAACCTCGTACAGCAAGTATACGTACAGCTTCCGTGCTACTACAGTAATTGTTACTTTTTTCGCTGTGACAAAGAAAAATCGGTGGAGAGGGGGGAAATTTTCAAGTGTACCCGGCGGCTTTGTGAGTCATGTCAACAAATTGCCAGATCCTTGCATTTGACGAATCCCTCTCCTGCATAGGACAAGCCGGCCTAAACATTCCTCTGTATCCCGGTGAGGCCTGGAGCCCCGCCTCCTCCAGTTCTCCCGACCTCCTCAAGTCCGCCATGGAACCCGCCGACGTCGCCGATGCCGAGTAGTAGCTGCCTGGAGAGTCCCCCGTCCTGGCAGCCGCCATCTTCTGCTGCCAGAATCCGGCTAGGCGGCGGGAAGTGACGGGCGTTGCCGCCGCCGCCGCCGCCACGTTGTGGTTGCTGCCTGGCCTGGCGATCGCGTCCAAGGTGCTGGTGGACCCGCCGCAGTAGGAGTAGGGCGAGTACGTCTTGGAGGTGGAGCGGGAGCGGTCCAAGTTAATCGTGGCAGAAGATGCCGCTAAGGTCCTGGACGAGTTGGCGGCGCTCAGAGGGTTGGCCGCAGCAGCGATGGCGGCTGTGGAGGAGCAAGAGGAGACGAGGGAGTTGCCGCGGCGGAAGCGGCGAATCGCGCTGGCATCCAAGCAATATTCTTCATTTGTTCCGCCATCGAGGGAGGACGACGACGCGTAGCAGCCAGAGTCAACGCCTACTTGAGCTTTGTGTCCGGCTGGGGGAACATTTTTTGCTTCCGACATCCCCCGGACACTTCTTGTTCCTCCTCCAAATCCCGCCACCCCGCTCAGCGATTTTCCGAAGGGCCCGAGACATGCCTCGGTGCTTCCTCCCCTTCCGTTGCCCACCCGTTCCCTGTCCCCCGAAGCAAGACAAAGGGGAGGAGCGGGAGGGAGTGGACAAAATTGTTTTTTCGTCCTCTCGGCGCATCCCTGAGCCGGGGGAAGGGATGCGAAAAGTGGGCCAGTGCTCATTTGAGGCAAGAGACAACTCCTCTCGGCCTCGTCGCTGTGCTTATGTCCTTCCTCCTCCTGATGGACCAATGTTTTCCGACCTCCCTCTTCTCTCCTTTCATCGTCGCTTTTCCCTCTTTCCGCGACAAAGACTGTGTTTTCCGTCTCATGGACTCCGCCGCCGCCGCCGCCGCCGCATGCTTTCTCTTCCCCCTCTCCTCTCCGCGACAATTCAGACTTTGCATTCTTGGCCCCCTTGGCGCAAATCGGCGGACCCTCCGCCGCCGCCCCTAGAAGCCAATCTGTCACCCGATCACCCTCTCCTCCTCCTCCTCTCGAGCGGCGGCCTACATCTGTCGCCCCCCTCGCTGTTGTTGCCAATGAAATGGCAGACTCGACGGTGCCGTTCACGGGCAACGCAAACTTCTTCTCATATTCCAGCTTCTGTTGCTGGTGCTGATGCTCCAGATCCCAGCAGTCTCCCCAGTCCAAGTTCCTTAACTCCGACTCATCCTCAGAGCCGAAGGACTCGTTCAGCAGGTCCGCGATGGTGCTACCGAGGGAGCGGCGCTTGCTGCCGTTTCCGTCCTCTTCCTCCTCTTCCTCCTCTTCCTCCAGATAGGCCATGATGAGTTCTTCCAAGCCGTCCTCCTCCACTCCTCCCCCGCCTTGGTGAGGAGGGTAGGCCGGTCCGTAGAAGCGGTTAAACGGGTGGAAGGGGACGGGCACGCAATTTCCCACCTAAAACAAAAGAAGAAAAGGATTTGCACTATTTTCCACCAGTTGCTCACCTGCCCAACCTGCCCCGGGCCTCCCCCACCGACATCGTGAAAGTTGGAGGCGGCTGAGAAGAGGCCGCTTCCGCCTCCTCCTCCGCAGTTCTTCTTCTTGATGTAGTTTCGCAGAAACCTGAGCCCCGATCCTGATACGGTGGACACCGTCCGGGAGCTGCGGGCGGACACGCTGGGAGGGGCGACTCCTGCAGCTGGGGCAGGATTGAAACGCCTGATGTCATTGCCCCCTGTTGTCGCCGGGGGCGGGCGGCCATTCTCGTTGGCGAAATGATTCGGCTGCAGCATCGGGTCACCCGAACCTATCCCGCGGCTGACGGCGATGCCTCCGTGACGAAAGGTGACATCATTAGCATCCCTCTTGGGCCTGAAAAGGATGCCGGCACGGCAGGGGAAATCCAACAGTGCAACCAAAAACCTGCATGCAGAATATTTATAACTTGTTTGTTTGTTTGTTTGTTTGTTCTGAGGAGGTCCAGTCCAGAGCCTTAGAAGGACTAAGAACTGAACACGGCCGGTCC
>JAAUXV010098293.1_pt1 | contig 10308 bp, 11 predicted proteins | sample 7278181 | NCBI WGS metagenome assembly JAAUXV01 (sample SAMN14350114, study PRJNA611818) | marine sediment metagenome | isolation source: surface marine sediment (2.1m) | place: French Polynesia: Moorea | collected 2018-08
CGAGAGGAACGCCAACAACTTCTTCAACTCGAGTCCAAGCGCCGACCACTGCGCCGCCACCGCCAGTCCGCCACCGCAACGACGTCGAGGACGACAGCTGAAAAACGCCAACCTTGGCGCCGTCGCCTTCGTCTCTTGTTAATGTTTACTAGAAAATGAACAGAGGACGGGAAGTAAAAAGGGTGTTGCGTAAAAAGACACAGGATTTAAATTTTAAATCTTATTAAATTATCTCCTGGTCTGGAATAATGCCACCGTATTTAATCATCTGATCATCATATATTTAATTTATATTTTATTCCATATTTAGTCTTTGTCAGGCATAATTATATATTATCCACTTCCTTTTCCTAGGTGCCTTTTTCAGCTGTTTTCTTTTCATCCACGTCACTCATCTACAGCCCTGTCAAAGCGGCCTTTTCTCCCACCAAGGTCTTTTCGGCCTTGGATCTTGGTTACTTGGTACTTGTGTTTTCCCCTTCCCCACCGGGTTTGTCCCCCTGGCCATGTCCCGCTTGACGCACTCAGCGTCTTCCGCGCAGCTGGCGTCCTCTCCCGGAGGCGCCAACGCGTCCTTCTCCGGGGACCAAGGAGGGGCGCCACAGTCCACCCTGCTTGGCAGGCAGGTCCTGGCCCTGCGCCAGATGCTGCGCCAGACTGACAGTCCAGACATGTCGGAGGGCGCTTCGGCTCTGCTGGCGTCCCCCTCACTGTCCTCCTTTGGAGGCGCCCCGCAGTGGAAGGTCCTGGTGTTTGACCGGGTGGGGCAGGACCTCCTGGCGCCAGTCCTCAATGTCAAGGCACTGCGAGATGAGGGCGTCACCTTGCACCTGTACATCATGTCAGAACGAGACCCAGTGCCGGAGGTGCCCGCCATCTATTTCTGCCAGCCCACCGACGAGAACCTGCGACGCATCGCCGAAGACCTCCGCGCCGGTGTTTACGGATCCTACTACTTTAACTTCATCTCCCCAATTGGCCGTTGTCGACTGGAGGACCTTGCAAGCACAGCTGTGGGCGCGGGGCAGGTGCAGCAGATCCGCAAGCTGTACGACCAGTACGTCAACTTCATCTGCCTGGAGAATGAGATGTTCACGCTCAAGCACCAAAACAGGTGGAAAAGAAATTCATCTGGGAATTTTGACATATTGAATGCATTGTAAGCACTCCTCCATTTGTTTTGCAGCTCTTCTTTGTCGTACTACGCCTTGAACAAACCTGGAGTTACTGATACAGAGATGGAGACCATGCTAAACCAGGTTTGTGTTTTGTAGGTAACTGTTTTGGAGAAGAAAGTACTAAAAAAATTATTGCCCCACAGATTGTAGACAGCCTGTTTGCCGTGTGTGTTACCCTTGGAACTATCCCCATTATCCGCTGTCCCAAGGGCAATGCTGCGGAGGCTGTGGCGCAGAAGTTGGACAAGAAGATCCGAGAGAACTTGCGAGACACCCGCAACACCCTGTTTGTCAGCGATGGCATTCAGGCTGGCCAGTTCAGCTTCTACCGGCCTTTGCTCGTCATTCTCGACCGCCAGTTTGACCTGGCCACGCCGCTGCACCACACATGGACGTACCAGGCTTTGGCTCACGATGTCCTCAAGTACAGTTTGAACAGGTGGGAAGGATTAATTTTCTGGAAATTATGTTTTCATGTTCATTTACTTCCATTTTTGCATCTCTTCTCAGAGTGAGCGTAATGGAGACCCCCTCCGACATTCCTGGCGTCCCTACGCGCAAGCCACAGTCCCGCGAGTGCGACCTCAATGGCACCGACCAGTTCTGGTTCAACCACAAGGGCCTCCCATTCCCCTCGGTGGCGGAGAACATCCAAGAGGAGCTGGAGGACTACCGCTCAAGGGAGGACGACATAAAACAAATGAAACACGAGATGGGTGTTGACGGGGAAGGAGGAGACCTCGCCATGGGGTTCATCTCGGACAATACACAGGTTTTGGTCTACTTGTCTTTTCCTAATATGTACTGTACAGATAAAATATGTTCAAATTCCTTTTGCCAGAGACTGACCTCTGCCGTGAGCTCGCTGCCTGCGCTGCTGGAGAAGAAGCGTCTGATCGACATGCACACGACGATTGCCACCGCCATCCTGGAGCAGATCAAGCTGCGCAAGCTGGACGTCTTCTTTGAGTTGGAGGAAAAGATCATGTCCAAACAGGGGAGCACGGGGGCCGCCAATCAGGGTGTGGAGGGGAAGCTCAAGGAGGTGCTCGAAGACCCGGAGAGCGGAACGCCCGCAGACAAGATGAGGTGAGATCAAAAAGAGTGGACAGGTGTCTTCTGGCAGACCCATTCAATTGGTTTCTTTTCTTTCAGGTTGCTCCTCATTCATTTCTTGTGTTCCCCGACGGTATCAGACAAGGAGGTTGACAAATTTTCCGAAATGCTGGAGGTGAGTCTCTATTCACACAAATCTGCAAAGATCTTTTGATAGTGTGCCTTAATTAAACTAATCTTTTTTTCAGAACGCTGGTTGCGACGTTTCCTCACTGAAGTACCTGAAACGCTGGAAGTCCCTGCAGCGAATGGCGTCCGGGCAGGGCACCACTATCTCTAATGCCGCCGCCGACTACGAGGGAGGCGGCATCCGCACCGTCAACATGTTCAGCAAGCTCATGAGCCAGGGCTCAAGCTTTGTCATGGAAGGTGTGAAGAATCTTGTCGTCAAGAAGCACAACCTGCCAGTTACCAAAATTGTCGAGGAGCTCATGGAGGTGAGGGAACGTCTCTTCCTGCAAGATCATCACTGCTTTGACCAGTTTTGATACCTTTTTTCAGATCCGGCAAGGTCAGCATCAGGAGGACTTCCGCTACTTCGACCCCAAAATCCTCCGCGGCGGCGACAACGTTCCCCGGGCCAAGAACCCCTTCCAGGAGGCCATTGTCTTCATGGTGGGAGGGGGGAACTACATTGAGTACCAGAACCTGATGGACTATGCTGGCGGTGGACCTACAGCTGGCGCTGCGGGTGCAACTGGTGGAGGCGGGGGGCTTGGGGCGACCGCCAAGGCCTCGTCGGCAAATCTGGTGGCGGCAGCAGCGGCGGCGGCTTCCTCCTCCAATGGCGCCTCGTCTAAAAGGATCATATACGGATGCACCACCCTGGTAAATTCAAATCAGGTGAGGAAAAGAATTTGCCCACTAGTGTAGGATAACATGGTCTCCACAATATATACAGTAATTGGAAATGTTTTTTCTCAGATGATGCAGCAGCTTGCCGAGCTCGGGCACGAGATGTGATCAGCGTTTTCTATCTCCCCTCTCCGACCCGCCATTAATAGATTTTTTAAAATTTTAAGTCCCCTCTTTCTTGCTCCTGTCCTCCTGTTGCAGATATTGATGATGAGCTATTTATTCCCAAATCCCAACTGTTGTTTTTTACAAATTACTAGTTGCGAAAAGAGAAATAAACCACATTAGTGTATAGACTGATAAGTTGGCTTGTGTATTTTCGCTGTCATGTTTGCTACTTTCGTAGTATTGTTCAGAGCCTGCCGTCAAGGAAATAGCTGAACATGTCAAAAGCGTACTCCGGCTGGCTCCTGGGCACCATGTGGCCGGCGTTGCGCATGACATACATGCGCAGGTTTCCGACTGACTTGAGGTACCCTGCGACGTCGCGCCCCTCCCCGTCCATCACCTCCCGGTCGGCCGTCTCGTAGTAGTCCTCGATGTCTTCCCACACGCCGGTTTCCCGCATGTTCTCGAACATCCTCAAGATTCCAGGGTGGTTGCAGATGATGTCCCAGTTGCCATTGTACATGAGGAAGGGGATGCGGTTGAGAACAAACTCGATGGCCGGCTGGGCGGTCTTCATGAAGTCGGGCTCCATCACGCCAAAGACGTCCTGGCGGCCGAAGTCCTGAGGGAAACAATTAAGAAACGACTCCATTCAATCCTTTTCTAGGTAACAACTGAGAAACATTTACCTGGTCGGCAACGTGAAGAGCAATGCGCGTTTTGTCGAGCTGTGTGCAAAAAAGGGAGGATACTTGTGGCCGCAAACCATTGTTCATAAATAAATGGAACCTGTATGTAGTCCTCGTAGTTGTCCTCCTCGGGGTCCAGCTCGCACATGGTGGCTTCGTACACGTAGGGGCAGCCGGTGAAGGAAATGTAGCGGCCCTGCTCCTCACTCCAGTTCTACGAATGCATGTTTCCAGATGAACTTGAGGGATATCGTCATACTTGGGCACGGAGGGGGATGGAAAATTGGCCGGCAGGGCCAGGGGAGGGATTCGGATTTTTCCTGCAGGGGGGGAGGGAGCCTTTTGCTCCAGAAGTGGGGAAGGGTACTGTAAAATTGCAAAAAGAGCTCTGAAAATGCACTTTTTGAGGGAGTTTTGGAAATTTGTTCAAAATATGTGTTATTTTGCATTTTTCAGCACATTTCTACTTGCAGTATTGGAAAAAAAATTCCGGACAAAGGGGGGTCAATAAAGTGTCAGGCAGGACTTTGGACTTTACCCTTCACGAGGGGGGTAACGGTACCCTTCCCCCCCTCCCCCATGCCCACGTGTGGATATCGTACTCTGGTCTCTGGTTGGAGTTTAGTGTATGTCTATACTCACGTCTGTGGCTGCCTGCCAGTTTCCAGCCTCCGCGTTGTCCCTCATCTCCTGCTCGATGTCCAGGAGGATGTCCCTCTCGTTCTCGTCAACCAGGGACAACTACCATTTGAAAAAAAGAATGAATCCGTAAAACAGCCAGCTGTGTTTTTTGGAGTGGAAATAAATTGCTCGACTTACGCCGAAGAGGAAGTCTGCTACCACGGAGGTGTCGATGGGACTCATGAAACCGTCGCCGACTCCGACTCCGACCTGCGTTGTTTGATTGTGTGGGATCCATAAGTTTCAACAGCATTATCATGAATAAATGAGCAAACAGCACACATCTAACCTACAATATCATTTGCAGCAATCGCGATATGTCTGCTACGTTCGAAACTAAAATTCTGCAACATCTTCCTGAATTAAACAGAAGGAACCACAGCTCAGAGAACTGTTCAAATTACAAGACACGAAAATTTACTAGTAGTATCTCTAAATATGATGATATGATATTTCCCCGCATAATCGTATGAACAATACTAAGTTTCAAGAACATGTGGGTCGCTACATACGTTTACTAGAAAACTAAAAACTAAAAATATTTTTTTGCTTTGCTTGAATAAACATCATATTTGGTAAAAGAATTGGTTTCGAAAATGAATTTTCTGCCATCTGCCGAAGTTGAGGTAAATATTTTTGTTTGAGCATACTTTCGTATCACTACCGTACCAAGTTAATATTTGCCTCCTCTCCCTCGTCGTTCTTCTCGAGGATGAACCTGGCGATCTCCGGGACCCACTTTCCGGCGTAGGACTCGCCAAAGACGTAGAAGTCGTTGCCGGCATAGGAGTCGAATATGGCGAAGAACTGCTGGAGGAATTCGTAGAGGTCTTCGTTAACCTGCCCGATCTCAGTGCGGAGGGCGTCGTTGTTCACGTAGCTGTAGCCTGTGAGCAGGGAGGGTTTTTTTTACACATGGTTAGAATTAATTATGTACTGCATGCGAGGTAATGAAATACGTCTTGCTGTCTTGCAGGTGGCAACTACCAAGAGTCAAGTACTGAAAGTGAAACATTTTCAGGAGCAGTAGATGTAGCAGCATTTGCAACAACAGCATCGGCGGCGACAGGAGCAGCAGCAGAAACAACAGGTTCCGCAGCGAAAAAAAACCATTAAGCAGCCTTCGTCCTGTTTGTTATTCTTACCAGCTCCGAGCGGATTGTCGATGTAGAGCATGTTAGCCTTCCTGGACCAAGCGAACTCCCTCTCCTCGGCGCGCACCTCGTCGCTGTCCGTCCCCTCGCCCGCCACAGTCGAGATGGGACCGTGGATCTCCAGGAGCCCGAACATGGATGAGGCGCCCGGGCCGCCCTGAAGCCACACCACCACTGGCGCATCTGCTGGGTTCTCCTCCGTCGCCTCCACGAACCAGAAGAAGGTGTGGCCGTCGTTCTCCTCGTCCACCGTGATGTAGCCTGCGTAGCTGCTGCCGGAGAGGAGGTTGCCCACGTCGGGGAGGTCATCGCTCAGCGCGGCGGCGGCGCGGGCGCCCTCGGCGTCGCCGTCCTCCAGGAACGGGGTGAGGAACAGCTTCTCACCGAGATCACTAAAGAGGTGGAGAAAATAAAATTGTTTCAAGAGTGGCAAAAAAAAATTGTGGCCCGCACTATTTTTTGTGGCTTGGGCCTACGAAGGATATGCCGAGGAGGGTGGCTGCGAGGACGCAGAGGAGGGCGACCAAGAGTGCAACCAGCACCATCTAGAGCGAACGAACTAGTGGAGCTGCTGCTCCGCCGATCGTGAAAAACGATACCCATAACTGATATTCGAGAGGAAGGCTCAATCGCTTGTACTATGAAATGGAAAACGGAAGAGCAATGTCCAATTGACGCCCGCCGCCCGTTTATCCCGTAACCCCTTCAATCTTTTAGTTTTTTGCCTTTGTCTGCCTCTAAATGACCGATCGACACAAAATAGCCAACAGTTTTTTTAAAGGGAAAAAATCACTAGTGCACAAAAAGGAGCAAGGCGTTTTACCTCGTCTTGTTGGGTTTGATCTGCTTGGGAGCGTCAGGGCAGAGCGGCCTCATGGAGGAGGCGGGGTCGGACAAGCAGAGCAGCAACAGCAACAACGAGGTGGAGGAGGAGGCTGTGATGGAGGACCGCAAAGAGAAGGGTCTCATTTTCTTTTAAGAGAGGCCGAGGGGTGAGTAATCTTGTAAATCAATTGGAACTTTTCTACTGCCAAGAAAAGTCCTTCTTGTCTTGAATGGGAACAATCCTCTACTGCCTCCTCCAACAAGGCGGGAAATCAATTTTTCCCCCTTTTACTTCCCGCGTGTGTGGGCGTCTGAATTATTTTTGGTTTTGAACCATGAGGTTCTCCACCAACGTAGGTACACACACGCAAGGCAAAGGAGGAGGATCGCGTAACGCCCCTTAATATTTTCCCCCTCGGCGGAAGACAAATCATGACGACGCATTAGGGGGCTTCCTTTCTCCTCCTCCTCCTCCTCCTTTTGTACAGGTGCTAATTTCCCGGCGAAACAAGGCGAGCTCTGTCTCGAAGTTGTTATGGATCAGAGTACACGTACGAAATGGTTTTGCTTAACCACGCCGCACGCGTCTGTCGCTATTAAACCCAAGCTATTATTTTTTACACTCACTCTTGTCTGTCCAGCGGAGGCTTCCTGGGCGTGTTGGGTCCAAGGGAACTAAAGAGAAAGGGCGGTGATATTTTTAATTGTTCATGCTTATATTTTTGCATAAAATCTCACTTGTATGAGGCTACGTCGGCCACGACGATGGCAGCCACCGCCAGGGAGAAGAGCAGCCTCATGATGGTAGGTCACGGGTCCTTCTCTGAATGGAGTTGGGTAGCAGGACTAATTCTCTATAGTCCGGTGGAGGTTGATCAGACGTTGCACACGGTAGCACGAAAAACACGCCCGCAAACGATTTAACATTGATAAGGGATTATGGAGTTGCGGTAGGTACGTACGTCAAAGTCATGGAGCTTGTTTGACATGATCATCATGCCACTTGAAATTAGTCCTGAATTCTGCAATTCGGAAGGATCAAGTTCTTTTTTAAGGCAGGGTTGCATGAACAAAAGTTTTTGCGTCAAAATCTACAGAAGAATTAACATGTTCGAAGACTAGCACAGCCACGGATATTTTCTCAAGGGCACACCTGTCAAATTGTCTGTTTGAATTGATGATCCACTAGACATCCTCTTAATCCCTTAAATACTCCACCACGTACCCACAACACGAATTTCAGAATTTTCGTACTACCCCGCACCTTTGATCAACCCCCAGCTCCCTCACTGCGCGGCCGCAAACAGATATCGCATCCGTCCTTTCGAGGGGGTTCGAGGGAGTCCTCTTCTCAATCCGGGATTCGATCTGGACCGTCTCCTGGCTCCGAATCACACAAGACGACGATCAGGACGATGGCCAAGTTCCTGTTCTTGTCCGTTCTGTTGGCGGCCTCCGCCTCGGCCTCCATGCTGGAGAGGCCCGCCGGGCTGCCGCCCATGCACCCGGGCATCTTTAAGCAAAGGGAGCACAAAAGACAAAGGCGAGTAGAAAAATTGATACACTTGTTAAGTTGTGTTTTTGATTCGAATATCTTAAACTATCCCAACAGCGAGGAGCCGCTTTACCTGACCCCGTACATTGAGAGGGGAGACATCGCCACAGCCAGGCAGCTCTCCGAAGTACGAGAGAGAAAATTCCCAAAGACTGTTTCTAATTTTATGAAATTTTTTACTCGTTCTAATAATTAAAGGTGACTGACCTCCTGGAGGGCGTGAGCGAGGCCGACCAGCCCACCAGCTACTCCGGCCTCTTCACCGTCAAACCAGACACCGACAACAACATCTTCTTCTGGTTCATCGAGGCCACCGAGGTCGCGCCAGAGGACGCCCCGGTCGTCGTCTGGCTTCAGGGCGGCCCCGGCTCTTCCTCTCTCTTCGGCGCCTTTGAGCTTCACGGGCCCATCATCTCTGTGGACGGAGGCCCCGAGGGAGTAACCGGCGTCAGGAACGAGTGGGCCTGGACCAGGAGGGCAAACATGCTCTACATCGACAACCCGGTAAAATAAATAGACGGTTCGAAATAGTGCTGTTTTGAATGTAGAAATCTTTTTGTAAGGTTGGCGCTGGATTCAGCTATGCCGGCGACAACCAGGGCCTTCCCAGCGACGTCGACCAGTCCACCGACGACCTATACGAGATGCTCGTGCAGGTATGAAAAATTCTGTCGCAAAAACTGTATTTTCCAAAAAGTAGAGACCATTTTAATCTGCATTCATTTATTAATGTATTTCAGTTCTTCACCATTTTCGAGGATTTCCAGCCCAACGACTTTTATCCCTTCGGCGAATCTTACGGGGGTACGCAATGATGGAAAGAGAGCTTCCCAGCATTGGACGAAACAAAGCATCATTTTTTCTGCTTCACTAGGCAAGTGGGTCCCCAACCTGGCCCGCCGCATCCACGACAGGAACCAGGACTCCCCCGACGTTTTCATCAACCTTGCAGGCATGGGCATCGGCGACGGCTTCATGAGCCCCAGGGACACTGCGGTGTACGCGGAGGTACTCTTCGAGGCCTCTCTGGTGGATGAGCCCACCAGGGACAGGCTGCTGGGCATCGAGGACGACGTCAAGGACGCCTGCGACGAAGAGAGGTGGCAGGACGCGTTCAACGTGAGGATTTGCAATGTTGTTAGGATAACAACATTGATTAATGCTGCTGCTGCAGTAACAAACGGAAGAAAAACCAACAGCAAAAGCAGAAACAGAAACAGAAACAACAACCAGCTATTCCACACGCTATTTTAGCAGCATCAATGACAAAAACGATACCAGTGGCAACAGAAATATTAGTAGTAGTAGTAGTAGTAGCAGTAGCAGCAGTAGCAGTAGCAGTAGCAGTAGCAGTAGCAGTAGCAGTAGCAGTAGCAGTAGCAGTAGCAGTAGCAGTAGCAGTAGCAGTAGCAACAACAGCATCAGCATCAGCAGCAACTGCTACAAAAGCATAAGCAATAAAACAAAGCTGCAGCAGTAGTAATAGCCACAACAGCAACAGCAACGACAGCAGCAGCAACAACAGCAACAAAGCAAGTGCAGCGAGCATTCTCCTAAGCGGGTACCTGCAGCAAGGCCTTGACCACTCCCATGGCGCCGGCGCCGAATTCGGTCGCGTTGTCCCCGTCGACGACGTCGCACGCGCGAACCCCCCGCGTCCAGTCAGCGAAAGAGCGCACGCTCTTGACCCTCAGCCCCGGGCGGCACCGGACGCCGCTGGAGCCGATCTCCTCGCTCTCGCCGTCGATGACGGCCTTGCCCGTGTATTCACAAGGGTCCGAGGGAGAAAGGACTGGAGGAGAAATCCGGGAACAGCATCAAAGAGGGATTTTTTAACTTCTTCTTCTTACCTCCGAAAACCCCGCCCGCCATTGCAAGAAGAAGGAAGAAGGCACAGAGAGACATGTTGCCTCTTTGTGCCTCCTTCTTTCTCTGACGGTCAAAGAGACGGATCGAACCAAAGCAGAACATGCCGACCCCTCGGAAAACCGCATCATGTTGGAGTGGTGTCATACGTGGCGAGCAAAAGGGGGGGCCCAACCAGACGGATTTAATAATTTTGTACCTTTTTATGGGTTAAAAAATGCCAGTTTTCTTATAAATGTGACACTACAGAGACACTTACAGCGTCACAAAAAGACACTTAA
>JAAUXV010246335.1_pt1 | contig 10308 bp, 4 predicted proteins | sample 7278181 | NCBI WGS metagenome assembly JAAUXV01 (sample SAMN14350114, study PRJNA611818) | marine sediment metagenome | isolation source: surface marine sediment (2.1m) | place: French Polynesia: Moorea | collected 2018-08
ACCTAAACCCTTTCTGGAGCCTTTCCAAATCCAGAGCCCTCTCCCCCCGTCGATTGGATTTGGTTCTGAAGTTGTTTTTTTTTTGCCGAGGAACCTTTTCTTCTTTTCAAAACAGACGTGGTTGGATCTTTTTGTGCAAAACTACCAAGAATGGTTCGCGAAAATATCATGCATTCTTGATCACTAATTGTTAGGTCCCGCACTAAATGCGTTTAGGTCACTCACACTTGTAGTGTACTGCTGCATATATACATACTTAAGGGAAAAAACTCGTGAAAACATGTTTGGTTTTGGCTATTTTTGCTACGAGCCTGCAGCTGTCTCAAAATTCCCTTAAAAACGTGTAAGTTTTGACACCCTTTGAAAAGCAGCTGCATGAAATTATTTACCGGTTTGAAGTTCCATCCTAGTCTTCAATCATGATTCCTGCCGGGCAAAGAAGACAGCTCAGGGTTCTGACGCAGTTTGTTTCGCATACTTTTCTTTTTTTCGTTTAATTTTTCCACCGCTAGAGGGCGCGGCAGGAATCAAAATAGACAAACCATCGAAATCCCTTTGAAGTTGCATTTTCCCCTTTCAAGGCGAAATTAATGTGCTGCCGCCGCCGGACCCCCTAAAAAAAGCGTAAAACTAGACACCGTTCTCTAGGGTCGAGTGGATATGGGACACTTTGTTCGTTGCACACAGTTGCTCGGCTCTGCTTTGGTAGTTTTCGTGTTGAAGTTTGTTGCCGGAAATGGCCTCCGTATTCTTCTAGTTCTCCTTTCGGGCCTCTTCAAGGACATAGCTAATGTTTCGATATCGCGCCAGCAGGTCAGGGTAGGGCTGGATACAGGCCTCTTTTTTTCGGGGTCGGGTCGGGTTTTGGACCTTCGGGTTCGGGTTGGGTCGGGCCTAAAAGTTCGGGTTCGGGTCGGGCCTCCATTTTTCGGGCTTTGGGCCTAACCCCAAAAATGGGGCAAGTTTTATTGCAGTTTTATTAACAAAACATTGACCCATGTTCAGAATAATGTTCTTTTTTTCTTCAAAAACATTTAAGGTACTTAAAAAAATTAAAAATGCCCTTTTGGCAATGCTGCCAGACTGGGAAGACAGAGCAAAATAGCTTACTTTTTATACATAGTAGTCTTGCCTTTTTCCAAGTCTTCCGTTCAGACTACCAAAAATCCAAATTTAAAAGGCAAAATTCCGTTAAATCTATGTATTTTAGTAGGATACTATATGGGCAAAAAGCCCGTCGGGCCTGCTTTCGGGCTTCGGGTTTCTTCGGGCCTGCTATTTTCGGGCTTATTTTCGGGCTTTCGGGTTCGGGCCTAGGCCCGAATCCAGCCCTACCTTTGACCGGTTTTATGACGTCATCAACTGAAAGGATGCGCGCGAGACAAAAGAGAAGGGAGAAATCAGCTGTCCTTTCTTCATAACAAAAAAAGACAAAACGCCTCCGAAGGAGAGACGAGAGAGGCTGCGGCTAGAAAGCGTCAAGTGTTTTAGAGGTCACGGAGGTCGATTCGAGGTCAAATCAGTCGAGGTCACCTTCTGCGGTCGTCTACTCAATCATCCTGCCTTGCTGCAGTGTAAGTGTTGGTGATCATTGGCGATGTTCGTCCCCGCCCTTAGCTTCCCCCGCCCCAAGCGCCCCCGCCGAGGTCGCCCACCTCCGGTCCTCCAGCAGCAGTTCCCTGTGCCCGTGTCCAGCCTGACCGAGCTGAAGGCAGACAACGCCCTGTGGAGGTGGTACAGGGGGAGCATGGCGGAGGACGGGGGAGGGGTGAGCGTGGAGGAGGACGGAGCAATGCTCCTCAAGATGGGCTTCTTCGGGGAGAGGGTCGTGGAGGGAGAGGGGGAAGACTTTGGCCGGACCAACAAAGGCCTGGTGCGCGTGGAGTCCTTTGATCCTACGCCGCTAGCACTGGAGGAAGATCCACAGGATAAATCAGAGGAGGAGACGGATGCCAAGGAGGAGAGCGAGAGCGACGAGGACTCCACCGCCAGAGCAACCTTGACGGAAAAGTCCTCCTCCTCCAAGGAAGCAGGATGTGGTGCCACCCCTCTCAGGGGCAAGAGGTACCGGGACAGGGCGGCTACCAAAGAGGCGCCTGTCAAGAGGCGTAGGAGGGACCTGGAGAGCACGGAGGGGGACTGCAGCGTCAGGCTGGGTCCCTTGGAGGCCCACTTCCTCGGCTACGCTCTGGGCTGCCTCATCACCACGGACCACGGAGGCGAGAAGGAGCTGAGCCTGGACGAAACCTGGGCGAACTACTGCTCCCAGGACGTCCGCTTCCCCTACCGCTACGTAGCCTACCACCACTTCCGCTCCAAGGGCTGGGTGGTGCGGAGAGGGGACAAGTTCGGGGCGGACCTTCTGCTCTACAAGCAAGGGCCGCCCTTCTACCACGCATCGTATTCAGTCAGGGTCATAGGCCCGGATGAAGAGGAAAAAGTCGGGTGGAAGGACCTCCAAGGGCTCAACCGGGTGACTGAGTCCGCGGCCAAGGAGCTCCTCCTGGCTAGGGTGCGACCCCTAAGGGGAAAGTCCCTAGCAGACCTGGTCAAAGACCCGGACTTGGTGCGGAGGTCTTCCGTGACGGAGACGCTCGTCAGGAGATGGGTGCCGGAGCAGATGAGAGAGGAGGAAGACTGATTGATTCAATGTTATCCGTCATGTTTTTGTTGCGGCTGTGACTAAAGGTTTGGAGTGATGTCATTTTTGCGGAAAATAAAAAGGGTTCGCTCGCACATGTGTACCAAAAGGCAGTTGTTGCAGCGCACATCTTATGCACATGTGCTCTTGTTTTTCACAGGTATTATTGCCAGTGAAGAGCCGCCTAACGAAAGGCGCGGAAGGGCCATTTGGGATGTCGCTGCGACGTCGGAGGCTGGACGGGTGATGAGAATGCGTCACCAAACGACGGAATAACACAGGCAAGGAGACATCAAACGATTCCTTTTACTGCGCCCTCTCCGGTTTCCTTTCTTCTCTTCATGTTTTCTCTATTGCTGAGTTGAATGCTGACCTCGTATTTGTGTTGCAATCAGTGTTAATTTATCTTTGGCGGAGCCTACTGTGGGTTCTCGCGTACTGACACTGACGCAACTTGAGCTCACACTGAATGAGAAGATAAGGTAGAGGTACAGAAGAGAGGAAGGAGTAGCGTAAAAGTAGTTGTACTTTTCATTGCAGGCATACTGTAACGTGTTACGTATCTACTACGTGTAACTGAACCTTTGTCCTTCAAACAAAAGCAGCGGCAAAAATATAATTATTGCTTTCCCTCAAAAAATAGAAATTTTGAAAAAGTGCGCTTGTTGGAAAGAGACATCTTCTAGCTGGAAGAAGTGCGCAGACGAGGAAGTGCTGTTTTATTATCTTTTGCTTACAATTTTAGAGGATCTGAAAGGACCAGCAGCGGCAGCAATCGTCCAAGATGGTGTCTGCAGTGCTGGCAAGCGTTCTGGACAGCTACCTGGGCCAGTACCTGGAGTTGTCGGGGACCACCATCTCGGTGGGCTCCGAGGTCAGCCTGGACAACGTGAAGCTGCGCGAGTCGGCCTTCTCCGACCTGGGCCTGCCAGTTCGGTGCGTCCACGGCAAGGTGCAGCGACTGGTCATTAAGATTCCCTGGTTCAATCTCTTCACCAAGAAGACCACCATAGATCTTGAAGGCCTCCACCTGCTGGTGGTGCCTAGCTCGGCAGTCAAGTATGACGAGAAGAAGGAGCGGCGTGAGCAGCTGGAGGCCAAGCAGAAGAGGCTGGAGAGGACGGAGCAGGCCAAACAGATCGAGGCCGAGAAGGGCGGAGGCAAACAGGACGGGGGTGGAGGCGGCGACACCTTCGTGGAGAGGCTGGTCGCCAACATCATCAGGAATCTCGAGGTCACAATCTCCCGCGTCCACGTCCGGTACGAGGACAAGCAGACCGGCGGCACCTACCGATACCCGTTTGCCGCAGGAGTCACCCTAGACAGCATCTTCATGAAGACCACGGCCGACGTCGGGATCGGCGGAAACGGTGACGGCGACTCCTCTCAGGACGGCAAGGTCAAGCTAAAGCTTTTCAATAAGGAAGTCGAGCTCAACAGCCTGGCCGTGTACTGGCGCCCCAAGGCCAACCTCTACTCGGACGACTCAGAGACGAGGGACGACATTATCGACCTTATGTTCGACACCAACATCGGCACCCGGGAGCACCCTATCCCCAAGCTCAAATACCTGCTGGGCCCCATCAGCTCCGCCGCCTCCCTCAAGTGGTGCCCCAACCCGGCCAGGTTTGACTTTGCTCACCCGGAGGTTGACCTGAGGATCGCCATGCAGGAGCTGTGCCTCTCGCTGACCAAGTACCAGTACCAGGACTTCATGATGCTTCTCCAGTCCTTTGAGTTCTTGTCTCGCGCGGCCGCCTTCCGCAAGTACAAGGCGCGGAACGGCCTGGAGAACCTCCCCAACTACGCCGGTCACTTCAAGGACCTGTGGAAGTTCGCCTTCGACTGCGTCTACGAGGAGGAGGTCATGAGAAGGATCAACAACTGGTCCTGGTCTCACATGAAGGAGCATATTGCCAAATGCAAGAACTACAGGGCGCTCTACAAGCAGAAGCTGGTGTCTGACAACTTGGGGGACCGGTTGAAGAAGGACCTCCGGTGGCACGAAGACGAGCTGGACGAGGTCAACATCCGCATCCAGCGGCAGCTGGCCGAGAGAGAGGTGGAGCAGGAAAAAGCTAAAAAGAAGGCTCAGAGTGAGGAGGCTGCAAAGGCCAACACGGGATTTTGGGGTTGGCTCACCGGCGGCGGAGGAGGAAAGGCGGAAGGAGGAGGGGGAGACAGCGGAGACGGGAAGGGCCTGGGAATTGGAACCAACATTAAGAGAATAGGAGAGGCCCTCACGGTGGAGGAGAAGAACAAACTGTACGAGGTGCTAGACTACCAAGAGCACGCCCATCACGGAATATTCCCCAAGAGCTTCGAGGCCCGCAAGCTCATATTCGACCTGGAGTGTCTCTCAGTCACCATTCGAGACGACGACCTGGGCGATGCCGCAGTGCTCCAGCTGCTGCTCAAGTCGGTCAGCACGCGGTTCGTGCAGAGGCCCTCCGCAGACTACATCCAGGTCAACATGGATATGAAAAGCCTTAGCGTCACCGGCCTTGCTTCTCTAAAGGGCTCAGACCGCACTCCTCCAAGCATTGTCAAAACCAGGCCTGGCTCAGAAAACGAAAACCTGGTCACCTTCTCCTTCGAGAACAACCCTCCCTTCGATCCTGACGGGGACCTTGACGTCGACGAGGGCTCCCTCTACGACCAGAGACTGAGGCTGTTCTCCAGCCCCTTGGAGATCGTGTACGACGCAGGGACGATCCGAAGGCTGATGCAGATCTTCCGTACGCCAGACGACCTCTCCCTGACCAACCTCCAGCACACGGCGGCGAGCAAGCTGAAGGAGTACCGCGAGGTCACCACCCTCGGCCTCCAGTTCGTAATTGAGCGCCACAACCTGGTGGACATCGACGTCCGCATCAAGTCCTCCTACGTCATCCTGCCCCACGGCGGGAGGATGACCCAGAACTGCGCCTGTGCCGTCGCTAATCTTGGAAGCATAAGGGTCAAGAGCAGGCCCATCTCCACCCAGACGAGGAGCCTGCGGGAGATGGACATCAACGACTTGTCGGAAGTGTTCAAGGCGTCCCTGCGCGACCAGGCCTACGACAAGTTCAGCATCACCCTGGAGAACATGCAACTTATCGTGGCCTTGCCGAACGAGGAGTGGAAAACCCACCTGGACAGGGAGAAGTCGCCCCTCTTCCTTCTCAGGCCAACTTCGTTGAAAGTGCTGTTGAACTATTGCCTCATCAAAAACGACCCAGAGATGCCTCTAGTGAAGGTCAGCGGCAGCCTGGAGGACATATCCGTCAACGTGTCCGACTACAGACTGATCAAGTTGGCTCAGATCCTGGACAGCCTGGTGGACGCCGGCGAGGACCAGCACGAGAGTGGCGGATTGCACCGGGTAGACTCTGACGCCTCAATGGTGTCGGCGCTGAGCTCTCTGGCTAACACGGGATCCCTGATCCAGACGGCGGTGAACACCACCATGAGCGATATAGCGCCGGCGAGGAAGAAGGCTGGTGAAGTCAACTCGGACGAGTCCGCTCCGCTGGTGCAGATGACCAAGTTTGTAGTCGACTTCAGCATCGGCCTCGTCAACCTCAGCCTCACTCAACTTGCCCCCGGCTCGAACGAAGACCAAAAGCTGTTCCACTTCACTCTTCACCAGCTGGAAGCCTCCGCGGCAGTTCGGACCTTCCACATCGAGGGCAACTTCAAGATCGGAGGAGTGACCTGCGAGCACTTGCTCGTGAAGACCCCCTCGGGAAATCCAGTCGAGATCGTGAGCACCAAGGCCAAGGACGACTCTCCCCTCTTGAGCATTACTTACACGGACGCGAACAAGAAGTCTCCAGAGTTCGTGACGGTGCACCAGTCGGTCCTGAAGAAGGTGGAGGCCAGGCTCAACAGCGTTCATGTGAACTGCCACCAGGATGCGATCATGGACCTGGTGCAGAAGATCCTGAAGTTTGTCAACGAGCTGTCGTCGAATGCCAAGCGCCTCCTCGCAACCGCGGCCGAGGAGAAGAAGAAAGCCTTGGAAAAGATGCCTTCGTCGCCGAGACCAGCGGAGGACGAGCCTGACCCGAACGTGGCCGGTGGGTCAGGAGAGGTGGTGCTGAGGCGCCAGAACGCCAGCAAGAGAAGGCTGTCTCAGTCCATGTCAGTGAGGACGGCCACTAACCTCTCTCGGTGGGCTTTCAGAGCCAAGAAGAGGAGGGAGAGCATGCACCTGGAGGAGGTGCAGTTCAAACTTGTGGCCATCCTGGAGAGCGTGACGGTCGACTTCATGACCTCCAGGATCTACTTCGCCAAGATCGTGGTCAAAGACGTGGAGGCCACTTACTGTCAGACTCTGAGGCAGAAGGTCATCACCACCAAGTTGGTAAACTTCAAGATCAGCGATCCCACGAACGCTCTGACAAGCGGCGGGGCCAACAAAGAGGGCGGCACCCTATACGAGAGGATCGTGGAGAGTCTTGACGAAAAGGTCTTCGAGGCTCGCGTAACCCTCTTCGACACGACTCCCGCCGAAAAGGCTGCTGACGCCCACGTGGTGGATGTCAAAGTGGAAGCTCGAATGGGCCGCGTCAAAGTCGTCTTCCTCATGAAATTCCTCCAGGACTTTCTCACCTTCCTGGAGCCCTTCTCCGGTGCCAAGGAGGCCGTGGCGGAGAGGGCAAACCAGGCCCTGGAGGAGGCCACCAAGTCCATGATCGACGCATACGCCAACGAGACCCGGGCCCAGCTCGACGTGAGGATGGACGCGCCCCTCATCGTCATCCCCGTGCACTCCAGGAGCTGTACCACGTTCCTGGCCGACCTGGGGACTCTCACCCTGGTCAACCGCTTTTCCATGGAGGGCGGCAGGACCTTCGACAACATGCACATCTTGCTGGAGAATCTGCAGCTGTACCGCGCCAAGATCCACGAGGAGGTTGATAACAACGACGTCCTGGCCAGCTGCCCCATCGTCCACCCAATCACCTTCGAGCTTGACGTCAAGAGGAACATGGGTGGGGCCAAGAGGAAGCACGACCCAGCAGAGCTCAAGGTGACAGGGACATTGTACGAGATCAAACTGGAGCTCAGCAAGAGCGACTACAACGTGCTGATGGCCATCCTCACCAACAACTTCTCTGAGAAGGGCTCCTTCCAGACGGCTAGGGAGACAGAAACCATCCTAGATCGACAGGAACTGACCCTGCCAATAAGGTAACTTTTCTTTTCTCCTGTACTGCGCAAACATGCAAATCTGAAGTTCAATTGCATTGAGTATTTTGGTACCAAAAAGTACATTGTCCATTTTCTATTTGACTTAAGAGTTTAGTATCCTCACGCCCGGTTTCTTTTTTATTTACAAATTGTTTTTTGCCCTTTCCAGGTCTCGACGTTCAACCAGCGGATCGAGGACGAGCCTCCTCTCCGAGCAAAGCGCCCAGCAGCTCCAGGCCGCTCTCAAGGTCCCCGAGAGAGATCCCGAGTCCCGAGCTGTAGAGTTCGTGTTCAAGTTCCGGGGCTTCCGCGCCGACCTCCATTCGGGCGAGACTCCACTGAACCGGGTTGGGGAGACCCGGGCGGCGGAGACCGCCTTGGCCAGGGTGGAGGTCAAGCTCCTGGCCGTAAGCGGAAACGTCCTCCTGAGCTCGGCCATCTTCGCCCAGGCCTACCTGGAGAACTGCCTGCTGGAGGACAACAGGCTGCACAATGACGGTGCCAGCGGCGGCGGAAACGGCAACAGCAGGATAGTTCGGCTGATGGAGGCCAAACAGAGGGGTGAAGGCGATGGAAGCGACGGCCATTCTAAGAGGACCAGGATGATCGACATCGAGTACAACAGAGATCCGGAGGCCAACCAGAAGGTCGACATCACCATCTACAGCTTCGTCCTGGTGGGGTCGGTGCCCTACCTGATGGAGATTGCCAACTTCTTCGTCCAGGACCAGGAGGTGAAGTACGAGTGGGGGCAGAGCGGCGGTGGGAATCAAGGAGCTCAGGGGGCGGTGGCCACGGCGGGAGAGGCCCCTCCAGGCAAGATATCCCTTTTCGTCAAGATCGAGGAGCCGGACATCTTCCTCGTGGAAAACATCGACAACGTCGACACCGATGCACTCATGCTGACGACGGAGCTCCAGTTCAAGTTCTGGACTGCCGAGGAAAGCCTGTCGATGATGGCCTCGCTGACCAATGTGCGCTGCCACACCTGCCGCTTCAACCCCGCCCACCGCGAGGAGACGATGGCGCAGATCCTGCAACCCTGCACCCTCTCCTTCACCGCCAGCAGGACCCAGGGCCACGGCATGAGGATCAACGCCAACATCTCCGACCTCTGCCTCAACGTTTCGCCGCACGGTATCGTGGTGGTGCAGAAGAGCGTCCAGGCAGTCCTCGACTCCATGTCGAAAGCCGCTGAGGAAGCTGCTGGAGAAGAGGGCACCGGCGCAAGGAAGTCTAGTCTGGCCTACGACTCTCACGGCGGCCTCTGGAAGCCTAGGCACTTCGAGGACGACGAGTTCTGGTTCCTAAAGGCGGAGGAGAGCGTGGAGGCGGTGGAGGCGCTCGACAGCCTGAGCTCCGGAGCGGGGGGGTTCGGCGCGGGCCCCTCCGAGGACGAGCAGGCCATCATCAACATAAACAACCTGGTGGTCAAGTTGGAGTCGGGAGTTGGCAACAACACCATCCCCATGCTCCTCCTGGAGAGCAGCTTCAGCTGCGACGTGCGCAACTGGAGCGGGCCTCGGATGAGCGCCATCGGCTCCATGGACCTGGAGGTGGCCTACTACAACTCAAAGCTCGCACTGTGGGAGCCAGTGGTCGAGCCAGTCTGCCAGGTAAATAGATTCTACCGTACTCACCAGTACGATTGTGAGGCACATGTACTGTAGTTGAAAAAATACTTGTGGTCCTTTGGGGTGGCCTCGAACCGATTCTTTCCGGGAAAATGTACCATGGAGGGGGGGATACAGCGGAGTAGATTGTCCTAGGGAGAACGCTATAGAAAACGGGCGGAGAAGAAGAATATTACCGGTTGCATTACAGGCTGCATCGTCGTCATTTCTTCTTCTTCCCTTTTTTGGCCTTTTTCTTTGCCGGCTTCTTTTTCTTTGCAGCCTTCTTGGGTTTTTTCTTGGGTGCGGTTTTTTTCTTGGTGGTTTTCTTCGACGTCAGCCTCACGCTGGGTGTTTTTGTCATTCGATCGCTGCTTGTCAAATACGTCAGTGCTGATTTGTTTCTTGGGTCCTTCTTCATGGTCGTGCTGGTGCCCTTTTTGGTGGTCGATCCCCCAGCCTTAGTGGAACTCCCGGAAGTCTTGGAAGTTTTCTTAGTCGACGTTGACTTGGACGCAAGAACTGTTGGTTTCATTGTGGACCCAAGATGAAAAATATTTGATCTTGCTAAAAATTTGATTCCGTTGCCAATCTCATAAACTTATATTTCCCAATTTTAGAGTTCCATTTCCCCCTCTACTTTTTGGCAAAAGAACCCGTTTTGAAATTAAGAATTTTGTTTGGGGAAATATTTCAAACTCAACTTTCAAATCCAAATTTTTAAATGACTAGCTATCTGGGCCCGCTTCGCTGGTCCTGTAAACTTAGTGTCGTGCGCGAAGAATCACGACATCGAGAGAAGAAGGGCGGTAGTCAAGTTACCGCGCGCGCGCGAGAAAGAGAGAGAAGAAGATACAGTATGTAGCGTAGTACATA
>JAAUXV010027424.1_pt1 | contig 10306 bp, 11 predicted proteins | sample 7278181 | NCBI WGS metagenome assembly JAAUXV01 (sample SAMN14350114, study PRJNA611818) | marine sediment metagenome | isolation source: surface marine sediment (2.1m) | place: French Polynesia: Moorea | collected 2018-08
CAAGTCTGGGAGGAAAGAAAAACCATCATCCATTTTCCCCCTTCCCCTATGGAGGTAATCCACCTTCCCACCAGCCTCTCAGTCTTTCGATTTCCTTCCTTCCTTCCTGTGCTTAGTATTCTTTCCCCCCCGCCTCCGCCGCAGCGGAGCAACACTCACGACGAGTATGTGTGTGTACAGGTAAAAGTTGCCAGCGGGGAAAAAGGGGGAGGAAGGGGCGGACTCCCTCCCATCCATCCGAGAGCATATGTGGGATGGTGGTACCACGTATATGTGGGCGGGAGGAGTGGGAGTGTGTTCTGTTGGCGCTTCCACCGATCCACCTCTCGATTTCCCTCCTTCCCCTCCCTTTTTTTTGCCGTGAAAATCGTGCATCTGCGATGATGGACAGCCCAGCCTCCTCTTTCCTCCCACCCCGCTGTTGCTTCCTCCGCCTCTCCACGCTCGGGTGAATACGCTCCCCTCTCCTCGCTACCTACTTTTGATATCGGTCGTTACACCTCGAGATGGAATAGAGGCTTTTTTATTGCCAACAACAGCGACTGAGATCGCCCCGTCTCCATCTCGCCCGAAGCAGCATCTGTTACTCTCTCTCTCTCTCTCTCTCTCTTCCTCTTTCTTCTTCCTCCTCTATCTGTTTCTTGCATACCTGCCCCGCGGCGGGCTCAAGACGGAGGAGGAGGAGGAAGAGCCGACCTGAGCCAAGAAGACTTCCTCTTTGCATCTTCGAGAGCTTTGCACAGCGGGGGGAAGAGGAGAAGGGGGGAGGAGGGTCGAACCCCGCTTTTGGCAAAAGGCAAAGAAGGGGGAGGGCGAAACATCTCACACGTCGTCTTCTCTCTCGGGGCTACCTTTAATAATGCGTTCTCTTCTCTTCTTTCTTCGTGAGTGTGAGCATTGCATTGTGTACGAACGAAACGAACCAAGCTTCCAAAGTCGTCTGGCCATTTGGCATCGGGCGGGGGGAAGAGGAAAAGGCGTTTGTTGCTTGTGGCGGAGGGCATTTAAGCAATCAGGTTTTTTTGAAGGGCCACTCCCCTCACTTCAACTCTGCACGGGCGCGGAATTCATTGAGGAGAGGAGAGAAACATTGAAGGCAAGTCACGTTCAAACCGCAGCAAAAGCCGATACTCCGCCCTCCTCTCCACATACGAACATGTACGAAAGCATGTTGCGCCTCCCCTCCCCTTTCTTTCCTCCTCTCTCCAGCCGCAACGACGACGACGAACGAAGCCGTGGCTTTTTTCGCTCCGCCTCCTCTCTCCTCCTCCTCCTCTTCTCTTTTTTGGCGAGATCGCTGTTTTAGTTGCAATCTGATTAGCGCCGCGGTCGGGAGAACCCTCTTTTACTTCTACTATCGTTGGGGAGAACCGAGAGGAGAGTGGAGTGGAGACGAGGAGAGACGTGACTCGAAGCACTTCGCTCGTCCACTATTTTTGTGCTGAGATCAAGATTTTTTTTGGTGAAGCCTGAAAAGGTAAGAAGGGGAGAGGAGAAACTCTGTGGGCTGTGTGCTTTTTTTAACTGCTCGGTTAATGGCTAATTTGGGAGACCATCCGATCCGCCAGATCTTTGTCGCAGAAAAAAGAAAGAAAGGAAAGACGATGACGGTGCATCAAGGTGCTGCGGAGATTAGAAGACGACAAAGCATCTCCAACCAAGGCGGCTTTTGTGTGAGAGCAAACCAAGAAGGGTTCGCATTTTCTGCATCGCGAAAGAGCAGCAACGGTCGTTTTCTGAAAATGAAGCTCTGGGTGTTCGTTCTTGTTGTGTGGGACGTGAGGTTATGCAATTCTTTTTTCTTTTTCTGCGCGCTGCTCCCGTTTGTATATTTTCGCCTGTGCATGTAGGAATGGGAAAAGTCAGAAGGTCCTAAAATGTAGCTTGGGAAAAAATTACCTGTAACCGTCGCTCCTCCTCTGTTGCACAATTTTTAGTGCCTCAGACTAGACGTCGTCTTTTTCATATTTGTTGCTTCTGGCGACTCACGATTCCGCTGGGGCATGAGAAGGCGGCTTCTTCTTACACTGACTTTGCTTCGCCCGAAAAAAGTGGAGGATTTATTGTTTTTTCCTCCCATGTCGCGGCTTCAGTTTTACTTTTTTTTGCAACGGCGCAGTTTCCTTTTCACCCGCTGCGGGTTGAGGGGGGAGAGGTTTTTTTTTTCGCAAAAAGGCGATTGCAAAATGTCATGGCAAAATATCGGGTTTTGCTTCTCCCTCCTTCCCCTCCCCTTCCCCGCTGAGGCGAACAGTTGCGAAGCCAGATAACATTTCATTTTGCAAAAAAACCTTTTCAAGGCGAGGGTGTTGGAAGCGAGGGCATGCGAATATTTAGCAACGTTTTTCCCTCGCCCCCTCCTCCTATCAACACGACTGCGGTACGCCTTTCTTGTGCAAAAAAAGAACTGTCGATAACCCTATCTCCAAAAGTAGCCAAAATATATTTCAGAAAAAGATAGAGCAAACCAGGGGTCGTCGCCCCCAACATGCTAGTACAGACCCAACCTTAATCAGCTTAAAGAGGGGCTGGAAGAGGGAAAGAACTCTCTTCTTCATAATTATTTCCGACGTCGCGCTCTCCTCCTCCTCCTTTTGCGAAGGAGGCGCGTGCCAACAGCACAGCGTCATTACTACTGCAGCCATCCCCCCGTTGTGAAGGGGGAATTGTGGGGTTGGGTCGTCTCTTCTCGAGTGGGGGATGGAGGAGAAGGGGGCGGAAGCGACGGAGGAGGAGGAATGCGGGAGAGATGGGGTAGGGAGGGAATCTCTCTCTGGAACAGCTGCGTGGAGCAAGGAGAAATGGCTTGTTCACTTGCGGTGGGACGGCTACTTGTGCCAAAGGGGGGATATCATTAAGGAAAGGGTTGATTACCGTCGCAATCCTCCGTCATTACTTTGCCCTTTTCTCTTCCCTTGCGATGTCATTTCGCCGGCAGAGGAAGAAAGAAAAAAAGGGTTTTTCGGTACAAATTGCCCCTCAGTCTGTCCTCTGGGAAATGCGGTTTTGTCTCGTCCGACAGAGAATTGTTTTTGCCCGTTCGAAGCCGCGGGAGCAGCATCTCTTTGCTTCTCTCCTTGCTTGCACCCTGGGAAGAAAGACGGCTCTCTCTCCCTTTCCTGTTTGAAAGACACATTTGTTAACGCGTCGGTCGTCCTCTCCCCATTTTCCCCGAAAAAGTAAAGAAGAGCAAACAAAGGAAGAAGAAAGGGGGAGACACGCAAAAGCTCTCACGCAGCCAAAGCAGACAACTTCTTTTTTGGTCCTCCCCCCCCCATCTCTCCCACCTTTCTTCTTTTTGCGAGGGTGAGAGAGATGGGGGAAGAGAAAAAGAGAAGAGAGCAGCCAGACTTTTTCCACCCCCCTTTTCCAGTCCTTCCCTGCTGCAATGGATGGAAGGCGACGGCGACCGACCCAGTCAAACCAGCCTTCCTCCGAAGCAGGAGGAGGCAAAAACGAGGGGAAAATCAACATTTGAAAGGAGACAAAGCTCATTCTCGCCGCGGGAGAGAGAAGAGCGGCGTGATGTGACTGTGGGAAGAATGGGTTTGCTGGCTGCTCATTGTCATGCTCCCTTTGCTATACCCATCGGGGGTTTCTCCCGCCGTTGCCGATATTTTCCTCTTCCTCTGCTTTGATCAAGTGAACAATGCCGCTGGGCGGGGCGACGGTCGCACCCTTTTGCATCTCATTTTTGCTGCTTAGGGGCAAAACGTGGTGGGGCAGTGGAAAACCACGCTGGAAAAGAGCGTGAGACTTTTGATGTCTGAAGCACGCAACACCTTTCCAAAAGAACAATTATATCGCAGTAGAACCACAGCTCGCTTCTTTTTTTTTTTCACCATAAAAGCCAAAAACAAGGGCGGTTTTTTAAGGGGAAGCCGCTTTCCTTCGCTTCTCCGTAGTATTTCGACCGTTTGTTCCTTCGCGGTCTGTCGGAGGCGTTGGGTGTGACTAGAGCAGAGCAACAGCCCCCTCCGGTGGTAAATTCCTCTTCCCACTTCCTCTCTCACTCCATTTATTTGTCACTTTTCTCCCACGAAGAGGAAAAGGGGGGAAACGACGGGTAGCTCAAAAAGCTTTTTGGGAGTAGGGAAGGGGAAAGAGGAGAGCTCAATGCTTCAGGTAGAATGGAGGGGGAAGGGAAGGGAGCGGCGCTAATGACAAGTGCTCAATGAAAATGCGGAGAATGTCGAGCCAAGCACAAGCCGACGACTGTTGAAAATGTGTGGGGAATGGAGAGTTGGGGAAAAGACGTTTTTTCCCAAAGTCATTGTTTGGCAGTCCTCTTTACTCTCTTCTCTCTTTTCCACACTGAGCCAACCCCTCTTTTCTCCCGCGGACTTGTTTTGAAAACAGGCGGCCGGGCGGCACTTCACGTACTTGGGAAAGGGGAAAGAAATTAACAGTCACGAGCGCCTGGAAATTTTCACAAGACTGTTTTTTTCATGCATTTCTTTTTTTCCTTTCGCAGATATTTCACACGCGATGGAGGAGGACCTTGGCGACCAGGTCTTCGCGGCGGAGGCCATCACCAAGCAGCGGCTGAAGAAGGGGAGGGTGGAGTACCTGGTCAAGTGGAAGGGGTGGAGCCCCAAGTACAACACGTGGGAACCGGAGGAGAACATCCTCGACCCCAGGCTGATACACCAGTACAACAAGCGGCTGGCGTTGGAGGCACAGCAGGGGGGAGGCTCGGGTTCAGGAGGGAAGAGGGGCAGGAAGCCGAGGTCTTGGCACGAGAGGCAGAGGGCGAAAAGTGGAGGGGGGGCGTCTTCGTCCAAACAGAAGCAGAAGGCCGAGTCAAGCGACGAGGAGGAGGGGGAGAACAAGAAGCCTAAGAAGAAGGAGCCTCCCAAGGTGCCGTACATCCTGCAGACGCTGTCGGGGAGGACGCCGAAGCCGCCGGAGAGGTACCAGGAGGAGGACAAGAAGGAGTCGGCGGGGAAGAAGAAGGAGAAGGAGCAACGGCAGAGGCACAAGAGCAGCTCCAGCAAGGGAGGCAGGAGAGACTCGGACGAGGAGGAAGAGGAAGAAGACAGCAGCGAGGACGAGGAGGAGGCAAGAAGAAGACGGAGGCAGCAGCAGCAACAACAAAGGAAAAGAACCTCATCCTCGATTTTGGACGAATCAGATGAGGAGGAGGAGGACTCCGACGACGAGGTCAGTCTTAGGTTGAGTGCCAGCGCCGCTTCCATAGGACAGTCCCTCAAGAAGAGTTCCACCTTGTCATCCCCTCAGCGGAACAAGCACGGAGCGTCCGCCGCCGCCGCCAGCGTGACCAGCAGCAGCAGCGGCCCCACTAGTCCCATCTCCCCCACCTCCTCCACATCGTCCTCCGCCGCCAAGAAAGCCAAGATCGGCATCACCATCAAGAAGAGCCCAAACTCTGACAGATCCTTTGAGACGTCGCTGCTGGGAGGAACAGGAGGAGGAACAAAGGACAGCGACGAGGAGGAGGAGGAAGTGGACGACGCGGAGGAGGACGAGGACGCCTACGAGAACTTCAAGTCTTCGTTGCTGGACCACGTGGTGACGCCAACGTCCTCCTCGGCCTCTTCAGTCAGCTCAACAGCCGGGGGAAGAGGAAGAAGAGGCAGACAGGGCGGCCCTCCCCGGCTGGGACTGAAGGGCGAGGATGCCGAAGAGGATGAGGAGGACGATGAGGACGCTCGCCGCCGCCGCCGTCGGGCGCGTGAGGCCCGCTCTCCCTCTCCTCCCTTCACCATCTTCGAAGCGGCCGAGCTGCCCGATTCCGACTCGGAGTACGAGTTCGAGGAGATCGTGGAGCTGTGCGAGTGGTTCCCTCCGGACCACTGGCGCCACGGCCTTAGGGAGACGGAGAGGACCATCCGGCTGACGGACGTCACCGCCAGGGACATCACCGTCACGCTCCAGGAGTGCAGGAGCAAGGAAGGATTCTTCGCAAAGGCGCTGTGAAAAGGGAGACTTTGCATGATAATGAACGATACAGTGCAGCGGAGGAAGGAAAAATTAAGTGTTACCAAACGAAAAGATTGACTGTTTCTTATTGGAAACCCATTTTGTTGCCCAGTTTCTTGCTCCATCAGTTGATCCAGTTGAATTTTTGAGTCAAAACAAATTTTGCGCGCCAGCGCTCACTCCTCAATTGCGGAGGAGAGTCTTTCATCGGAGTAAAAAAATATCCGTACCCCATTATCTTCTTTTTCTTCTATCCCTTCTGTGCTCTGTCGCATTTTCTAATTATGGACGGAAAACTGATCCAAGTTTAGTTTCCCCCAATACTTTTTTTCACCACCGAGTGAGTTTGTTTTCACGTATCAAAGCTTTAAATATTGTTGACACACCTGAGTTAATTAGAAATGGAGTTGAATACAATTCCCGAAATGCTTTGTTTCTTTTCAATATTATGTGACCCGTCACCGTAAAGTATAGCTAAGAATCTCAATTTGTCGATACACCACGACGAAAATAAACCAATGCTACAAATTACAAATTCGCCGGCAATGAAAGTTAGTTCTTTTATTTCTTGTTTCATTGCTGATTTCGACCAAGCCTGCGACTTTTCTTCATGAAAAAGCGCTGGGGTAAGCATTGATTGTGGGGATGGATAGTGGATACCCTTGGGTCTGAGGTGTGTCGTCCAGAAAGGCGCCTCATCTGTTACACCTGTTGTGATCCATCTCCGATGCATGAGGAAGTCCTTCTTCACATGACACCTGATCGAGGCTTGGACCAGCTGCCCTAGTAAAGCTCCAGTAACTTTAGTACGCAGTGAAGACTAACTGCACGAAACAACTCGACCACCAAACAGAAAACCGCCGCTATCGCCAAAAATGAACCCCAACATGGCTACCTTCACCGTGACTGAGGCGGTGGACCACATCGGTTTCAACATCTACCAGGTGATAAAATCGGCTCGATCTCCTATGTCTCGACATTCACGTCACGTGTCCTCCCATTTGCAGTTCTTGCTGATGGTGCTGATAGCCCTTGGCTACATGGCTGACTCCATGGAGATCCTGATCTTGTCCATCCTTTCCCCCGCCCTCCATTGCGAGTGGGGCATCAGCGGGGTGCAGCAGGCCACACTCACCACCGTCGTCTTCCTAGGTGACGATCGGAAAGATATTCCACCTTCCAATTGTTAAAAATCATGCACTTCAGGCATGGTGCTGTCGTCTTCTTTCTGGGGTTCCCTGGGCGACAAGTACGGTCGCCGGAGGATGCTGGTGTGGGCCATTGCCTTCCTCGGGTACTTTGGACTCCTCAGCTCGCTGTCCCCTTCCTTCTGGTGGTTGCTTGGACTCAGGTTCCTCGTCGGATTCTTCATCGGATCAGTGCCGCAGGTCCTTCGAATTCAAAAACAAAAATAAATGTGATAAAACAATCACAACTTATTATCCCACAATCCACATGATTAACTTTAATTGAACGGAAATTCAAATTCAAATCCCATAGATAATAACGATCTGCGCCGAGTTCCTCCCCTCTCCCCTGCGAGGCTCCTTTGTTCTTGGTATGACCTTCGCCTGGTCGTTCGGCGCCTTCTTCGAGGCCCTCCTCGGGTACCTGGTCATGGACTCGCTCGGGTGGAGGTATCTCATACTCTTCTCCACCGTGCCCACCCTACTCTTCGTCATGCTGGCTCCTTGGTACAAGATTGCTGTCTGAGTTTCGACATCGTCCTCTCCATGCACCTATGATTTTGTTCGATTGCAGCCTCCTCCCCGAGAGCGCGTACTTCTTAGCCGATACCGGTAGGACTGAAGAGGCAGAGGAAAACCTGAGAAAGGTGGAAAATAAATAAATCCCTTCGTCCATTTGTCCTCATCAACTTTTTTCTTTTCTCCAGGTGGCTAAATGCTCCAATTCTGAGCTTCCTCCAGGTATTAATCTTTAGGTATTAAAATGTTTTTTCCCTGAAAGACTATCTCGAACATTTCCAGGTCACTTGCAACCGGAGGACCGAGAGAAGCTCGATGCCACCAGGGGAAACTTTACCGCCCTCTTCAACTCCAACAAAGTCAACTCTGCGAGCGGCGAAGGCGATCCCCCTCCCGGCCAGAACGGCCACCTCGGCCCCCGCCTCGCCATATCCGTCTTCTTCATCTGGTTCGGATGCGCCTTCGCCTACTACGGGTTGGTCCTACTGTCCACCGTGCTGCTGGATTCCAGCGCCCACCACTGCTCATCAGGACACACCGCGGTCGCCGCTGCAGCCTCAAGGCAGGAAGAGCAGCAGTGCCATTCGCACGTTTGCAAGTAATTATACGGTATACATTGTTTTGACTGCATGTTTCCACTAAATGTCATTTCTGAGCAGAGGATTGACAACTCAAGACTACCTCAATCTGGTGTACACCACCTCTGGCGAGTTCCCCGGAGTCATCCTCGCCCTGCTACTCATAGACAAGCTGGGGAGGGTGAAGACCATAGCGCTACTCGTAGGTGTATATTTTGTACAACGTAATAAAGAATGTCAAGCATTGATTTTCTTTAGAGCTTCCTGTACACGGTGGCTACCGTTAGTCTATTGTTCACCTGCGGCATGGGACAAGTCCCGCTCATCGTCTCCCTCTTCGCAGCCAGGGCATTCTCCACAGCCGCATTCCAGATGATCTACCTCATCACCATAGAGGCTTACCCGACAAACCTCAGGGCCGTAGCCATGGGTAAAAAATATATGAAAAAATGCGAGAAAATCCTTTTAAAAAGTTTTGTTTAGGTTCTGGCAGCGGCATGGCCCGTTTTGGTGCCATGATGACGCCCTACGTGGCGCAAGTCTTGATACTGGAGTCTGTGTCCGTGGCCGTCATTGTCTACGCCATTCTAGGTACTTTTTTCTCTTTTTTGTCACGAGACTTTATACACTAATTTTTTATTTGCAGGATTTTTCATGTTCCTGGTGTGCGTTAAATTCCCCGTAGAGACGAAAGGGATGGCGCTAGACGAGACGGGGGCTGCGAAAGAGCAAGACGAACTAAAGAGACGCTAGAATGTGTTCTGTTGTGCTGATTAAATATAAAAGTCATGCCGAAGTCCGTCGCGTAACAATTCAAATGTAAGTGCTAAACAATTTTCATATGAATTGATATGGGAAAAGGTTCAACCAACCCTTCAACACAAAAGATAAAAATTAACGCGGTGACACTTTGTCAATGTTGGAAAGCCTCGATCATTGACACCAACAATGCTAAAGAATATCCCACTCTTCCCACCCACCCCTTCCGTCCGAGCAAGACTACGTCCGAGAACCCCCACTGCTGTTAGAGGCCGCCCTCGCCCCCTCCCTGGTAACGCGCGCAGACGGACTCCCGGAGAGGGATTTATTACTATCCTTGGAAAAGTTGTACAAATACCGAGAAACGGATTATTATTTTGTCGTGCATAGAACGCAATGGGCATTTTGCTATGCAGCTCTATGGGGCTCTGAAAGGAGATACGGACACACGATTACAAGTGGAAAGGGACGGTTGAAAAATAATGTCAAGTTCAATACGTGGGAAGAAATTACTGCGGCTCAGTACAAACCGGGAGGAGGCCTTCCGGAAGCGAAGCCCATGGGACCGCCTCCTTGCATGAGCAGGGCCAGGAACTCTTTGCGCTTCTCCGCCTTCTGCTTCGCCTCCTGGAACTTTTTCTTCTTCCTCTTCACCTCCTGCTTTGCCAGCTTCTCCGTGGTCTCCTTCTCCAACTCGTCCACCTTCTGCAGGTCCTTCTTGGTCATACAGTAGCAGCAGAAGAGCACCAGCATGCAGAGGACGCAGAAACCCAGGATGGAGCCGCACACGATGGTCAGGTTCTTAATCATCTCCACCAGCTCGTCCAGGAACTGCAACTCGTCTTCCAGGTCGATCTTGCGCAGGTAGTACTCCATTGGCAGCGGGCCAGTGTGCATCATCTTGAGGAGTACAGCCGTCTGGTTTATGTTGACGTCGTCGGCGATCTCGGATAGCGTGGCGTTGGCCTTCTGCCTGACGCCCTCTCCGGCGGCCGACAGAGCCGCAAACATGTCGGTGGCGACGGTGGACACCGTGTCCTTGATCTTCTTGGCGGCCCAGATAGTGGTGCTCTTGAGGGCGTTCCCGATCCCGTAGACCATGGACCAGAAGGCGGACTTGATCCCGTTGGTGATGGCATCGCCGATGTTGCCGAGGCCGAAACCGTGGCAGACATGGAACAGAGATGCTGACACCAACAAGAAAATGATCAGTTTTCTATTCATTTTTTGTTAGACGCACCTGACCTGATATTCACACATTTCATATTGCAAAAAATAATTCGGTTTCAATAATTTTGCACTTTAATATGATTGGAAGCA
>JAAUXV010122225.1_pt1 | contig 10304 bp, 16 predicted proteins | sample 7278181 | NCBI WGS metagenome assembly JAAUXV01 (sample SAMN14350114, study PRJNA611818) | marine sediment metagenome | isolation source: surface marine sediment (2.1m) | place: French Polynesia: Moorea | collected 2018-08
TACCGCAGTCGAGGCAGCAGCAGCAACAACAACAACAACAACAACAACAGTACGGGAGAAGACCACTCTCCCACCAGGAGCAATCCTCCTCCCATTCCATCAACCATCGCCACCACCACCAGAGCCGCAGCAGGGAGGAACTGAGCCGACGCCACGCTCCTTCCCACCTCCCCCATTCCCCCTCCTCTCCTCACGACCAAGATCTATTAAGCTTGCAATCGGGTCATAGGAGGGATAGAAAGTCGCTATCGGCGGAAAACATTCTGGACAGTCCTGGGTACGAGGAGGAGGAAGAGGAAGAGGAGGATGCCGATGGGGAGAATGACACCATGATGGGGAGAAAGTCGATCATGTCCATCCAGCAGCAAAAGATGATTCACCAACGGCGGCAGCAACAGCATCAGCAGCATCGAGGTGGAGACCCGACCATCTCTCCTCAACACCATCAGTTCTACCAGCAGCAGCAACACCAGCAGTATCGTCCACAACAACAGTTCCAACTGTCCCCACACCATCAACAGCCTCAGCAGCAGCCTCAGCGCGGCCTCCAGCAGAAGAGGATGAGCCAGAACTCCGACGGGAGCAGCCGCAGCTCAAGCCCTCAGAGCAGTGCCAGCGGGGGACCAGCAAGCTCCGTTAGCAGCGCCGGAGGAGGAGGAGGAGGAGGAGGTCTCGGCACCAACGTGCCCCTCACCCCCGACTCTCTGGAGAACGACGACGTGCCAAAAAAGCAGCAGGTGCAAAGAATTCCCGGCCTCCAGGAACAGAGGATGGCAGGGGTCGGAGCAGAGAGGAGGTCCAGCGGATTAAGGATGTGGCAAGGGCAGCAACAGAACGTGGCGGTAATTAGCCTTTCAAAAAATTAAATTTTCGTGCTTTTACATGTCTTGTTTTTTCCACAGTCTCCAAGGAGTCGCCCCGTTGCTCCAACTGCGCCCGAGACCAACAGCTCCCAGCTACAGTCTCGCCTCGGCGGAAGGAGCAGCGGCCTGGCCAAGCCCCAGCAGCTCACACGGCAAAAGCTTCAGCACCACGACAGGAGGAGTCCCAGCCCCTCCTCAGCGAACCAAAAGACTGCAGGGGGAATGACTAATGTGACCGCCACCACCATCAGCAGCAGCAGCAGCAGCAGCAACCTTACCCGCGGCCGCCCCATGGTCACCAACGCCTCCAGGCTCAGGAGACCGACAGTGACAACAGCGGCAACGACCCCCTCCAGCGCAGATCCAACCACCCCCACCAACACCATCAAAAGTAACGCCGTCACTTCGGTGCCGCTCACCCAGACCACAAAGAGGCTCTACCAGAGGAACTCTTACGGAGGAGGAGGTGGTGGTGGTAGTGTTCCAAGTTCCCCTGTGAAGGCCGCCATCGCTCACCAACAGCAGCAGGGGCGGTTCCAGCAGCAGCAGCAGGCGAGGACTTCTGTCAGCGCCCAGAGCTCCCCCGGCGGCAGCCGCTCCGCCTCGCCGCACCAGCTGAGGCAGCTGCAGCAGCACCAGCAGCAGCTGCGGCGGCACTCCGCCAACTACGTCCAGGACGACGAAGTCGACGGCCCTCCCCAGCTCAGAAAGCCCGGCAGCATGTACGGTGGCGCCAGACAGGCGTCGTCGCCGGCCTCGACGCCGTCAAAGATGCCGCAGCAGCAGTTCCAGCACCACAGCTCGCAGCCGCAGCTATCTCGCTACCAGCAGCAGCAACAGCAGCAGGCCGCCGGAGGAGGAGGACGCCTCCTGTACTCTTCTCAACAGCAGCTATCCAGAGGCGGTGGTGCTGCTACTGGAGTTCCACAAGGCTCAAGACTGTCCTACCAACACCAGCTACAACAGCAACGCAACAGCAGGCCAGCAGAGGGCAGTCGCGTGACCAGGCAGCAGCAACAACAACAGCAGTCGGCCTCCATTCCAGTGCCAACCTCTGCTACCAGCAGACCCCGGTCATACGGACTCCCGGCGCCAGGGTTCTCATCGTCAAGGCAGCCCGGAGGAGGAGGAGGATACGGACAGAAAAGCATGTAGCAGCCTTGAGGAATATGGAAAAACACGAAATTCCAACACAACGGAATAAAAATTAGTCAAAAAAAAACAAAGAAAATTGACATAAGCCGAGATAATCAGGAAAAGCAAGATTCAAGTCCTAACAATATACGGTACCACTTCCTTGTCAGATGAAGAAAAAAAAAACAAAACTATGGTTGACGCCACTTTCTGCAAAATATGCACATGACCTAGTATTACAATACTATCGTTTTCCCAGTAGTATTTGCAGCAAAACTTGTTCCGAGCCTTCGAGTTGTTGGATCGACAAATAAGGAAAACCTCACATCTCTCTGAAAAAGACAAGAAGAGACTTTAAGCATATACGGCAACCCAAAACCGAGCTACTTCACGAATTGCCTTCTTCCTCTTTGACGCAAGAAGTGTTACCAGTTGGTTAGAAGAATCCCCCCGCTATCCCACCTGAGTGCAACAAAAAGATATATTTGCCCGCGCGCCGCTATATATTTTTGAAAGTCGGATAGAAAATCTGCTATAGTTGAGATTGACGGACGAAAAAAAGCAGAATATATTCCAATCAATAAAATCCAAACTACAAATTATCCGTGCTTTTTGAAGTATTGAGTATTTCTACACTGAAGGGCTCTGGAGACCGTAAAAACATCGGATGCGACTTTGCTGACTTAGCAGTTGACGACGAAGCAAGTCCGCCGTTGTGAAACTTTGGATTTTATTTCATTCGAAGGCAAATGTGTCCAGCCAAATTACAGGGCGTGTCTAAAGATGACAAAAGCACTGAAACTTGGAGAAATATAAATTCCACATAATAAGATATGAGTGTAGGATATCTATAAGTATGACATTAAAGATATCATATGATGAAAGAGACACAAAATACCGCTGTTGCGATAATTAGTTTAATGCATGCTAACCCAGTAGGACATGTTCAGGAGATTTTTAAACTTGTCTACTTTTCACCGCCTGTCTTTTTTCGTCCCGAACCATAACCTGAAGCCGAACCAATAGCAGAACTCCAAAACGGACGCAGCGCTGATCCCAAGACACAAACCCATCAGGCCACCAACCTAGTCCGATTTTTTTTTAAAAAAAAATGTGTAGCCGAGTTTTCTGGGAAACACCAAGTCCTTGGATAGACGTACCTGAGATAAGAATTCAACTTCTGTCATCCTCTCCGATCGCTTGAACTGGAACACAGTTGGGGAGTCAAAGTATAGAACTGGACCAGCGCGATGTCATCCTCGTACGCGTCGTAGTATTGGTTTGCAGCCATCCAGGAGCGGAAAACCTCGTCTTTTGGCTTGCCGGAGATCCTGGAAGTAGGAATAATCATGTTGGACACTTTTTGAGTCATTGGGAAAATTATGGTGAATATTTACTTCCTTTTGTTGGAGACAAGTGGATAAGCACTAAATGTACGGACTCTGACCTACATCCCTCCAACTACGGAGGAAATTTCCCCTTTGGCTCTTTCTCAAATTTCCCTCCCTGAAGGTTTTTCCCCCTGTACCGATAGGTGGTGGTTCGTGTTTAAATCGCTTCTCGGGGTTTTTTCCCCCTTCCCGCCACTTGTTCTCGTCCTTTGTGCGCAGGCACACCTCCGCATCTTTTCCTTTTGAGGCTGAGACGGAGGGAAAGGCGATACCTCTCCTGTGATGTGTGAGGCGTCGCCTCACCTCAATGCGAAAAAAGGGGGATCCCCGCGGGATTAGAATTCCAAAGAAGGGAGGGGGATCTCATAAAAGATTCCTATTTACCCTCCTCCCCTCCTTCCTCGATCCTTTTCAAAAGCGCTCTTTCGATCCTTCAGCGGGATACAGCACATCTACCACCACCGAGCCTGCCTCTTCCCATCCGACGAAGACCAACAACCCCTTTCTTTCCCTTTTTCCCCCGAGCGAGGCATGTCTGGCAAGCCAAGGGCATTGTGGCAAGGGAACAGGAGGGCAGCGGGCGGGCGGGAGCACTCTTTTGTAAAATTGATGCTTTTCTTCCTCCAAGGCCCCTCTTCCCTCCTCCTCATCTCCCCTCCTGTGGCCCTTCCCAGGCCTCTTCTACTATACCTCTTCCCCCTAAAAAGGAGGAAGGAGGAGAGCAGACGACGCCATCTCACGCTTATTTTCACTCCGCCCCTTTTATCGCGGAACAGTTTTCCCCCTTTTGCCTCCTCCCTCCTCCCACCCACCCACCGCCGCCTCAGTTCGCGTGTATAAGTACACGCCACGCCACTGTAGCATAGCGGTACGGTGGGGTGGGTCGGGGAGGGAGGAAAGGCCTCTCCTCCTTCCTTTCTTTCTCGGTCGAGAGATGGAGGGAAGAAGAGAGAAGGCGGGGGAGGAGTTGGAAGAAGACCAAGGGGAAGGAGAAGGCCTCTTCCCCCTTCCCCTTTCTTCCCCCTCTACCAAACGAGGGAGCGGGGATTTCCAAAAGAGAGAAGGAGGGCCTTCTCTCTCCCTCCCTCAGCTGCCTTTGGCTCCTTGGTAGGCCCCACTGCCCCCTCTGGAAATGGAAGCGGCTCTGCTGCTCTCTTTCCCTCTCCAACTTGGTGCCACGTCTGGTCCCTCCCAAAGGAGGAAAGAGGAAAAGAGAAAGACGGAGAAGAAAAGCGGCGTCTTTCTCCATCCACGGTCATCAGTCATGCGCGACGACTCCGACGAGCGGTAATACAACCACGAAGAGGAAAAGGGTTTCCCCACAAAAAGAGATACGGAAAAAAATGGATCGGACGAGCGCAAAGCCATAAGACGCTGACGGAAAATGGAATCTCCCGCTGCTTCGACCTCGGCTGGGGCCGCAGCCCTGACGCCCCTGCTCCTGTTGCTGCTACTGCCGCGGCCCCTCCTGCCGGCGGCGCTGCCAATGAGGCCGGCACCGCCCAGGACGACGACGACGTCGGAGACGACGACGATGTCGAATTCCCTCATCAACTCAACGGGGGCCAACAACGCCACAAAAGATTTGAGGTACGAAGTTTTCTTGTTCTCAAACAAACAAGGCATGGTTGCAAGGCAGCCAAACGAGAATAAGGGCTAGCTTTCTTTCTCTCCGACGTCCCTTGGGAACACCCATCGCTCCCCGAATGTCTGTCCCTGCTTAGTTACTCGAGAGTCGAGACACTGCAACGCAACAGTCCATTTATCTTGGTATATATTTTTCCTTTCCCATAGCCCGCCTCCGCCTCCCTCCTCGACCTCAGCGTCAACCGAGGCCTCCACCGCCTCCTTTTCCTCCACTACCTCCGCCTCCACCACTTCGCAGTGGCTGCGGCCGACTCCCCCGGAAATCACCAACATCCAGCAGGAAGAGGGGAAGGAGGAAGAAGAGGAAGAGTACAGTGACTACAAAGTCGACCTGTCCGTCTCTGATGATTCCGCGAACTTCAGCGAATATGACTGGTCAACGCTCTTCATCGATTCCGACGGCCTCACCGACGACGACGAAGAACTGAAGGCGCTGCTGGACGAGTTTGGAGGCCACCATACCTCAAATTATGACACCTGGTATGAAGACGACATCGGAGATTCGGGCGAACAAAAGGCCACAGACGGTCATCTGGAAAAGACCTCCCTTCCGCCGCCGCCGCCCCCTCCTCCCCCGGTCCAGGAACCGCGTGACGTCCAGGACTGCCACAACTCAACGTTCCTGGCCAGGATGGAGGAGCGGACCAGGAGATTCAGGAGAAGTGAGTACGAACGCACGTAGTCTACGGGAAGGTACATACACATACCGCGCATTGACAAAAAGAGGAGATAGGGAGGGAGGGTCTGTTGTCGCTTGGCACGGGACACAAAGGCTTTTGTGACACAAAAAAAGGTGGCTTCCCTTGCAGTATGTCGCTTATTGAGGGGAAGGGAAGGGAACTTCGGCGGGGACCAATAATGCCGTCGCCATTCCTCTTTACCTGCCAATGCTGAGTCGCCGACTTTTCCCCTTACGGTGAGAGGTTCGTTTTTGTGGACTGTGCACTATAAAGTCCCCTCCAGCACTCTACCTCTTCCTCTCGCCTAGTACTGATTAGGCTAGGTAGATAGGGCACACATACGACCATGTTCCCTTCCCCCCCCAGTAAAGAGCAGAGAGCATGGAGGTGTCTATTTGTGGCTCCGCTCCCCTCCTTTTCCTCCTCCGCCGGGAATCGACATTCCGTCTGTCAGATGCGAAGGTGGCTAAGTACCGCCACAGCCGCCCGTCGCCCTCCCTTCCGCGATGTGAGCCCTAATTAAGGCAGCGAGCGCCGGACCAATCTCCAATAGGGATGCAAGCACTGTACTCAGTGTGCAGTACAGTCACAGTATGTACCACGTAGTGTACGTTTGTACCAAATTGTACACAGAACTTTTTTTCATCGCTTAGTACGATATTTTGTCACCTCTAACTCTGCTACAGAGCTCACAAAAACGGGGAAGAGGAAATCATAAAATGCAAAGGTGGCTTGTTTCCTTTGTATGCTAAGCATAGCTGGGCACGGACCCCTTGAATTTTGAGGATTAGGGGAAGGGGTCTACTACATAAAGTTCGTACATTACTACAATGGGATCCATAGGCGGGGGGGGGGGGGGGGTTCATAACCCTGACCCCCTGCGTGCCCAGGTATGATGCTAAGGTTTTTTTAGTCATTCGGAATGCTACATTTAATGCTTACTTTTTATTTCCCTTCAGGAAACTTTGACAGCCGCAGCCTGTTCAACATCTGCGTCGACTACGTGATCCACGGGATCTCCCTCCCCTCCTCCGAGGTCTACCACGACAAGTTCGGCCTCGTCACAAAGAAGAGGGAGGAGCAGAAGGATTCTAATAAGGAAGAAGTGAAAGAGGAGGGAGGAGGGGAGAAGAATGACGAGGAGGAGGAGGAGTGGCCGTGGAGGTTCAGGGGAGACATTGACTGCGAGAAGAGGGAGCTAGTAGAGAAGATTGACTTTAGGAGTATCCTGGGTGAGCAAATACCTATCTTCATAAAAAATGCCATTTTCTAAACTTTTTTGGGAAATTGCAGCGTTCGAGCGCGTCCTTCTCCGCCGTCCTCCGAACCACTATACCCAGGAGGAGATGTGCATTCTGTACCTGCAGCACAGGGAGGAGAGGAGGAAGCAGCGATACTGGCCGCACAGGCTGCTCCACGCGCTCAGCTCGGCCCTGTCCATTAAGTTCCTCAACAGGTGATTGCTTTCCCACTCAAACAAGGGAAAATAGCTCTAAAATTAAGTTTTTTCACAGGTATGCCGGTGTGGCTGTGGCCGCGCTGACTCTTGGCATCGGGCTTAGATGTTTCCTCTCTAGGCGGTGCAGACACAAGCGGAGGCCCAGGAACAACTCGGTAGAGTCCGCCGCAGCGGCCGCAGCAGCTGCAGCAGGTAAAAAATCCCGGTACAAATTTGTTGGGATTTTTTAAAAAATATTTTAATTTCTTCCTTCAGGCTTTCACTCTGACACCCTGGCGGCTGCCGCTCTGTTGGCCGCCACCTCCACCGGGGCCGGAAGGAGGAGGGGGAGGGGAGGAGGGCGGTCGGGGGTCACCTCGGCGCTGGTGGTGGCGCCGCAGTCGGTCGTGTTGGAGATGCAATTGAGGTATAGAATTCGCCAGGGTCTTCACAATCATCGCTCTCAAACCTACAGGATGCATACTTTGGTTTTTATTCACGCCTACAGAGCCTCCATCGCCGCTGCAGCCGCCGCCGAGTCCTCCTCCTCGTCCTCACGCGGCCGCTCCACCCGCATCAGCCGCTCCTCCCGCTCAACATCGACCTCGACCTCGGCGGCCTCCGCCCTGGCCTCCGCGGCCGCCCGCCGCCACACCATCTCCTCCCGCGCGCTCCTGCCGCCCTCGCCGCCGCCGCCCTTCTCCTCCCTCTCCCCCAGGCACCACCGCACCCCCTAGCTCCCCTCCCTCCCGCCGGCCTACGCGCCGCCAGAGACCCCCGCGCCCAGCTACGAGGAGGCCACCGCGAGGAGGGCGGACCCAGCAACGGCGGCGGCGGCTGGAGAGGCCGCCGCGGCCGCAGCTACTCCCGCCGCGTCCAGCGCCGCCGCCGCCGCCGCCAACGTTCCTTCCTCCGCGGCATCGGCAGAGACGGGTTCTCTCGGGTCCCCACCGACGTACGAGGAAGCCATCAAGCAGATGAACTTTTGAACCTGAAGTAATTTACGGCACTGCTCCGACGATGCAACAGCAAACAAATACAAAATGTTCCTGACAACAACTAAGTTACGCTTAACATTGCTGAAAGTTACAGTATTTATGAGGTACAAAAAGACGTACTTACAAAGCTGAAAATATATGTGTGGTGCAAATTGCATTCGACGTGGTGCTGGGTTCTCAACAAGATTTTCAATGCAGCAAGACGAACGCAAAATTTCCTTGGGCCCCAATAAAAATTGTCTCCTCTTTCGCCCAAATCATGTTCTCTTGGAGCCTGTTGCAGACAGTTTCCAGAACTCGCCGCCCAGACTAGACAAGACTTCTTTGAGGCAAGTCTCGACTCCAAACCAGACTTGAGTCGACCTTGAGAGACGGATTGGGGAGGGGGAAAAAGGCCATTTCGCATCCGCCCGCCGACGGCACTTTTCCCATCCTCTCCGTCTCTTCCGTGGTCAGATTCTATCTCTGAGAGGAGATTCTGCCAAGAGCGGGGGGAAGAAAAAAGGCCAGGGGAGGAGGAAGAGGAGGTTGATGAAGATTGGAAGTGGAAGCAAAGTCGACAAGTGGCCGGAGGAGGAGGAGGCTGTAAATCTGAAGGGATGGGAAAGGAGAAGAGGAAGGCCCCCTTTAAGGAAGAGAAATTGTGACATATCAGGTCCCATTCGCCCGCCAGTCTTCCCTTTCTCCTTTCCTTTCCACAAATACTCGCCCCAGGGAATATAGCGGAAGACAGGAGAAAAGATGTGTGAGCGATGCGCCCCGGGGGAAAACTCTTATACTCTGGGACGAAAGGGGGAATCGAGAGCGGCGGCAGAGTGACATCATTCACTCTCTTGTCTACCTCAAAGACTATACGCCTGGCGTCATCGCCTGCGTCATATTTGGTTTGGATATTTGCTGCGGGGAGAAGAAAGCCACTCACTGTTTCGGGAGAGAAAAATCGAGGAGCAACGTCACGTCGTACCACGGCGATGGAAAGTCAACAGATTTGGAAGCAACACCTTCAACAGAATGTATCTCAACTTCACGGTCTATTAGGGGAATTTTTGCTGTTGTTCCTGCTGCTCCTGCTGCTGTTTTTGTTGTTGTTGCTGCTGCTGTTGTGTTGAACACGCCTCGTGCAGCAGCCACGACAGCATCAGCGCAACCGAGATCCCTCCGCTGAGCCACAGAACCGGGGCGGCGGACTCACCGGGGCTCGACTCGTCTCCCCTGAGGGCGCCTGACATGAAATAATTAGAAAAAAAATCTAGGATTTTTTAATGGAGAATAGAAGTAGAGTTGAACCGAATATGGGCGCTAGGACGAGAGCTCCCGCCGCCCTGAAGGCGCAGGAAAGCCCTAGCGCGGATTCCATGTGGGCCGGGAAGGACTCCTGGGACAAAAAATTCCGAAACATACATGTATGTGAAATAATTTATTTCTCAATTACGACTTCTCACTTGATAGACGAGCGGCGCCGTCGCGTAAAGGGCGCCGGAGAAGGCCCCGAACGCGGCAGAAGCGAAGGCGAACTCTCCGTACCCTTCGCACCAAGGGAGGCCTAAGAAAAGTTTGATTTACCAAACTTTACTCTTGATAACGATATTGAACATTCTTACTGTACTTACTTATCATGATCACTCCAATGGCGAGGCCGCAGAGGGCGTAGATGACCTTCCGCGGCCTCCCCAGCATCGCTTTCACCACCTTTGTGTGGACTAAATTTCACCCACTGTTTCTCCATAACAAAGCGATAAAAGCACTTCACCTTCCAGTCCCCCAGCCAGGCGGTGAAGAACCTTGAGAACAGGTCCACGGCGCTGACGACGGCCAGAAGGCCAGCCGCGGAGGAGGAGGAGGAGGATGCAGCCACGATGGGCAGGAGGTGGTAGAAGTTGAGCATGCAGACCAGGGTGAGGGAGCTGCCCAGGGAGAGAACCAGAAAATGAGAGTCTCGCAGGAGGTGCCACTCCACGTAGGAAAAGAACCTTCAGAGGCAAAATGCCAGTGCTTTATAGGAGTAAATGGGGAGAGTATGAGCTGCATAATTTTGTCCACCTCGCGATGGGACACTTGTACTTCCTCCTCGGTTTCTTCGCCTCTCCAGAGTGTTGTGGCGCCTTGGGTGGCGGATAGAAGAGCGCCGCCCCCGCCGCCCCGACGGCCACGAA
>JAAUXV010138828.1_pt1 | contig 10299 bp, 2 predicted proteins | sample 7278181 | NCBI WGS metagenome assembly JAAUXV01 (sample SAMN14350114, study PRJNA611818) | marine sediment metagenome | isolation source: surface marine sediment (2.1m) | place: French Polynesia: Moorea | collected 2018-08
CGTCTGGACAAGCGCGTCTCCATGCATCCAAGGAGAAGTCAATAAGCGGGAAGAAACGGGAGATCGTCGTCTCATAACGGATGGCTGGGATGTCGGGGAAGGTCCAGGCTCGTCGCTGGTCGAGGAGTTTCAAGAATGGCTGGGCTAAATCGGCAGCCTTCACAGGAGAAAAATATTGCCTTTTCATGGACAAGGCAGAGGGATCTGGACACAACTGGTGCATGCGGGTGTACGGCTCGAGGTCTTCGTAAAAGAGGCGAAATTGGGAAAGGAGGTTGTTTTCTCCCGCGAAGAGAAATCCATGTAGGATGTAAGAAGAGAGGTAGAAGCGTCGCGATGTATAAGCCACCAGCTGGCATAAAGTGGCGGAGACGTCGAGCAAGTGTGTAACAAACGAAAAGAGGAAGCGCGTGTGGGAAGAGAAATCCCGTCCGTTCGGAATCCGTTTACCGTAGTGGAGGTACGATTGAAGTGCCGTCTCCTCTCGTGTGGTCATGGGAAATTTCTTCGCATGATCCAATAGGAGTGGGAAGTCCAACAAATATAGTCTGCTCGAAGCCAGAACAGTGTGGAGTCCCATGCTAAGGGGAGCCGAGGAACGACAGGTAAACAGGGGACATTGCCACCATGTAGGTGGTGAATGTTTCCTGATGACCTCATGGGTAGAGTCGAACGGGAGGATGACATCTCTAAAAATGCGTACGGTGGAGGAAAAGTGCCGGCACAGCAAGGGGAGGATGCCTGAAACTGGCTGTTTGTCGTCAACGTGAGCGCGAATTCGGGGCAGAATTTCCTCCAAGCTGCGGTATGTATGTCGGAATGCAAGGATGGAGTTGTAGTACAAAAAGTGGTCATCCGCAGGGATGATGGGGGCCGTAAGGCAAAGGTAGCGCAATGCCGTTCGGCAGGTGTCTTCCACAGCGGATCCGTCCTCATGTGCCATTAGAGGCAAGGCGGACGGTACCACTTCGTCCGGAACTAAGGGTCTGCCCGTCAAGGACGAAATCCTGTGTCGGTTAAGCACAGGAAACGCCGGTGGCAGTACATCGTAACTGGTGAACACATTGTTGTTGATGTCAACGACTACCTTGTCCCGGTCAAAAGGTTGGAGAAGGACTGAAGGAGGGGTGCTTCTGCAAGTGCATCCCGCAAGGGGGGGTAAGTCAAAGACGGAAGAGAGGAGGAGGTCTGTTTCTGCTTCTGTAATACGTGTTTGGGAACCCAGGCAAGTATCGCAAGCAATGCCCACGGCGGGCCGGAAATAATTGAGTGCTAAATGGGGTGGGAGTGAATACAAATTGAAAATGACAACAGCGTCATTGACAATGTCTGACAGGGTGTGACCGTTGGCATAGGCAGGGGTGTGTTCCGTGGGGACCGGGGAGTCTTTGGGGTCTGGTTGGAGTGCCATGGTGGACCTGGGGAAATGGGAAAAAAAAGGAGGTTGAGTATATTCCGTAGTTATTCCTTTCCTATGCCCTAGCTGTTAATGTTAGTAATACCTAGGGTGGGATTTCTGCCATTGTAGTCCGTGGAAAATTTGCACTCTGAATACCTAATAATCCTAGATCGAGTTGAAGCGAAAGCTGGCGTTTATTGATCATCATTTGCGGGGTCGTCGGAGTCATCGGAGGACACCGAGTCGCCCGAGACAATCGGCATGTCGAGGTGGCGATCATTGGCGGCACGGGAATGCGAAGTTGTGCAGGAGGTTGCGGTTGCCTTTATCAGCTGGAGGAAGTCCTGCTGAAGGTTTGCTGGCAGCCGGGTGAAGTATTTCATGACTCGGGAAGCCGGAGCCTTCGTCGTTTTTTCTTGTCTGAGGCGCTTCTTGCGGCGAACTGGTGTTTTGATCCTTCTTAGGACGGCAAACACCTGAAGGGGGAGAACCATTGTCGGTGACTTTTCGGTGGTCACCGGCGTCACATGGAGCTCCCATCGGCGAGCGGTTTTTGGGTGGAACATGTTGGCTGCGTTTGAGACGTATAGGCTGCTGGCGGTGGGGAACATCATTGGGATCAAGCCGTCCTGACCGCATGGCAGACGGAGATGGATGTGGCCATTTTCGTCGGCAAAAACGGCCGTTGGGTCCGGGAAAGTCAGCATGGGTGCTGCATCCTTAAGGCCACGGGTACCATCTCGGCGGATGACGACTGGCTTGTGAAGTCCTCGGCGATACATGACCAAGTCAATCAAGGTGCCGTCCGGGCAACCCGTGGAAAGTTCCACCTGTGTATTCACGCGGATCTCGGTTTGAGCAGATATCTTGTTGTATTGTAGCGCTCTGTAGGTGTAGGCAGGTGCGGGTGAGGTCACTGTGGTGACGAAAGAGGCCTTGGCATGAGAAATACGGGCTTGTGTTGGTATGTTGCCAGAGGGATCCTTTGCAGAAGCTGGTGCGTCTATGCTGTGGTCAGCAGGTGACCCAGCAACCAAAGACTGGTTGGAACGTGTCGGCTCCCGTGGATGAGGTCGTCCTGGGGAAAGGAGTGGTGGAGTTTGTGTTTGGTTGGGAGGTGGCGCGTTCTGGGGCGTTCCAGGTGCAGGAGAAGCCTGAGTCCCAGCCGATGACCTCTCTGGCTGGGTGCTTTGGGAGGCGGAAGGGGGCGACTGGAGAATAGAGGCCAACAGCTCATTTGTTGATGCTGATGAAGGAGGCCTCATGGAGTAGGGAGGCGTTTGGAGGAGTTTATCAGTGGGGTGGGTGCGACGAGGTGAGCCGAAAGGGTGTTTCGGTGACGGGGTCGTAGCGAGGAGGTCCCTTGGGGATGTGACATAGTCAACATTCCGCTCTGGGCTCTTGAGAGGATTGGCCTGGCCTTGGGGCTCCATTTTTTTTTCAAAGTTGCTTTTATTTTTACTGGGGGTGAGAATGGAGGTAATGTAGGGTTTGGGAAATTGTAGCTGCAACACTGCCCTGCAAAGATACAAAGAATAAGATCGTTAACACATTGTGGGAAATTTAAAGCAATGTACGCCAATGAGGCAATAGCAGGTAGAGGCACGTGAAATATTAAATACTGTTATCCCCATACATTTATAAACTTGCCTCACTAACTGTTGGAATATGTGGTCATCTACGTGTTGGGTATGTACAGCGGAGGCCTGAGAAAGGCCCCGCTATAGTTGATTCACTTTGCGGGGAAGAATTCGATGCGGAAGCAGGCCAGGACGTTCTCGTACTTGAACGATTCAAGCACACGGCGAGGCAAGTGGATGATGGCGCCGCTGTGCGCCGTGATTGGCTGATCAGCAAGAATCCGGTGCGTAAGCTTCCCATAAGCAACCAGAAATGGGATTCCATCGTGGCCAGAAGGTGGTCGCGAAATGAGGGAATCAGGATGGCTAGAGTCCACTGTCACGACCAGGGGGCCACAATTTGGATCCCTGTCTGGTGCTGCCGGCATCGCGCCTTCCTGGCGTGTTCTGCACATGCTGATTAAAATCTCAGCTGCCTTTGACACCTCCTCTCGTTCCTTGTCAGTCATGTTGGGATATTGGCAGTAGGAGTCAGGCTGTTCCTTGTCCTGGGATGGTCCTCCTGCGGGCTCCGGGTTTTCCTGCGGTGGAGTTGTTTTTGCCTTGCATTTGTCGATGATCCTCTTTGATTCGTAAAGTCCGAGCTTGATGTGCTGGTCAAAGTCCCTTGGCTTCATTGGCCTCGTGAAACTCACTCCTTTTGTCAAATCCGGCATGAGAGCGAGATCGAGGGTGGGTGCAATGTGGCGTATGTGGGAAGCCATGTCGGACCGGCGGATTTTGAGGCGCTTTGAGTGTTCATATTCACCACTCAGCAGGGTCATCCTGACTCGAATGTTGGGACAAATGCTGGGGTCGAGGTGGGTGGAGACGAAGAATGCGGCGGTCTGAGATGAAGAGTCCCAATGGAAGTGCGCCATTGGGTGCAGGATAGAGTACTTGTAACTGACTAGCAGTACAGGTGGCCAAAGGTGATCTCCACCATCTTTGAGGACGGGCCTTTTGGTGTGGTCCAATATTGCACCAACAAAGACATCCTCACCGGCATGGTAAGGTGCAATGTCGGCGCAGGAGGAAGTCAGAAGGTGCCTGTCAAGGTCTTCCAAGAGGCCTGCCCAGAGACATGGCCCTCCGGTGTTGTTGTTGTTTGGGCACACAGCTGGCTGTTTGGTGCAGAGGAGCTCATGGTCTCCAATATTTTGGTAAGAGGCACGCTCCTTGCATCCAAGGGGGGTAAAGGAGCAGGGCCAGCGACGGGCTGAATTTAAGACTTGTTGCATAAGGACCTTGTCCAATGCTGGCATATTGGTGTCAATCTGTGAGTCACCACAGATTCGACAAATTCCTTTATCCTGTCGGCAATAGTAGCACATGTGATGTTTTGCGGAGCATCCTAGAAATGGGCCGACACGAGTGACGATGCCACAGGTGTTGCATGCGAGCTGGCAAAGTGGGCTGGTGCCCGGGAGACAGTGCGGAGACGAGAAGGTGTCACGAGGTGCGATCCTTATGAGGGTCGATTGTTGGAACAGCAAGTTCTTCCCCACTAGAGAGGACGGGAGGAGAGTAGGGGGTTTTACGTATAAAGATGATTTCTTTTGCAGGATTGTAAAAGCCGCAGAGGTGTCGGCAAGGTTTGCGTAGTGAGTTTCAGCCGACAAAGTCTTGTCGTTCCATGCGCCAGTCATCGTGCGGCGCGTATTCTTGGAGTGCCAGGTAGTGGTGCCAGGGCGTGTCTTGGCATGCGAGTCATTGTCCTGGGCCGTTTTGGGCGGCGAGACAACTTTTTCTTTCTGCGGAGATGTGGGATCCGTTCCTGAAACGGCTGCTGGTCCGGACCTTTGCATTGTAGAATCCTTCTTTCGTTTGGCTGGCACAAAAACATGGGCTTTGTTAGTGCCTTTGGAACGTGTGTTGTGGCCGTGTTGGGGCATAGGAGGTTTCGGTTGGTCCATCTCTTCTTCCTGGAGAGGTGTGGGAGAAGTGGGAGGCGTGCTGGGAGGTTGCGGGGAAGACATCATCCCGCGATGTTGTTACAAACAGGTCGGCCGTCGGCACACGTGCGCTGGTGTGCGGAGTGGTCTGGCAGTGAGGCCTGGAAAAGTTAAGAGAAATTATATGGGGTGAGCAAAAGGGCTTAGAATAGGGTACGGATATAATTGAGACTTGCATTCCGTTGGGAGGGGAGGGTTTGGACATTTGCTTGTACATCGATGGCGGTCCCAAAGAAATTGTCGGGAACATAATCTTTAGAAGTAAAACGGTAGAAATTTATGTCGGCCTGATTCCGAGCAATTTTATCCCTTTTTCCTAATTGCTGTCTGCTGCGACAGACCAAATTTCCCTATTGGGGACCGTGGCAAAGGACACCAAAGAGGAGGATTTGGGAACCAGTGGACTACCTATATGGAAAACTCTATGCACCATGAAAATGGGGCAAAGGAGCGGAATTGGTATTGGTGAGAGGTGATAGGAGATAGAGAGTTCCAGTCCAGCCGAAGGCATAATACGTGGCAGAGGAATTATTAGCCCTTCTGACTCTGCCTATGCCGAAGTAATGCAAAGTAGAATCCACAGGAACAGCCAGTCATTGCCCTCCATTGCCAGTGGAAAAGCTATGGCTGCGGGAATCATGCACTGACTTCGAGGGTTTAGATAGAAGGGGAACGCCATAGACGAATGATAAATGTCCCTGAGACAATGAGACAGGAAGACAAACGGTCGTTGCGGAATGCCGTAACTCGCCAATCCTAATAGGTACCGTTTTTTTTAGAATACTGGGTGTACTAATGCTGTACTGGCCCAGGGGACATCATGTATATCTTTTTTCTTCGTGGGGGGGCTTTGTGCTGTACCCGTGGGTTCCTCTTTGTTCCGTTTTTACTTAGTGTCATTAACGATAGGGGCCCTTTCCGGTTCTGTTCCAAGTAGTTGGTTGTCCCAACTGCTGTTGAGAAGTACCCGTGAGAAGTCCTCAGCTGCTGAGGACAGGTGCGCCGCCTTCCTTTTTACAATTGTTTTTGTTTCTATGTGCCGTAGCACGCATGATCTGTTGGAAGGTTCTGTTGACTCGACAATGTAAGGCCCTGTGCGCGTAGCTCTTAACCCTTTCTGGCCCGTAATTAGAAACTTTCTAGTACACCAGACAATGTTGCCCTGCTTGAATATAGTTTGGCGCCGTGAAGAATTATGTTTGGACCTTTGAGCCCTAGCGGCCTCAGCACGCTGCTCAATATATTTCCCAATGGAAGCCTCAATTTCTGGGATGAGCTTGTCGTCTTCAGTTGCATCCTCAGAGATGTTAATTATGCCGTTGTGCTTAGGAATTGTTTGGTTGAACATGAGGAATTCAGCCGTATAGCGGCGACCAAAAACCACACGTGAATTGATGTTAACAGAGATTAAGGCTGCCAATTCGTCACAAGTCAGATCATGTTTAAGTAAACGTAGGGATCTACAGATCTCTTTGCAGAGGCCCACTCGTCTTTCAGCTATTCCATTGCTTTGTGAGGAATGTGGAGCTATAAACTCCACATTTATACCTAGTTGTTTTATTTTTGGAAGCAATGGAAATACACCGGCCTCATTATCAAAGCGAAGTGCCCTGCAGAAGAAGACAGAGTATAGAATCAATATGGCCCGATAGATGCTGCTTTCACTTTTGCTACTAAGTGCCTTAACGAATGTAAAGCATGAATGTGAATCAACAGCTATGAAGAGGTACTCCGTCTTTCCAATCAACGTCAAATCGGCATAGAACAATGTTCTTTTGGTTGAGAGCGGAAGTATCCCTAGCGATGAAGATTTTACTGGATGAGTCAGGGATACGGAGCATATGAGGCACTTCCGGCATACCTCTTTGGCAACTTTAGTGAGTTGGGGGTGGAAATATTTTGCGTGTAGGCTCTTAACTAAAGTTGTGTACGTCGAGTGGGTCGAAAAAATATTCGAGTGATGTTGTTCCACAACCGTGGGGAGTAGTATTGTTGGCAGACATATGCGAGGCATCATGACGTCTTTGGCATAAAAGAGAAGGTCATCCTTAAGGATATAATTCCCTGGGGGAGACGAGGAAGACATCTTATCGATTATTTTTCCAAAGACCTCATCATCTCTCTGCAGAGTAGCAAAAGTCTTCAAGGACAAGAGACCATCGCTGATGATCCGTGCATTCAGTTTTACACAGTCCAAGAGTTGTCCTTCCTCAGGTTTGAGGTCTTGCTCAGTTGCCTTAGCGACAGAGGGAGGTTTTTCGCCGGGCCGACCTGTGCCACCGGGCTCAGCTTCGGGGCCATCTTTGGCACGGTTGGTCATAGAGCGCGTCATCACGTTGAGTCCAGCGGGAGTGTCGGATCGTCCTCGCTCCTGCTGGAGAGCAAAGTATTGTCTCTCTGCTCGTTCTGCCTTGGTTTGCCGTTCTTTAGAGTGGGCTTTGTTTTGTTTTATCCTTAGTTTCGCTGATTTGCTGAGTCGAAGTTTGGGATTGTTGGCTGAACTCGCTGTCACCCCTGGCGGGGGTTTTATTGTCCTTTCCCGACGTGTAAGTGGGTCAGTTGTGATAACCTGTTTGGTAGGGCCAAACCTGGTGGCTCCCTTTTTCGCCTTCGGGAGAACTGACGGCAAACTTTGCCCGTCAGTAAGGTCAGAGATCCTGTTGGTCTCTGAGTGGTTGGAAAAGACAGTGCCGTTTTCAATTGCTATTTTTAAAGCGAGGGCCTCAGCTTCACCGGGGGACATGGGCTTGACGTCCTTGAGATATTCTTTGAACTTCTTTAGTTCAGCCGTGCATCTGCTCAATTTGTCAGGGACAACATGGCAAGAACTGTTGACGTGAATGATCTGTACGACTGAGTATTCACTTATTATCATACTCAAGCGCGTTAAATACGCACTAGAGTCACGGCAGAAACGCAGAAAGAGGAGTGACCGGCTGTCAATTTCCAAGGTTATTGACTTTGCTCCTCTGAGAAGTATGTCAAAACATTGGAATGCATAGATGACAGATAGAATCTCTTTGTGGAAGATGCTTTGGCTGACTTCAGATTTACTGAATGTCCGGGAGGCGCACGCTACCAAGCGTTGGCGACCGTGGCATTGTTGACTCAAAACCATGGCGGCCGCGACACTAGAGCTATCAGATGACAATATGATCTCTTTCTCTGGGTTGAACAGGTGGATGGACGAATTCATGCTGAGTTCCCTCAGCAATGTCGACCAGGCATTCTTTTCGAGACTACCCCACTGGAACCTTTTCGAGTTGATGACTTGTAAAAGCGGGGCTGCCGTGGTGGAGAAATGGGGTATCATATGTCGAAAGTAGCTGACGGATGCCAAAGCAGCATGGAGCTGACGGACAGAAGTTATTTTTATGTTGTAATAGGCCTGGAGTCGAGCTTCTGAAATTGATATGCGACCAGGGCGCCAAGTTGCGCCAAGGAAAGACAATTTCGTGTGGGCGACGTTAGTTTTGGCTGGGCTAAGCTTAAGTCCGGCTTTTTGGAGCTTGACCAACAAAATTTCCCAGGCTGCCATATGCTTAACAAAATCATTCCATGATGGGTTTTGTTCGTTCTTGGTGCATGCGGCGCAATTGCCGGTTTCAATTAGTCTACCTGAGGGCAGCCGGAAGGAATCGACATGTGACGGGGAGGCTGGCGAAGCGGGGGGGAAGTCGTCGTCGTGAGGTAGACTGTCCAAGTGCTCTTGCTCGTCTGTGTGTCTAGAGTGCGACGAGGCAAGATATATATCGTCACAATACGTTTGGATGCCACAGTTTGGGGGCATGGACATCATTTGCGACTTTTTAATGTTCTTGACACTCAAGTTGCTGTACCTGGGTTGGCCCGTCGTGTCTCCGGTAGCTGGTGCAGCAGCGTTACCAAGGACTTGACGGGGGATCCTAGACCGACATAACTCGACATCTTCGTCAGTGAGAGGGCGGGACTCAAATTCAGAACAGGGTATGAGACCCGATAACTCACGAGAGAGGACCGGAAGGGCCTTCATTCGAGCGACACAACAAGACAAGGCGGCACTGGAATTGATATACCCCATGGATGCCCTCAACAACCTAAAAAGGTTGTTGTCGGGCCCACGGAAAACCAACAGGTTTGAGAGTGCCTCACTGCAAGGTATCTGGAAAAAAGATTTTGCAAGGTCCGTAGAAGAGCAGAGCGTTGCTGACCTAATGTTATTCAGCATTTCCATCAAAGTGGCTGTTCCCAAATCGGGGATTTTCATACTTAAACTATTGCTCAACCTATTGTCGAGGATAATACGTAAAGTGCCGTTTGGCTTTCTTCTAGTCATGAGGTTACTAATAAGTAATATTGGGCCATGCGCTTGGCCAATGATTTTTGCCCTGTACATTTCTTGCAAAATTTTCGTGACCTCTTCTCGCTGTGCAAGAGGTATATCGTGTTTTCTTGCCACGTAGCGAGAAAAGTCGATTTCCGGTATGGTGACGTCTAAGGTGACCAAATGACAAGCCGATAGTTCCGCATCTGAGGCTGCAAATGCTTTGCGATGAAATTTAGCAAGTCCTCGAACTAGTGCCTGTTGCCGTTTTGTTAAATGAGAGAGATCGAGGAGGTGGCCAATGTCATCATCCGGACCAAGCGCAGAGGGGCCTTGCGAGTAGGATCTTTTTTCTTCGAGACGGTCAAAAGCCTCAGAGAGGGGAATATGGCAATAGCCTTTGCTATCTAATGTGTTTTGGACATTCTGGATGTCCGAGGAAGCGAGGCTGGGTGCCAGTTCATTTACTTGGAACTGTGTTTCCTCTAGTGTGAGGAGATGGAGATTTGTTTGCTGCAAAGCGTCATCATATTTTGCCACAGCGGCTAGGTGGCCTGGTCTGTAATTCTTTTCATCAAAGATCTCGGCATATGCGATGATCAAGTCCTTTGCTATTCCAATGGGTTCGACGCCGTCATTGTATACTAATATGTTGCATGCATTACGTTCCACGACATATTGTACAGGAATAACCTTGAGATCTGTCATTGGTAAGTCATCCGAGGAGCTGAGAGAAATTGTAACTTGGTTTCGGTCATCGTACTCTTCAAGGCCCGAAATGGCCACTGCCACTGTTGTACACTGTTGCGGCTCTAGGAATACGTTGGACAAGGATCTGCATGTGCCTGTACAAGCTAGGGAGTCCGCCATAGCTTCTTGCGAAAGGAAAGGTGCAAGATGGCTCTCCTTGCAGAGGCTTGTCGGCTGGCAGAATATGGGAACTGATAGTTTGAAATGGAGACCTTCTGGGGATGTATGGCTGACCTGTGGGTTGTAGAGGATGTTCGACCCCAGGTATAGCCA
>JAAUXV010264465.1_pt1 | contig 10293 bp, 7 predicted proteins | sample 7278181 | NCBI WGS metagenome assembly JAAUXV01 (sample SAMN14350114, study PRJNA611818) | marine sediment metagenome | isolation source: surface marine sediment (2.1m) | place: French Polynesia: Moorea | collected 2018-08
CTGCGCGTATCCCACCAGGAAATATGGATAGGACTCTCAGGCTCCTCGGGGTCCTGGGCGGTAGCAGGATGCTATCGGCAGTGGTCGGGCAATGAGGGAACAGACCTGACCAGCTTATGCAACAACGTCAGGGAGCTCTCCGTATCCCCCTCCGCAGTGGTCCTCCTCGGAGATTTTAATTTGGACGTGTCTCGCAGCACCGACACCTCCTACTATAGACGCCCCCTCCTCCGCACATTCTTGTCCACCATGGAGGAACTCGGGTTCGTGCTCGAGAATGACACCCACACCCCCACCTACAAGTCCTATGGCGCCTTTGGGACCGACGCCGTCCACAGGGAGAGCGTTTTGGACCTCGTCTTCACTTTGGGGATGGGACGTACGGGACAGGATTCAGGCACCAGGGCCAGGGTCCTGGACAATGCAGCGACGGATCACCGCCCAGTAGTGGCTTCTCTCCCACTGGGCCGGGAGCGGAAGAAGATGAAGAAGCTGGAATGCCGCGACTTCAAGAACGTGAGTGCTGCATCCCTTATCATGACTGTCAACGCCGAGCAGCTCAGTCAGGTGTACCTTGAGGAAGACGTGGACAAGATCCTCAAGATCATAGTGGACACGATTACCTCAGCACTGGATGTGCTTGCTCCTGTGAGAACGGTGCTGGTGAAGGACGGCCCTGCCCCCCTTCTACTCCGGAGGGAGACGAGGTCCACCATGGCTGCCAGGGATGCAGCTGCAGGCTGCAGAAACTGGTCCCTCTACCGACGCCTCCGCAATCAGGCAGCTCGCCAGGTCCGCCAGGATCGCAAGGCGTCAAACCTGAACCTGCTGCAGAAGTGCAACGGCGACCCCAAGTCCCTCTGGAGGCTGGCGGACTCGCTGACGGGGAGGGAGCGCGGGGGAGGCCTCCCCCCTCAGCTTGAGCAGGATGGTCACCTGGTGCAGGGGGACGCCAGGCTGGCTGGGATCCTAAATGACCACTACATCACTAAGATACAGCGGCTGAGGGAAGGCATCGAGGTGGTGGTGGAGCAGCAGCAGCAGCAAGAGCAGCGGGAGCAGCGGCAGCAGCAGGAGCAGGAGCAGCAGCAGCAGCGGCAGCAGCAAGAGCAGCGGGAGCGGCAGCAGCAGCGGCAGCAGCAAGAGCAGCAGGAGCAGCGGCAGCAGCGGCAGCAGCAACAGCGGCATCGAGACGAGCTCTCTCGTGCGCCCTCCGTCTCCTCCTCCTCCTCCTCCTCCTTCTTCTCCTTTGTGTCCCCGTCCGAGGGAACTGTTCTAGCTGCCATCAAGAGCCTCCGATCTACACCGGCAACAGGAGTGGATGGAATCCCCACCCAGGTACTCAAGGACCTGGCACCGATCCTGGCGGGCCCTGTTGCGCACCTGGCGAGACTCAGCTTCACCGCCGGAGTAGTCCCACGCCAGTTCAAGATCGCCAACATAGTGCCTGTGCATAAGAGAGGAAAAGACCCCCGGCAGCCCTCCTCCTACCGCCCGGTGGCGATTCTCTGCTCCCTGAGCAAGATCCTGGAGAGCCTGGCCCTACGGCAGTTCCAGCCTCACCTGTCCCTGTGGCTGCCCAATGCCCAATGGGGCTTCAGACCAGCTCGCAGCACATCGGCCGCCCTGGCTGCAGCTCATGGTCAATGGCAGCGCTCCAGAGCCCAGGACAAGGTGGTTGCGGTTGCTGCATACGATTTTTCGTGCGCGTTTGACACCTTGGGAGTCATGGAGCTGGTGGACAAGCTGCGGCGGATGAACGTGGGGGAAAGGGCAGTCCTCTGGTTCAAGGACTACTTATGTGGCCGACAGCAGCGAGTCCGGTATGGGGTGGAATTCAGCACCCTGAGAGACGTCTCCTACGGTGTCCCTCAGGGAAGCCTCCTGGGCCCAATACTGTTCACGGCCCTGACCCACGATCTTCCTGCAGCCCTGGGGATTGGGGAGGAGGATGGGGTCACCGTCTACGCCGACGACACAGCAATCTGGGCATCAGCCAGGAGCTCGGCGGCTGCCAAAATAAAGCTGGAGGAGTACTCGGCCAGGCTGCACCAGTACGCGCTGGATAACTCCCTCTTCCTCAACACCGCCAAGACCCAGCTCGTAGTTGCTGGAACTCGAGCACCTCTCCCCATCAGGATCGGAGGAACCCTGGTGGAGCCCCAGGAGGAGCTGCTGCTACTGGGAGTGAGATTTGACCGGCACCTCACCATCACCCCCCACCTCCGGTCATTGGCAGGGACTGGCAGGTCCCTCCTGGCCCTCACGAGGAGGCTCCTACTCCACCTTCCCCGTGGCCGACAGGTACAGGACGTGGTCCGGGCTCTCGTCGTCGGGAAGCTCGGCTACTCCTGCATCCTCTTCCCGCCGCGCACTCAGCAGGAGGACTCAGTCTGCCAGCTTCTGCAGGATGCCCAAGTGCTAGTCAACGACATGGCGCGGGCTCTAATGGGAGCAGCAAGGGCTGATCGGGTGCCAGTCCAGGTTCTTCTGGAAACAACAGGGATGCCGTCCCTGAACCAGATGACAGTCAAGACTATTTTAGTGGAGGCATGGAAGTGTTTAAGATCACGGGATGGGCCTTCCGGATCGCAAAATCCTCTTGGTCTCACCCTTTCCGTCCCTCCTCCTGCAGCCCAGCGTGAGACTCGTTCAGTAAGGGCTGGTGCCCTCCCCCCACCCCTACGCAAAAGAGCAGAGACCTTTGTATGGTGGGCCGCAAGGCTGTACAATGATCTCCCCAATCTCCGTGATGCCAAATCATTGGCTGCAGCCCGAAGAGCAGCAGAAGAGTACTCCAGAGCCCTCCCAATCTAATTACTCTTTGCTGCCCCCCCCCCAATTTTAATCGTCTACGATACGTGATCTCTTGACCACATGAACTTTTGCAGGCTGGCCCTGTTCCTGACTAATTTAATCATTATCATGTTGACACTCTAGTACGCGAACTGCTGTGATATCGGCACGTACTTATCCGAGTAATAAATAGACTACACACACACACACACAAAGTATGAACTGTGCGGCAAGGGGAGTCTTTCTCTCTTCCGTCCTTGGCAAAAAAAAGTCTGTGGCACTTGTTGGGAAAACACAGCCGCTTATTCTGCGCAACATTTCGCTGTTCCCGCCCACCCATCACCGTCATCCTCGCTGATGACGGAGGCATCATCGATCATCCCTCGTCCCGCGATCGGCTGGTTGGCCCAAGGGAAACAAAACGGAGCGAGGCCCGCCGCCGCCGCCGCCGCCGCCCGGATTCCCGCCACACTTGTCGTCGATCCTCTTCCTTCGATTAATGCGGCTTTGGTTTTTTTCTCCTCTTGATGGATAATTAATAGCCAGGAACCAATAAGAGTCCATCAACGGCGCAGTATAAACGACCTTCTAAGGGAGATTCACTTCATGATAAAACTAATGCCATTGTTCAATTGTTAGTGGCAAATTTCCCCTCCACGCCGGACCCGCCGGGTGCTGCAATCAAGTAAATTTAAGTCGATCATAGATTCAATATACTTGAGTGGCCGGGGGGAAAGTTTTTGTCTTTGTACAACAACACACAACCAAAATAATTAGGTTTTTTTAGCACATGTATGTACGGAGGATTGGAGGAAACGAACGAGCGGCCCAGCCATTGGAATTTGGCAAATGTTTTTTTCCTGGCTTTGTTTCGAGGCGGCGGCGGCGGCGGCGGCCCAGATCGAGGAGCCACCACTTGTTTCGCCAACCCTTTCCCCCGTGACGACACAGATGTCCAGGGTGTATAAAAGACGGGCGGCGGGGGCCACTGTGAGCAGCAATCCCCCGGTTGCCGCCCCAGTAGCAGACAAGACCGCCCTCGCTCGCCGCAAAAAAGAGGACCAACGACAACCAAGATGCTGATGTCGCCCCGGCTGGTCTTGGCGCTCTCGCTCGCTCTCTTCAACGGGGAAGGTACCGCCAATCGCTCTTTTCCTTTTTTTTGACGACATATCGTGTGCATGTTGCAATTACGTTCGACCTTCTTCAGCCCTGGGCCTGGTGTGCCCCGAGTGCTCGTCCGACGCTGACTGCACCTTCGACGCCGCCCTGCCCGTGTGCGACACGGTCAACTCCGAGTGCGTCGAGTGCAACGCCGACGCCGACTGCACGGACGCCACCGAGAGCAGCTGCAACACCGAGGCCCACACCTGCGCCCAGCCCTGCACCCACCAGAACCAGTGCACGGCCGACCCCGCGCACATCAAGTGCGCCAAAGCAGACCATCTCCTCTGCGTAGAGTGCGTGGGCAACGCCAATTGCCCTAGTGACAAGCCCGTCTGCCTCAACGGCGGGGGGTCATACGTAAGTATAGTGCAGATCATCCAACATATGAATGAGTCACAGCTAGCTAGACCTACATTTTTCTTGTCAAGGCTATATTTAAGGGAGACAAGAACACTTGGTGTTGGAATTTGTTCTTTCAGCTTAACTTTTGGTACAAAGCTCTTTTGAAGTCTTTTTCTTATCAGTCTTTGCAACTTTTCGCATTTAGGAGTGTGTGGAGTGTGTGGCCAACTCCAATTGCGTCACCGCGCCCAACACCCTCTGCAACACCAATGAGAACAAGTGTGCCCAGTGCAAGGCGGACGCGCGTGAGTGGTGCCACAAACATCTTTTTTTGGTATGAACCAGAAAAAAAGAAATCACAACCCTTTTTCAGACTGCACGGGCTCCCAGCGCTGCAGCGACTTTGCACTCGCTTGCGTCGACTGCCTGGTGGACGCCGGTGAGACGATCAATCAGGCGTTTTTGCTGCCCAAAAAGCCTGTAGCTTGAAACACTTTTGTCTTTATGCCCGTGTGCCTTGCATGGAATGCTTGCAATCCATTAATCACCCTTTTTTTCCCCAGACTGCAGCTCCCCCACGCCCGCCTGCGTGAACTGCGCCGTCTCGGCCTCGCCCACGGAGACCTGCGTCGAGTGCACGTCGGACTCACGTGAGAGGGGAAAACAATGCCACCACACGTGGGAGGGGTCCAATTTTGAGGGAGGGGGGTCCAAATTTTTGCCCCAGGGAGGGTAGTAAAAAATTGCCCATGGAGGGGGACGAAAATAATTTTCCAGGGATGGGGCAGGGTAGGTGAAGGCCAAGAAAAAATGCTACGGAGACCGTCAAATGTTTTTTTAAATTCTTGTTAGAATTTTTTTTTATATTTTTATAAGAAAACACTATTTTTGCCTAGACAAGTTTTAAAATTTCATGCCTTTGGTAAAGCTCAGGGAGGAGGTAGCTTTGGAAAATCAACCAAATCTTCTATTGGATGCCCTCAGGCAGGCCTAAGGGAGAGGGATTCATTGAGGGAAAAGTCGGCCTAACGGTATCCCCCCCCCCTTGCCTACGTGTGAATGCCACCCTCATTCCACTCTCCCAAACAATAAAACAAATTGACCATTCACACACAGACTGCACCACGGACGCCGCCCTCCCCGCCTGCGACACCGGATCCTGGACCTGCGTTGAGTGCACGTTAGACTCGCGTGAGTTTCGATTATAAATAAATGTGTCTTTTTTCACACAGACATTTTTTATAAGCACCTGCCTTTTACCTATGAGGCTATGATGATTGTCTTTTTTTCCCCTTCCCTCGTTGCTCAAATGCTACAAAGACTGGGTTGTTGTGGTTCGTTCATCAGTATGTAACTCAAATCCGCCTTGGAACCCAAGCAAGTACTCGGTTTTTTGGATCGACACGCCAACGAAGAAAATCTGCCCCAAAAGACTCAGTCTTCAAGTCCAACCTCTCTTGTCCAATAAGTGCGCGCAACGAATTATTTGAGTTTAAAGTTTGTGCCCTGAAAGAATCAAAGCAGGCGCGCGCTCTGTGCAATGTGACTTCAAGCCGCGTTCTGTTAGTCCTTGTTCAATGCTTAATGCTCGATTTCTCTCGTCCAGACTGCACGAGCGACCCGGCGCTGCCCACCTGCGACACGGGCTCCTTCACCTGCGTCGCCACCTCCACCGCCCAGGTCAGGATGTTCGACAGCGACTTCGAGGGCGAGGAGGAGGAGGAGGAGGAGGTCCTCTCGTGGAACATGCAGTAATGAGAGAGGAAAGAGCCGCGATGCACAAAAAAAGCACCTCTCCAATCCAGGGAATGACAAGGCGACGACGACAGACCGACAGACCGACAGACCCGACCAACCACGGCGAGAAAAAGGGCACGAACAAGGAAAGCGAACTATCTTACAGGTTGTAGGCTGGTGGGGAGGCAGCGGCAGGGGGAAGGCGATCCAGGCCATTGTAAAAAAAATCCCCGTTGCCCTAAAAATATGTTAAACACGCTTTCTCAAAATTACTTAAATGTACTTGAAGTTGAAGCCCTCTATCCTTTCTGTCCCATTGAAAAACAACAAAAAAACAATGTGTAAAAAAATCTTTTTTTTCAAAAACGGGCTTTCTAAAAACAAGTTTCTTCAACTTTTCTTTGCCTCTTTCCTTTTGAACTCTAGATTCTACCAATTGGCTCAAAAAACGAGACACAAAATTTCAGCAAAAATAGACTTTTCGAAAAAGAAAAAAGCTTTCCAAAAATATTTCCTTCAATTTGAAACCCTCCCTTACCTCTATTTCTTAATTATCCTCTTCATTAATAACGGCAATTCTTTCAATCAACATGACAAAAACAGTAACACTAAATTTTAAACTTACTGGTAGTAAAATTAGAACTTTTTTTAAAAAAATCTTCTTTAGCTATTTCCTTCAATCTCTTCTTTTCCTCTTTCCCTTCAACTTTACCAATTAGCACAACAAAAACCGAGACACAAAATTTGAGTAATTTTTGGACTTTTTGAAAAAGAAATAGGCTTTCCAAAAAAAATTCTTAAATTTGAAATCCTCCTATAACTATATCCCTTCATCTCTCAATCAAAAACGGCAATTCTTTCCAATCGGCATGACAAAAACAGAGACACAAATTTGAGTGAAATTGGGGCTTTATCAGAAAAGCATCACTCTTACTTCCTGTAAAATGTTGCTAGCTGTGGGCATTACAAAAGGAAGTATACTGCTGCCTTTGGCCCCTTCCCTACATTTTTAAATTTGGAAAGGTTCTTCTCTTCATTTTTAATTTTTAAAATGAATTTGTAGTAAAGAAACAAGCAATTTTTTAATCACTGTCATTAACAATTAATCAGCAGCAATAATTGGCAATATTAGGCAATCTGCCCTCCTCGTCTGAGCCTTGCACTTCCTTTCCTACCAGCCACACTTTGTAAGAAGATATTTGACCCCCAAACCAACCCCCCAGCACATTGCAAGCATTTTCATCGTCGTCTCTCATAATCATTTATGAGTTATCATCATCACCATCATCATCATATCATCATCATCATCATCATCATCATCATCATCATCATCATCACCACCACCACCACCACCACCACCACCACCACCACCACCACCACCATCCACCATCCATAATCCACTATCCACCACAGGTCCACAATTGTCATCCTCACTATTCATCACCATCCACCACAATTGTCATCCTCACCATCCAACCTCATCCTCACCACCCATCATCATCCTCACTTTATCCATCATCACCCTCTCTATATCCATCATCATCCATCATCACCAACCATGTACCCCCATCATTATCATGGTTCACCATCCACCACAACTATCATCCATAATCATCATCTTAATTAACATTAATTCAATCATTATCGCCATTGCCAATTTGCCAATCTGTTAATACCATCACCTCTTTTTTGCATTCTTAAGCACAAGAACGACTCCTTTACGCCATCTCATTTTGCTTTTGCACCGATCCCTCCCCATCCTCCCCAAAATCGAACCTTTCCAAAGACAGCACTGAAAACTTGTATCATACACAAAATTCGGCAAATAAATTTATAGCATTAAAAATTCGAATAATGCGCGCGCTATCATTTTGTAGCAAAATATTCATAAAAACACGGGCGAAGTGATCGGCTACTCTTTCTGCCTCAACTATGACTTTATACTTCTGAAACTTTTGAGTTTATGCTTCAGTTTCTTAATGTAAAAAACTTGGTTTGCCCTCCTCATGTACCCCTTCTCCTTGAAAGACAATAAGTGCCCCCCTACTAGAGCCATACTTGGGGTTACTTTATAATGTAAAGCCACTCTTCACAAAATCTGGAAAAAAGAGTATGCGCATAGATGAGCGAAGGGGGGATGGGGGGGAATTCACCACCACCACCCATTTCTTATTTAGGAACATACGAGCTTTTTGGAACCCTTATGTACTGTGTCCCCCCCACAAGCACTCAAACCCACGCTCATCCATGAGTATGTGCCAATATGTGCCAGCAAGAAAAGAGTGGGGGAATTTTAATCTTGCACCAGGGAGAGGGGACAGTGAGAAATGTTCTTGACCTTTTGCATACCCTACGGTGGAAAGGCCTTCCTTTCATTCAGCCCTACAGTCTTGCAGAGACGGGGAGGAATTTTAATGCGCCCACTTTTCCTGAGTGTCGAGGAGGAGAGCTTCTCCTCACGGAAACTTTCCGAGGATTCGGGGGAGGGACCGATCCCTCCACAGAATGAAGGGGAAGAGGGGATGTCAACTGCAAATGTGGTCTCTTCTCTCGCTCTCCAAGGGGGTAGAACAGTGCGGGATTCGACAATATTTTACAAGATCCCCGATCCAGAACAAGGACTCCTCCCTGTTCGTCACCTCTGGATGATTAGCTTTGGATAGAATATGGCGAATTCGCAACCTGTCATCCTCGATCCTCGTGCTGTGAGTGGAGAGAGGAGGAAGTGGAAACTAATAACGGAATGGCCGAAGAAGGGAGCAGTGAGACGCGGCGGCCACCACCGCTCATTTCGAATTCCCACGTCGCTCCCCCTGGCTTGATGTCACTTTCCCGGCCGCATACATTTGCGGCGGCGGCTTAGGGGAAATTCGAAGTCTTTCGAAAAGTAGAGCTGAAAAGTTTCTTTACGGGGGAGAAGAAGCGTTTTTGGTCGAGTTTTCTCTTCCAATTCCTTTGTTGTTGGGGTCACTTCCGGCTTGGAAAGGGAGAGCGGGAAGAAAAAGTCTGATTCATGGCTTTTCCCACTTTCGCGCACAAAAGGCGCGCGCGTCCGCCGATCGCAGTAAATCTCCCGATTTTTTCCTTCTTGTCCCAATTCTTTTTTTTTTGCGTTCTGGACAATCGACGGAAAAAAAGCAGGACGGAGGCAGAAAATTGTGAAAATGTGTCTTCGCCCGTCTGTTCGCCTCTCTTTCCCACCCCACAACAGGAGGGAGGAGGCCGAAGGGGGGGAGGGGGGACGGGGGGAAAAAGTCGTGAAGTATGGTTTCAATCCGCCAACTTTTTTTCTCTCCGAAGGGACGACAGTTCTCCTGCCGGCGCCTGTGCAAATGTTGACTTTTGCCAGGAGGAGAAGGAGAAAAAATGTTTGGGAAAAGGAAGGATGTCGGCGAAGCCAGGGAAGGTGGACGGGAAGGGAACCGACGAAAAAGGACAAAAGGATCCGGAACAGAAAGGACAAACAAGGGCGGGATTCGCCAACTTGTGCTGAAGTCAAGAAGCAAGTTGATGCCACCAGTTGGAACAGCGCATCTAGTACTTTTTGACGGCTTTCATATTGTTGCAAAGTTGGGGAAACCCTTTCCAGGTCAGCAGCAGAAGGCCCCTCTCCCAGCGGTCACTCCGGAAGTGGAAAGGGACGGACGGAGCTGTGAGCAGCATTGGAAATTTCCGTTTTTTACGGCCGCAGCGGAAAAATAAAACATGGGCCCCCTCCCTCCTTCCTCTCCGCTCCCCTGCTTCTACTCGCCCTCTAGCCGGAAGAAAAGAAGAGAAGAACTGCTGCTGCAAAAAAATATAAATTGGTCTCTTTTGTCCAGGCATGGTGGGCTGAAGGAGGCCCAGGAGGAGGGACAGTTGTTAGACGAAGAGGGAGGAGGAGCCGCTCGTCTATTTTTCTTTTCTCCTTTTTCTTTTTCCGGGGGAGGAACAGCAATTTCCGTGTCTTGCTTGTTCCTCTCCTCTGCTCTCCTTCCTGGTACGACACGGTATCCAATTTGTCCTTTTCTCCCTTCGTCTTTCAAGGGAGGCCGAAGTGGAATTCACCCTTTCTGAAGTTGCTCGTCTGTTTTAGTGCTGGTTTAATTTAGATGATTTGCTGCCGTACAAGAGGTTCATTCCGCCTGGGATAAGGTGGTTTTTTTGAAATTTTGGCGAATCCCTCCGACAGAGGGCAAACAAGGGAGGCCCGAGGAAGACTGAGTCGGTCGCCGCGGAGAGAGAGAGACTGATTTGTCCTTTGGCTTCTCC
>JAAUXV010127492.1_pt1 | contig 10292 bp, 5 predicted proteins | sample 7278181 | NCBI WGS metagenome assembly JAAUXV01 (sample SAMN14350114, study PRJNA611818) | marine sediment metagenome | isolation source: surface marine sediment (2.1m) | place: French Polynesia: Moorea | collected 2018-08
CATCATGGGCTTTCTGCCAAGCTATCTCTTTTTTCTCTGAGTGCTCTAGGAGCAGAGATATGATTGTCAAAAGGTCTCTCTACCTTATAATCCCTTCCCTTCCCCTTCCCTGCCAGACCCTTTTGTCCCATGCCGGCAGAAAGGAAGAAGGCGCAGAGCTCCGCCCAGCGTGAGTCTACTATGTAGATTTCTGTACTGTGGTCACACCACAGGCCCGTGGTCAACAGGTCAAGTGACAAGTCGAGTCACTGACAACTGACAAGTGACAACTGACAAGTGACAAGTGACAACTGCCAAAAAAACTCAATTAACATTTACTCATTGTAGTGGACGAGGTGGCCTGGTACAAGATCTTTGCCCAAGTCTGCCTTTCCCTGGACTTGGCAATGAACAGAAGCATGTGAAAGTCTAGGCCAGGGTGCTCCCTCTACTTCGCCCTTCGATGGAGGACTGGCTGACGCTCCTCCTGGTGGTGGTCATCGTGGCCCTCACCACGTTCACCTGCACAGTGCTGGGAAAGTACGTCATGGACAGGACGGGCGGGGGCAGGCACGCGCAGCAGGTGAGGAAAGACTCAAGAAACCTGGACCGCCAAGAATCCAAGTGTAATTTGTTTTTCTTAACTGGACTTCCAGGATTTCTGCCGTCATTGTATCGTGGCCCTGGAGGAGGGTAGGCCCCAGGAGAGGATCTTCTGTCGTGGAGGGCGTGAGAGATCGGCGGAGGACGCGGAGGAGGACACAGAGAGGAGAAGGCGGAGGAGGAGGGGTCCAGGTACATTTACGTCGGTTGAGTAAAGAAGTTATACAGTATACAGTGTATAATATTATTTCAATTATCTTGTTTTCTTGCAATTTGAGACGGCGGTGACAGCTTTGTGTCTTTCCGCGAGGACCTGGAGGAGGCGAGGTACTACAGGAGAAACAACCAGAACAACTCCAGGGCAATCAACAACAAGCGCAGGAGGAACAGGTGGGAAAAGGAACATTTGTTCCACCCCACGCATTTGAGCTTCCTAGCTGAATTATTATTTCTCCTGTTTCAGAGAGACCCCTCTGAAGAACGCCCTCTCCCTGGACGATCTCCGGAACGGCGGCGGGACGTTTCAACGCCTGGGCATCCGGGGCAGCGGCAGCAGGAACGGGGACGAGGACGCCATCGACCTCAATCTGCCATCCTTCGCGAAACATCTGGAGAACCAGCAGCTCAGCCCCATCCAGAACACGCCACCGGCTGACAGAAAAAGTAGTGTTGTACTTTCAAGAAAGGTATAGATGCGCTCATTCAATTAAATTTTGTGATCATTCGCTAGAGTCTCGGCTTCAACGCCTCCCCGAGGAGTCCAACAGTTCGGACTCCCCAGCCTCGACTAAGAAGCCCAACAAGGGCGGAGGAAACTCCAAAACCAAGACGACGAGCAGCCGGAACAATATAAGAGAAAATCAATTGTTGCCGCAGCTCCGCTTGGAGAGACCGAGTCCTCCTCAGCAACCCGACGGTGCCTTCTCCAGAACGGAGCCGATCATGTCCGCGGCGCAGCTGGTCAAGTCCTTTTCATCCAGGTCCCACAAATATCGGCGTCCAGTCGGCAGAGACAAAAATCAGTTCCAAGAGAACAACAACTTGCGGAGGTTTCCCCCTCTTCCCTCCAACAACGTGGCGCTGGAGCTGGAGGATGACGTTTTCAGGCCGGTGAACAATCCTGGACTTGCGCGACAGGAAAGAGAGGCAGAGGCCAATAACCGGCCAAGATACGATGCTAGGAACGACGGTTTCCAGTCGGTGGAGCTATTCGCCGTTTCCCAAGATGTCGTCTCCGCCAGCCAGAGGAGTACTGCCATGCTGGAGGACACCCAAGGAAAAATTCCTGAAAATGGTGCCACTGCTGCTTACGATGCAACGACGGAGGACGAGGACGCTGCCGTCAGGAGACCGCTCCTGTCCACTGAAAAGAGCGGGAGGAAGAAGGGGATGCCCGGGGGAACGGTGCCAAACCTGCTGGGAGCGGGGGAGATGGCGAGGCCACAGCTCGTTCTGGTGAGCAACCTGGAGGATGACGATACGGATTCTGGAAGTGCTCCTCTAGCTCCGTCAAGGCCACTCTTGGACAGCTCTCGGCAGAGGAGGCGTCACGCATCCGCTCCACAGCGTCTCTTCCGGCAGTCAGAATTCAATCGGGTTGTCGTCTGCGTGGGGTGCGGAAATAAGCACTCCTGTTGCAACAGAGATATGGAGGAGGCAGCAACATCGCACAGGAGACTCTCGGCTCCTGCTTGGAGTACCTCCGCCGCCGCTGGGGAGAGGAAGGGAACGTCCGTCCGGCAGGTCAAGAAGGCCTACAGGAAGCGGAGGGAGGAGGCGCAGCACTCGCTGTCACTGCCGGTGCACGAGAACGGCAGCCAAGAGCAAGATCTGAGGTACTCTTCCACCACAGTGCACGGCTACGTCAATATTCCCCTGGCAGTGAACATCGCCGCCTCCGCCTCGTCCGCCTCCAACTCTCCCCTCCCCCCCTCTGCCACCAACGGTGGGGAAGAGGCCCGCGACTGTGGAAGAGGAGACACGTTTGACTCCATGTTTCGCACCGTGGTTCCTGCTAGCTCCCTGTCGGCGCCCGACCGCCGCAGGAGGAGCAGGCCCACGCACAAGTTTGACGGTCGCGTGAGCGGGGTCACCTCCCCGGGAAGGGGAGACCTGCAGAGGCTGGGATTCATGCAGAATCTCTCCGAGTCCCAGTCTCAGAGCGAGGACACTGGGTTCGGCAGGGGACCCGGAGACGTCCTCTCCCCGCAGCTCTCGTGGGACCAGTACGACATTCAGGGGCAAGACGCCACGGGACCCATGCAGTGAAATTTACGCTTTATCATGCGTTTTAGTATTAATCATGAATTTAGTACCTTTTATCGCGTCTTATTGTTTTCATGCCGATTTGTTTTCAAGCTTTTCACGTTGAACAGCAGTTTGCTGGTGCGTTTCGCCAAAATACGATTAGTTTTACACACAAGTTTGTCTTAGTTGTTGATCGCGAATTTTATTTTAAAATACTTTTTCAGATGTGAGGGAAATGTAGTATTTGTCAGAAATTTTTTGGAGGTGGTTCAAAATTCCTGTTGATCAAGGAAAAAATCTTTCGTGTTGCTTCCCTGCTAGCCGTCAAGTTTGCTATACAGCTTGAAAAAACGCTCTCAATATGGGGGTTATTTTGCAAACCCTTATTCCCTTTCTGTTCCTGGGCGTCATGGGCACCAGCATGTACGTCGTATCTCACGCACTGTCCGAGCACCAAATCCAGTCGAGGGAGGGAACACCGACGTACAGACGCGCGCTCTACGCCATCCTCGCGCTGGCACTCGGATTCGCTCTCCTGCGGTACGGCGCCAATGAAGCCATGGAGTTCGGAAGCGAGAGTCCCTTCTCGGGGTGGGCAGGGATTGGGAGCTGCGCGGTACAACCGGCTCAAGCCAGGGCGGAGAGGACGGGAACTGGCTGCGGAGGCTGCTCCCTTTTTAGGTGACGAATTTATGTAACGAAATACAGTCACTTATGAAGACAGCGAAACGGCATCACTGCATAAGTTTTTTTGACTTGTTCCGTATGTTGGGAAATATCGTACAAATGATGCATCATACCGTAAGTGTCCACGGCCAAAATGTCCAAGGGCAGTGCTATTTTTACGGACCTTGGAAAAAAATATTATAGATATGGCTTATGGGAATTTAGGAAAGTTGCCCTATCTATGCCAAAATATTTGTCGTTGGGTGCGAGGTGAAATCATTTTTGGAGAAACCGGTGAGGGATTTAAATCACAAAGCCGAAGGCTGAAACGTCCTCTGCACAATTGAGGAAAATGCCTTATCTTTAATCATCACACGAGCCCAGAACATCTTATTTCTGTTGCAGATACATGGTGTACAGCTCCTCTTCTCCTGCGCTACGAAAAACGGGAACAAAGTTGACCTTGACGATCTCGGAGAAGCCCTCCTCCAAAGTTGGCTCCTTGTAGTGGGACCTAAATTACGTGGAATATTTTTGATTTGTTCACTTGTTTTGGTTTTGGTTTTATAACAGATTCATGTGAAACAATATGTTATAAAGTACAAGTACACAGGCACATCGTATCATTCCCATGACTGACAGCCTGAACTGCAGGCTTGACTCCTTGTTGAGACTTTAGCACCTGTAGTTGGAAGATGAAAGAGCCCACCCAAATGATGCCTTCTTGACTTTGACACTGTTCCTGAGATCTGTTTGTCTCCAGGGGTCTTGGGCCACCAGCAATTCATTCAGTTTTAGGATCTACCATTCAGCTAATTTTCAGAAACATCCAATTTTGAGCAATTTCATTCCCCAACTTTTCGTTCACTGTTTTGATGCAACAATTTCCTACTTGAAAGTATTGAAGAGCATCTCCTTGATCTTGACGTGCCCGGTGCTGGTGAGTTCTCGGAATATGTTGTTATGCCGCGCCTGCTGAGGAGTCGTCTGCATTACGAAGCACCTGCGGAGACAACAGAAGAACAGTTTATGCTTTTTTTCTAGAGCTAAGCACACTTTTTCTACCTGCACTGAACTCCAGGATGTTTCCGCACGACGTCCAGGAACTTCTTCCTGGCCTCTACGTCCCGGTGCGTGTTGTCGATCACCACGCTCTTGCCATCCGCCAAAAGGCTGTCCACCAACTGCAAAGGGATAGAAAAGAAACAATGCTGTATCAGCTACTGCTTCAGAATTCGAAGTCTAACGGTGGTTTTTAATGGTAAATGTACCGTACAGCACGAAATCTTTTCTTATTATTATTGTTTTATTGATAGGCCCATGTGAGGCTTCACAATTCTTTCACAAATTGTTTGGATCCCAAAGACTTGTTCAGCATTGAGTCCTCCATGGCTAGGAATCCACGGTACGCCAGTTAGCTGGGAGATAAACATTAAGCTTTGCAAAACCTTGAGCTGAGGTGACCTTGACACTGTTCCTGGCTTATGTTTGTCACCAGAGGTCTTGTGGCACCAGCAAATGATTTTTGAAAAAGGCCCACTTCATAGCTAATTTTTAGACAACCTTTCTTGCTTAATTTCATTTCCCAACTTTCCCTCACGAAATCTATTGCAGAAATCCCGGGAGAAGGAAGTAACTACAGAAATTGCACACTGCACATCAATACCTTCAGTGTTTTATCCCTCGACCCGGTGGTATCGTTGTTTGCGACCTCGTATCCTTTGGGCTCCAGGTAGTGGTTGGCAAAGAAACTCTTGCCAGATCCTTGAATTCCGACCATCATGACAACCTGCAGGAAATATTCCGCATTCCCTATTTTGTCACTTTTGTATTTTTTGACACACTCTGAGAAATCTCGCATTCCGACTGCTGCAACTCAGGTAAGGTATTGAAGTGCTTAAAACTTAAAATTGCAGTGCAAATACCAAGTGCAAGGGGAAAAAACTTTAAAAATACCCACTCGTGTTGCAGCATCACGACTTGCTATAAATATATACCACACCTCTTGTGATTCGGACGAGATCTTCGCCGCCGCCGGCTTGAGCAGCGGCGCCTTCTTGTCCACATTCTTTGGATCGAACTCTGGCAGCGCAAACTTGCTGGTCTTCTTCTGCCCGAGGAAGAACTCCTCCGGGGTGTGGAAGTCCAGCCCAACGTTCACGGCGAACAGCCTGTCGGTGCAGGAGAAGTCCTTCTTCTTCCCCGGCGCCCAGTCCTTGAGCCTCCCGGCGGCGTCCCCGCAGTAGAAGCTTGCCCCAAGGTCTACCTCCCCGTTGCAGGCCTCCGTCTCGATCAGGCTCCAGACGCCGGTGCGCGGCTTGCGGAAGGGGCCGTCGTTGGCCGCAATGCCATACATCTGCAGGGGGACGCCCAGGCGTTTGACGATCGCCTCAGTCTTGGACATGAAGTTGGGCACGGTGATCTTGCCCGTGGACAGGTCGCCCTTGTTGGAGATGATGACGATCTTGTAGCCTTCAGAGTGGAGCTTCTTCAGCTTTCCCGGTATCTCCGGGTACAGGATTCGCCAATCGTCCTTGTCCACCGGGAAAACTTTGCCACTCTTGGTGCAGATCAAGGTGCTATCCAGGTCAAATGCGGCGATCTGCAAAAGATTATTTTTTTTTTCGTCCAAAAAACAGAAAATTGGCTTATTTTCTGCGGAGATCTGAACACAAGCCTATGAAAGTTACCTTTTTCCTCGGCTCACAATCTTTGGACGTCATGATGTACACCTGCTCGCCTCCGGCCAACTCCCACTTGCAGTTGTCGTTTGAGGACTTGAGCTTCACGGTTAGGTCGAGGTCTTGGAACGGGCTCCCTCCGCTGTCGTCCTTCCTGCTCTTCTTGGAAGGCGACGACTCCTTACTGTTGTCGGCCGACTTGGACGGAGCAGAAGAAGGCATTGGTCGCTTGCTGCCTTTTGACGGAGACGGAGCGTTGGGTTGAAAGACGATCTTGTGCTTGTGTTCCCCCTCAAGAAATTCCAAAATGCTTCCGTGCGACGCCACAGACGAGCTCTCTCCGCGCCCGCCGAGATTGAATCCGTCCAGGACTGAGGAATTCGATCCCAGTTGCTCCACTTTAACGGTGCAGTCGGAGTAGCAGGCTTGGACGGATAGCTGGTAATTGATAATGGAAAGCCAATTTGAACTCAAAATCAATTTTTTTTTCACATTCCCATATAAATAAAAAGGCTAAAGAATATTCGAAAAGGAGAAAGTCAGGTATTGTTTTTCCCTGCAGATACGAACTCCCATAAAAAATGCTTGTTGTACTTGTTGAAAAATTCAATTTGAGCAAATGCCAAATATTCAATGCAAAAGGAATTTTCTAATGAAAGAAGGGAAACAGCTCAATCTGGATCCCACCCCGAAGTAAATTCATAGAGCCGAAGTCAAGCAGAAATGACTGCTAGTTGAGGATCCCACCCCAAAGAGAGTTTTTGAAGCCGAAGATAGTTACATGCCAATGGCTATGTTATGCCCTGACAAACTGCTCCCCCCCACAACACCAACAACAACAACAACAACAACAACAACTCTCACAGTTCTAGGACCTGACGGCTTTGCCGCAGGTAAAAAGGGATTTGTATCTGCAGGGAAGTACAATAAAAAGTCCGGAGACGTGTTCGAAAATTGCACACCTGCTTCCTGGAACATCTTTTGTCCTTGATTTTAGTCGTTGGTCCTCTTCCCAGCTCTAACTTTTCTCCGTCGGGGACAAGAATGTCGGGGTGCGAGTCCAGGCAGCACCTCAGGAAACATTTCTGAGCCATTGGAGGGAGCTTTGCTTCTCTACTTTTTTCCTGAAAATGATTGGAATGGATTCAGTCTCCATAGCAGGTGATACCTTTAATCTCTTTATCTTGCATACTGTACATGGTCCAACAGAGATTTAATAAAATTCTTTTCGTAATGTAAATCTTTCACAGAGTTTGCACAATCATAATGTGCATCAATGTTTCTCTTGAGTCACGACTGCTACTGACTGACCGGTTCATTTCGATCAGCCAGGGATTTTCCAGCAAAAACAATCTGTTTCTTCTCGCTCGTTACTTTCCCCAGAAGTCCAAGTCTATGAGCACCCCCTCTCCCTTTCCGTCGTCTCCCGGGTAAACCAGCCGGTGCTGTGACACAACTATGGAGTCCCCGTCCAGTGCAGCGGCCGCCCCAGCCTCCATCACGGAGTCCGGCGTCACCGTCTCCCCGTCCATGCTCTCAAAAAGGAGCTTCCTCAAGTCCCATAGCAACACCCTCCCGCAGACGCTCCCGCCGCCGTTGTCCTGCCCTCCCCTGGCCGCCACTAGCAGCGTCCCCTCCGGTGGGTCGCACCACAGCCTCAGCTGCGATCTGGTGAGGTCTGCCCCCAGGTGGGCAGAGAGGTCTGCCCGCACAGTCTTGAGGACGACGCCCAAAACCATGTCGCAGAAGAAGACGGCGCAGGGGCCCTCCTCGCGGAAGGTCACCCAGCCGCCATCCTCACGATGCTCCCTGGTGCGTGCTACAACCGCTATACCAAGGTGGTTGGTGTAGGCAACTCCCTTCACAACGCCCTCATCTGTCTCTATTTCCGGGAGAGCGACGGTTGCGCCGGCGCGGCCAGTGGTCAGGTCCAGCAGCATCAGGAGCCACCGCTGATCCCGCCGGGCCTTGCCGCACAGCAGCGCGTCGCGACGGTCGCCGCTCACTCCGAAGACGGAGAATTCCCCGCGGAAGATCCACTCGGTGGCGTATGATTGGGCGTTGGCGTCGACGCGGAACCTGGCCAGGGCAGGGAGGTGGTCGGTGGGAGTCGCCCTGGTGGCCATCAGGAAGGCGTCTTCCTCGCCCAGCATGATGAGCTCCGAGGCAGAGGCGAATCCCTGAGGGTACTTGACGCTCATGGTAAGCTTGTTGTAGTCCGCCCTCCGGTCGAACACCTCCAGTCTCTCTCCTCGATGACCGCACTGCTTGGCCAGAAGGAACCTTGGCGACAGTGCCAGCTTCCACCTCAGCGGCCTATCCGCGGTCAGCAGTCTCCTCCCATCTCCGCCCTTCCTGGAAAGGACGTCCAGATTCTTGAAGCACCCAACGACGCACTCTTTGCCGTCGGCGCAGAGGTCCCTGGGCAGCTGCGCCGGACCCAGCGCGCCGCCACCTATGACCCTCCTGCCTCCCCTCGGGTCCCAGGGCTCCATCCAGTTGGCCCTGATCCTTACAGTCCCGTCCGGCCTTTGCCAGACCCGCTCCGACAAGAAGTCCCTCCACTCCGTGCAGACTGCGTCGCAGGCTCGTAGCGACGGAGGGTCCAGCAGGAAGAAGACCCGCTCAAGGATGTGCCCGTAGTGTCCGCGGCGGAAGAGGCTCCGCATCACGCTGTCGCCAAGGTTGAGGGGAACCTTGGGCCGGGGGGACACTACCGCGGCGGCGGAGGGGGCGGCGTCTGGCTTGTACTCGAGGCTGAGAAGCCTGTCCTCCGAGGTGAGGAAGGACAGGTGGAGGGAGCCCATGGCGGACGGACAAAAAATGTGGTGGACCCGGTCCACCAGTGTCCACCGAGCTTGAATAGTGCCCGGAGACGAAGGCGATCACGGAGATTTTTTGGGACGAGGTCAGGTGAGGAGTCCTTCAGCTCACAGGCAGTACAATTTCAGAGGCCAGTGGGTCTCAGACAAGGTTGCCGGATAGATAACATCAAAATTTTGCCAAACTTGCTTGAACATTTTGCCAAATTTCGCCAAGCCCCAAAAAGTGTTTTTTCTACTACCAAATATTTTGTAAAAAATCTCAAAACCTTGGGTCAAAATTATTTTTCCCTTTTTTCAAATTAGAAATTTGATTATTTTATTTATGCTCACTAAATAAAATTGCAAGAAATTTCGCCAAAATTTTGCCAAAATTGGGAATTTCACCACGGCCTTCAAAATTTCGCCAAGGCATTCAAAATTTCGCCATTTTTTGCCTTTTGGCGAAATTTTCGCCAGTCTGGCAACGCTCATCTCAGAGGTCATGTCGATTGTCGACGTCCAACCTGACCTATGCGGCCACGACGGCCACCCAGTAGCCAGTACACCCCCTCCAAAGAGTCAGAACTTTGCTTCGCTTGTAACTCTTGTTGTCTTTTTGAATTTGACGTTTCTTCTTTTGCTCGCTAGCTGTCTGTTCGCTTCGCGCTGGCCGCTTGACAACGGACGAACAAGAACAGCGTAAAAGATGACCAGTGGAAATCTTCAGGAAACTTCCTTTTTTAAAAAAAAGTCCTTACTATGAAATTGTCTCATAACTCAAAAGTAAAAACACTTTAATATCCAAAATAAGTTATTAGAACAAATTTTGTTCCTTGACAAAACAATATTGTCTGAAATATCAAATATCCCTTTTCGCCCGCCGCCAGCTGGCGTGCTCCAGCCTCCAGTGGAGCAGCAGCCTGGCACATGACACATCCAGGCAGGCGGGGAAGGCAGGGCCCATTGCAGGCAAGGGAGGCGGAGAAAGTATCCAAACCAAAGACGTTATCCCCGTACGTGCGCAGATAGATTCAACCTTGCGTTCGCAGTTTCCAAGGCGATCCGTGACCGTGACTGACCTTCGAAAACCTTTTTTGAACATGAGCCGCCCTCTAGGACGAAAGGAACCTCTGTGTCGGATTCGGAACTTAAACAAAATTTCTTTAAATTTGTTCCAGTGCGGCCTAATGTTTTCAGGTTTACACCATAAAAAAAGCCATTTTTGTCGGCCGCCTCAAGCGGCCATCAAGTTGGAGGGAAGAACAGTAATAAATAAGCGTTGGTGGTGTGGGGGGATCGCTTTTTGGACGTC
>JAAUXV010212598.1_pt1 | contig 10286 bp, 11 predicted proteins | sample 7278181 | NCBI WGS metagenome assembly JAAUXV01 (sample SAMN14350114, study PRJNA611818) | marine sediment metagenome | isolation source: surface marine sediment (2.1m) | place: French Polynesia: Moorea | collected 2018-08
CCGGGCTAGGTCGCCAACTTCATCCTTCACATTAAGGGACTGGCACCACCGTGAAAAGTTACGCAAGGTGTCAGGCCTGGAAGGGTGCCCCAAACATTTTTTTTGGAGTTGCGAAATGAAAGTGCTCAAGAAAAGATGCAGTTCACGGCTTGACTCATTGTTGCAACTTGGAGCACCTGTTAGTTGGGAGATGAGCTTTGGACATGAGCATAGGATCTGGCCTTTACAGCTTGGACACTTTTCATGGCTTTCTTTTATCACCACGGGTCTTTGGCCACCAGCAAATCGTCCGCACTTGCTATTTTTTTGTAATATCTCCTTTCACCCCTAATTCCGTTTTCAACTCTCATGTGTATCGTTACTCAGCGGATTTAACACAGTTTTTTTATCACATCAGAGCCACCAACTCATGAACATGGAGATCAAGTTGCTGAGCAGCGCCAAGGAGAACATTGGCAAGAGCAGGGAGCTGTATTTCGACGGCCAAGACATAAACAAGGAGTCGGAGAAGCTTCTCACGAGGAGCAGGAACGTGCTGTCCACCGCCACCAGCCACTTCAGGAGGCTGGCCGACACTCTGGAGGCGATGGAGAGGAAGAGCGAGAGGTTGGAGGGGTCCGATCCGGCGATAGCGGCGGACCTGGAGGGGTACCGCTTGGATTTTGTCGTCTCCTGCCTGGCCAACGCAGAGAGGCTGGAGCAGTCCGCGGAGAGGCTGGAGGCCATGATTGGCGAGAGCATGGGAGTGGGGGCGGAAGAAACCCTACGAGCGGCCAGGGTTTATCAGGTGGGGTAACTCGATTTGACGGTTTGCTGTCACATCGCCGAAAAAATATGTCATCGCCGAAAAAAGGGGAGACATACGTGGGCGTGTGACATATTTAATTTTTTTCGCCAATGTGTCTATTCGGCGATGTGACCCACCCCCGATTTGACTGATCCTGAATCTTATTTAATTTATTTTTTTTATTTTTAGAGCATAATCGATGCGATAGGCAAGGCCCACAATTCCGCCCACGCTGCCATGGAGTCCGCCGTCGCCGCCACTGCCACCGCCAGGGGAGGAGGAGACTCTTTGCAGGAGCTGTCCGAGGCCACCCGTGTCCGCTCCGAGGACCTGAGCCAGGAGGCGCACGGGCTAAAGCGGAACGCGGAGGACATGGGCCACCAGCTAGATATGCTCAGGCAGAAGTGGAAGGAGCACACCGTTATGGTCAGGCAGGTTGGAAACGCAATTATGTAAGGATCGAGTAGATATAATGCTGATCTGTAATTCTGGAATATTTTTCAGTATTCCCGTGAGCTTGACTCTATCCAGAGGCGGACTGAGCTGCTTCCCGACCTTGGCGACTTCTCCCGCCAGGCCATGTTCATGTCGAACGAAGCCTTTGCGGAGGCGGACCGTGCCGCCAGGGAGGCCTCGGACACCTCGGAGAGGATCTGGATCGAGCTGGGCATGAAGGTGGAGGAGATGAAGAGCTTCTCGCCCAAAGAGCTGTCAAATATACCCAGGCTGCGTAAGTTGACATTTCCCCACGAGTTCATTAGATTTTGTTGCATATTTTTTCTCCAGTATCTGAAGGTTCTCGTGTGATGCAGAAAGTGCAGAAGCAGAAGGCATACATGGACCACCGCACGAAGGAGGTGGAGGAACTGAGCGCCTCCGTCCTTTTAGACCTGGACGGCCTTGAGGCGAGGGTGAAGCAGGCTCGACAGGCGGCGGCGGGGGTGGACATCTCAGTCACCAACAAGTGGGGTAATGAGGAGGAGAACAAGGAGGGCTGCGTCCGCTCCTACTCCGTCGGCCTTCCCTCCACCATGGTCAACGAGGTGAGGCTACTGTACGCTGTGGACACTGAGGACGCTCTCTCCGGCCTCCTCGTGCACCTTCCATCCACCAGCCTGAGGGGCGAGGCCAGGAACTTCCTCGCCCTTGAGATGGTGGACAGGAGGATCCGTATGCTGTGGAACAACGGCGCCGGCACGCAGGCCATCGTCAGCAATGTCACGCTGGAGACCGCAAGGGACCTCAGGAGCGAGGACCACAAGTGGTACATCATCACTGCCCAACGGTACATAATAACAAAAATGTTTCCCGTAGTTCCTGTCTTCACATTTTTTTCTATTGAAACATGTCAAACAGCATCGGCAACGTTGGCCGTCTGAACGTGCGCAAGTCCCGGCCGGTGTACGACAGCCCCGCCTTCCACCGCTGGACCGTGGGCGAGTCGCCCGACCGCGCTCAAGTCCTCGACCTGGACGGGCAGCAGGACCACCTGTACGTGGGCGGTGTGCCAGAGTTCTTCCGCACGGCGGACCTGGTCTCCTCTCCTCCGCACTCCTTCGCAGGCGTCCTGGCTGGGCTGAGGGTGAACGGAAGGGAGGTGGGGCTGTGGGACTTTGCCTCTTCTAGCGGGGGGTGCAGGGAGACCCACGTGGGGGCGGAGGACAGGGGGGAGGTGGACCAGGACTGCTACACTTTCAACGGGGACGGATACGCCACGCAGAGCGACCTGTCCGGTTACGACGCGAGGCACCTCTCGCTATCGCTAGAGTTCAGGTAAGCTAAATGTTAATTTCACTTTTCACTTTCTCGAGGCAAACTGTATTTCCCATATAGGAGACAGGGAAATAAATATGATTCAAATTCAAGCATTTAAATATCCCTAACAGGAGTTGGGGAGTGAAAGCGAATTAACGAACGCAATTAACTTAATGTTTCTGAAAAGTAGCTGAATGGTGGGATCTTAAAACGAATGATTTGCTGGTGGCAGAAGACCTCTGGAAAGAAAAAGAATCCAGGAACAGTCAGTGTCCAAGTCCTCAAGGCAACATTTGGATGGACACAATCATCTCCCAGCTACACAGGTGCTGAAGTCTCAAGGATGAGTCAAGCCTGCAGTCCAAGCTGTTAGTCATGGGAGCAATATGACATACATGTGCATTTTTTCATTTTACCATGTTGTTTCACATGAACCTGTATTAAAACTAGTGGTGGGTCGAGTCCACTTTTGCCGAGTACGAGTTGAGTACGAGTCTGACGGTGTCGAGTACTGACCGAGTACGAGTCCTTGAGTATCTTGGGAGGGACTCACTTTCAAAAAAGCTGTTTCGAGTCTAATTTTACTAAATAAATTCTGATAATTTCGAGTATGAGGGAAATTTAGTTGGACTTGAAATTTATCCCCCAAACTCGTGAGTCTGTTGAGTCTGCCAAAAAGTGCTTTGAGTACGAGTCTAGAGTCTAGACTCGACCCATCCCTAATTGTAACATATCCCTAACGGGGCGGCCCCCGTAGCGCAATGGTTACGACTCCTGTTGGAATCCCCGTGCCGCCCCACCAAAGTTTGGAGCCCAAACACCCCCATCCCCATACCCCACCTCTAGGTTGCAAAGATGGGTCACGGGTCCCTGAAAGGGATGGTGTACGAGAAAAGCCGAGCACCCCAGAAGACAAAAAACCATATCCCTATCAGGGTCATTTTTGGAACTACTCTGAGATAATGGGTCTTTTCCTTCCCTGTCAGGTCTTTCGACGAACACGCCTTCCTCCTGCTGATCGCCAGCAAGGAGAGGCGGGACCAGTTCCTCTTCGTGTACCTCTTCCACGGGAGAGTGAGGCTGGTGTTGCAGTATGCCAAGGGGCAGACCCTCGTATTCGAGACCACCAATACCTACAACGGCGGGGAGTGGGTCGGGGTGGAGGCCGCCAGGGCCGTGAGGGACGGACTAGAGACCGGCGTCCTCCGCGTCAATCTGAACGGAGCCAGGGAGGACCTCATGAACACCATCAAGCTGCCGGAGAGTGCCGGTGATTTCAGCGTCGGCAGGTGCCGGATCTACTTCGGCGGGGTGCCGCCAACCGAGGACCTATCGGACTACCTGGGCGGGGAGGAAGTCTCCTCCAGGCTGAGGGGGTTCCTCGGCAGCATGAGGAAGATGTCGGTGTCCAACCCCAGGTCCAACACCATCCTCAACCCGCTCTACTCGGAGAGGAACGAGGCCGACCCGAGGTTCGGGGTGAAACCCTACTGCAAGGAGAAGGTATTCAAATTTGAATGTGTAGCTTTCGACTTCCCGTATGTGCCGCTCTGCTCTGTGTCGCAGCCGATTTCCTTCGCCTCATTCGAGGGACGAGGATTCCTTGAGCTCACCTCCAACCCGCTCAAGAGTGACTCCATTGCCGGACTGAGCTTCCAGACCACGTCCGCGGAGGGGCTCCTCCTCCTCTCCACCTTCCAGGGGCAGCCGGCCGCCGCGGCGGGGGACCTAGGGGACTTCTTCTCCTTCTCCCTGGTGGAGGGGAGGCTGGAGTTCGTCTTTGCCTCCGGGAGCGACCCCGGAGGAGACCTCAACTTCGGCACCGAGGGACGGTACAACGACGGGAGGCTACACACAGTCGTCGTCGTCAGAAAGGGCGAGAGGTGGGGCGGTCGGTAAAAGAGTACTTTTTTCTTTTTTTCTCACATTCGGCTTGTCTTTGTAGGATTCGGATATTCGTGGACGACGTTGAGGTCACCGGTTCTCAAGAGTTGGAGTTGGCAAGGGCGGTTGGCGATATTCGGTATGGTTTCCTGTTGCCTTTTCTTGGAATACGTTTGCGGTACATTTCAATTTAATTTCTTCAGGGCTCCCTCCGACGGTGGACTCTACCTGGCTGGGATCCCTCCCCTCGTCTCCTTCGCGGTGAACAAGGCGAGGATGGCACAGACCACCGCAGGATTCCAGGGCAATATCCGAGATGTCGTCTTCATCAACAAGGAGTTAGCTATATTCTCCATCCTGGTATTGCATAGGTTTTGCATTATGTTTTTCCTCATCAGGTCTATCCGAGTTTTGCGCATGAACGAGCCGGTGACCTTCTCTGCCGCCGACATCGGAAGAGTGATGGAATTTCCCGACGCGGGGGGGAAGGACGAGGAGAGGAGCGGGGAAGAGAGGGGAGACCTGTGGCTGGGGTACCCCTCAGGAGCGCCTTCCTCTTGCCAATCCTCGCCTTCTGATCTCTTCCTGGAGGAGGGGCTGGCCGCGCACTTCAGTAGAAACGCGCACAGCTCGGTTATGCTTAAGCTAAAGAAGGAGGAGGTGCAGAGGGACTTTTTGATCGACTTTGACATTCGGACGTTTGATCAGGACGGCCTCTTATTCGCTTTTACGGTGAGGAATTTGAGGCACACATGCTATTTAAAACCACTAGTATTTTGGGTTCTTTTGCTTCAGCACTCCAAGCAAAAGCTTATTGTCTACCTGCAAGACACCGAGATGAGGGTGGACTTTCACCAGCGCGACGGCACCGTCCGGGAGATCGAGCTGACGGACAACTACTCCGACGGGGTTTGGAAGCGAATCTCAGTCGAAAAGGACGGCAGCAGGCTTACTCTATCGGTGGCCGATGAATCCGATGCCGGTTGGTCCGGCAGCAATTCGGTCTCCATGACGGTGCCCCGTAAGCTCCATATCGGGAGAAGTGTCTGGATAGGGGGCAGCGAGGAGGCTGTGGCACCCGGGGGCGGCAGAGGTGCAGACGTGGTGAGCAAAAAAAAGATTTTATTCTGCAAGTTTCACGAAAAAAATTACTGGTTCTTTTTCCACAGCTCGCCATTCCTTTCTTCAACGGGTGCGTGAGGAGTTTCTCTGTTGGTCCGCGGCGGCTCAACCTGGCCACGGAGCGCGCTAGGTGGACGGGGAACGTCTCTCCGTGTCCGGCCAGAGTGGAGAGGGGATTCCACATCGTTCCCGGCGGAAACCTGGGCCTTCCTCTAGGGCCTTTCCACTCGCCGAGTCTAAGGGCGCTCATGGTGGAGTTCGAATTTAAGACATTGGAAGGGGGCGTCTTGGCCACTTTGGTCGGAGGAGACGGCTCGCATCGCCTTAATCTGAGCGTGGACGGTGCTAAGGTAGAGGGAAATCCATTTCGTTCTTTACGGTAATAGAAAACTGACTTTTTGTTAGGTATTTTTGCGAGTGGAAGGCGAAACAGGCTCAGTTTCGAAGACTCAATTGGCGGAATCACGTCCCTGCTCTCAGCAGTGGCAAAAGTTGTCACTTTCTGTGCGGCAAGACAAGGCCACCTTGTATGTAGACGGCGAAAAAGTGGTCGAAGAACATCTTGGATGGGAAGGCATGGATATGCTCAAAATTGGAGCAGGTAACATATCACGTCTGTTGCCTTTTGTTTCAGTCTTATAGTTTTATGCATCTATATTCTAGGGACATCTCAAGGATTTAGAGGCTGTGTGAGAAACATACAGGTGGATAGTAACGTCATAGATGAGACTCGCTTTGTCATGAGGGGAGGGGTGTACACCAACGGCTGTCCGCAATAACATTACAACTTGGAAAATAGTTCCCTTGCAACAAATACATTATTTTGTTACAGTTACGAACGTAATTATAGAGGAGTTTACAACCGTGCTTAATCTTATCCTAGGGCTACTCTTGTAGCATTTGGAACATGATAGTACTGCTATTTATCTAATTGGCTTCCTTGGCCGAACGGAAAATTCCCTCTCTGCAATATTCACCCTCAACTTCATCCGAGCATCGTAGCTCATCAGGGTATCTGGGATATGCGGGGGCGCTTTTGAAAAGTCTACTACTCTTACTTCACCCCTCGATGTGGTCTTTGTCTTCAATCCTTTCGAACTACTTTTCTTTAAGAGAGGTCTTACTGAATTTGTTATATCTTCTAAAGCCTTCTGTCCGAAAATCCTTAAAGTTCCCGATCCGTTTTCGCTACAGCAGCCGTCTTCTTTTTCTTGGTGGTCAACTCTTCGCAATCGTGAAAACGAACGTTTTCCAGACTGGCTCAAGTTCAGGAAGCTCCTTTTCCAGCTGGAGGATCGAGTATCTTGCGATCTGCTTCGGCGCTCATCGACCTTTTCTTTCTGGCTGTCAGAGACCGATTCGCATTTTTGGTGTGTATGCACATGTTCCACCTCCTTGAGGATGTCTTGTACTCCGGAGTCTCTATTCGGCGCCTTATATTCAGAAGATGTAGTCACGTTTTCAAAACCCTTGTTCTCTTCTACGCCTCTTTTCTTTCTCAGGGCAGATACTTTCAAAACGTTGAAACAACCTGCCGTGGTGTTATATTTTCTCTTAGATATGTGATCCAGAATTTTTTCGGGGTCCACCTTCAAATTCAGGCGTTCTTTCAGAGTGCTCGCGAGTGATATGTCGTTGATACTGACACTTTCCGACAACTGTTCTATCTTAGGTGCATGGTGTATCCAGGGACTAGAAACGATATCCTTCACCTTAATTCGGGTTGCAAGGTTCACGTCAAGGCAACTTATTACCATGCTTCTGCAATCAAGGGACACTCTGTCCAACTCCTTGTAGTGGGAACTTACAAGGCCCTTCGTTATTTTCTGAATGAGTGCAGTTATGGTATCGCGTCCGCCAAACTTATCGGACTCATTTTGAAACGGAAGGTGACCTATAAGCATCGTAAACAGAATAACACCAAAGCTCCAAACGTCAACCCCTGCACCATAAGTGATGTCTTTCCGAAACAGTTCGGGGGAGGCATACTCTGTGGGAGAAAATTGAAATGAAACTAGGTTTCTACCGAGAAGAGCCTGAACACTAGTACCTGCTGATCCGCAATGAGTATTCATCTGCTTTCCAGGGTACCACGTGTTACTAAGTCCGAAATCGACAAGCACCAACCGTTGACCGTCCAACAGGATGTTTTCCAACTTCAGATCTCTGTGCAGTATCCTCATCTTGTGCATGTACGCGATGGCCGATATTAGTTGTTTGCAAAATATTCGGCACTGAAATTCCGGCACCGTGCCCCTTGCCTGGACGAAATCGAAGAGAGTGCCCCCCGGCACGTACTCCAGGACGAGGCAGTAGATGTCGGCGGACTTGCAGATTTCAATCAGCTCTACAATGTTTGGATGACGCAGACGTCCAAGTATGCTTGCTTCTCGGTACAGGTGGATTTTCATGTAGGGGTCCTTGATTTCACTCTTGACTATCACTTTGAGAGCGACTTCAGTGTGGAAAATGGTGTGGGTTGCCAGTTCCACCTTGGCGAAGGTGCCCTTTCCAAGGCTTTTGGACGACAAGCGATAATTCCCCAGGGAGACTAGTTTACCGTGTGACATTGTGAACGACATTTAGGCGCACCGCAATTATCCACATTTCTAAGTAGCGGAACAAATAAAAAATATCTGAATTTCAACTTTTTTTAGGTGAAAAAAATGCTATAGATGTGCAAAATCTTAGTGAAGTACTTTCAAACTGAGAGAAAAAAAGTATCTGAAAAGACGACAAGCCATGGACGAAAAGCAGCGTAAGCGTAAGCAGCAGGCCCGCCCCATCCGCAGCAAGGTGACGCGCGCGCGCCCCCAACCGCCACCGCCCGAGCAAGACATGTCCACCTCGTCCTCCTCCGAGACCTCCTCCTCGTCCACCGCGGTGGAGATCCGAGAGGGGCTGGCCTCCTCCTACTGGGTAGAGGACGAGGTCTCGTGCCTGGGCTGCAGCAGGTCCCTGGGCGGGGACGGAGAGACCAAGATGCGCTGTGGCAACTTCCCCTACAGCCACCTGACCTGTGGGCCGTGCTTCGTCGCCAAGTCCTGCTGCGAGGTGGACAAGAGGAGGAACCCGAGGAAGAGGGGCGAAGACACGGGAGAAGGACACAAGGTGGGCGGTGACGACGACCCCAAGCAGATGGGGGTGGAGCACTGCCAGGCCCCCGTGGAGGGAAAGGCCGCCGAAGAGAGGAGGCCAAAACTTTGGCAATACTTTATCGACATGGTGTGAAAAGGAAATTTGCCAAGAGATCGAACGGGAAATTAATAGAAGTTCTAAAAACATGATTTTTCACGTTTTTCTTTTAATCCATCCTTCAGAACGGGTTCTCTTGTTATTGTCCGCTTCTTTACGCGTCGGCGATGGTGACCTCGACCTCCACTCCGGGCTCGATGGAGATGGAGGTGATCTGCTTGACAATCTCGCTCGGCGAGTGCAGGTCGATGACGCGCTTGTGGATGCGCATTTGGAACCTGTCCCACGTCTTGGACCCCTCTCCGCAGGGCGTCTTGCGGGTGGTGATGCGAAGGGTGCGGGTAGGCATGCGGACGGGGCCCTTGGCCTTGAGGTCCTTGTCCTTGGCGCCCTTGATGAGGTCGTTGCAAACCTTCTCCAGGGACTTGACGTTGCGCGAGGTCAGGGTGATGCGGATGCGGTGGATGGGGGCCTCCTCAGCGGAAGGTTTCTCCTTGTTGTAGGACTGGGGAAAGGGGAACAAAAAGGCCATGAACAGAGGATACACTCACACTAGGCAGTCCTAGGTATGCCCAAATGGACGCCATAATTAACTTTGAAAAATGGGTTTGAATAAAACTTCCAGTAAGTAACTGTAAGTACTTCAGTAAGCAACTTGACTTCCAGTAGACTTTGCGGAAGGGGGATTGAACAACAAACCAATGAAAAGAAAGTTCACTCAAAAAAGGACAGTCCTAAATTTGCTGAAATTGCCGCTATAATCAACTTTGAAAAAAGGGGTTATGCGAAATTGATAATTTTTCAGCCCTCCTTGGTCAGATCTGGACAAAACTCGTCCCGCCTGCTGCGCTGGACATTTTCGCATACATCTGTGCACTTACCATGATTATTTTATCTCTTCTGGCCGAGTTAAATGCCCAGATTCAGCGCTGAGCCAGAAGTCGCTACCGATCGGAGCCGCAGGGAGATAGGAAAAGGAAAGAGGAAAAGGTAAATAAAATCGATAAACAAAAAAATGACAGGGCGCAAAGCAGGAGACTAGGAAGGGAACCCAAACGCGCAACCTTTCAAATGCCAGCTCGTCTGATAAATTCGAATGCAGTTACCGACCATTGCAAAACTACTGCAGTTTGTACTGTAGATTCTTGATTTTGAAAGAAAAATATATTTATTTTGAAAAGTCCACGTCAACTTTTGTTTTTCTCAATTAGGACATTTTGTCCCTCTTGACAAGAAACACGTTTAGATATTGTTCCTTGAAGTTTGAGCTATGTACATGAGTATCAACGGCACCGCCTGTACTGCGGAATACTATTTTCGTCCGTACCGAATGCTGGCCATATGCAATACACTTTATGCAATGAAATGTCCTTGCCATTCCATCTTCGCATGCATTTTCCCTTTCCTTTCGCGTCTTGTTGCCCTTCCTTGCCCTACACATCATCGTCATATGCCCGTCTGTTGCCAAGGGAAAGCCTCTCCAGCATTGACCAAGGAGAGGGAGAAAGACGTCCAGAGCTGGGCAGAGCAGGCAAACGACGCC
>JAAUXV010174540.1_pt1 | contig 10283 bp, 7 predicted proteins | sample 7278181 | NCBI WGS metagenome assembly JAAUXV01 (sample SAMN14350114, study PRJNA611818) | marine sediment metagenome | isolation source: surface marine sediment (2.1m) | place: French Polynesia: Moorea | collected 2018-08
GTGAACTTTTGAACTGACTTATTTTCTTGAACGGAAACAAGCCTGAAAAGGGGGGGGGGGAATTATCCTCCTTCCCCCCAAAAAAACTGGAACATAAAAAACGGAACTACCGCAAATATCGACATCAGCATCAGCAAGTACCAAAAATAGGCACGGCAGCAAAATCTAGGACATATTTTTGTGGGAAACAGCCATATTATATACAGCAGCCTCGACATCAAGAATTTTTTGGAGCGAGAGGAGCAGCAATAAAACAGACTTTCTACAGCAGCAACAAAAAAAACCTTTTTGAAGCAATAACAGTAGCAACAAATAAAAAAAATGTAGCGCAAGCAACAGCAGAACACCAACAGCAGCCAACAAAGCAAAATTTTAAACAACTTCAGCAGTAGTCAAAAGAGATTTTTTTGGAACAACAGCAGCAGTAACAACAGCAAAGACTGTATCCCTTGAAAACACCAGCAATAACAGCAACAGCATTTTTTTTCAGCAAAAGCAGTAACGACAGCAAAAACAGCTGCTTCTACAGCTACCCAGTACCAGCACCATAAACAGTTGCAGTACTTAAACGAATGAAACAGCAACAAATAATCAACAAAATGAAACAACATCTGCTGCAATTTAATCATAAAAACATTCGTTCCATCCTCAGGAACAAAACAAGTGATAAATTCAGTTTTGCAACAACTACGAAATTTGAGCAGATATTTCTGAGCAGCATCAGCAAAAACAGATTTTTTTTGGAGCAACCACAGCGACAAAATTTTTTGGGGGGGGACAACAGGAGCAGCAGCAACAACAACAAAGGCATAATTTCAAGAAAACACAAGAAGTAAAAGAAATACCAGCGAAAGCAGCAAAAAAAGTAGCAAAATTCCTTGCTGTATCAGCAAAAGCGAAAACTGTTGCTGCTTCAGCTACTTCAGTAACAGTAACACCAGCACCATTAACAGTCAATCATTACACGTTTAAATGAGCGGGATCAGGATAGAGCACTGTTGCAATTGAAGCAGAGAAACAATTACGTTACATATACCTGTATCATCTCGGTAACCAAACAACGACAAAAAAAAATCAATTTTGCTACAACTACGAATTTTAACTTGAGGAGGAGGGGGGAATCATACTTCCTTATGCAAGTCAAACTTCTTTCGTAGGTCTAGAAGAAGTCTGCACCCCCGAGAATGTCGTCGGGCAGTCCGTCTCCCATGCTCCTGGCGGCGGAGGCGGGGATGTGCGATGAGAGCCGCTTGGCAGCCTTCTTGGACATGTGGTTGACCTCCTCGCGCTGGAAGACGAAGAGCGTGGAGGGAAGGGAGTTCCCGTTGGGGAGGGCGGCGCCAGCGGAGAAGAGAGGGGAGAAGAACTCGTGCGCACACACGTCGTAGGCGGCCAGCCGCTCGGAGGGGCGGTAGCGGAGGTTCCCCTCCAGGAGGTCGCGGAAGTCCTCGCTCCGGCCGGTGCCGGAAATACCGGGAAGGTCAGAGCAGTAGTCACGAAAGTCCCTCCTTCGGAAGTCGTCCCTCCGCTGCTCCTCGATGGCCCTGGCCACGCGGCTAGCGCGGCTGCTGCTGCCGCTGCCGGGGCTGTGACGGATCCTAGGCGGCCCCAGGTAGGAGGCGATGCGCACCAGCTGGTCCTCCTCCGTCTTGGGCCCCTCCCCGAAGACCGGCTTCCCGCCCGCCATCTCAGTCATCACCACGGAGGCGCTCCACACGTCCACGGCGGGAGTGGTGAACTTGGAATGGAGCAGCAGCTCCGGAGCTCGGAATTCCTTGGTGCCCACGCAGCAGGAGTCGCGCAGGCGGTCCGGGAGGAGGCGCTTGGCGCAGCCAAAGTCGCAGATCTTGAGCAACCCGGTGGAGCTTGAGACGAGCAGGTTCTCCGGCTTGACGTCCCGGTGCACGATGTCGTGGTAATGCAGGTATCCCAGTCCGCGGAAAAGCTGGAATCCGAACACCTCGGTGTAGAGTCCCAGTCCCGAGCCAGTGTCGTACCAGTTCATGATGAAGTGGTATAGGTCCCCGTCCGACACCAGCTCTGTCGCCATCATCCTCAGCCCGTGCCGCTTCAGTTGGAATCGGAGGGAGACCAGGTTGGGGTGCCTCAGCCCCTCCAGCAGCGCCGCCTCCGCCGCAACGTCCTCGTCGCCGAACTTTGGTTCCTTGAGTGCCACATACTCGGTCCTCCTCCCGTCCACCTTACTCTTGATCTTGTAGACCGTCCCGAATGCGCCGTGGCCGATGACGCGCCCGCTTTCGGCGTACAGCGTCACGTCCACATCCCTGCCGCTGGGGGAGCGCCCGCTTGCCTGCACCTTGCGGCCGCTTCCGCCGCTGCGTCTCTCCGCCTTCCTCTGGCACTCCGGGCACAGCTCGCCCTCCTCCATCTTGGACGAGGAGAAGAAGCTCTGGCAGCCAGGGCATCGCTTGTTCCAGTGCACCAGCCCGGAATCCATCTTCTTCAGTCAGGTCAGGGAAGGGAGCCGAACCACTACCTGTAGTAGATAATTGAAGTATCAAACTGAGAAGAGAACCGTTCCCGGTTCAAATATCCTTCCTGTTTGACAATTGACATTTGACAAAGTTATAGCGGACTGGTCTTTCGCACAAAAAAGACCTTAAAAATGTAGTAAGAAAATAGGAGAAAGATAATTTTATAAGGTGGTTGTGGAGTCAAAATGTGGACACACATGGGCACCGCTTTTTTCGTAGAGGGAAAAAAAATTTTTTTCAGGTGTACATGGGTCAAAAATGGCTATAGGGGAGGTTATGTTATTAGCTGCTGTAGCCTGGGTGTGGGGGCAGGATTTTTGCATATAAAAGAAAATAATTGCTCGCTGCTAAATAAAAAATAATGTTTTCAATCATTTGCTAATTGCTGGAACTTCTTGGAAGATGATACATGCACAGTAAAAAGGTCAAGAAAAGGGGGTATAGAGCAGAAGAGATCAAGGATTTTTTGTGGTGGCTACCCATTTTTCTGTCACAGGGGAGGGGACTTGTTTTTGATCCTCAGGGGGGGTGCATCCCCCCCCTGCCCATGTGTGGTTGTGGAATTGGTCCCTGATGTTCATCATTTTCAAGTACAGTACCTCACTGCTTTTAGAAAAATACGGGGCAATCAATAATGTACTACAGGTTTCGACTTTGAAAAGGGAAAAATCTAACAACGAATGAGATGAAATCATAGAAGTCGCAGAGGCATCTTTGCTTCATACAATGAAATATCAGAAATAGTCGGCTTACGACTACAAACAATTACTGTGCAAATGGTGACTTGTACCGATACTAAAGCATCTGATCACCCGATAAAGGTGACTTATTTCTTAGATTAGATATTACAATTGGTAAGGAGCGGCAACAAAAAATATACCACTGACGGTGACTGGCCACCTTAAATTAACTACGATTCCCCTGTTACAAGAATGAATTTATCATTCAAGTCTAAAATGAACATTTTTGCTTTTCATCTAGCTATGCGTCAAAAGCCAGTAAACTTTTAAAAATTGTCAAAAATGGAATTGTCACAAGTGTTCTACAATCAGGAAAGGCAAATCTACGAAGTGAACAGTCCTGATGCGAAGGTCGCCACCTATTTCGTCTTCCCGCCCACCCTGCAGCCCGGGGACAAGCTCCCTCCCCTCTACATCCATGCCTGGGACAAGGACGTCATCTTCAAGTTTGACGGCGAGTACAACGCAAACACGGACAACCTGGAATTCTTCATTGAGGGCCCCATTGGGTACGTGTACAAGATCAGCCTACAAATAGACCTGCCGGAGCAGACCTACGGCTGGAAGATCAAGAGGCACGGACACACCAACGTGGGGAGGGACAACGGCGCCACCAGGCTCTTTGTGCCGAGGGCGCTCTGCCTGAGCTCACAGACATTGGTGGAGTCGGAGCAGGAGGTGGTGAAGCGGTGGACCTTCTACGGCCAGTCGGTGCCCCAACAGTTTGGGAGACTTCGGATGAAGGTGTCCTTCTTCCCCGCTAGATGTGGGGAGAACCCAGACAACAACTACCCCAGGGGGAGCAAGGGACTGTACAGGTACTTCAAGGAGGAGGAACCGGCAGCCGAAGCCCCCCGCGGCTCAGCTCCTTTCGCCGGGTTCAGCCACAAGCAAAAGGGGGTGAGCGGGGCTGGGCGGGCGGCCCCGATGGACACGCCCAAGAAAGAACCTGGACCCCCGACGCACCTCAAGCCCTCCAAAGCCTCGAAGGACAAGAAGGACCAAGCAAAGTGCTGCTGCTTCCTGGCCCAAGTCCCCCATGATCACAACGAGGACTGCGGAAGCAGCCACATCCACTCCTCCTCACCCCATCCCACAGGATCCACACCTGCCACCGATGCATCCAACATAACGGGCAGGTTGGACTCTGAAGATGAGGCGATTGGAGGAGGTGGAGGCGCAGCAGTGCCAAGGCCGCAACTGATGTATCGGACGCCAAGCAGCGAAACGACCTCCAACATGTGCTCCGTCACCAACACCGACTTCACGTTTCAAGGAAATTCGTTCACGACAACTGCGGGAACGGCCACCTCCGACACCACTGGAGCGCTTGGGTGCAACAACATGTTTGACGTGGCTTGCCTGCGTGCTGACGACGGACTACAGTTGCTGGATGACTCGACCAATGTGAACCCGTTGGAAATGGTGGGCAACGCCTGCTGCGGAAACGCCGATGCCACGTTCCTCTCCAGCACCAGCAACATCATGTCTCCTGATATCAGCACCTCCTTCAAGGAGAACGTGAGCAGCAAATTGTCGGAGGCGCCTGCCGCACCCTTGTGCAGTTCCCCTTCCGCCCCCAAGCCAGTTCTCACGGAGAGAAAGATCGATTTGAATAAGCACACCAGTCTCGCAAATCTTTTCCCCCCTAGGTTGTGCTCCCAGGTTCTTCCCAAAGCAAGTTGTCCAACTGTGCCAGGTTGCAATTGCAATACATCCTGCAATTGTGAACCAAACAAAAACCAAGACCTCTTCAGAGAGTTGGCCGTGAATGACAAAGGTAAATCCCAACAACAAGCCCCAAAGCGTCCGCCCAAGATAACTCGGAACTATAACCAGCGGTTTGCTATTGCCGATATAAAAATTGACTACGAGCACAACACTCTTCCCGAAGCGAAAAAGCCTCTTCATCTCTATCGACTCAATACTGAAGATACTTCTAGCAAACTGTTGGACGACTGCCTCAAGAAATCTACTGAAAGCAACGACTGCGGGTGCAGAAGCACTTGCGATTGTTCCAATAAGAGTGCTATCTCTTTGAAGTCCTGATTCGGCCAAACAACTGTTCATGAAATGGGTATTCATGGAGACCCTCTTTGGAATCGTATTTTGATTAATTCAAGAAATAAATCCAAGAAAACTTTCGGTAAAAAGGATCCCGTTCCAAATTTTATCGAGATTTTTTTGGGAGGAGTTATCCCCTTTCAGGCGATCATCTAGCCCCATTGGAGATGTCCGATGAATTCCAAATTCGTGGCGATTCCGTCGTCTCATCTCGAGAGCAAGCAAGGAGCTGCCAAGTTCAACAACACCGCCATATTTCGATTTACCTCCACCACTGGGGCCTGAGATTCATCCTACCTTTAGAACAATTGATCACAGTTAAATTCCCCGTTTCCTTGCTAGGAGGTAAGTTAAAAGGCGATTCTTGTTGAAGGAGGAAACATAATTGAAATTGAATTTCCCTGCAAAGAGGACGCCTCGCCATGGGCTCTCGAATCCCGCTTCTGCTGGGCTTGGCCATAATCGCTTCCCTCCTGGCCATTCCCCAGCCGGCCTCTGCCACCAAGTTTGCACACTTCGTCCGAAAGATTTCCGACCTGACCACCAGCTTCTTCGACGTGGACCCCGTGGTGGAAGACGACGAGTTTGAACCCGTCGTCGTCTCCTCTGACTTCAAGCCTGGAGACTCCCTTGAGATGAGCGCCGGGGACCTCTTCGGGCAGGCCATGCAGGACCTCTCGCTGGACGACGACTCTATCATAACGAGGGAGGGCCTGAGCGAAGGAGGAAGAGGTGGAGTCATTCAAGGCACCGAGGGGGACGACGTCTTCATGTCGACGGAAAATTTTGCCTTCGTGAACGGGGAGATCGTGGACAAGGACGGCACTTTCTTCAGGTCAGCCACCGACGAGGAGAGGGAACTGGTCTCGTCTCTGCTGGACGGAGAGACCTCGGAGGAAGTGGAGGAGGAGCTGCAAGAGGTGGTCGCGTCGTTGGAGGAGGAGGAAGATCAGGACGAATTTCCCGAGCTGGTCGTTGGGGTAGTGGAAGTTCTGGACGAACCTCCCAACGATCTCATCTCCTCGGACGACTTTGACTCTGCACTGGAAGAAAACTTCCACGAAGGCGACGAAGATGTAGGCAACATGGACCGGTTTGGGCAAGAACTCGAAGAGAAGGAAGAGGAGGAGCACATCATAGAGGAAGTGGACGAAGTCGAAGAGCCGATTTTGGAAGACTTCTCTACGTCAGTCGATCAGGCTGTGAACGAGGATGGCGACGAAGGAGATTTTTCGCCCTCCATCCTCGACGTTCCGATCTCACCTGTGCACGCAGAGATCCCCCTCCAGGATGAAGAAGACCTAGGAGACCTTAACGATGAGAAGGAAGTCGAAGAGGAGGACGAGCTGTTTTCCGCCGTGGAAGAACCTGAGGACGAGGACGAACCAACTGAATCATCCAGCGAGGATAATGAAGAGGAACAGACTGCCACGGTCGTCGTCGACGAGGAAGGCGGCCCAGGAGACTTCTTTCCGGTAAGGGAACCCGTCCAGGTGCCAGGGGACGAAGTGGTGTCTGAGGCGGAGGAAAGGGGCGAGGAAGACGCCAAAGAAGTTCCTTCCGTCTTCGCAGCGGCAGCCGATGAAGAGGAAGATGCCGAACCTGTTGTCGATTTCCCGGAGCTCTCAGTGCAAGACGAGGGAGCGGACATCAACGAGGAAAAGGAGCCAGAGCAAGAGAATGGAGTGGAGGCAGAAATCGATGCCTCCAGAGATGAAGAGGAGGAGGAAGACATTGGTACTTCCGCCGAGGAGGAGGAAACGGCAGAGGTCGGTATAAAAGAGGGCGAACTTACTGCGGACAGCCTAGAGGACGCCGAGGGCCCGGTGGATCTCGATGGGGAGTCCGAGTTGACGGCAGACGAGGTAGTGGTTCCAGGCGGAGATGACAGGCTGGAGACTTCTGATGGCCAGGACGACATCTTGCTGGAAGCTTCCGAGGACCAGGAAAAGGACATTCTGCTGGAGACTTCAGAGGGCCAAGACGACGTTCCGGACCTGACGCTTGAGGCTGAAGCGGAGGAGGCTGGCTTTGAAACAGAAGTCTCGGACGAGGTGGTCGCTCCCCTTGAAGACCCTTCTTCCGCTCTGGATGATGTCGCCGAGGATGATCAGGGGCTGCCTGGCGAGGTCCGCGAAACGTCCGAAGAGACTAGCGCGGAGGAGGAAGTTGATGTGGCGGAGGAAGAGACTGCGGCCGAGGAGGCGGAGGATCGGAAAGACGATGGCAGAATTTCTCAGTCCGGGGACCAAAGCGGAGAAGACGAGGAAGACGACGACTCTTTCTTTGACTTCTTTGGCATTTTCGGGAAGTAACAAGATTCTACGTTTTTAATTCAATTACTTAGTTCTCAACTTCCCAGGTCTTAATGTTTAGAAAGCCAACTCGAAGCATTTTTATGTGACTCCCCGTGACAAATATGATCTTCCTTGAAATAAATGAAAGTAATCGCGAAAAACCGAAGCAAGAAAGAATCGTCGCCTGTAGACGTCGTATTATTATTGTAATTGTGTACTGGAACTGCATGGTCTTGTCTTGTCAGTAGTCTAGCCTGAAGCTCTGCTGCGTCCACATCTCCCTCTGCCCGTTGCCGTTCTTCCTGTGTCCGCCTTGCGTCGCGTGGGTCAGGGTCATGCGAAATCTGAGGGAAAAGAAGATTGCTTTGGACAGATACCACTAAAATGTGGAGCTGGTCATCTCACTTCTGCCTGACTTTCTTCTGCCCCTGCTTGTGCCTGGGGTGTTGCGTGCAGAAGACGTACTTGACCTCGTCGATGACCTCGAAGTAGCAGTTGCGGCACCGCTTCTGGGGCTTCCCCACCCACTTCATGCCGGCGGACGACGGAGGTGCCGACAGGGCGACGGGGGACAGCAGCTCAGGCTTCGGCGCAGGTGTGGCGCAGGCGCCGCCGACCCTGCTGGTGCGCTGCCGTTGGATGGCGTCTGCCAGGGCGGCGAAGGTCCTGTGCGGTGCGGCCGCGCCTCGAACGCCGCCGGCGGAGGCCGCGACATTGGCGGCCGCGGAGGGGGTCCTCAAAAGCAGTGCGCGCGTGGCAGCGGACAGTATGGAGGCCATTGCTCCCCGAGGCAGGTCTCAAACTCGTCCAGGGACAACGGGGACGCGTTGAGGAGCAACTTGGGCCTGAACCAGTCAACCTCGGCCTGAACCTGAGTCCTGATCCTGAAAACCTGAACTTGTCTCCGACTTCGGTGCGAGCACAGTAGTGACAGTACCTTTGGGTGCGAGATTTTTGTTTACTTTTCTTCCTGTTTTTGTGAAGTGCATTTTTGGAGCGGCGCAAAGTCGCTCATTTCTTATCTCTCAACCTCAAAGCAATTTTGTCGTTATCATTTTATGTTTTTGTGCTACCAAAAATTTGCCTCCTCCCAAAAAGGCGTGAGACCCAGATCAGAGGCACGCAGAATACAATAAGGGAAAATGCATGAAACATAGGAAACATATTCTGCGTTCTTTGCCTTGCCGTTTTGCGAGCATCCACCACAAAATCGCGGAGGAGCAAGAAATGAGCGGTAGAGCGAACCGACCGAGAGCGAAATATTATCGTTTCCGAATATTCCTCTCCAAACATACCAGCATCGTCATCGGCTCATCGCTAACTGCATTTTGCGGCACATTTTTTACCATGAACTACAATACGATTTCGGTCGCACTGCTGATCCTCTTCCTGGCATGCACGGTAAAATTATTTTTTATAAGTCCCCATTCTTCGTGCAATATGTTAATTCTTCGCTATCTACTGTACGAATGGTTGATAGGTCGTCGCCTCCGACTCGGAAAACAAGGAGGAGGAGGATCACAGGCTCCAGCAAGAGGATAAGAAGGCCTTCGTCAGCATGGACGAGGCTGTCGGTGATTTTGAAGACGACGAGGAGGAAGAGGAAGAAGAGGTGGTGGAGGCTTTCGGAGGAGGAGGCGAGGACGACCTGCTTGAGCTGGGAAAGCTGGACCTGGAGGAGACCGAGTACGACCTTCTATCCACGGCGGACTTTCGACGATTGGCGCCCAAGCTGGAAGATGACGAGGAAGTGCTGAAACTCGTCGCACAGGTTAGCTAAAAGAACTGTAGCTTTGTTTTCCCTCATATACGTAATACGGTTATTTTTTCTCTTTTTGCAGAAGCCATCTTCTGCCGACGCCATCGAGTCCTGGATCTATCTCTTCTCCACTTTCGACGCAGACGAAATCAACGGAATATTTTTCGACGAGGAGGGGAGCGAGAAGGACCTGTTGGAGACCGTGCAAGAGATAGGTGAAACAAACAAAACAGAATCATTAAATTGGGAAGCGATGAAAAATTATCGTTTCAGATTTCTCCTCCGGCCTGGGCCTGGCCATCCTGGTGCGCCTTATGAGCGGCGAGGGTCCCTTCGTCGAAGCGGGAGAATCGAACGGGACCGAGGTCGCCTCCTCCTTCTCGTCCGCCTCCGCCGCCCTCCCCACCGAAGAGGACGCTTTCGCCTTCCTCTCCGTGGGGCGATCGCTCGCGCAGCTCATGCAGCAGGAGTTGCTGCTCGAGAGGATGGAGGACAGGTGATTGGGAACAAATTCCTTTTTATAAACTGTTTTATTTCTTTTTTTGCGGGAGAAGCGTTCTTGAGGACGAGGCGTTGCTTCTGCTGGGTGTTGAGGATGAGGACCTGGGCGAAGAAGGCGACGATAGAGGAATCGAGGACGTGGTGGAGTTCGAGCGGAGCCTCTTCCCGGAAGAGGAAGAAAGCGACGAGGAGGAAGAAGAGGCATTGAGCAAAGAAAACGAGTAATACATATGGTTGATTTTTGTCTCTTTCGTCAATTCGCTTTTTGGAAACTCTTTCGATTTTAGAGATTTGTACGCCAAGCCCACAGAAGACGAGGACGAAGAAGACTCCAGGTCGACCACGCCCCAGTGGACCAGATCCAGGCTGTCGAACCTCCTCCTCAAGGACGTTCACCGCCACCTCGACGAGGAAGAGGAAGAGGAAC
>JAAUXV010030453.1_pt1 | contig 10272 bp, 11 predicted proteins | sample 7278181 | NCBI WGS metagenome assembly JAAUXV01 (sample SAMN14350114, study PRJNA611818) | marine sediment metagenome | isolation source: surface marine sediment (2.1m) | place: French Polynesia: Moorea | collected 2018-08
CAATCGTTTCTGTAAGTAGTCCTCTTGGGGGTTGGTTGTTACAATTGGTCGTTCTTTCTTCTTTGGTCTTTTCCGGGTTCAGTCCGCCAGCCAGTCGTCCGGCCTCCATACGAGCGCCGTCATCGTCCGCGCCTTGTCGTACTCCCCGTCCTCCTCCTCGTCCCCTTCGCCGTCGTCGCCGTCCCTAGAACGACCGGAGACCACGGCCGACCGCCTCCTCGCTCTCGTCCCGCCGGAAGAGCCGCCGCCGGAGGAAGACCCGACGAATCGCCCGATAAGACTCCTGTATCCCTTGCCGAGGGTCACCAGCAGGAGTTCGTCGTCGGCCTCGACATCCTTGTCCTTGTGGGTGTGCTTCCAGGCTGGAGGCTTGGCTCTGACCCCGGCTCTGGATACGGCGGGCAGAGGAATGATAGCCTGCGAAAAGAGAAAGACGGAATTGAAAAACAAATCTTTAGAGCACTTCGTTAATTCTTCCTACCTGGATTTCTTCCGAGTACGGCCTGAAGACGGAAACCGGCCTCATGGTGAGCGCGTCTGCCACGATGAGGCATCCCCAGCTGGTCCCCGCGTACAGCTTCCCCCTCTGCACCGTCATGCAGGCGATCTGGCAGCGGCCGGGGGAGAAGTGCTCGTCGATGCCGGCGATCGTGCGCAGGGACTCGGAGCTAGGAACAAGCTTGGAGCAGTCCAGGCGAGAGCGGATCTCACGGCGACCCTTCAGTACAATATACGATATTATTTAAACTGAGATGAGGCTATGGATAGTTTCTTTCCCACCTGCTCCCCTGTCCTCCACTGGAATATGTGGCACCCAGGGTATACGAACGTCCAGATGGCGTCGCTGGTGTCCTTGGGCGAGGCGATGACCTGCAGCACCTCCAGGTTCTCCACCACGGGGCTGTTGTGGTTGACCACCTCCTGCGAGGTGACGACGCCGTCGATGAGCGTAAAGACGGATACGGCGCCGTGGGACTCGCCGCACCAGATCTCGGCGCTCTTAATCTTGCCGCCTGAGCCGGAACCGCCCTGGCGGATAAGGACGCTGGTGACGGAGTGGATGCAGGTGGCGCTGCCCAGCTCCGTGATGAGGAAGGTCCCCTCCATGCCCTCCTCCTTGGTGGGGACGACGTCGGCGCAGCAGAGGAACATCCTCCCGTTGTGCATGGCCACGCACGCGCGCTGCAGCTCCGGGAGGAAGTGGATCCAGCGCACTGGGGAGGCCTCCTCGTGCTCGTCCGGCTCCATCTTGTACGAGAACAGCTTGCGGTAAGTCTGAAAGTAAATAAGGAAAACATGTTAACTTTCACTCCCACAAAAAAGGTGAGGGGGAATGAGGAGAAAAATCGGGAGAACAGGTTATCCCTGATGTTGACGCATTACGTAAAGTGGTAGGTTTTTTCTCAATGTTAATTCGAGGGGAGGAACGAGTTTTCCCACCTGTGTGCTGTAGGCATGGATATATCCGAGGTGGTCCCCCATCCACACGAGGTCGTTCACCAAGCACATGGAGGTCACGCTGTGGCCGAGGCCGGAGTCCACGGTGGAGGAGATCAGAGGCCGATCCTTGGAAGAGGAAGAGGAGGAGGACTTGTCGGCGGCAGACTCCATGTGTGCCCCTGACAGGATGAGGTGGTCCTGCCAGCCCAGCGTCCCCGCCTCCAGGATGTGCAGCTGCGGGTAGTCCTCGAAGGCTGAGCTGACTCCCATCCAGAGGTCAACGCTGGGGTTGCTCCTGGAGGGCGGCACGGCAGAGCAGGAGCTGCAGGTGCCGTAGTCGAGCGAGGCCACGTCCACCAGCCGGGCGAACTCGGGCGCAGACGCCACCGACACCACCTGGCTGGCGGAGGGGCGCGCGCGCGGCTGCTGCGCCCAGCAGGTGACCATCAGGTCCAGCACGTAGGTGGGGCAGGCGGCGGCCTCGGACGGGGACAGCGCCGGGCGCCCGCCCTCCAGCACCAGCTCCTTGACTCCGCCGGCGTCCTGCCCGGCGAAGGGCTGACGGAGGGACACCAGCTCGTAGATGAACATGCCGAACGAGAACGTGTCAACCTGAAGGGAGGGAAAAGAAAAAAAAGACAGGTGTATTTTTCTAGTCGTTTATGGCCCCTATTCTCCGTTTGTGTTTGCATGTATGCAACGGTAGTCCCCTTCCGACGGAGGCCCCTACAATTACTGTGTGCTCTCCCGCCATTACTTGAAGGCACTCCCCTCTTGATCTTTTGTTGTTCCGTGTCTTCCCGCAATTCCCAGGCCCTGGTGTCCTACATGCCCTCTGGCTTTCTACCGGACCAACACACTCCCGCTTCCACGCCCTTGCTTTCCCTGCGATTGTGACGTCATCAAATGTTCCTCTCCCCCTCTTGCTTTCTCGTCCTCCGAGCACTCCCTTGAGCGACCGAGAATAGAGAGAGAGGTGCCCAGGGGCGGTGGCAAGAGCAAAGAGAGCTGGGAGGAGGAGGAGGAGGACATGCGCGGCCTCCGCCCTCAAGCAAAACAGAGAGGGAAAAGAAAGAACATCAGTCAGAGAGTGAAGATTGGAGGGGAGGCTGGTCTCGATTTCCCCACTCCTCACTGAAGTTTCCCATATCACTGCAGTGAAAGCCTTTTTTCTCGCCAAGAGGGGGAAGATCGTCCGCGCCAACCTTTCCGATGTAGATCCCCCGCAGCATGGGGACCGGCTTCTCTCTGCCGGTGCCCGACCTCGGGGACAACCGCGGCTACGTCTGCATGGTCATCAGGCCCACGGACAGATTCAGGCTCCTGCACGCGTCAAACGAGGTGGAGAGGATGGTCACAAACGCGGCCAGGTAACGAGCTACGTCAATTAGGGAAGAAGAAGTCAATTAACATCCTTTCCCCCCTCTGCACTCCCTTCCTTCTCTGTACTATGTGGTACGTTCACCAGGGAAGTGACTGGTAACCAGGAGCTGTCCGGTCGGGACGTGTGCGGGTCGACCGAGTTCAAGTTCCCCGGCCGCCCCTTCGCCAACTGCTCCGGCAAGGAGGCCTCCGCCATGGGCAAGGTCTTCGCTGGCAAGGTGCTGACGGGGATGACCGACCTCGGCTACGAATTCGTCATATCCTCCGAGCTCTCCTTCTTTCAAGACCACTCCACCTGGTTTTTCGTTCGTCCGCTGCCCTCCCCATCCCTGGAGGAGATCATCAACCCGAAGGACCCTGACGCGATGGAAGAAGAAAGGGAGAGACAGGTTGTCAGCGTCACCCTCAGGGCGTACGACTGCTTGCACGTCATGTGCGGGGACGATGACGGGGTCCTCCCGCTGGTGAGGGGAGCGCTCGAGGAGAGCTGGAGCAAGGGGGTGCAGGTAAGGGAATCAGACTTTTTTCTTATTTCCAGCTGCAGTAATTTAATGTTGCCAATTTTCCAACATCAGACGGAGAAGACTGTTCAGACAAGGGTTGGCAACGTGCACCACTTCAAGCTCCGCGGGACCCCCTGGTCCAACAAGGGCGCGGAGGGGGCGGAGGGCCACGTCACCCTGCGGGCCATCATTGGCAAGCTGGGCGGCGCGCACTGGCGGCTCTTCACCGCCACCAACCTCAAGGGCTTCCTGGCCACCCTCTTCTTCGTTCGCGATCCCTCGCACAGCGTCACCGCCAAGGACCTCGCCCTGCTCAGCCCGCACGACAGCGACCGCGTGCGACTGGTGGGCTTCGAGAAGGAGGACCGCGAGGCGCTGAGGCTGGCCATCATGGAGTCCACCTGCCAGGAGAAGGAGCCGGACGAGAAGATATACCCGAGCGGCTGCGGCTGCGAGCTCAGGCTGCAGGGGGCGCCCCTGGACGCCACGGGGAAGGCCTCTGTGGCCTCCAGGAGGCTCATGTGCCGCTCCATGGAGGCCCTGGCGCGGCGAGGCTGGCAGTGCGCAGGAGCTGTCACCGTCTTCCTGTACGACCGCAGCGCAGTGCTCTTCCAGCGAGACGCCCCCGCCGCCGCCCCCAGGGTGGGGTGCGTCGCCCTCAGCGTTAACAACGAGCTGAGGCTGCTGGACTTTCCCGAGGAGGACCGAAGGGCGCTGAGGGCCGCCGTCATTCGGTCGTATCTCCCGGGCATCGAGCGGGAAAGACAGGTAAGGGAGGGGGCCGGCAGGGAAGCCTAATAAGCCCATATAATTGGCATTCCATAAATGCCTCTTTTAGAGAGCAATTAAGGCACTTTACAACTTCACTGCAGGGCGGGGAAGAAGCTTCTGGCGACGGGAACTGCCTGGAGCTGCGGCTCAGAGGAGAGCCCTTTGGCGACAGCACCTCCTACGGCCTGCACGGCAGGTCCATGCTGACGGCGGTGCTGAGGGTGGCGCAAGACAGGGGCTGGCGGCTGGCGGCCTCGGCCGACGTTTCCGCCAACCGTGGGCACGACGACAGCGGGGCCACTGTCGACGTGCACTCATGGTTCTTCTACAAGGACCAGGCACCCGCCGCCGAAAAAGGGGGGTTCAAGAGCGCGGGTGGCACGGTCTGATTCTTGAAAAAACTTAGAAGAAATCAACGGTACCTTCTCGGTGTATTCCTCCTCTCCGTTGTACCGAACGATCTCGGGTGCCATGAATCCCTCGGTGCCGCCGAAACCCTTGGCCCCGGTGGGGAGGGTGCTCCGGCTGATGCCGTAGTCAGCCAGCTTCATGTGGACGTCGGAGGACTGCCGGGAGGAGGAGAAGGGCTCAGGGAGGCGCCACACCAGCACGTTCTCGGACTTGAGATCTCTGCAAGAATAATTGTGAAAAAATCCTAGCTCAATGACCGCGTAAAAATTGCTTTCGACGCTTATGACGAAAAAGATATTGTGGAAAAGTCTCAAAGAAGAAAAAAAAGCTTCGTATCTGCAAAGAGTTGTGAGTAGGCGAGAAAAACCCTAGCATATTATCTGTGGAAGTAGGAATAAGGATATGTGGTAGGTAATCAAATCCCTAATGGAGAATCTCCGGTGCTATATCAGAAAATAAATGTCCTAGTATGTCGTCTCCTTCTCAGATCTATTTTCTCCGACCGTGCTTCGTTATACCTGTAAATAATGTGGTGCTGGTGCAGGTACTCCAAAGCCCTCGCTATCTGCAGGATGACCAGCTGCACGCTCTTTGCCGGCAGCCTGTCGCCGCTCCTGCGGTAGTGCCTCAGCTTCCTGTCGAGGGCCCCCATGGGGGCGAGCTCCAGGACGATTGAGAGTGGGTTGGAGCAGCAGATTCCGACAAGGGGGACGATGTGCGGGTGCCGCAGGTGGATGAGGATGTTGAGCTCCTGCCTGGCCGAGCAGTAGGCCTTGCAAGCGTACTGCAGGGGGTCCCGGTCCCACTTGCTCTGGTTGGCCTTGAAGGCGGCGGCCGCCGAGGCCCTCACGTCAGGGCCGGGGTCGATCGGCTGAAGCATCTTGACGGCCACGCTCCTCTGTTGTTGTCCTCCGCTGACGCCGCCCTGGCCGTGCTGCAGACTCTGGTATTGCTGCTGCTGGAGATGATGTGCCTGCTGTCCCCTGGACTGCCTCAGAGCTGCCTCGTAGACGAAGCCGAACGCTCCCCTGCCTATGAGATCCCCCAGCTTGATAGCGTCGCTGGCCACCCTAAGACGATCCTCCAGGTCGAGGAAGACTGTGTCTGGAGCCACTTGGCCAAGCACCAGATCGCCGTGCACGGGGCAGGCCGGATGACGGCCGCGGAAGGCGTCCAGGATGCACTCCTCTACCAGGAAAGAGTATACCTTTGACTCGTCGCCCTCTTTCTCCTCCTCCTCTGTGGCCTCCACCACGTCGGGGTTCTCTGGCTCGAATCGCCTGCTGCTGTTCTGCTGGGATCCTCTGGGGCTCTCTGCGCCGACGCCGCTGTCCTTGTCGGAGGTAGCGCTCTCCTGTGAAACTCTGACGGGCAGGTGCTCCTTGGGAGGGGCAGGGTTGCGCTGCTGTTGCTGTGGCGGCTGATCCGGCCTGGGGATTCCAGGGGGGAGGAAACTCCAGTCTTGCTGCCAGGCCCTGGCGTCTTCCGACCTGACCTGCTGGGCCGCCAGGCATCGGGGACATGGAACAAGCCTCGTCACCAGCATCTTTCCTTCAGAGGTGTGAAGGAACCTGGTGCCGAGGGAAGGGTACCAATCCTCCAGGAGGGTGTCAATGTGCTCTACCGCCAGGGCAAGCAATTGACACACCGACCTCGGATTTGCGTCCAACACGAGTGCCTGGTATCCGATGGGGTCTTCGTCGTCCAATGCCGACTTCGCGGCAGCTCCAGCAACGCCCCTGACTGGTCTCTTGATCACCACCGTGTCCTGAGGGAGGGTAACCTCCAGGACGGAGCAGTTCTTGGTGTCCACCTCCGTCCAGCTCTCCTCCTGGTTCAGCAGTAGCTTCATGGCTGAGTAGTCGCAGCCGGCGTTGACCTTGCTCATGACCTGTTTCATGCTGAAGAGCGTGCTGTCCATGTACCTCAGCTCTAGTCCGGTCTGCCAGCACACCCACTCGGGCTTCTGCTCGACGAAGATGCGCCCCAGGACCGGGTCGTGGCACATCTCGTCCGGCACGATGAAGTAGGATCGCACTATCTCCACCACGGAGTCGTCGGCCAGGACTCGGGTGAGGAGGCGAGACCAGAAGCCGGAGGGGAAGTAGGACATGAGCAGCAGGCGGTGGATGCAGTGCTCGGCCTCGGAGCGACGAGTCATCTCGAACTCGCTGCCGCCGCCGCCGCCGTTGCCGCTCCTCGACTTGCCGGAGGACTTTTCGCCGTCAACGTCGATGGCTATGGGCTTTGAGATCTTCAAATCCTTCGCCAGAGCTCGACTTGGGACGGACCTGCGAGAAAAAAATATGCTGCGTAATTCACAACAATCTGTGTGGCAACTATCAAGGAAGGCATAAAAACCCTGCATGCTTAATAATTAACCAGAATTAGGGAGGACATGCAATAAGTTGCCGAAGGACAAGGAGGCATTTTTTGGACGACACACCCAGTCAGCCGCAAACGGATCGCAAATACCCAAAAAGGCGCTTACTCAGCGCTTCGTTCCACTTGCTGAAGCCGATCTTTCTCGTCTACCCTATTAACGTTTAAGTGCTGGGACCTGCTCCGCCGCTTAAAGAAGGAGAACCCAAACCTTTCAAAAGTATGAATAATAGATGAAAGCAAATGGGAAATATATTTACAGTTTTACACACTTCGTAAATAAGCTAAAGCCTTTCTCCTCACCTGCTCCTAGGCCCCTTATCGGCCGCAGAGACGGTCCCCTGCGTCGATCCCCCCATCCCTGTCTGCGCCAGCTGCCTCTGCCTGCCCCTGAAGCCTCCCCAACCCCTGGTCCTGACAGCAATCCTGACCCTGGCGTCCGGCGCCGGAGACGTCCGCATCTGCTGCTCGGTTGGCAGCAGCGACGGGATGAGCAGCGTGCGGCTGTCCCACGTCAGAGCTACTTCGAACTTGTTGAGCAGGTTGACGATGTAGGACTTGGCCGACACCGAGATGGCAGAGGAGGACTTGAAGACATGCCTGAGGTCCTCCAGACGCATGATGCCGTTCTTGGCGAAGGGATTGATCTCGCGGATGGTGACCACGTGCGAGAGGATGTCGCAAAGCCACTGCGGGTCCAGGAAGTACAGGTCTCTCAAGGTGGCGTCGTCGTAGTGCAGCAGGACGCCGTTCTCATGAAGGAACTTTGTGGCCTGGCTCAGCTCGGCGGCGTCGCGAAAGCGCAGGCTGAACCTCCGCTCGAGCTCGGCCGTCACAGTCTCCTCGTACTGCTCCTGGCTGAGGACGGGATCCCTGGCCTTGGCCTTAAGGTCGTAGGCCAGCCCTCCTACCAGGTCCTCCAGGGCCAGGTAGGAGGCGGGGATCTTCTGCTCCAGCAGCCGCGCCTTGCTCCCGGGAGATCTCAGGCTGGCGGCGGTGTCGTACAGGAGGTTTGCCAATAGCCGCATGTTGTGCCGGCTCTTGCAGCTCACCTCGATGGTCTCCAGCACCTTGGGCAGCCCGCACTTCTCCGGGTCGGTGATGTGGATGAACTTCTCTCTGATGCGCTGCTGCAGATACTCTGAGAAACTGGGCGGGAACTCGTCCTTGACGACGTCGAGGTGAGTGCCCACCACGATGACTGGGCTATTGGGCGCTCGGGCCTGGATGTTGATGAGCCACTGCTGGATCTCGTTGACCCCCTTCTCCCCGTCGGTGATCCTCCAGACGACGACGTACAGGCTGCGGCGGGAGAGGAAGTACTGGTGGGTGGAGTAGTACTCGGTCTGCCCGCCAAAGTCCCAGGTGCGGAAGACGACCGGGCCGAGGGAGGCCTGACCGCCGCGGTCGGCGCTCTTCTTCTCGAAGGTCCAGTCTCCGATGTCGACCCCCACCGTGGAGATGGAGACGCCCCGTCCAGTCTTCATGTTGATGTTCTTGTTGCCCATCCTCTTGGCCCAGTGCTCCTGCCCTCCAGACTTTCGCTTGAAGGATCCGCCCTCCTGCCTCAGCAGTTCCAGTAGTGTCGTCTTTCCGATCCCCTGGATTCCCACCACCATGAGCTTCAGTCGAGCGTAGGGCTTTGAGTTTTCCAAAATAGAGCGGAGGTATCCAATGATGTCTGACGTTTTGTAGCTCTTTGATTGTGACATGGTCAGAAGAGGCTCTTGCAGGTTGCATCCCTTCGTGTTGAGATTCCAAAGTCTGCAAGGAGAAAAGTAATGATATTACAAAATTCCATGTCATACACGTGTAGAGAACTTCCTACTTGTTCAACAACCCCATCTGGGGAGGCAAATCCGATATCCTCGGGTTGTTACTGACATTCAAGACTGAAAGGTTGGTCAGGTCGCTGATGTTGTCCGGGATGGAGTGGATGTTGTTCCCGCTCACGTCCAGCATACTGACGGCGGGGAAGAGGATGCGGGATCGAGTGCTGCTGGCACCATCTTTGCCGCCGTCTTCGGAGGTTCTGCTTCCAGTCTCGGCAGCGTCGGCCGAGCAGTAGTTTATATTGGACAGGATGTTGTTTGACATGATCAGAGTGCGGAGGTTGTCCAGCCGAGAGTGCCCACGGTGAGCGCAGGCGTTCGGTTTGCTCGAAACGGACAGCTTATGGATTCTAAAAAAATGGGAAAATTCAATAGACCGTTTAATTGATGCCTCAAAGTTTCTTTACCTGGTGAATTTCTTGTTCTCCAAAATTGCCTGCTGTTGTTGCTGCTGTTGCACCTGAGTTTCCCCGATGGAGAGAGCCTCCATCGCCTCAGTGGCATAGCAGAGGTTGTCCGCAGATCCCATGGAGCCGGCGGCATGGGAGGGAGAGTCTCCCGGCCAGCCGCTGATCTGGTTGTAGCCGAGGTCGAGGTGCTTAAGGGAGAGCGGGTACGAGGCGACGGGGCCGAACTTGGCGATGGAGTTGTAGGAGAGGTTGAGCCTGGCCAGGTTGGGAGCCAGGCAAGCCAGGCAGCGAGGGGCCACGGAGAAGGAGTTGTGGGCCAGGTTGAGCGAGACTAGGGCGGACTCTTTGGGGCTGTCCGAGTCCTCTCCCTTTTCCCCGCCGGAGCCCACCTTGGCAGCGTCGTCGTAGCCGCTGTACAGCTTGGAGCTCTCCACGATGTCGAGCGAGGCGGACCAGAGGCTCTCGTGCTTCAGCGGCACCCGCTTCAGGCACTTCGCCTTCTCGCTGTCGAGTCCCTTCCTTGACGAAGACGAAGTTTCGTCGTCCGAATCCGCAAGCTCAGAGATTGCCTCCACCGAGACGTCGTCGCTGTCGTAGGAGACGTCCGAGAGGCTGCTGCCCTGGTTCAGGGAAGAGGTCTGCGAAGCGTCGCCCCCCGCTCCTCCCCCGCTCTTCCAGCCCCTGGAGGCGGGCAGTTCGGCCAGCAGGTTGAAGGCCAAGTTGAGCTCCTTCAGCACCGGGTTGAGCCACATCTCGAAGGGGAGGTACTGCAGCTTGTTGTTGGACACGTCAAGCGAAACAAGGGACTTCAAGGCGAAGAGGGCCGCCGGGAGCGTCTCCAGTCGGTTGTCCTGCAGGAAGATCTCCTCCAGCATGGGGCAGTTGTAGAGGGAGCTGCGGGTGCTCCTAAGAGAGCTGAGGCCGATCTTGCGGTGCACCGACGAGGGAAGATACTCCAGCTTGTTCTGGGCCAGGTTCAGCACTTTGAGGCTCTGCAGGTACCAGACGCACTCCGGGAGCTCCACGAGGTCGTTGCTGGATAGATCCAGGCGGGTGATGGCGTGCACGGCCGAGAACTGGAAGCGCGGGCTGAGCCGGAGCTTGGGGTTGAGCCTGACGGCGGCGTCCACCAGGTACTGC
>JAAUXV010263802.1_pt1 | contig 10272 bp, 5 predicted proteins | sample 7278181 | NCBI WGS metagenome assembly JAAUXV01 (sample SAMN14350114, study PRJNA611818) | marine sediment metagenome | isolation source: surface marine sediment (2.1m) | place: French Polynesia: Moorea | collected 2018-08
AGCCACAAACAGGCACGGGATTCTCTTTGACTGAATAAATCAGAGCCATATATTGTGAATCCGTTTCGTGTATCAGGTCGTCTCAGTGTGTAGCTTTCGACCACCGCCGCGGAGGGCTGCCCAAGTACGACACGGACGAAGATGACGAGAGGAAGCAGGTACAGTATACGGGGGAAAATGAACATAACCTTGTTTGGAGGAAAAGTTTTGCCTTTCCTACCCATAACTTTACTATGGGAGCCTTTTTCTCGCGTGTAGGTGGTGACTGCAGCCGCCCTCCTGGGCAAGGACGGAAAGCCAGAGGTCCGATTCTGGGTCAAGAAGTGAAAGAATGATGAATCCATCTCCGCGAAGTTCAAAACGAGGTTATAATATGCACGTAGGCCGGGTCGAGATTGAAGTTTATTTCTGGATTTATCCTTGTCGTCTCTTAGAAAAATCAGATACATAAACAATCGCAGTATTGATAAGGGTCATACGACATTCAATTTATTTCTTCAAGATGATATGTGTAGTTTTTTTGTCTTTGAAAAATATATGTACCTTTTTTGGAGAAAAATAACTGAGCTTTTTTGTTCTTTGGGTTAGACATATGTATGGGTGCATATATAGGAGAGCAGTACCAGGTACTTATCCCTTGTCTGAGAGGAGAGTAGGGCTTCAGATAGACAGGCCTTCCTTTTCTAGCTCTTTCATAACTGTATCACACTTAAATTGAGTTAGGAAGGGGGTGAGTATACATCGAAAAATACGCACAAAGAAGAAAAGGTATCTCATGTCTTAAAGGTTTCTTCTAGTTTCTTTGGAGAGAGCTGGGATAACACATCGACTTGGAGAAGGAGAGAGGGGGGAACAAATATGACACACTGAATAATACACAACAGCATCGGTTCTGGCTTGCTGGCTTCTTCTGTCACCCCAGTGAGATGGGATGCAATATCAATCAGATATCGTCTTCTTCGAACGAAAAGTCATGCCATGATGCGCTCTTTTTCCTTTTCTCCATCCCGATTTGTGCTTTCATCAGTGATACGGGTACTTTTTTCACGTCGAAGACATCAATGTCCTTGTACTTGAAATTTGTATCTCAGTGGAAAAATAGTTTCTTCTCTATACTTCTTCTTGATAATGTACTAGTAGCAGGTTTCGAGGAATAGGAAGGATCCAGCCTTTCTTGACCTCTCTTGGGCCACTTGAGCACTTCCCGAGTACCGTGCGGTTTTGTTTGAAACGTGCTATATGAAGTACATAAAAATTGTTTTAAAAAATTGTTTGATAAACGCTTTGCTTCCCCTTTTCGTCACGAGAGTATTGTACAGTGTTACGTACGGTAGGCATCGTAGTACACAAGACAGTTATAAGTATAGTAGGAATCTAAACGAGCGCGCTTTTCTTCGATAGACATAAACACGACACCTGTATCTAAAAATATATATCCTCTCTTTTTTCTATGCTTTGGGACACCGAAACACGAATAAAACACACTTCAGCCTAGAACGAATACACACCTAAGGAGATTTTTCTGTCTTGAGTGGAGTACATCATGGTACGGTATGTTTTTGATTGCTTTCATTTGCTTTCTTTCGTCCTCCTTCTGTTCTTTCTTTCACACAAAGACGGGTGCGCTATCGCCGGGCGAGCTGGGGGAGGAGCCGGGGGCGCCGCCGGTGGGGGAGAGGTAGTTGAACGCCTGCGAGAGCTTCCTCCGGATCTTTGAGCCGGTGGACTCGGATTCAGAGACGTCCTCCTCCTCCTCCTCCTCCTTTTCGGCCTCTAGTCCAGCCGCCTCATGTGCACCCTCCTCTTCCTCCCCGCTCACATCGCCCTCACCATCCTCCTCCTCGTCGTCCTCGCCGCTCTCGCTCGCGTCGGTGTCGTCGTCCGAGCACCCCGGCGAGCAGCAGCTGCAGCTGCATCTGCCAGGGCAGTCCGGCCCCAGTGAGCAGAAGGAGGCCGCGCTGGGGGAGGTGGCGCCGCCCGCGCCGGTCGCCGTCAGTTGGGAGGAGCGGCGCCGCTGATCGCTTGAGGCAGCAAGCTCCTCCGCGATGTTGACGTCCTCTGAAGCATCTGCTGTAGTGGCTTCAGTTGCTGCTGCTGCTGCTGCTGCTTCAGAAACAGTTGTTGTGGTGGTGGCTTCGGCATTGGCGGCTGTCGTGGTTGTTGTTGTCGTGACCTCCGCCTCTGCCGTCGCCGCCACCGTCAGCCTCAGGTTGAGGTCGTAGTAGCTGCCTCTGAGTCCCTCGGAGACATGCACCTCCTCCCCGTTGCCTCCCTCGGCGTCAGCTGTGGTTGTCGTGGTGGAGGCCAAGACCTTCCCGGAGGCCTCCAGCATGACCTTGACCACGCGGCGGTTTCCGCCTCCGGACACCTCCTTGGTGGTGGAATTCGCCGTTGCCGCTGCAGCCGCGGCCTCCGCTTCCTCCCTTTCCTTCTGCTCCTCCTGGGCGGCCTTCTCCTCACCGTTCTCGCCGTTGCTATCCTGAAATTGAAGAACAATGAACGAATGTTGGCTTAGAAGTTTGTTTTCCTAATTGTATATTCCCATTCTTACGTGTTCCTTGATGATGCTCTCGGCCATGAACCCCTTCCCTCCCAACTCGTCTCCGAACGATACCAAGTCACAGCTGAGCACCCTGTGGCTCCTCCTCCGCTTGTTTCCGCTAGACGATGTGTACCCGCCCATTCCGGCCACCGAGCTCTCGACGTCCCCTCCCGCCCCCGTGGCCCCCATGGTGGTCTCCCCCGTGCCGGCCGTGGTGGTGGCGCCCGCGAGGAGGTCCACCCCGGAGACGCGATGGACCCAGCGGGCGCAGAGCGCGGGGCAGAGGGCGCGGCACATGTGCTGCCGGAAGGTCTTCCCCACCAGGCAGTAGTAGACAAAGTTGACCGAGGAGTTGGCCACCAGGAGGACCTTCTCCAGGGCGAGGGCGATCAGCATCCAGGCAGGCTCACGGAACTTCTTCTGGTGGTCGGCGCAGAGCCGCCGCCTCTCGTTCATCTTGAGCTCCAGCACGTTTAGCGCCACCCTCGGTCCGTGGCAGACCAGGAAGGTGGCGGTCAAGCAGAAGAAGGTCAGGTACAGCACGCGCTCCTGGGCGAACTTGCTGCTGCTCCCGCCTCCGCCCGAGCCTGATCCGCCGCCGCCCGAGCCGCTGCCGGTGCTGGGGGCGGTGGACACCACGGAGATCTGCTGCTGCAGGCGGCGGATGCTGCTGCCGCCGGACGCGCCGCCCGCGCCGCCGCCGCCGCCGCTTCCAGAGGCGCCAGAGTTTCCGCCGCCGCTGGCCCCTGCCTCGCCACCGCCGCTACCGGTGCCGGCGGCGCTGCCGCTGTGCAAACTGTAGAGAGAAAACGAGACATGGCGTTAAACTTTTTTGAATCGTTTTCCCCCCGAAGGCACACGGGGATAGTGCTACTTGAAAAACTTTTCTCCTCCTTGGCATCTTTTCGCAAAAATGCCTTCATGAATGGGAACACATCTTTCGAGAAAGGAGGTTAAGGAGGTTTTCTCTCCCCATCTAAATCCCGTCTGCCACCATCTCCTTCCCCAACTTGTGGGCTTTGGACTTGGAAAATTCATTCAGGGATTCTGCTTTAAGTGCCAGGCGTGTTCTTCCTACTTTTTCTCTCCTGCATCTGGTAATGCAAAATTCATAAGTTTTCTCGGCAAAATGCATCTTTTGTATTCCAACACATTTTCCTACAGCAACAAAGTGGCTCGCTTGGTCTGATACATATTTTTTCAGCTCGCTAAACGCTTCAAAAACCCCACTTCAAACCGCGGCCGGCGCTAACAGACCGGCCTTCATGAATGTCCTATTTTTCCCAGCGCCGTGGAGTATGCAGAGAAAAACGGAAGTTGGAAAATTCCTCCCCCTTCAAGCCCCCATCATTCCCAGTAGAATGATTCCTTTTGAAGTGCCCGTTTCCCCCCCCATCACTTTTCAACCTCAGCTACAAGTGCAAAGCCTCCCCCCCCCCCTTTTGACTGATCGAGAGACTGAGGTTTTTCACTCCTCGTTATTGTACTGTCGAAAGTACGTCGTACCTCCGTTCTGCTCACGGCAAGGACGGACGGCGTAGAAAGTAGTCTGCATGGTTTTGAGGTTCCCTCGAAGCCTCCAAATTTTCGATAATCACATTCCTTTCTCCCTCAGTTTACTCCGGATGTTTATTTCCGGCTTTGAATGAATTGCACGTCTCCCCCTTCGCGAGATTTAATAAACCCTTACATCTCACGAGGAGGAAGAGGAGCTAGCTACTAGGCCTTCTCATATCTTCTGTATCGCCAAACGTGGGCAAACTTTGAACGGAAGTCCAATATCATCCCTCTGGGCGGCTCAGACGAAGGAAGGAAGGGAGGAAGGAGCTTGCTCGGATTTCGGAATTTCCGGACTTTGCCGTCGACGACTTTGCCTCGGAACAACATCTCTCTCTGCTTCCGTGTGCTAATAACCCTGTGCGCGAGGAAGAGACGTCTGCTCAAACACGACTTTGGAGGATGGGGAGGGAGGAGAGGAACACACAGAAAAGAAGGAAACGCCTTTCACTTTGCCCGGCTGAAACATGAAGCTACAGAAAATGGTCCCCTCCTCCTCACACGACACAAGCACACATCTAGGAACGCACACACGAGAGAGGGAGAAGAGAGGAGGCTTCCGCCGCCGCCGCCGCCGCCGCCTCTGGCAGCCAACATCGTTTCTCTTTCCTCCTCCTCTGGTTCCTCCTTTTCCACTCATGAAAGTCTGGGCTTTCCTCGTGTTTCTCGCCTCCTTTCACCCCGGCAACAGGTGGTGGTGGATAGAGGGGAAAGTGTCATGGCATTTGACAAAAGAGAGATCTGGAGTGGATATAGGGGAGTAAATGTAGCCGATATAGTACGTTTGGTCTTCATCCAACATTGCCGTTGGGTTTGAGACGTGAGGAGCATTGGTGCATCGCTCTTCGTCGAATGCCTCCAAAAGGAAGGTCGCCTCTCCCCCTCTACAGTAGAATGTAAGATGCTGCCATGAAGCGGCAGCTTATTTCATTCCCCCTCCGCCACTTCCGCCAGCAAAGCAGCCTCTCTCATGTCGTGTCCACTTGAGAAAGAGAGCAAAAAAGTTTTTTATGAGGCCTCCTCCCCCCCTCCTCCACGCACCCGTGCCGTGCCTGCCTTACCCATCTTCTGATGATGTCACACGAGCCGGCATCTCCGGGGAAGGGGAGGGGGGAGAAGAGGGATGGTGGGGAAGGGAAGAAGGCGGACGCTAAACCATGACGTGTGCGTGTGTTGCCAGCAACATCCATGGTCTTTTTTGCTCTTTGGGGTTCTTATTTCCTCCACTCATCATGCATCAAAGGAGGGGCTAAAAATGCAGGGAGATGGAAAAAAGGAGGATGTTGCACAAAAGAAAGAGCCTTCAAAGGCAGCATGAGGCTGTACAGTAAGAGAGAGGCAGTTTGGTGGTAGGTCTTCTCGGCTGGGGGTCATTCAGCCTTGTTCAATCGATTGCCTTTCCCCCCTCGTCCCTCGACGATGGGCAATAAAAAGTCCCTGGGTCCTTTTGGGGTGGGGCAGACAACAATCACTTTCCCATTTCTCTCTCCCGAGTAGCCAATCTCGTTCGCTTTTGTGGCCAGACAGCGAGGAGGAGGCGGAGGAGGCGGGCAGAGCGGAGTTGGGAAGGCGAAAAAGCGACATTTCCCTGTCCGTGGGGTGACAACAAGGTCCCTCTTCCTCCTCCTTGTTCCCTTCGTCCCTTCCCTTATTCGGAGGAGCGCCCAACATCTGGCTGGGAGACAGGCAAAAAACCCGAGGAGGATGTAGAGGAGGGGGGGGAGATCTCATCCAGACCCAATTGATTATTTCCCCATCAGTTCCCATCTCCCACTCCCGTCTGGAGCACCGGGTTCCCCCCCATGAGCACTATTATACTGTGGAAGGGGCCCCCGCCGACCGTGTCGTACATACAGGTACAAGAGGAGAGAGAATGGACTGTTTGTACAGGGTGCCGACGCCGCCCTATTAAGGGCAAAAGAACAGGAGGAAAAAGTTTTCCTAACGTAACTAGGAGACAGGCGTACTATGTCATCAGGAAAGGTGTGACCTGTCAAAGACGAGGCTAATTGAAACATCGACTGACACAAGGCGTCCCGATTTTCTTTGGTGCGTAACCTTGCGCATTGTAGTACGTTGACACCCTGTGTGAAAGATGTGGCGAATGGGGAAAATAAGAAAGGAGAGTGAGATCGAACGGACGACCTGGATGGAAAATATGGGAAAGGCGGCGGAGGCGCCTGTCACTTCCAAATCGTCAATTTTCTTTTCGGTGATCGCCCCGCCTCTTGCCCTCAGGAGAAATACGGAGCCGGAGTACACATACCTATAACGTGCCCGTATGACTCACTCTACCCCCAACCTGGAAGGAGGGTCGGGATTCTAGACAATCGATCGGCAGTTGCCAAGGCTGCCCAAGCTCATGTACTAGACAGGCCCATGATCTGGCTAAGTATATTCCCGAGGGAAAGGGAGAAGGCGTCTGCCAATCGACAAGGTGTTGGACGATTGAATATGTGGAAGTCACAATACAAAACCTTTTTCAGGAGGGGATCACCATAGACTTGTGGGATCAAGGGAGGCTTTGAAAGAGGAGAAGAGGCGGATTTGAGGCCCAGAAAGGCAGAAGGGACCTTGCTCAACAACTTGTTGACAAATCTCGCCCTCTCGATCGTCTTCGTATTCCGATCCCAAATATAGCCAAATCCAAGCCTTCCACTTGATGTGCTGTAGTACGTTGTGTCGAGTTTCGTCCAATGCGCAACGAAAGGAAGTAATTTCCAGATACTTTGTGACCCCGATGCAACCAATTTGGGAAAAAGCGCTGAAAAAGTTTCAGCCCTTCTCGACTTAATGACATAGACAAACGCCTGGTATGCTAAGAAAGGCATGTCTAGAACTTTTGCAACCATGCTGTACAGTACTGTGCGTACGCTATGAACGTACAAAGGGCTTTTGAGTGTTACAAGACATGATCCGATCAAGCGTGAGATTCTGTGGTTTCCAACGTTGCAGAATTTCCCTGGTATTGAGTTCTACAACCCCCCTTATCGTTCTCTTTCCTACGTATATTGGGGTGAGGTGGAGGCTGTCACGGCATCTCCTGTTTCCAAGGGCCTAAAAGGTCACGTAACCCACGAACCGGTAGAGTTTTTGATGTGCTCCGAAGCCACATCGTTTAGCAGCTGTACGTACGTGTACGTACGAAAAGAGAAAAAAATCTAAATTAACTTGGAGGTCTCTTTCGGCTCACCTGTTCCTCCTGTAGTACATGAGTATCTTTGCGTTGAAGAATAACATGAGCAGGAAGGGCCCGGCGGCGGTGAACACCAGGCGGAAGCACAGGGTGTAAAAGTACACGTAGTTCTGGTTCTTCCTACAAAAAAATAAGACTGTTACCACTTGTGAGTTGCAAGGTCACTTTGCTGCTTGCCTCATCTCTGAGTATCCGAAGTTCACGTTTCCCTTGGCGTCCACATTCTGCTCGATTTCGAAAAACCTGGAAGACGGGAAAAGTGGTAAATTGAGTTTTCTTCCTCAGAATGTTAGACCATCAGCTTCTGCTTTTTTTGAAAGCCGAGATCCCTAATGAACCTCCTTTGAGTGTTAAGAAATCCCATTTCCCAAAAAGGAGCAGAGAGAGGAGGCCTCTCGTGCTCATTTTTGGGTCAGGTCATGGGATGATGGGGTGTGCTTCAAATCAGAGTGAATAAAGATTGTCTTACCTTGGACAGTCGATGACGACGGCTATGACTAGTATGGCGCAGATGTAGTATCTCGACTTTCGCATTAGAAAGTCAGACTGAGCGTGGCAGATGCCAAGGAATCTCTCCAGGGCTATCGCCATGCAGGTGTACGTGGAGCCTGTAAATAAATAAAGATATGTGTATACACATACCGCAGGTCAATGGATGATGATTGATAAGTGCCCCTCCCCCACTCCTCTCGCTCCATTAAGCAAGGAGGATGAATGGAAAGCGGGAAGAAGAGGTAGGAGAAGAACAAGATCTTTCTATCTGTTTTGGTGGCGGTACTCGCTCGAGCATCCTCGTGAGTACAACATACGATTACCCACTCATCATATCCCTACACCGCCCACGCATGCTTTGTATCCCTGATTGAAAGCTAGCCGTACATACACGCAAACAGCACAATGGGCACAAGGGATGTGCAGACTATTGTGAAAAAACGAAGAGTCAAGTACACCTCTGTTACTAAAGCCTCTATCGAGTCTCCCCTCCCCCTCCCCCGCCTGTTCTGCCGGTATGGAAAGTATGTGTATCCCAGGGCTGGCTTGATTCCTTTGTGGTTGTTGGCGGGGCTTATGAAAATCGTCAAACAAAGGGAAGGAGGAATTTTTCGAATAATTCACGCTTGGGCTGATGTGTGGACAGTATATGAGACGAAGACCCCCAAGAGCCTATTTTGTCTGTTTGAGGCCGCGGCGCCAGTCTGCGCACAAACGCGTCGCAGCGGGACATCAAAGGGGCCGTTCGCTTAAATTTCTCCTGAGCCGTGAGCGATCGCGGAAAGCAGGAAATTGAGTACTGCATTTTGCCCATCCGTCCTTGCTCTCTCTCTCTCTCTCTCACCTGTCATGGCTATCCCTGCCAGCGGGTAAATCACCTTGGGGAAGAGGAAGGTGTACAGGTAGCTGTGGAACCTGAGAAGGAAAAAGGAAGAAAAAGAAATGGGCATTAATGGAATTAGGAGCGAGAGACCGAGAAACTGTACGAAGGGGAGGAAAACTGTGATTGACGAGTCCGATAAGTGATGTCTGGCGAGGGAGAAAACAGGAAAAAGGAACGGATTCGCCAAGGCCTAAAAAACTTCTTGAGTGAACGTGTCGTAGCCATTAAAAAATCCCCAAAATTGGCGAATGTCACTCTCTTTTTCTCTCGGAGACCCCCTGCCGAGACCCCTTCTGCCTTTTCCTTCTCTCCAACACCTAACCCCATTACGAGAGAGGAGCAGTACGCGCTTTTGAACCCCCTTCCCTCCTTTCTGTACTTGATTTTCCGTATTGTGGCACATCAAAAAACTTTTTCCCATCGGAAAAGAAGAGGCAAAGAGAACTTTTTTGTCCTTTCCCCCTTTTCCCCCTGACAACAATTGGTCCAGGTCTTTTGTACGAAATGAAAAGGGCAAAGGGCTTTGCTACTCACTTGAAGGCCCTCTGCACGAAGAAGAGGCCTCCGTTGATGATGAAGACGATGTCGAAGAGGGTGAGGGTGAGCAGGAGGTTGTTGAAGAGGCTGCGCTTCTTCATGGTGGCTAGGGTGAGGAAGGAGAGGACGTTGCCCACCAGGCCCACACCGCCCAGGGACGAGCACGCCACGCCAGAGCCCCAGAAGCCGAACAGCTGGGCGAGGTGGTCCCAGTCGATCTCACTAGAAAAAAAAGAAAAAGAGTAAAAAATCAGCGCAAGTCGCCGAAAGTGCCTTTTTCGTGTGCGCCGCGGTTTTTGTACGGCGCTAGCGAGAGGTATTGGGGGGAGGGCGGTTTGTGGTTTTCTTCCCAACGCCCCAGTTTTCCCAACTCCTCATGCATGAGCAAACATTGGTGGGAGAAGGGGAAGGGAAAGGCGCGTGAGAAGAAAGGCGAAGGGCTATTCATGAAAAATGAAAAGAAAATCGTCGAGGGGCGGAACCTTAATTCTTTAAGAGCCCGCGAGAGTTCTCTCCGTATCGACTGTGTGTGCACCTTGGTAGCTAGTTTGGAAAGTACGCAGGGCAGGTGCAAGAGGCGGACTGTTTGGGTGATGATGGAAGGAGGAAAAGTTTTCAGGCCTCTTCCCCGCGCATAGAACGGCGCTATAGGGGAGGGAAAGTCTCTTTCCCCATTCCACCCCGCTGGGTACCAAGGAGAGGACGAAAGTTTTTCCTCCTTCCTTTTTTCGAGCCGCCACTTTGGGTCTCCCCCCCTCTCGCACGAGGCAGGAAGAGACTCATTCACCTTTCTTCTCTTGAGCGCAGATGCTGTTGGTCTTCCTCTTCCCCTTCCCTCCTTTCTCCCCAGCAACGCAAGGCGACCTTGAAAGAATCGCCCTTAAGGTGCCATGGTTTATTCAGGCTGTTGCTGTGAGATCACTGGCCTCTCTAACCCCCCCCCCCAACTTCAAAGGCCCCTCTACGTAGTAGTACACTACTTGCAACTAAAGCAAACTCATGAATGAAAAACAATGAAGAGACCAAAACAACACCCCCGCCCCCCCACTTTTCCAGACTGTTCCC
>JAAUXV010311851.1_pt1 | contig 10271 bp, 14 predicted proteins | sample 7278181 | NCBI WGS metagenome assembly JAAUXV01 (sample SAMN14350114, study PRJNA611818) | marine sediment metagenome | isolation source: surface marine sediment (2.1m) | place: French Polynesia: Moorea | collected 2018-08
TAGCTTTCGAGTCCGAGCCGAGCCGAGTCTCTAAAATTCGCTCCGAGTCTCCGACTCTTCGAGTCCGAGTCCAGACTCGTTCCAACCCTACTCCAAAACGCAGAAAAAATACGGCACTATTTTTATTAGTGTATAGAAAACAAATTTGGAATAAAAGTACACCTGGACCGCAAAAAAAACCTAAAAATGTCCCTTTTTTGTGTATCGGGCATTTTTTCAGAAGTCATTTTGTAGTAAAAACCCCATTTCGGGCTTTTTTCACGGAAGATGGGGCGTTTTTTCGTTCCGAGAGTTGGCAAGCCTGGCCCTGTGAAACGTCATCGCCAAAGAAGCAAAACAAGTAGGGCTGGATACAGGCCTCTTTTTTTCGGGTTCGGGTCGGGTCGGGTTTTGGACCTTCGGGCTCGGGTCGGGTCGGGCCTAAAGGTTCGGGGTCGGGTCGGGCCTGCATTTTTCGGGCTTCGGGCCCAACCCTAAAAATGGGGCAATTTTTACAAGTTTAATTGCAGTTTTATTAGCAAAAATTGACCAATATTGAGAAAAAATTACGGTACTGAATAAAAAATTAAATTAAGAATGCTCTGTTGGCAATGTTGCCAGACAGTGAAGACGAAGGGTGGGGGGGATTTTTTTTTTCAAGTCATCAGTTCAGACTACCAAAAATCCAAAATCATTTTTTAAAGGCAAAATTCCGTTTTGTTGTGCATTTTAGCAAGAATATTTTTACGTCCAAAAAGCCCGTCGGGCCTGCTTTCGGGCTTCGGGTTTCTTCGGGCCTGCCATTTTCGGGCTTATTTTCGGGCTTTCGGGCTCGGGCCTAGGCCCGAATCCACCCCTAAAAACAAGGCAAGGACGGAGAAGAGAGCAAGACGATGAGGTCCGACCGCCCGTTGCCCAACCCCCGCGCAGAGACACCTCACAGGCGACGCTGAGGTCAGGATCAGGCCCAGGGAAGGGCCAGGACCCACGACGAGCCCTCGGGATGGACGCCAGGGCCACGGGGTGAGTCTAGATGCAGAAGTTGAGCCACGAATTATTTTTCATCATCCAGTCTTTTCCCCGTACCTTCGTGCAGGTGGCGCCTGCTGGTGTGCCTGCTGCTCCTGTCCTGCTCTGCCTGGCCGCCGTCCTGCTCCTGCCTGTCCCTGTTGGACAGCGAACAGAACTACGTGGAGGCCGCGGCGGGAAAAGGGGTCAAGGGAGGGCAAGGCGCGGACCAACCTGGCGGCGAAGGAGAGCAAGGCGTTCCCGGGGATGCACCAGGACTGGAGACTAAATCGGAGCCAGCGGACGAACAATCAAAGGAAGGGTGAGTTCAAGCCATAAAACGAAATCGATTTATCCACTTGCACATAGACAATCTTTGTCTCTGTTGCAGTTTTCCCGCTGATGCTGATGCTCCCGAAGAAGTCGATGCTCAGAAAGAGAGGCCGAAAGCTGAGGTCGTCGATGAGGGTGGACGGCAGAAAAGCGAGCAACAGAGTGAAAAATCAAAGGAATCGCCGGAGAAAGAAGGTAACGTCGGCCAGGAGGAGGCTTCTAAAGCCAAGGAGGAGGAGAATGAGCGCAAGGAGCCGTACGTGGTGAAGGCGGTGCCCGTCGAGGTAGCAAGGAAGCAGGAGCAACAGCAACAGCAGCAGAGGCAGAAGCAAGAAGCTCAGAAGAAAACAAAGGCTGAAAAGGCTTCCTCCGAAGTGCAGCATCATGAAGGGGAGGCGGGCGAAAAGCAAGATTCTGCGGCCGCAACCAGTGAACCACTGCAGACTCAGGACGAAGAGAGTGGTGGAGTGAAAAACGATACCGCAGGGGCCGAAGTAGAGGCTGGTACCCCTGCCGACGAGGCCTCTCCTCCTAACGGTGGATCGGAGGTCAAGGAAAGTGCCTCAGACAAGGATACAGAAGGTGCGAAAACCGAGTCTGTGGCGACGGAAGAGGAAAAGGACAGCAACAAGACGGAGGAAATACCTTCCTTCAGGTGAGAGATAAAATATATGAATAATTGTCGAAAATTGTTTGCACTTATTGTATTTCTCTTGCCTACAGCGAGTGGACCCAGAAGGCCCTGATGGAAGAGCAGAAGAAGAAGGAAGAGGAGAAGCGCAAGAAGGAGGAGGAAAAGAAGCGGAAGAAAGAGGAGGAGATGGAGAAGAAGCTTCAGCAGATCCAGGCTAATGGAGGCAGCAACGCCGACAACGACACTGCCTCCGCCATCTTGGCCCAGGAGGAGGGCCTCCGTGGGGACAAGCCAGGGGCCGCGCCGACCACCGCCTCTGGGGGCAGCAGCAGCAAGCCAATGAAGAAGAACTTTGCTAGCATCGACTGCGGGGCCAAAGTAATTGCAGCAAACCCGGAAGCCTCCGGAGCTGGCAATGTCATCTCACCGACAATGTAAGACAATATCCAATATTGAAAGGTTCCTTTCTCAAATAATGATGTGACTTATTCCTTCTGTAGGGACGAGTACATGATGAACAAGTGCTCGGAGGACAAGATCTGGTTCGTGGTCGAGCTGTGCGAGTCGATCAAGGCGGTGCGGATGGAGCTGGCTAACTTCGAGCTGTACTCTAGCGTGCCGCACGAGTTCAGGGTGACGCTGAGCAACGCTTACCCGGCCAAGGAGAAGGACTGGGCGCTCTTCGGGCAGTTCAAGGCGGAGAACGAGCGATCGGTGCAGACCTTCTTCGCTTCCGATGTCGGTGCGGGGGGAGTGTACGGCAAGTACGCCCGCGTGGAGATCCTCTCCAGCCACGGCAACGAACACTTCTGCCTCATCTCGCACTTCAAGATGTTCGGAGTCTCGGAGATCGAGCTTCTGGGAGGGGAGGACGACGACGAAGATGACGATGACGAACCTGGCCCTGACAGCACCTTTGAAGAGCCGGCGGATCCCCAGCCTCCCGCCGAGGAAGCCAAGGGAAAAGGAGGAGGCATTGTAAATTTTATTCGTGAAAAGGTGGACGAGACGATCGAGCGCTTCGTCGGGGTCTTCAGCCCCCGCCGAGGCCCGGACGCGGATAAGATCATTAGCACGGCGCTGGACGAGACTAGCCTGCTTGGCAACACTCTGGCGCACAGGGTGTCGTGCCCTGACTGCGACCGGGATCGATACAGGGAGGTCTACTTTATCCTAGCGTCCGACTCGCTTCCCCTGAGGCAAGCGCTAGGCGTCCCCACACTTAGGAGGTCCATGGAGGAGGGCGTCTGCCAGAGCTTGGGGTTCAACTTCGGAGGGGGAGGAGAAGGAAGCAGTGTCAGCCGCTCCTCCCAGGCCGCCGAGTTCTACCGCACCCTCTTTGGCACCAGCAGGACCCTGGCGCTGTGCAACGTCCTGGCCGTGCAGAAGAAGGCGCTGCCAAGGGTCACGGCGCTGCAGGAGGAAGTTGCTGCGACTGCCTCTACTGGGCATGAACATCAGGCTGCCAACGGGACATCAGGACACCAGAAGAAGGTGGACCAAGTCAAGGACAATGGCCAAGAAAGCTCTTCAGTAGGCTCAGATAAATCCGGAGTTGCCAAGGAAGATGTTCGCCCTGCAGCTGCGGCCGACGACGTCCACAAGTCAGCAGTTTCACCGGCCAACAATGCGTCGGTGCCTTCGTCCCAGTCATCCGACCAGGGCGGGTCAGCACCCCCGAACGGATCCAAAGACGTTCCCAAAGACAGTAACGGAGACGAATCCTCCAATACCCCGTCGTCCTCTCCCCCTGCCGCAGCTTCCCCATCGTCCCCCTCTAGCCCACCGTCTCAGCCCCACCCGACCAGGAACCGCGGCACCCCGGCCACCGAGATGCAGGATCCTCCGCCGGTGGTCCACGTTGCCCCGTCGCCCACCAAGGACCAGCACCAACAGTCGTCCCAGGGAGGAAAAGCATCGGAAGGCGGCCCTGCTTCTCCGTCCAATGGAGATAAGCAGTCCTCTTCGCCTGGTTCCTCGGGATCCCCCAGCGCTACCCTTCCTCCCCTGGCGGCCAGTTCCCAGAGGGATACACCGTGGCAAAAGCTCTCCAACAAGATCAAGGTGAGTTACGAATTCCGACTCAGACTATGGTATTTCTTCGAATATTTGGCTTGCTTCATTATGTCCTTTTCAACAAAAATACTGTAGACTGCAGTTTCGAACCATTTCATAATTATCATTTTTCTTTTTTGGGTTATGAAATTGTACGATGATTTAAAAGTTTCGATATTTTCCAGACTCTGGAGAGGAACGTTACCCTAAGTACGGGATACCTGGAGGAACTGAGCGTGCGGTACCGCAAGCAGATCGAGGACCTTCAGATCTCCTCCCGCCAGGCGCACGAGTCTCTGGCGTCGGCCTCCAAGGAGAGGGAGGAGGCTCGGGCGGCGGCGGCGGAGCTAGCCAAGGAAGTAGCCGAACTCAAGGCGGTCGTCTCTGAAATAACTTCTCAGCTGGAGACGATAAGCGCCTGGGCCCTGGGCTTCCACGCACTCTTCTTGGTGGTCGAGTTGGGTCTGGGCTTTTTCTTCCTCTTCGCCTGCTACCTGTACGCCCGCAGGATGCCAAAGGTGGCGGTGACCAACACTTCCGCCTCCGTGCCCTCTGCGGCGGGGCCCGTCCTCCACTCACCGCCGCTTTCCAGGAGAGCGGCGAAGGAGGAGTCTCCGGCGGTGGCGACGTCGGTGGACTCCTCCTCCGTCGCCTACTCCCAAGTGTCGTCGGTCGGAGGAGGGGCGCGAAGGAAAAGCTTCGACTGTGAGTTCTGTAAACCTTTTAATTGAAGATATTTCACGCATTCTAATTCTGTCCTCTTTGCAGCACAAACCCAGACCCAATTGAATGGGGGCCTGACCCGGAACCAGCGCCGCCGCCTCCAGAAGCGCCTTCTGAGCAAGGTGCCAAACGTGGCGACCAACTCGGGCCACCACGACGTCTCCCCCTACCATACCTTCCACCCTGGTCAGACGCCCATTCGAGGAGAAGAGGATCGGATGAGGAGGAGCAGGGAGCTGCAGAGGTCAAGCTCTGCCGACAGGGGCAGGCAGCAGCAGCAGCAGCAGCAACGGCGTCGGATGGAGGAGAGGGCGCGACGGAGGCTGCTGTTGGCGAACGGAGGAGGAGGGGCCGGGAGCTCAGGGGAAGACTCTCTGAGCGAGTCGGACATACCCTCGCGGTTCAGGGTGCAGAAGGTGGAGCAGCAGCAGCAGCAGCAACAACAACAACCCTCTTCGTCCAACGGCTTCCTCCCGACTGACGGCTGGCGACCCGTGGCCACCGCCAACATGTTCGGGGTCCTCAACAGCAGCGTGCACGACGACGAGGTCACTCCGGCGAAGATGCGGTGGACGACGACGGCGGCGGCATCGTCAAACGCCCCTCCTCCTCCTCCTCCGCCCGTCTCGACCTCCACTCCCCAATGCGCTGTCTCCAACGGCGCCCCTCCTCTCAGCTGCGAGCCGGTGGCGGCGCTACCCTCCGTCCTGCTGAGGGTGACGGCGGCGGGGAACGATTCCGATGATCCAAACAGGCAGAGGGGAGACTCATCCTCAAGGCCTTCGTCTAGGTAGACATTTGAATAGAAAAACGGAATTTAGACAAAACTACTTCTTTGGAACAGTATTTTCTTCTTCATTAGAAAACTGTCTTGGGAACATGAAATGCCTACTTAGTCTCACACTTATTAGGTCGCTCTGGGCCTTACACGTCAGAAATGTGTTCTAATTACTTCCTGCTTTTCTTTGCAGGACCCGCGGTGGAGGCCTTGGTGGGAGCGCTGCCCGAAGACGGTTAAAGCTGAACCCTCGCAGCAAGTCCACCTCTCCGCAGAGGCGCAAGGGAAGCGGCGGCGGCGGCGGCGGCGGCGGCGGCGGCGGCTCCGGCGGCGGCTCCGGAGGCGGCGGAGCCTCTGCCTCTGCCGGTGGACAGCGCCAGCAACAACACCGGCGGCAGCAACAGCAACAGCAGCAGGCGGAATGGATGAAGAACGGCATCGCCAAGAAGTAGTGAAAATTTGTCGGATTTTGTTTGGGAAAAAATAATGCATACGCGCCAGGCCAAAAAGAGGCAGCAAAGAACGGAACTGTGATCTTGCTTGTAGGAAAGAACTCTTGTCTCTTGTCTCCCCCTCCTTTCCCCACATTTTTCTGACCCTGTATGCCGACTTAAACCGCATTACAGACACGCTGGCTGTTAAAACAAATTTCTTTTTTCTCTCTCCGCTTTTGCGCACCAATTGCTTTCATGTGAGAAAGAAAACAATTACAATTATTCGGAAGACTCATGAATTCTCGACCTTCTCTCACAACTTGACATTTCCCACATTTCCCTCCCCCAAACCCCATTTTCGTTTTACGAAAGACGACTTATCGAAAGGAAGGAGACAACACATGGCAATAAGTACTTGCTGGAAGAAGAAGCTTTATATTTTTGTTAAAAATAAAATGAGATGATATTCAAGATTCGCGTTTGTTCACTGGACTAATTATGCCGTGGTGCAGTAGTTTTTTCACGTGTCGCTTCCCCTGGGGGAAACAAGTACCGAGCTTGGAAAGTTTCTAGGAACTGATAAACCTGGGGGGGAAAGGGCCCCGAGGGAGGGACATGCATGTCGCCAGACAGTGTTGCCAGACGGGATCTCTTCAAACCACAAATGGCCGCTTTTTGTACATGTGGCTATTTGCTTTTTCTTGCACTACGGTTGGAAACACCCCGTTCGAATATATCTTCGATAGTTCCCTAACCATCTGGCAACTCTGAGAGGACGTACGCACAAGTACGTTCAACTCTCGCGTGTGCGTGCGAGGGGATGAAGGGATTTTGGGCTCCTCCTCTCCTCCCATACTTTTTAAAGGACATGGCTAGGTACGAGCCTCCCTTCCTCCGCCCCCTCTCCATCATAAAGAGGATGAGAGGAGGAGGAGGAGAAGGGTGACGGTTGGCGGCACCAGAATGGAGCGATGGTGATGAGGGATGTAGGTGGGTAGGTAGGGTGGCGCTCGTCGCAAAATTCGGATGAGCGTGCGTGACACTTGATCAGCTTTGCGAAAAAAGGAGAGAGAAAGGAAAGAGGGGTGATGGTTGTACGAAGCATGGGGCTCAAAATCCGACGGGAAAAGTATAGGGGGTAAGGAAATACTTTTCCGAAGAGGACTTTGACCTCTTTTTTCACCACTTTCTTGCTTTAGGGTTCTCCTTCAAAGTTGGTCTCGAGTGGAGGAGGAAGAGAGATGACACATAATTGACCACCCGGAAGAGACCGCCGCAGCGAACAAGTGGATAAGTGGACTTTGGCGGGACTCCCCAAAAAAAGACAGTTTCGGAAGACATCTTACCAACTTGCTTTTCTCATAGCCTACTTGGATGGAGAACTTGGAAAAGAGAGAGAAACAGTAGTTCTATTTGCATGCCGAGATGGATGTGGGAAATAAGAGGAGGCGAAACATCGCATTTCATCTCAGGAGGGATCCGCATCCATGATCCATTGTTTGCCTCTCTCCGCTCTGATGAATGAGTAATGCCTTCATTTTCGTTCGCCCCCCTCCGCCGTTTTCCCACACAGACGCACCTGGAAGGAAGTCGTCGTCGTCGGCTCCACTTCCCACGGAAAAGGAAGGAAACCAGCCACAAAAGCCTTTTGGATAGCATCCCCCATCAAAGGAGGAGAGTGGGAAAACAGGGCCCTCCCTCTTTCTCCTTTCTCTTCTCAAACGTCAGGCCTCAGAGGGGGAAGAGGGGGAGGAGGAGTGGAGCGTGGAACTGCTTAAGAAGTCTCCTCCTCCTCCTCCGTCGTCTTCAACGCCTCTTTTTCGCCATACTCCCTTCCTTGAAGGCCGAGGTAGAAAAAGGGAGGGGAGGAGACTCAAAACAAAAAAAGACCTGCTGGTGGAAAATTTTAAAGACCGGCGGACTTATGAAGGTTTGGAAAAGCTTGGAAGCTGCCAACACCAGTAGCAACAGCTGCAGCATCAGCTACAACTGCAGCATCAGTAGCAACAACACAGGCAGCAGCAGCTTCGGCAAAAATGAGAAATCTTCTCCTTGTAAGGGAAGCAAATTTTAAATTTTTCTCCCGCCTGTTTTTGTCCTTCTCCTTCCGCCCGTTTTGGACAGCAGGAAACTGAGGCGACAGGCGAGGCTAATCTCCTCCTCCTCCTCCTCCTGTCCTCAGGCAGTCATCGCCAGAATTTCAGTTCCGACATATGACAAAAAGGACACAGGTAAAACTTTTTGGCGGAACCGGAGGCAGGCCAGGACGACGGCTTTTGGAGACCGTGCATAACTTTCCCAATTCGCGATTTGTGACCGCGGAAACACAAAAGAAATGTTTTTGTTGTCTTATATTTATTTCGCTGTCTTCATCGTAATTTCCGGCTTCAGTGTTTTTATTCCTTTTAAAATCTTCTTTTGACGACATCCTCATATTCTTGCACACTCACCCCAGGCGCTCAGCGTCGAACGGAAAAAAAGAAAGCTAATTTCATGCGTTCCCATATAAAAACTTTTTTCCTCTCATGTAGTAGCATAATTGGGCGTGTTTTTCGGGCAAACCGAACCGTTTGTGTGTATTGGTGGTGGGGGAGCTGAACACGATTTTTTTATGGAGGGGGTGGGGGCAGGAGACAGAGATATGGAAAGACAGAGACAATCAAGCAAAGCTATTTTTCCAAGCACGCGAAAAACACTCAGTTTCCCAATTTGCTCTCGAGCATTATTTCCCCTCTACGTTTCTTTAGACTTCCTTGATTTGTTGATTCTATTGTTTAGTAGCTGCTCTCTTCTTCTTTTTTTCGCCTTCCTCGGTTGAAATGTTCTTTTTAAGCTAGTATTATATCCAGCAATTGAACACCTATTACTTTCCCCGGCTTTTTTTCAACCAGAAAAAACACGAAAAATATCTTTTTCTCCCCTTCCTTGATCGAATGGGAAACCATCGTGATTGTTGTTTCCTTCTCCCTACTCTGCAGTTTGACCTTTCCTTTCCGTCAGCCCGCAGCAAAATTCCCGCAATTTTATTTTTTTATCCGACATAAATTTGAATTTATCCTGGCCTATTTGCTTGGGAGTCCGGCGTATGTGCGTTTTACTACTTTTCCCTCTCAGTTCTCCTTCTTGTTCCCCGAGAAGAAGTGGGAGATGATGTCCATCGGGACAGGGAAGATGATGGTGGAGTTCTTCTCAGCCGAGATCGTGTTCAGGGTCTGGAGGTAGCGGAGCTGGAAAAAAATAATAAAAGAAATACACATGATACATTTCCCAAAAAATTAAAAAAAGTTTTTTTTAAAAAAATACTTGTAATGCCGACGGCGACTCGGAGATGACCTCCGACGCCTCCCGCAAGGCCCTGAAAATTTAAAACGCGATTTGGAAATTGCTATTTCTATTTGGGAAACCTGTGTAGTTTTGACTTTCGAATTTACCTCGATGCCTTCTGCTCTCCCTCTGCCGCGATGACCTTTGCCCTGGCCTCTCTTGCAGCCTCTGCCTCAGCAGCCATCGCACGCTGAAGTTGGACAGGCAGACGGACGTCCTTACTAAAAAACAAGAATAAAATTAGATTAATTTTTATTATCCCCAAACACTGATTTTTGACCCCATTTCCCACACAAAAGAGAAAAGAAAAAGTGATCTCTCCTCGCGCTGTTGCTTTTTCCGAGCACAAGCCGTTTTCTCTTCCTCTTTCTTTTCCCCGGCCATAAAAAAGTCGGACATATCCGGGGATGGAAAAGGCCTCAATTCCTTCCCTCTTCCCCCATCCTCTATTTTGTCAGACGAAGAAGAAAGGGGGAAATGATGGTCGTCCGTCCGCTCCTACCATCTTTCCTCTTTCAAAATTTCTTCTCTTTTCCTATTCTTTCGACATCGCATCCGACATTTGCCCCTTCTACTTTCAGTCGGAGCATTGTTTCATGGTTTTTTTAGAAAAACGTTTGAGCTTTGGTCACTTTTATTAAAAAAACCCTTTCTCGAGATTTTTCTTGGTTTGTTGACGGGTTATTGCTTCATCATCAACTCTCAATATCTCGCGTTCCTGCTTGCGCTGCGTCGAATCGAGATTGAGGCCGACAGAAAATAAGGAATTTGGGACATTCCTCCTTCCCCTCACCTACCTCTATTGACCTAATACCAGTCACAAGAAATTCGGGCTTTTTGAAAACTTTCCCACTTTTACTGACAGATACTTCTCCCCTCTTTTTTTGGGAAAATGCGAAAGCGGGTCCCTAATCCAATTGATATTGACGTACCAACATTAGCCACCGTCGCCTCAGAAGTCAGACGCAAAAAGATGGTGTGTAATGTGTATTATGTGGGGCAA
>JAAUXV010313950.1_pt1 | contig 10269 bp, 14 predicted proteins | sample 7278181 | NCBI WGS metagenome assembly JAAUXV01 (sample SAMN14350114, study PRJNA611818) | marine sediment metagenome | isolation source: surface marine sediment (2.1m) | place: French Polynesia: Moorea | collected 2018-08
GCGCGGCCCCCCCCCCGTGCCCGGGCTTCGCGGGGACCCCCCTGGCCCCCCCCCCGCCGCCCCACGCGGCCCGGGGGGGCCCGCGCTAGAATTACACACGCGGCTGCTTTGCTTACGAGGAAGGAAGGGTGCAACAACCTTTGCAGTTTTGCATCATGGGATGCAGCACTCCTTTTGGGGAGGGTCCAGTCACACGGGAAAAACTGCTCTGTTTGTCAGCGAATTCACCCCCCCTCATCCCTCCTCTGTTCACACACCCACGTCAGTTCGCGCGTTTATTGCACAAGAGCTTTTTTCCCCCTCTCCTTTCTTGGGCGTAGGTGACTGATGGGTTTTCAACCCTCTTGTGTTTTTCGAACCCGAGACGAGAGGAGATCTCTGCTGACCCTTCTCCTTCGGTCGCGGCCTGTGGTCAAGTCGTAATGGGATAACGAGGAGGAGGAGGAGAGAGGAGAAGATGCTTCTTTTTCCTCGGCGGTGTTTTGTGTCTGGCAAAAGCAGCATTGGGACACCCCTGGGGTGAAAGCAGGAGGGCCATACATGGGCAAGGGAAGAGGTTGTTCTCTTTTGTTCTATGCGTACTCTGCAAGTTCCACCGCTCATGTCTGCCCATTAGGCATGTCTCTTTTCGCCCGTCCCGTCTGCCGCTTGACCCACGAAAAAGGAAGAAAAGGAGAAGAAGGGCAGTTAGTTAAGTCTGCCCCCCCTTTTCTTTTCACCCGTCAGTCGTCCCCCCTCGTCACTTAGGAGCATTGACCGATTGGAAAAACAAACTCGAAAAAGGTAGAAAAAGAGAGGGAAACCCCTTTTTCCTGACGGGTTTTTCTGAAAGTAGGGTGGGAATGCCGGTTGTTTGTTCGCGGGTTAGGTACGTACGTCCAGCAGTAGCGGGGTCCAAACGTCAAGTTATTTTGAGAAAGATTTTCTTCTTCTCCCCCGCGAAAATTGAGGAATGTATTTTTCCCCCTGCGAAATGCGTACGACGTTCGTATGGGAAATTGCTTTTCCACCCTTGGCGAAAAGTGTGGGAAATCAATTGTCGGCCAGATTTGTCCTTTGGCAACTCTCCTCTTCTTCATTCCCAACACCTGTCAATTTGCACTCCATCCCACAGCAGCTCTATCCCACCGCCGAAGGATTCTTCCAATATCTTTATTCCTTTTTATGGGAAGATGCTGCAAGGTTGCTCCCGCGCAATAATAAACAACGGAGCGAAAACAAAAAAAGATGGATCAATCCGAAAAAATGAGACGCGTGTCCTTCCTCCTCCTCTTTCCCCCCTAGGCGGCGATCTCAAGAGTCTCCCTCACAAGGTGATGAGACAAGAATCATCTTCGCTCCCCCCCTTCCTCCCTCTCCTTCGCGGACAGAGAGAAACAAAATATCCGAAAATCCGCCCCTATCCATCTTCATCTTTTTCTCTCTTCCCTTTTCCCCCCGCGGCCACAGCTGTTTTTTCCCAGGGGCGGTCAAAAGTTCCCACTGACCGGCGGGGCGGAGCGAGAGAGGAAAAGGAAGGAAAATAAAAGTGACCGTTTTCTCTCCCCCCCCCAAATCCGCTCCCTCCCTCGCCATTCTTTTTGGGCGGCGGCGCCCCATTCAACGACTGATCTACTGCCACGATAGAACACCCGACCCACCCACCCCCTGCCCATTCTGGCGGACGGACGGGCGGACGGCGGTCAGTGTATGGTCGGAAGGGGAAAAGGAGAAGTAGCCCCCGGGCTTCTCCCTCCTCTCTGTTTCTCTCTTTCCGCCGCCGCACGAGATCATATGTGGAGAGGAAGGAAGGAAGGAAGGAGGGTCAGCGCGAGACCAAAGAGGAAAGGAGAAAGTCTTGTCTGTCCTGTCTGACCATTGGTCGAGGAAAGGAAAGGATGAATGCTTTCCTTCTACGCAGGAAGAAAGAGAGAAAAACCAGCTCGCGTGAGAGAAGAGGAGGAGGAAAGGGCATTGGCTGCGGAGGCAGCAGCGGTGGTCAAGTTGGTTGCCCCCCCCTTTTCTTGGACTCTCTCTCTCTCTCTCTCTCTCCCTCCCCTCGCATTGGTCAAAGAGGAGGAGGGGGGTGGCGGTCAAGAAAGACCGGAAGAAAAAGGGGCGCTGAAAGCGGAAGTGAGAAATGTTTAGTAGGAAGTCATTCTTGTTCGTAACATGTGGGCACTCCTTGTGTGTTTGTGTGTCACGGTAGCGGGCGCCCATAGGTCTTAAACGCATTCCTGGGATTCTCTCACTTTTTCTCTCTCTCTCGAGTGTGTGTGTGTGTGTGTGTGTTCGCCGCCTTTTTGTTCCCTTTTGTTCTCTCTCGTGCCTCCGTGTCAACACACAGTCAGGACATGGTGTCGAAGAAAATCTTTGTCGCCTCGAGGAAGTGGGGATTTAGTCCGAATCAGGCGGTCAGTGTTTGTTGTACACGTATCTCGGAGTCTAAAGCGTGAGGATGAATCATGATTGCGGCGACGACGATGAATAACAACGCGCGACGCCTATTTGAAGCGCGGGGGAGAATACCGGTATTGGGGGGGTTTATTTGAGCGTCGGAAGATAAGAGGAGGTGTGTCCACTTGGAACGGTGGAACGGTTGTATACTCGACTGGGTAAAAATGCATGTGTTTGTCCAGTGATCCCCCTCCCCCCATTGCACGTAACGAAAAAAAGGGGTGGAAGGAGCAAAAGTGTCGCCCGAAAAAAGTGCGGAGGTTCGAAAACATTTACTTTTTCCCCCATCTGCCCTTTAGAGCTGCATATCCTAGAGGGCAATGCACTCTTCATTTTTTTCCTGGCTGTATATAAGAGGGTCTGACCCCCCTCAAGACCAACATCCTCCCCTAGAAACCCATTGTGATGGCATAGCTCAAAAAAGGTGCTCCTCCTCCCTATCCTCTCCTCTTTCGCCGCGGGAGAGCCAACAGTCCAGACAGGATATCCTAGTAGGATGAGAGAAAAACACCTCTCTTATATGCGCCCACAGGAGAGGAAAAGAAGATGACCGTTTCCACCTCGGCCGCCGATCTGTCCACACTGGGGAAGGAAGGGGTAGTGCAGGTCCGAATACCTCTTTTGCTCCCCCCTCCTCCTCCGCCCTTTTCCGTTGGGCTGTCAGATCGGCTCCCGGTCCAGGCAACGACGGACGACGATCAAAACACTTCTCCTTCTGCTCCGAGGGCTCAGGAATCCCGATCCCGATCAGAGGAGGAGGAGGAGGCGTCTGAAAAAAACTCATTCTGAGCATGGGGAGGAGGAGGGCAAAATTTCATAAAATGCATGTTAATAGAGCCACCTCTTGACTTGTTACGAGTTCAAATGATGTTAAAATTATAATATGCCTTGTCAGGTACTGAATTAAGACCTACATAGAAGTGTGGCCAGCTCCATGAAACTCTGGCTGAGAGTGCGCGGTCAACCCCCCAACGCGAAGGGAAAAGAGGAGGAGGAGGAGGGAAATGAAGAGTGAATTCCTCCGTCCGTTCACTGACCGCTAAGAGCATCTCCTCCTTCCCCCGTAGGGCGGCCGAGAGGCTGGCGGAACCCCCATTGAGATGAATCTTTTTTTCCTTTTCCAGTCTGGGAAAACGAGAGTGAGAGTGACCGACGCCGGAACAAACAGAAAGGGAAAATTCGTCCCTTTTCGTGTTTGCAGTCGCGGGGAGGGGGTTATTTTGGCCAGACCGGACGGACAGGGCAGAAACTGACCGCCTGGGAAAATTGCATCCCCCTACTCACCTTCTTTTCCCCTCCTTTTTTTGCCCGTACTGTCTCGCGGACAAAAAAGGAGTAGAGAAATGTTGTGGACAGTTTTGCCCACCTCTGTCAGAAGCCGAAGGAAAACTCGAATGTTGTGAGACTTTTTTAACCGAAAAAAGAGAAAACTCAAAATTGGGGTGTACTTAATGCCTGGGTTCTCTTTCCCCCTCCAATTGTGGAATTCGGATATGATGTAGCGTCCTCCGGAAGAAATGCGTTATGACGACCACAACTCCTGTTGGCCATTGCCCCCCACTTCCAACCATCCCGCTGTGAATTACCCACCCAATGCTACCTACCCACAGATCCCAAAAATCCCCCCTCAGACATCACAGGTGGCCAACGGCGGCTACAGAAAAAGGAGGAGGAGAAGCACTACCAAAAGTCGTTGGGAAAAGAGGAGGAATCGCCGCCATGGACATCATTGGGCTTTTATTGTCCGTCCCCCCCTCTTCCCCACCCAGGGGCAATTTTGAGCGGTGGAAATGGGCGGTCAGAAGGGAAGACAAGAGACAATGCTCGGTGTCCTCCGTAATTGGCGTGCAATCCTCCGCCATTGAAGGGTCTCTCCCCTCCAGACCAAGTCTGCTTCCAAGGTTAAATTGTGGGCAGCGCGACGACGTTCGTAAAACCGCAGTTTTAGTACAACTAGCTTCTCCTCTTTTCCAACGTCCGTTTGCAACATGGGGTCCAAGCCTTCGTTCGATGTCCACCTCCGAAATACCTTCAACTCCTCCTACGCCCTCTTCTTTTTTCTGGCCCGTCATGCCAATTGACAGAGTCATCTTCGGAGGAGGAGGAGGGTCGGGTGGCCATCCTGGCTGGACCCGCAGCAGATGAGATGAGATGAGGGAGGAGGATGAGTCTGCTTGATCCCGGTCAATAGGAGGTGATTTTGACCACGACAGCCGAACGAAGGGGGGGGGAGGGGACGCGTGTCAAGATTGCCAAAGGAAGCATGCGTGGGGAGGGAGGGGGAGGGGGCAAAAAAGGGGGGAGGCGACGAAGAGAAATTCGACGACAATCTTACAAACTACTATTCCCTTCGAAAAGGAAAAGGAAAATGGCCAGCATTTCACGAGTACGTGCGGGAATATGAGAGGTGTCAGCACTCGTAATTAAATTCAGCACCGACCGACCGGCGAATCCTCCCCCTTCCCAACTCTTTTTTTCTCCGCATCCTACTTCTCCTCTGCATATGGTCAGAAAGGCGGAGTTTCACCGCGGAGGAGGAGCCTTCCTTGCTTTATGAATGACTGTGCAAGTATGCATGGCTAATCGTGACAGCACAGGGGAAGAGGAAGAAGAAGGCTCAACCTCCTTCCACGCCGAGCGTGCGGCGGTCATCCCGAGTCGCCTTGGGGATTCACCCAACTTTAGAATGACATTTAGGACAAAAAGTGCAAGAAGCTGTCAAGGTAATGATGTTCAGACATGAGTCAAGCCAAGAACTGATTATGTTTGGCGAATCCCAATTCCCCCCTCTGCCGGAGCTCAGAATAGGAAGAAGAAGGAGTTGGTGGCTGTAGGGACTGGACAGGCCCTCGTTAGAAGAACCGAGAGGAGGAAGAATCCCCCCATCACGCGATTGCTGGAGGGACGAACAGACACAGCCTCGTTATACGCCATTTTTCTCGGCATTGTGCGGTCATTACTCACATTTGTTGACGACTGCACGAACGGACAGAGGAAGGAAGAGGAAGAAGGAGGAGGAGGGCATTTTTCCGGTGATGAAGTGGAAGAAAAAGTGATGCATGGAAAAAGAGTCGGAGGGGGTCAAAATCACCCGCCTTTTACTTGCCAGTTCTGCCCGATGAACGCGCGAAATCCCGTGTTTCGCAAGAAGTGAATTAAACCCCCATTTCCCTTTGGCGAATCCCGCACCAGTAGTCCAAGCAGCGGAACGAAGGCGAAATCAGCTTCTCATCTCTCTCTCGGCCTTACCTGGAGGAGGAAAAAAGGAAAACGGGTTAAACATACGTCACAAGATGATGCAGAGACAGAGAAATTACACACACACGTTCGGGCCGAGATGCACTTTGTGTAGTATATAGTAGTAGTAGGATGCACTGGCGGAGACTTTTTTGTGCAATAGCCTTCCCTCTCTTCCTCCCCTGTGTGTGTACAAACAAGGAACAGCGCCTCATATGTTATATACTCATTCTTTGTTCTCCCCCGCATTTGTTCACGGAAGCCAGCAGAGAAAAGGAAGAAGGAAAAATGTTCTGCCCCCCCCACATCCTAAAAATCTGCTGCATAATGAGCTATGCGAGCGGAGGGAGGGAGTAGGGGGCGGCCGTTTGTCTACGTACAGTATACTTCGCGGTGGCACGGCTAATAAAAGCAAGGGGGGGAGGAAGGTTTTTTTTGCCTCCCGGTTTGTTGACCCCCCTCCCTACCTTCGCATATTCTCCCCCTCCGCTAACTAGCCGAGGCCACCAGGGAGGAAGGAGGAGAAGCTATCATTTGTCATTACATGCGGCGGTGGACGTGGAAGGGAAGGAGGGATGGAGGGAAATACCGAGGAGGCGAGAAAAATTCCCCCTCCCCTCCTTGTATACCCCTTTTCCTCCGGGGAAAGAGAGAGGGAGATTGGGATCTGGGCATTAAAATTGGCGCTTCAAGGGAGGGTTTGGGAAATTGCGGCGAAGGGGGAAAATCTCGCGGCTGCTCCGCCGTCGATTATTGAGACGTCGCTCTGAATATTCATGGGTCGAAATCGTGTCCTGAGATGATCTGATTAGGGGGGGAAGGGGTGCAAAGAAGAAAGAAAATATTGCGCGGGATAGTTTGATGACCGCTCACTCTCATTTCCCATACCATACACCGCTTTCCCCCATTAGAAAACCACCAGAGCAGACACTCCCCCCTCTGTGTACGGGTGTGCCATACCCATGCATGGCTTTTTGAGTGGCATACCTCCTTGTCTTGTCTTAGCCCCACCACCGATTCTCCCACGCCAGACCAGGGCCAGATCTCTCTCTCTTTTGACTCCACCAGGGATCATGAACATCAGGAAGATGATGATCACCGCCGCCAGCGCCGCCGACGCCGACGCCGACGCCGCCTCTTTTCCCCACGACCCACACGATGACCCGGGCGGCAGCGGTCTCCCCCCCCCACCCCATTGTGTGACCGTCTGCCCACCGCCCAAAAGGCAAGCAAAGCAAGCGCGCCCCAAGACCAGAAAACGCGGGCAAAGATCCCCCCTCCTACTGTCATTATCTCTCTCTTTTCTCTTTTCCCTCCTTCCTCCTCCTTCTCCTCCCTCTTCCGACACCGACGACGACCAACTCTCACTCGCCCCATAGACCACAACGATTACCTGCCTTGAAACATCGAAAAAAATTGAGCTTTTTGAATGGAATCTAGACCCATTCCTCTTGTTTGTCTATGTCATCCATACGGGATAGAGGGTGACTCCTGGATGGGGGACGGCGCCCCCTTTCCCTCCCCTCCCCCCTCAGCCATTTGCCAGAAGCTCCTTCCCCTCCTTTTTTTTCTCAGTAGCAAAGCAACATGCGCGGCCATTTCCGCTACTCCCTCCATCTCGACGACCCCACGAATAACCCCCAGGAGGAGGAGGAGGAACCGCCACTTGACTGCGCGACCAGAAGACACTGCCGGGCACAGTGCGAGATTCGTCAAAGCCAAGAAGGTACCGTAAGAATATTGGCTACTTTAACCTGTCATTTATCAGCGGCAACAGAGTGTAAGTCCTTGAGATTTTAAACCGTTGGCGAATTCTCCGTCCCTCCTCCTTCCCATCTATCCACTTGCGGTGGCTTACTCGGAAGGAGGAGGCATTCTTCTTCTTCTTCTTCGCCCTCCTTTTTCCGCCTCTGGGCACGACTTTTCCTCCCTCCCTCCCAGCTACACATTTTGGGGCTCTGGTCTGCGGCGGCTTCGGCTTCGGTGGACGGTGGCCGAGCGAAGGAGAAGAGAGAGATCGTTTATGGATGGGCACAGGAAGCGAAGCGCCTTTTCGTAGTGTGCATTTTCACACGCCCAAGAACCTAGGCGGTCATTACGGGTGGTGGTGGTAGATGGGGGATTTCCCTCCCCTTCTCCTACGTACATCTGATGGTTGCATTTGGGATGCGCCTTTTAGCACGCCGTAAAAGATGTTCCTCCTCCTCTTTTTCCAAACGTCCGTCTCTTCTTGCTCCAGGTTTTTACGATCGAGGTCAGAAAAAAAGGAAGAAAAGCCGAACTGCCCACGACGATGCATCTCGCCATCGCCCAAAGTCACGAAGTCGCTCTGGGGCCTCCTTTTCCCTGTCCCCCCCATGCCGCACACTCCTCCTCCTCCTCCGCTCTCCTTTTCCAGGACTCACACACACACACACACACACACTCACAGGAGGAGGAGGAGGCACCAGAGCTCCAGTAATCCGCCTCCCCACTGCCAAAGAAGAAGACCACCGCTCCTCTCTCTTCGCTTTCCTCTCTCTCCTCGCTTCCGCTTTCTGCTACCACCGCCTCCTCCTCCTCTTCCTCCTCCTCCTCTTCCTCCGGCCGTGTGAACTATCGGGACTGACCTGGCCTGACCCCTCAAAAAGCGGGAGAGGAAGGGGGAGAGGCAGCAGCAGGAAGGGGGAGGGGGAGGCAACTTTGGAGGAGGAGGGAAAATCCCCGGGCTTCTCTCTTCCATCGACCGGCGGGGAGGAGGGGGAGGTCGCAAAGAGTCGTGGGGAAAAAAGTTTCGGAAGAGGATTCGCCAAAGCGTCCAGCGTTCCACTAAGACGTGCATAGGACGACTCAAAGGGTGGGCGATTTTCGGAAAAGAGGCCCTCTAGCAGTAGCTACGTAGCTAGCTATACGGTAGACTGACTTCCGGCCATAGCGTCGCTCCTTTTGGGCAAGGGGAGGAGGAGAAGAGGAATGCGTTTTCGGTCCGGGGGAGAATGGTTGGGCATGGGAAAAAGAGGGGGAGGTCAATTGCTCTTCGGTCTTTCGTCGTCGTCGTCGGAAGACGAAAAAACTTTAATTTCCGTCCGGCTTCTGCTTCTCGGAGAGAGTGACCCCCTGGGAAAGGGGGAGGAGTTGGTTTTTGTATTGCAGCTTCGGTGTTGTGTCTCTGTCTGTGCGGTGTGTTATGGTATTTGGACAGGAATGTTGTTGGGACGCCGCCACCGCTGGTTTTTCGATTATCGAAAAAATGGGGAATCTGCTGGACAAACAGGAGAAATATTTCGGAGGAGCGAGGGGCATGGTTCCCTGAATTAAAAATCCCATCCCTGACCCATGTCTGCGTTTCCATTGTTGTGTTTATATCCACGTCTCATCTTGGCAAGATGTTTAACGTACTCTCTCCTCTTTCTCCTCCTCCTCTTTGAGCTACCAGAATCGAATTTATGTAAAAAGGGGGGAAGTGGGGAAATGAAGGAAAAGGTGGCTGCTTCTGGCGGGCATGCTGTGAAGGGGGGGAGATTTTTTCTGAAAGTCAGCGGCGCCCCATCAAAAACTCCCCCTCCCTACTACGAAAGCTATTTACCCCATTAGCTTCACGCAGCTTTGACCAAGGTCTGGCTTTGCTACTTGGTAGGCCGGGGCACGTACCAACCAGCCAAGCCCGGTGTCGGGTGGTGGTGGCGCGGGAGGGGGAGAGCGTATGTGTATGTGTGTGTGTACGTGTGTGTGTTTGCCCCGCCGCAAAAGGCGAAGAGGGAGGCCCCATCCTGCATCGCTAAACGCACTGACTCACTTTTTCCTCCCCCTCACCCGACCGGATGTCCTTTTGTTTTTTTTTTGCTTATAGCTTTGGCTAGATTTCCCATACTCGTGGTCCCACTATTTACTTTCAAAAGTTTTTTCATAATGTGTGTCTCTTTTACGTGCCCCACCCTGTGGGCGTGTGTGGGCAGCTGACCAGAGAAAACGAAACCGGGCACCTCAAAAAACACCGCTCTCTCTCTCTCTCCTCTGCGGCCGCGTTTCCTCAGCGGGGAGTCCCTCCTCCTCCCTCAGATGGAAAAGGGGGAGGGGAGTGTATTTTTCGGACCGTGCTGCTGCATAAACGCCTTCTCGATCCGTGTGGAAGGGGCCAAAATTTCATGCAAGCGGCTAAATCATAAATGTGTACCGTACATCAAATGAAAATGGTCAAAAAGTTATCCTTTGGCTCATAGACAAACACTGCTACTCTTGTTCCAACTCATGGAGATGTCAGGGAAACGCGGACATGTTTCTGACCCTTTTTCGGCGGCTTTATGAAACCCATTCCTGTCCGTCCGAGCCTCCATCCCGACCCAGTTCAGTCCGTTCGCGTTCGTTCGTCCGTCATCTCCTGGCCATCAAGGAACAGCACGAGTCCGAAAAACTTTTCCTCCTCCCTCCTCAAAGCTGGGCGGGTAGGGTCCAGCGGGGGGAGAGAAACCGATGGGGAATATATTCAGTCTAATTGGTTCATTCTCCTCTTCTCTCTGTCGGTCGGTCGGTTTCGCCATTAAGAAACCTCCTCTGGCTGGCTGCGTCGGCGGGCGGATCCGCCCAAAGGGGGATCTTTTTTCTCCCCCTCCTTCCACC
>JAAUXV010000202.1_pt1 | contig 10267 bp, 9 predicted proteins | sample 7278181 | NCBI WGS metagenome assembly JAAUXV01 (sample SAMN14350114, study PRJNA611818) | marine sediment metagenome | isolation source: surface marine sediment (2.1m) | place: French Polynesia: Moorea | collected 2018-08
CATGCAAAACATATACAATGGCATGCGGTGCGGGTAGTATTCATACCCACTCACCACCTGCCCGTCCATTCCACCGAGCACAAGTGGGCGTGGGTGGGGAATGGGGCGGGCGGGAGGTTTATTTACCGGGCCCCCCTCCTCCTCCCCTCGCGTTGCCGGCGCCCCAATACTCTGCATGATTGGGTGGGCAAACATTGGTCATAATAGAAAAAAAAGGCGGTGGGAGAGAGGCAGAAGGGAATAATGGAAAGGATGAGGAGAGGAACTAGAGGAGAAAGGGCCCTTCCTCCTTCAGCTCCTCCTCCAATATACTTGATAACAAGGTATTCTCCCTCCTCGCGGAGAGATGTGGAAGCTATTCCAAGCACGGAAGGAAGGAAGGACAGTGTCGCCAACCCGTTCCTCTTTCCTCTCTCTCTCTTGGGATGTGGGGGGGCAATTCCGATTTTCCTTTCTGGGTGTTTGGTCGCACCTGCTCCCCAAACAAATTCCCTTCCTCGCCAATCGACAAAAAAGGTTTGGGGGATTTTCCCCTCTTTCCACAGAGTATGGTACTGTTTTTTGGGGGGGTCCCGACCCTAACCGTGTGGGAAAAGTGTGGAGCAAAAAAAGGTTAGACGGTGTGAGGAATTTTGTATCGGGGGTCTTCCCAAGAACAGCAGCAGGTCGTCGACGAGGAGAAGTGGTGGAGAGGGAGGGACCCCGGAGTAATAACTTTCCGCACCATTCCGTTACAAATGGCCCGACTCCTCCTCTTTTCTTTTTCGATAGCGCCTTTCACCTCCCCCACCACCACCTTTCCATCCCTTCCCTCCATTGTGCTGCACAGCTAGCGCGCACACACCTACTTCCCATTCCCCCTTTCTCTTTTTTTCTGCCTACGTCGCCAGGGGATTAGGAGGGGGAAAGAATGGAATATGGATGGGGACGATTCTTTTCTAAGGATTCCTCCCTCCTGAAACCACCTTTCCCCCCCTCTCTTCTCTTCTGTGCTAACTTTTAAATGGAAAAGAGGAGGAGGAGGTACAAGCAAGCTAAGCAGCAAGGAAACAGGAGCAGAGGAAGCCATCTAAGGTGTCCCGGGAAGAGGAGACACAAAAACCAAGATGGTTTTCGGGAGAAACATTCGACAAGCACCTACATTTCGCACTTCCCCACTCATTCCGTCGCAGCCTTCTTGTCAAAATTCAGGTGACGGGGGAAAAAAATCGTACCCTTCCTCCCGGACGGAAGCCTCCAAATGCTGTTTGTGCAAAGTCTCTTCCGGCTTCCTCTCTCCTCCACCGCCTTTTTGTCGTCGTTCCACTCCTCCGAGTTCGTCCAATCCAATTAGGGAGGGGGGAAGACGAAGACGATTTTTGCTCTTTTCGCGCGGATTCTCCTTCAGTCACGAGTGTGAGTGGTGAGGACGAACAAGACCGCGTTCCCGAACAAGAGTTCCCCCCCTTCTTTTTCCCTCGCTCAACGGCGGTGGTCCTAAAAGGTAAAACAAAAGGGAGGACCGAAAGTCTCCCTCCTCTTTGCTCTCATTTCCCCCCTCCCCAGAAATAAGTTAGGCCGAGGGAGAAAGAGAGAGAGAACAGGGAGCCTTTTTTCTCGTCCATGCAGCACTTACTTCTCTGTTTTCTTCTCCCCTTCCTTCCTCCCCCTCTTTCCTACCCAGAATGGTTGCCAAACTTCTTATTATGAGTGGCAGTGGGAGGGGGGGAGGGTAAGGGTGGGAAAGGATCCTCGGGAGTGTATTCAGCATGTGCAGTGAGGGTGGGGGAGAGGAGGAGAGGTATAGGACAAACTTTTCCCAGTGGAAGTTTTCGGGGGGAAAGAGGAGAGGAGAGTTTGTGGAAAGAGGAGAGGGGGAGGGGTAAGCGTCGGCTGGGGAAACACACAGCCACCGCCTCCTCCACCCACTACCAAAATACCTCGATTTTTCTTTCTGTTATACAGTACGTACACTTTACAATGCAGGAGGCGGCAGCGATATAAAAACGATCTTCGAACGCGGAAGGATAACTGCCAAATTATTTGTCGAGCAAACGCCGTTATGTAGGAAACTTGGCAAAGGTAGACGAGGGGAACGAGCGGAAGGTGATTATTATTGCCATATGCATGCACCCACCACTCCCACCCTTGCACGCGCGCACATGTGATGGCCTTTTTTGGGGTCACGCGATGTCGTGGTAAAAAAGCCACCTTGGCACATGGCGCCATCGACCTCGTCCTGTGGAGGCGCCGACGACGATGTGATCTGGAAAGAGAACTTTTGTGGGGAGAAAGGGAGAGTAGGAGGAAACATTAGCCAAGGGGGAGAGGGAGCTCCTCCTCTCCTTTTTCGGACGGGACAGTAATAACATTGTGGAAGAGGATGGGTACAGAAAGAGGAGAGGAGAGGAGGGGCCTCTCTCCCTTCCTCCCTCTCCGTACCTTCCTCCACCCAACCAACCTTTCAGAGTCATTAGTCCTGTCAGGAGAGACTAATAACGTTCCATCTGTCTCTTGTTTTTTTTTCCAGGGTGAACATGGACAGCGTTAGCGCCAACGGCGTCGTCTCCGCAGGCGGTGGAGGCGGCGGAGGGGGCGGCGGAGGAGGAGGAGGTGGAGGCGGAGGCGGCGGCACCAATTCGGGCGGCGGCGGCGGCCACCACCACCACAACGGAGAGTCTTCGAGTCAGGTAAATATTACTTGAGAGCATCGTTTTGACGGGGTATTCACCGCATCATTTTCCGTTTCTCCCCCCGCAGAACGGCTCCTCCGGCTCTGGCCGCAGCACCCCCTCCTCCGACAGCTCCCCCGGCAAGCTCTTCGTGGGCGGCCTCTCCTGGCAGACCACCCCGGAGAAGCTGAGGGAGTACTTCGGCCAGTTTGGATCCGTCACGGACGTGCTGGTCATGAAGGACCCGGTCACCCAGGTGAGAGGTCCACCTCCGTTCGGTGTCTAGCTTTTTTTTTCTTTCGTGTTCCTTGTTTTTGATATTTCACTTTTTTGTTGGAGGAAATGAAATGCTTGGGGAGGTTTGAGATCAAAAAATGCCCGAGGCAGGTAGGTTGAGCAGCCTTCATGAAGGAGGGGGGAAGGTGCTGGCATCTCTTGCCTCCTCTTCCCCCCTCCTTCGCACAAGCCGGGCTCAGCCCTTGGGATGAGAGAGGAGAGAGGACAGTGATTTATGTGGACGACGGCCGGGGGGACGAGAGAGGAGAGAGAAGGGGGGGGGAGTAACTTGCTTGCTTTCCCGCATGCTTCGAAACAGGCTTCGCGTCCACGTATAGGTAGGATATAAGGAGGGAAACCTCCTCCTCCTCCTCCTCCCCTTTTCCCTTGACTTGATCACCTGGGCAGATGAGCCGATGTGATGGGGAGGGCCGAGGGGAGGAAGGACGAAAAAGACTTGAAAGATGACGAGTCCGAGCTACCTCACCTTGGGTTTCTCGAAGGGGATATTTTTTTGAGCCCGTCTCCCTATACGCTGCTTTAGGTCGGAGGAGGAGGAGGAACTGGGGCAGTTTGCCAGGCCGCGGCGGCGTCCGCGGCGTCGGTGGCGGCGGCGGCGTTAGTGGCGGCGGCGGCGGCGGCTTCACCGGCGGCGGTTCCTCCGGGATGATGGGAGATGTGTCTCGCGTTTACGTAGGTTTGTCGGCCCTTCTCCCGCCGCCGATGTCCTGGAAAAGAGGGAGAGGCGGCGGGGGTATAGCAGGCCAGCCGTAGTTCGCGCCACTAGAGTTGTTTTGCATCGGACTTTTTCTCCTCCTTCCTCAATTCCTCATCTCCATACTTCTTCCTCCTGTTCGGTAGAGGTAGCCTTGCGTGTACGTAATACTACACACACTTACAAAAAGAGAGATGCTTTACCGCAGAGCAGAACGTGAGAGAAGCAGCCGTCTTTATAACTTCCATCCTACTTACCACCTCGTTGGAACGAGAAACTAAAAAGAAGTACGTGTAGGTTAGAGGCCGGCGTCAAAGATATGTCGGAAAATAATTCGTAGATGACGACGGAGGGGCTGGGAGGAGAGGAAGAGGAGAGGACAGAGCCCGAGGTATCTCTCTGATTCCGTCCCAGAATTCCTCAGATCCTCACTCCCTTCCTCCTTTGGATGTTGTATGGCATTGCTATAGTGTGCTAGGTACTGCTGATACTGTGTAGATGCCTGTACGTACAGTCGTACACTCTTTGGAGGAAAGTAGAGACCGAGGACCTTACGGTATATAAAGTCGAGAAATCTAAGGATCGCTACGCTTCAGGTCCATCGTTCTTCCGAGGACGACGAAGCTTCATTGTAGCCGTCTCTCGGGACTGCGAAAAGTGTTATTTCTCATAAACGTGATGTGCGTACACTGTACAGGATAACTTCTGCTTCTCTTCTTTTTGCATTACCTAATTAGGTCCGGAACTAGATTAGGTACGGGATGTTTGAGGAACTTCGTGTACTACTAACGCGTATTGATATGTATAGGCTTTATTAGAAGAGTTGTTGGGTAGACTGCTTCGGGCGATGTTTCCCCGGTGTTTCGAAGCTACGTACAGTCAATGAACGCCAGAGAATTGTAACGAAAGGTACTTTAGAAAATTCCAGAAGTTTGTCGTCTTGTGTAGGAATGGAACGTCGAAAGCCACTATTTCGAATCGAAATGCTGCCCTCCTTTCGGCTGAAAATATCACCTTTTCACTGCGATGTCCCTACTTTTTTCACTTCTGGGTGGTAGCGAAATGGCAACATTCCCCATCCTTCAGATGATCCCGCCCATTCACCCGCCGAAAAAAGCACCAAACGACGACCCGCCCAAAAAAAGAAGAGGGAGGCTATCACTTTTCGCCTTGTCAACCTCAGAGGCCCCTTCCCCCTCGACAGCGGCGGGCGGCGGCGAAGGCAACAACGAGGGAGAGAGGGAGGGCCTTCATCCACAACAGTCTCTTCTTCACCCCATTCTTTCCCCTCCTCCTCTCCCCTCCACCATCCTCGTCTTATTTTACGGCGGCCCTAAATTTCCCGCACGCGTCACCTCCTCCTCCTCCTCCGCCACGAAAATGGGGACCTTTTGCTCTCCTTCCCCATTTTCCCCCCGGCGGCTTCGCTCTCCCCCTTTTCCCTTTTCCCTTCCCGCTCCCCAGTTCACATTTTCCGGTAATCCTATTGGGGTGTAGGGGGAACGAACGCACTCTTCTTTCCCCTGCCGTCTCCATCCAAAGTGGCTTTTGCCGCCATCGCCATCGCCTCGCCCGCACTTTTGTCACTCGGCGAAAAGAAGAAAGAAAGAAGAAAGAGACGGGGATGGGTGGGTGGGTCGCACGGGATGAAAGGCGAAAAAGGAAAGAGGGAGGAGGACCTTTTTTTAAAGATGAAAGGAGGAGAGAGAGAGGGCCAAAGGGAGACAACGGTCCCGACTCCCCGACTCCCCGGGGAGGCGTTTTAGGGAGCGGAGAGGGAGGGGGCTTAGTCTCCATCCCGCAAAGCCGAACATTTGTCATAAATCCACGAGCGAAAAAGAGCCCGCCTCTTCTGTACCGTATAATGGCGACGATGGCCACATATGCCATTCGGCCGTGGAAGGAGGGGAAAGAGGGGGAGGGGACATAAACAGCGCCTTTCCTACTCCTACTCCTATGCTGTGCAAAGGATGGAAAGGGGCCACTTCAAAAATCCCTCCCTGCCTCCTTAAAGGCAGCGTTGTTGTCGTGGGACCGGAGAAGGAGGAGAAAAATATCCCTTCTCGAAAGCCACCCTTCTTACTTTTTTGGCCACATCTCCATGCAGAATGTTTGGAAGGAAGGAGGGGGAAGGGGAGGAGAGAAAGGACAACAAATTTTCCACTCCGCGGCCGTTGAGAGCAAAAGCCATCGATGGCATGGCAAGGGGGGGAACAGTAGTAGTAAGGGGGCTTCCAAGAGGGGGGGAAGGAATTGGAAGAGCCTTCGCCTCCTCTCAGAGGAGGGACGGACGGGAAGGGAGGGACGAGGGAGGCAGTTTCCCCTGTCAAGTAAGGAGGAGGTGAGGAGGGCTGGAAAATGGAAAACCCACTTCTCCTCCCTTCCTCCCTTCCCCTCCCATGGAGCGCGAGAGTGCCATTCTGCCAACCCTCCCTCCCTCCTTCCGCCCGCCGACTTTCCTGCTTCTTCATCCGTTGCTCCTTTGGTGTCTTCTTTGTGTGTGTGTACGCCCCCTTCCTCCCCCCTCCTCCCGAACCGAGAGTGCGAAAGAACGTTCAGTATTTGGAAAAGAAAGAGGAGGGGGGGGGGAGAGAGGATCAGTGAGGGGGAAGACCGAACGAACGAAGAATGGGGAGGGGAAGAACCATCGCCCCCGCCCGCCCGTCGTCCTCCTCCTCTCGTTCGTTCGATGGGGCAATTTGGCGGATACCCATCTTCGCTCTCCTCCCCTTCCCCCCACTACTAGGATTCTCCTCTTCCGTCGCAATTATGTGCATACATACTGCTCCTCCTCCTCCTCTGTTCGTTCCGCCTCCGGAGCAGGGCTGCAGCGGGGAGGAGGGGAGAGAGAGACCGACCGACCTCCATCTATAGCTGTGCGTGTAGGAGGAGGAGGAGGACGAAGAAGAGAGAGACTTTCACATCGCATTATCAGGGCGGCGGAACGGAGGAGGGGGATCCGGGAGGGAGAAGGGAGGGAGGGAAGGGACAGTGGTGGCCGCCTCTTTTTTTGTCCGTGTTTCCTTTTGGCTCTTGTGTCCAGCAGGGCACCAGGCAGGCCGAGGAAGAGCAAGAAGAAGAAGAGAATAGGATGACACATATCGTTATTAAGGGAGGAGGGAGAAACTGCGCAGACGCTTTTTTTCTTCTCCCTCTCCCTCGCTTTTCCTCGTCATCTTCAGAAAATGGTCGGCCGGTCCCTTTCTCCATCCCGCAGCCAGAGCAGCGCCGCCGTACTTACGTATATATCGTCTCTTCTCCTCTGTTGTGTTTTGCTTCTTCCCCCGGCCTCTCAAGAGAAATGATATTACCGCGGGAGAGGAGAAAGTGGAGGGGGGAGGGGGGAAAGAATAGGATGGAGGAGGGGGAGGGGGATCAAACGAAAAAAGATGGAGGATAATAATGGAGCAAAGACGAATTTCGAGAGGAGAAAGAGAGGGAAATGATGTGAGCACACATTATCTCAGTCACGTACGTATACTTGGGAGGAGGAAAGCATAAATAGAGCATCAAGGGGAGGGGGAGGGGGAGAAAAGAGGATCAAAAGTTGCCCCCCACCACATGAGCAGTTGCTGTTAATAGTGGTGCAGTTACATCTTGCATGATGGCGGCAGGAGCGTGTTCTTTGTTCGTGTATTTCGGTACGGATAGAATGAATAGCAGTGTACCAAGGTATTATTGTGCTGCTGTAGGTACGTTAAATACATACAGGCGGAACATTGTTAGAAGCGGACAAAGAATGAGGGCTATAATAAGCACTGCAGTGGATACCGTAGATCATTCCATTGAAAGTAATGAATGTGAAACGCCATTTGTAGTACATAACGGAGTAGCACATTTTTCCAACATTGTTTCTTTTTCCCAATTCCAGAGGAGCCGCGGCTTCGGCTTCATCACCTTCGCTGCCCCCGAGGCTGTTGAGCGCGTTCTCACCATCCCGTCCCACACCTTGGACGGGAAGAAGATCGACCCCAAGCACGCCACCCCAAAGAGCAAGAGCAAGGCCAACAAGGTCAAGAAGATCTTCGTCGGCGGAGTCAGTCAGGTGAGAGACATCTAGGAGCATGACTCTTTTTGATGCATATTTGAGACAATATATCTGTTTTGTTTTCGCAGGAGACTTCTGCCGAGGAGGTCAAGGCTTACTTCCAACAGTTCGGCAAGGTTGAGGAGGCGGTGATGCTGATGGATCAGCAGACGAAGCGGCACCGCGGATTCGGCTTCGTCACCTTCGAGAACGAGGACGTGGTGGACAGGGTGTGCGAGATACACTTCCACACGGTCAAGAACAAGAAGGTCGAGTGCAAGAAGGCGCAGCCCAAGGAGGCCGTGCAGGCCGCCAACACGGCCGCGCTGCTGGGCAAGAGGGTCATTCTCAACAACCTGGGGATCGCTGCGGCGACTACCCCGGGGCTGGCCACGGCGGCGGCGGCGGGAGGAGCGCCGCTGGCGGGCATCCCCGGGTTGACGGCGGCGGCTGCAGCGCCGCAGCTCAACCCGTCGGTGGCGGCCCTGGCGGCGGCGCAGGTTCAGGGTGCGGCACTCAGCGCTGGGTACGGCAGGATCCCCGCCCTCTCCAGCTTCCGCTACGCCCCCTACCCCATCCCCTCCATGGCCACCAACCAGGCAGTGCAACAGGCGCAGGCACAAGCGGCGGCGGCTCTGGCAGCCCAGCAACAGAATGCTGCTGCTGCTGCTGCGGCCGCCGCGGCTGCTGGACAGCAGCAGCAGGCGGGTCAGCATCCGCCGCAAGTTTCTAGTCCCCCTGCCGCGGCACAGACGCCCGGTGGCGTAGCGGTTTCGCAAGCCGCCGCTCTCCAGGGAATGGCCGCCCACTTCTCCTCCGCCCCCACCGCTGCTGTCCTCCCCTCCTCCGTCACCGTCTCCGCAAACGGCCTCGCAGCAGCGGCGGCCTCAGGAGCGCAAGCAGCAGCTGGTCAGCAACAGACAGCAGCCGCAGCAGGCGCCGGCCAGCACGGCGCCGGCGCCGCCGCCGGCCAGCAGGTCGGCGCCGCCAACGCCGCCGCCGGGGCCGCCGGGGCGGCGGGAGCCGCGCCCAACCCGTACCAGAACTTCAACCTGGCCAACGTGGACATGTCCAGCTTCCAGGGAATCGACTGGAGCTCGGTGTACGGCATGGGCATGTACGTCTAGGGGCGGAGCCAACAGTAATAGTTGAAGAAGAAAAGAGAGAAGAAACGAGCCAAAGTCGAGATTCAAGCAGGAAAGAAGAAGAAATGCTCCGCCTTCCGGCCTCCTCCTCCGCTCCCCCCCTTCCTCGGAGATCCCGCATTTCCGGCTTTAGGAAAAAGGATCGAGGACTGTAGGAGGAGAAGCCTCGCGGTAGCGCGTCAAAGCCATAACAATAATAAAAATCCTGAAGCATTTTGCAAGCCCCCTTCCAAAACTCTTGCGGATAGAGGGAGCGCGCCACACCCTCCAAAGTTAACCCCCCTCCCTTGCCTCCCCGAGCGCCCAACGAAACCACCGGACAGGAAGGACTGCTGCGGCCAAGAATAATGAACAAAAAGTGCGTTTTCTTGCCTCCCATGGACAGCTCACGAGGGAGAGGAAGATAACAAAAAGTGGAGATATCATCGGGCTCCTTCTCCCCTCTCCTCTCCCGCACCCGTGGATTTTCGTCCCAAACCCTCTTTACCGACACACACTCGTATACACACACCGTATATATTCCAAGGCTTTCTCCAATAAGGTATCTGCTGTAGCAAAAAAAGGCAAAAAAAAGAGGGAGGGAAACAGGCAGCAACCTCCTCCAAAAGGCCTCCTCCCTTCGCCGCCGCGGTCGGGGCGGGCCATAGCGAGGCTTCCAAGGAAAAAAAAGATGAAGAAAGAAGAACCTTCCAAAGAAAATGAAAAATAAGGACGAAAGAATGATTCTCCCCTTCCCCCTTTTCTTTCTCTTGACACGGGCTCCTGGGACCCCTTCCAAGTTCCAGAGCCGACGAACGAACGAAGAGCCGAGAATATTACCACGTAACCATGAGCGATGATGAAGAATAAGACGATGAGAAAGGGAAAAGGGGTGGAAAAAGAAAAAAAGGATGACGGAAAGGAGGGGGGAAATAATTGTTGATGGGTTGTGAAAACGTTCAAGTCGTTTCATGCTGAAGACGAAGAAAAGAAAATTTGAGAGAAAAAAGACGTTGTTGTAAAGTTTTAAATGTAGAGCGTCCCCCCTCCCCCATATCCTCCCGCTGCTTTCCCCTTCTCACCAAAACGAAATTTTTATTATTAGTCTAATTTATCTACGCCCACTTATTCAGACCTGAGAACAAAAAAAATTCCTCCACCCTTTAGTCGTCGTTGTCGTCATCTCTCCATCCCCCTTCTCTTCATCCTGTGTCCTATTCCATCCTCGCTTCCTCCTCCTCCTCCTCTTCTTGCTAGCAATAAGAAGTGAAAAAAATGCTGAAAATATTACCCTGCTCTCGGGGAGGAACGAGTTTTCTCCTCTTTCCGATCCACTGCATACAATATTGTACGTACACACGTGTATGACTTTTAAACTTCTACGAAGCAATTTGCAGCATTCGGTGTGATGAATCACTCACGGTCTCTTTCAATTTATATTTTGATAAGCCTGAGAAACGAAAATAGAGAAAAG
>JAAUXV010210588.1_pt1 | contig 10265 bp, 18 predicted proteins | sample 7278181 | NCBI WGS metagenome assembly JAAUXV01 (sample SAMN14350114, study PRJNA611818) | marine sediment metagenome | isolation source: surface marine sediment (2.1m) | place: French Polynesia: Moorea | collected 2018-08
GGGAGTTCTCCCTGTCCGGCTACTTTGAGGACGCCTCCACCGGGGCCCTCTCCCCCATCACCATAGGCGGCGGGGTCGCCACTGCTGAGCTCTATGACCAGGCCACCTCGACATGGAGCACAGTGGGTTTTCCATTATTTCAAGCGCCACATACAGCTTTCCTACAGTTTTATCCTGTGGTCACTGCTGGTCAGGCCGTCAGCTCTTATAATTCAAATTCTAGTTGTTGCATTTCATGCTGGGAGTTGAGTTGCAGCGGCCTTTTCGGCCGAGAATTTTGTTTCCTTTTTAAGGGGAGTAACTTTGAGATTTCTTCCAAAGGCAACTTAACTCCTGCACCAGAAGTTCTCTCCCGAGAGGGTTCCCTACCATTGTCAAAAGCAACAATTTCTGGACCAAGGTCATTTGACAAACAATAATTGTCCAACCAATGTTTCAGTACCGAAGCGGCGTTCCAATCACTTGGAGCATCCGCGACTGCATGGTGCTCTACGACGGGATGCTCTACCACCTGGACAACCAGGTGAGCGCAATCAACCTGACCGTTCCGGAGGGGCAGGAGTTCGTGGTGGACACGCTAAGGGACATGCCGACCAACCTGGCGAACCCCATGAAGTGCTCGTTCCTCGCCAGGGACGAGACGCCCGGTAAGAAAACAAAAAAAACTTAGAAAATAAAACAACTCCCCTACAGATGAAGTAAAATAATTCAGGATGTTAGGCAGCAATTAGAATGCAATTTGCTGAAAAAACGTTATTGTTGCTGGCTAAAAACCAATCGGACAAAATGTGTTCAAGAAAACGTCTTATGTAGAGAATGGAATTATATTTTGTCTTGATATCGTCATCACGTCTTTATTGACTTTCTCCAGGCATCATGCTCCGCACCGGCTACTGGCTGGACCTCGAGACGCTCGAGTTCACTGCGCTGACCGGCCCCACCTACCAGCCCTTCCAGCAGTCGCCGCTGCCCAACGAGATGTTCTCCTTCCGCGGTCGCCCGACCATCTTCGGCAACAAGCGGTGCGACGACGACCTCAACTGCGTCGACGACGAGGTGCTGCAGTACGACCCAGAGGAGGACGAGTGGGTGCCCATTGGGACCATGTTCCAGGCCAGGTGCGGAAAATATCGAGATAGAGAATTGAGGGAAAACTTGTGCTAGGAGTAAGCTAGGAGGACAGAAGCTTGTAACAGTTTTAATAGGGCAGGAATTTTAGTTCCTATGGTACTGCAAATCAACATTCATTTTTGAGTGCAATTTTCAAGTCGGTCCCTCAAATTCCTTTGAAGGTGTAGATTGCAGAGGGATTTGTACAGGGGTTTCTGTCTTGTTCCTGCAGATACTTCCACGAGGTGGTGGAGGTGCCCAAGTCCTTCTGTTGGCCTTTTGCAACGTACACAACAGAGGAGCCCCTCTCCCCCTTCCTTGACACGGTGGCCATGGTGGTGGGCGGGTACGACTCCTCCCTGGCGGACAGGCCGTACACAGACGACGTGGAGCTCTTCGGGTGCCCGGGGCCGCACGGGACGGGGGTAGACATTCCCATCAGGAAGTTCCCAACCAGGTACGGAAGTCATCAAATTTTGTATCGGAGATGCGACATTTTCGTGGCAAGTTATTGAAGTAAGTTTATAAGTATAACTTATACTTTTTAGCCTAAAAGTGATCTTTGATTTCATTCATTGGCGATTTTCTCTCTTTCCAATGAAAAGGACGTACATGGCTGGCGGAACCTTCTTCCACGGTGCCGACGACGTCAACGGCTACGTTCTCATCTGCGGCGGATACGACTGCGAAGTGGGTCAGGACGACTGCGCCGGGATCTCCGACAAGTGCTACACTTGGTAATATATATATATTTCTTTCACGACTATAATTCCTTTCTCGTCGCAATATTTCAGTTTCTCTCTATCGCAATTTTTGTTTTCTGAACCGTATCGTTTTGAACGTGTGTTGAAGTTTATAGCCGTAAGAGAGAAAAGAACCGGCAGTTCAAGTGCGTGACTCATAGTACAAAACGGGATTTGATGGTATGAGCATTGAGCAATGCAATATCCCGGCCCGGTCTGTATCATGCTTTGTACTCTCTCCATCTCATAACTCAGGCCCGTTAGCTCAGCTGGTTAGAGCGTCGTGCTAATAACGCGAAGGTCACGGGTTCGATCCCCCTACGGGCCATTTCTTTTGCCTTTTTTACTTTGTTTTTTGTGCTGTCTTTCCTTCAATTACAAATTTGCATAAATATCGTTCAAGTGCGCGTTTTCGGGCAAGTAGACATACGCTTTCAACAACATAAACTGCATTTAGAACAGCAGGAAGGCAATGCGAGCAATGTTCAATTACCGGCAAACCTTGCCGTACAGCATGTTTCGCACGGAATAAAAATTCACCGCTGCCCGAACAGGGGATCGAACCCTGGACATTCAGATTAAAAGTCTGACGCTCTGCCAACTAAGCTATTCGGGCTTACATTGCACACATTACTGCAGGTAGCTTTTGCCCAAGGCACAAAATACACCATCATTGCATCAGACAATATTGTACTTTCTCTCGCGACTTTCCCTCAGGCGCCCGGAGGAAAACGATTGGCGGGAGGCGGAGCCTCTCGAGGACTCCAGATGGAACTTTCTCATGCCCTACGCGGACAACCAGGCAAAGTGTTCAAATTAATTTGTGGGAAAGAGAGAGTTTTTATCATGAAATAACTTATGTATGTAGGACGACGGCGTGGACGACGTCTTCGTCCCGGTTGCTTTTGGGTACCGCACTCCTGTCGAGATCTATGATGCGGACACCGGCGAGTGGACGGAATACAAGTATGGAACCCAATTCTTGAATATTGTGCGATAAAAGTTGAGTGAAAGTTAAGCTTATCGTTTTCTTTTTCTTCCTTTAAAGGAATCTGACTGGAGGCACCAGTTGGACCGCGCAGACTTGCGTTGCCCAGGTGTGTAGTACGAAACGAGAAATCACCACAACTTATTTCCTCTCCAGTGATTGAAGATTCTGCTACGTAGTATTTTATTCATCATTCTGAACACCAAACAACAGGTTGGCAGCGAGATGTACCGCGTGCGTCTGGGCCGTGTTGACTCGTTCGACCTCGAGGACCCCGCGGACGAGTGGATCCCGCAGGAGGTGGGGGACGTCGCTGGGGACGGGTGGGACTTTGTGGGCAAGTGCGTAGCGATGGAGATCAACGAGCAGATGGGTGAGTGAAGCCGGAAAGTGATTGCCACACCCTACACTATATGTTGACTCGTTGAGAAAAGTCTTAACATAAACAAAGGAAATGAAATGAGCATGGACAAAGAATCACCATCGCGAACGCGAACTTGAAATAGAAGAAAAGTATAAATGCAGATATGTGCCCTAAAGTCCGTTGTACATTTTTCTTACCACTTTATTGGCCTAGGGTATTGATTTACCAGACCGATGCCTATTTGCATTACATGCATAATTTTTTATTTATATGAACGGCGTTGGCTTCTTGCTTTTTTGTGCAGTGCAGGCTTGTGCACAAGAGAAAAAAATCGAACTTGCTGGAAAAAGCATCCCCATCTATAGGGCATCTGTTTCTCAAACCTTTTTTATCATTAATTTCAGGTATCATGACCCGCTACGGCTACTGGCTCAATCTGGACACCCTTGAGTGGACCCCGCTGGCCCCGCTGGTGTACAACCCCATCGGGGACCAGGCCAACGGCATGAACAGCTTCCAGGGGCGGCCAACCGTCTTCGGGAACCCGGAGTGCAACGACGGGGGAGAGTGTCCGGAGACGGGGGTCGTGCAGGTAATGACAAAGACAGATTTGGCACGGGATTTGATTGCAATTTGCAAGCATCGAACCTTCAATTCCAGTACAACCTCGAGGAGAATTCTTGGGACCTGATTGGCAGCCTGGATACTCCAAGGAGGCTCACCACAGTGGTGGAGGTAAGGAGGAGAAATGGGGGCAATACGGTATTTTACAACAAACTTTAACTTAAACCTCCAGGTTCCCGCCTACTGGTGCAACATCATTGCCGACATCGAGACGACGACAGAGCCGGGGACGACCGAGTTCCGCCCCGGCCCCGTCTACCCGCCGCTGTCGGAGCTGGGCAACACTGCCGCGCTCATCCTCGGGGGCAGCACAACCGGGTTCACCAACGACGCCATTCAGGTATTCATTCTCATACCTACGAGTAGGGAGTCCAATGATTAATCTTAATCATGATTAATCGTTGTCAAATTTTTACATGATTAATTTTTAATCGCCATAGTCGAAGCAATTAATCTTTTTAGTAAAATTTCCCTTATTTTGTCAAAAAAAATCTTGAAGAACAGGATTTTTGAAAAAAAAATCAGACCAATAGCAGTACTTTTCTATAAAATCCTTTTTTATGTCCTTATGTATGCTCTTTGAACCTAGGTATGATTAGTCGATTAATCGTCACTGAAAGTTATTTTTGGAGATTAATCGTTGCCGAAATTCAAACGATTAACATGGACTCCCTACCTACGAGACGCATAAAGTTACTCTGCCTAGAAGAAGAAGGTTTTTATTGCTAATGCTTGTGGCATTATAAGTTGCAGTACTATAGGGAAAGGAGCGAAAAATGTTTTTTGAAAGATAAAAAAACTATTTCCCAGACCGCGGAGCTCTTTGGCTGCCCTCGCACCCCCGACCCTGTCATCCTGAGCGACCTCCCGGTGAACATTGTTCTTGCGGACGGCGCCTACCGCAACGGAGGGGAGGACGGCGACACCGTGCTGGTGTGCGGCGGCATCCAGATCGACCCCGCCGCGCCGGAGGACGCCGACGTGGCCACAAAGTGCTTCCAGTGGAGGCCGGAGGACAACGTGTGGGACGACGAGGCCTTCGAGGACCTCAACGTGCCAAGGTCGGGATAATGCTTTTTCTCCGTAGCAAGAAAAATGTGTGCATTGCTGCTGCTGATTATGCATTAATAATAAGTAAAAAAACTGTTTAGGTAAATTGTTTCTTATTCCATTTTTTGACAAATCATTGTTATGCTTAATATTTCCCTACTTGTTCATCATACTGTGCCTCTACCTTTTGGCTTCCACTCAGGGCTGCCTTCATGATGGCCCAGACCGTGAACCCTGACCGGAACTACAACGAGGGTTTCGTCCCCCTCGCGCTGGGCGACCTCTCCTCCGGCACCACCAGCACGGAGATCTGGAACCCCGTCTCAGAGTCCTGGATGGGCTACAGGTCCATGCCGGACAGGTTCTGGACGTCCTCAGACTGCCTGGTGCAGCTGCAGGGACTGGTGGGAGACCATAAAATTATTTTTTTCTTCTGTGAAGTTAAGTCAACAACTGTTATTTTTTAAAAGATCTACAACATCAGAGACACGGTGCAAGTGATCGACCCCTACAACCCAGGAGACGACTTTGTCTTCCAAGTATGTTTTCTTGCACAAAAGACCTAAATAACATGGGTTTTCTTTCTCCGTATCTGAAACTTTAATTATCTCTTCTCAGGCAAGAACCATTGGCGGTCCAGTTCCCTCCGCCCTCTCTAACCCGCTGAAGTGTGCAGTCACCGAAATCGACGGATCTCAAGGTGAATTTTGCACACAATCTATGTTGGTAAAAAAAACCTGCATGAAGGAATACTCCATCTCTCAGGCATTTTCACCCGCGACGGCTACTTCTTCAACCTGGACACTGAGGAGTGGGAGATCAAGACGGGTCCGTCCTACAACATCCTTTCCGGGCAGACAGTCAACGCAATGTGGACCTTCCAGGTAAAGCATTTTGAACTTAAGACGTTCAATCAATTCCCTTGCCAACAAAAATATGTTTGTCGTAGGGCAAGCCGACCATTTTCGGTAACCCCTACTGCGAGGAAGTGGGTGATGACATTGAGTGCGAAAACAGGGAGGTAATCCAGTACGACCCAGAAACGGACTCATGGTGAGGGAAAACGTAATAGTATTGGCGAAGGAAATTTAGTACAAACTTTTTTCGGAACAGGTCCTCTCTTGGCCTGATGTCCGAGGCCCGCTCCTCCTCCCCCACGATGGTGGAGGTGCCGGCCTCCTTCTGCGACGAGTTCGTGGCCGGCGGCACCACGGAGGAGCCGGACCCGCTTGGCTTGAAGGAGACTGCGGTGCTGGTGGTGGGAGGGAGGGAGTCCATCTCTGGGGCCTTCATCCCCAGCGTGGAGGTCTTTGGCTGCCCGGGGAGCCCCGGGAGGTACCAGGCCGAGGACTTCCCCTTCCTCACCTCGTCGGCGGCGGGGACGTTCCTGCACGGGGAGGACGGAGGGGAGCCTGGTATGGCATTTGCCAAGTTCAGGAAGTTCATATTATATAAATGGCGACTTTTTCTCAGATCGCGTGTTGGTGTGCGGCGGCGAGGAGGGCTGCGAGGACTTTGAGGACTGCCCGCTCGTCCTCAGCCGGCGCTGCTTCACCTGGGAGCCGGAGGGGAACGCGTGGACGGAGTTCGACGACCTCAACGAGCCAAGGTGGAGCTTCCTGATGGCGCAGGTGAGCTAGGGATGCGCCCACTTCTGCTTCCTTCAGAAAAAGATTTCAAACGTTGCTCTTCGCGTCTCAAGGTTCCCGACCTCGACTCTGGAGACTTTGGCGAGGGCTCCCCCACGTACCCGATGGCCGTCGGGTACCTGGACGAGTGGGAGATCTACGGCACGGACCTGGATCCGGTAGAGTGGAGGGACTACAGGCACTTTGACAACGAGTTCTGGAGGTCGGGCGGCTGCCTGCTGCAGGTCAGGAAAAGAAAGCTATTTTTTGTAAATCAATATGAACTTCGAAATAGTTTTCGAGGAGGCTGAAGTAAAATACATTACGTATTATTTTCGTACTTTAACCTTTGATCAATTAAAAAAATCCCGACATTGATTCCAGCACTCTATGGACGGCAACATCTGGCGCCTGCAAACGTTCATTGAGTACGTTGACGTATCCACCCCTACAATGGACGACACCTTCGAGCCCATCACTGTGGGCGACAGGGTGCCCAGAGGTCTGGTGGCGCAGGGGAGGTGCGCCTCGCTAGAACTGGAGGAGGATCCAGGTTAACGCCAAACGAACTTTTCTCCCAAAAAAAATCTTTTTTAACATTTTACTTTTTCAGGAATCATGCTGAGGACTGGCAACTGGCTGAGCCTGAGCTCCTTCGCCTGGGAGAAGCGCTCTTCCCCCGTGTACAACCCGCTGGCGGCGCACCCCAACAAGATGTGGAGCTTCAGGCAGCGCCCCACCATCTTCGGATACCCGAGGTGCTTCGAGGACGGAAACTGCGCGCAGACTCAAGTGAGCGTTTCGAGTTGAACATTTGGGAACTAGCCTCAAAAATCGATGTTGCTCTCCCAGGTCTTGCAGTACAACCCCGACTCTGACGAGTGGGAGGACCTGGGAGACCTCCAGACAGTCAGAGAGTACGCCGAGGTCATCGAGATACCCGGTACGGATCTCACCAACTTTGACAACAACTACAAATAAGGAACGTTTCCTTTTTGCAAGGTTCCTTCTGCGACGCCCTGGACAGCCGCACCACTCCCGCCCCCGAGACCACCACCTCCTTCACCACCCCGACCGAAAGCACCACCACCTCCTTCACCACCACCTCCTTCACCACGACGGAGGACCCGGCGCTCACGGAGGCCTCCATCATCATCGGCGGAGTCAACATCTGCGAGGGGCCGGAGACGCAGTGGTAAGAAAGGGAACAAATGGCATTTTTTGACAGAAATCGACCCTATTTTCGCGCAGTCCCGACCTTGGCGGCGACCCTGGCTGCCCCGACCTGAACCCGGCCTTCTCCCAAGTCATCACCTCCGAGTTCTTCGGGTGCGACACCCTCACGGCCACAGTGCCGGACTTCCCCACGGGGATCACCTACTCCTCGGGCATCTGGGACGAACAGAACGAGAAGTGAGGAGAAGGGGGGAAACCCTTAGTAATTTACCACATGAGTGTACCAGCTAATTTTTCGTGTACAGACTGATTGTGTGCGGCGGCACCGAGTGCTTCGGCTTCAACGACCTGGACGTCCGCTCCCAGCGCTGCTGGTCCTGGTCGCCCACGGCGCGGGTGCAGGAGTGGAGGGAGGAGCCGGAGATGATGACGCAGCCCAGGGCGGCGCACATCCTGGGATACCTGCCGGACGGTCGCCTGGCGGCCATGGGCGGCGACGGAGAGGTCTTCGACGACGACTTCACCATCGAGGCCAGGAACGACGCCACCGGGGAGTGGGAATACTACTCGGACATCTCCAACAGGATGGCCGCGCAGGACAACGGGGTCAGCTGCATGGTGCAGGTGAGCCAGGGGTAAATTTTGCAAAGATGCACGAGCAGCATCAATATCTGGAACCCAGATCAAATCAACTTTGAAACAGCATTATTAAAAGTGGACTGTAGTAGCTTTCCACTTGTGGTCAAGCTGATAGTTCCAGTAGTACTCCTTGGTAGAGGGGAGAGGTGCTCCTGCTCTACTCCTCAGTCTGTTTTTGCACTGTTGGTCCGCACTTTTATGTGTTTTTAGGTGGGCGATAGCCTGTTCACCATGCGAACCGAGGTGTACGAGCTCCTGCTGGCGAACCCGCAGGTGGTGGCCGGCCGCGGGAGGACCCCCATCTTCTCCGGCAACGTTGGCCACTGCGCCGAGGGCACGAGGAACGGCGTCCCCGGCATCATGGTCCGCAACGGCTGGTGGTACGACGACCTCACGAGGGAGTGGACCCAGCTGGCGCGGCCCCCCGTGCCATCCTCAATCGGGACCTACACGCTGCACACCTACAGGGGACAGCCCACCATATTCGGCGTCACCGAGTGCTTCACCAACACTGACGTGAGTTTCCTTTTCTTGATTGAGCAAAAGTCGGGGAGAATGTCTCTGCATGCTCTCAATTTTTTTGCAGGGGGACACCATCGGATGCCAATCTGGGACTGGGGTTCTCAGGGTATGGAATATAAAAATTTCTTTGTGCTTGAAGGAAGACGTTGACACGGTTTTTCCCCGCGCAGTTCGACCCGTCCGGCGGCACCGGGGAAGAGGGCGAGTGGGTGCCGCTGGGCGACATGGCGGAGGCCAGGCTGTTCGCCTCGGTGGTCAGTGTGCCGCAGAGCGTGTGCACCGCGCAGCCGGAGGCACCCACCTCCACAGGGGCGCCCAGCAGCAGCAGCAGCACTGCATCCAGCACCGCATCCAGCTCCACCCTTGAAGGCAGCACCAGCAGCTCGAGCACGAGCAGCACGACGTCCTTCACCACCACCAGCTTCACCACCACCAGCTTCACCACCTCTTCCTCCAGCACCAGCACTTCTACTACTTCTACCACCAGCACCTCCGCTACCTCCTCAACATCCATCACCTCCACGACCTCCTCAACATCCAGCACCTCCACTATGGAGGACGACGGCGGCGACGAAGGCAGCAGTTCTTCCCCCTCGACTTCATTCGAACCAACAGAAGAAGAAGACGATGACGACGACGACGAGGACGGTGCCACCTCTACTTCGGCCGTGGCTCTCGCTGTCGCCATCTTTGCCTCCCTCGTCACTTTCTACGTCAATTAAATATGCGCGAGAGTACTTCCATCTCACAATGTGAAATACACAGTAAGAACGGTCTACTACAATGAAAGCCTCCCTTGGGAGGGCCCCATCTTCGGTCGCCGGCGCGTCGCAACATAGCCCTCTCCCCTTCCCCTTTCTCCTTCCCCGGCGCCAAAACTGGCGGCGGTCGAGTGCCCACGTGTTCCAAAATAGAGCAAGGAAGAGAGAGAGAGAGAGAGAGAGAAGGATCCCCCTCTTTCCCTCGCCCTTTTCTTCCTTTCTCTATTGCCCCAGTTCGTATCGAGCCACCGAGGGCGGAGGATCGACGGAAAGTCTTTCTCAGCCTTATCCACTTCCCTCCTGTTGCTCTGCCAGACAGAGGCAAGCTGAAAGAGGACTTTTTTTGCGCGTAGGACCGTTTGCGCCACTGAGCGGTGTAACCCTGCTGCGTACTATTGCCGGCCGGCGCACGTCTGCGCGTGAGTGTGTGAGGCAACTTCGCTTAATTAAGGAAAAGTTTTTCCTCCTCCTCCTCCCGCCGTCGTCTCCCTTCTCGCGCGGAGCAATTAGAGTGCCAAGAAGAGAGAAGAAGAGTTGCCCTGCGCCTCTCTTTTTTGCGTCCGTCTCCGCCTCCCGTCACTCAAGCGTGGCGCAAATAAGGCCGAAAAAGGAGTGCAGCAAAAACAACATTCTTCTTCCGACAACCGACCCTGCTGCAGA
>JAAUXV010001420.1_pt1 | contig 10261 bp, 8 predicted proteins | sample 7278181 | NCBI WGS metagenome assembly JAAUXV01 (sample SAMN14350114, study PRJNA611818) | marine sediment metagenome | isolation source: surface marine sediment (2.1m) | place: French Polynesia: Moorea | collected 2018-08
CATTCGATTTTTTTTTCGCACAAAACTAGAGCGCAAAAAACATCTAGGTCCCGCAGCAGCCGCAGCAGCCGCAGCAGCCGCTCCTACTCCTCCCGCTCCTCCGGCTCGCCGCGATCCTCCTCCGGGTCGTCATCCTATTCCTCGAGGTCCTCCAGGTCATACACCTCCAGATCTTCGTCGGGATCCTCGCGCAGCAGCAGCGGCGGCCGACGGCACCACCACGGCACCGGCGGCAAGCACCGGCACCACAACAAGCACCACCGCCACGGGCGGCACCGCCGGCGCAGCGGGCATCACCACCGCCACCACAAGAAGCACAAGCGCCACAGCCGCCGCCACAAGCACGGCCGCCGCCACTCCAGAAGTTACTCGCGGAGCCCCTCGCCGAGGGGAGAGCACCACTACGAGGATGGCCACCACCCAGGGGAGGAGTACCACCACCGCCAGTCGGCGCCGTACCATCACCAACACGGCAGGGGGAGGCCCCCATACCATCACCATCACCAGCAGCCGCACCAGGGACAGCACCAGCATCCCTACCGGCGCTACACCAACGCCAACTCTCAGGGGGTCGGAGCGGGGGTCGACGACTTTGCAGAGATGCACCAGACTCAATACTCTGGAGGGGACCAGTCGTACCAAGGAGGCGGCGGCGGCGGCGGCGGGCGCGGCTACCGCGGCGGCTCCGCGTACGGCTACCCTCCGCGCCTGCCGCGCGGCATGGAGGGCCGCGGCCGCGGCGGCGGCGGGAGGGGGGGAGGCGACCATGGCTACCACCACCACCACCAAGGTGGCGGCCAGCAGTCTTACCACCACCGGTCGCCCTCCTCCTCCTCCGCCGCCGGGTCCTACAGGTACTTCCCCTATTGGTAAATACTCAGCGGCAGTAAGCCTCCCTCCCTCCCGGGTTGTGTTTGTGTTTGTGTCTTGTTTCTTCATATGGTGTGCTATATATTTTCTTGTGCATGCACTGCGTTGTCACACACTTGTTTGTCTCTTTCAATTTCTCATCAAGTTATACGCTTGGACTAAATGTTTACACATTTTTTTCAATGAACAATAATTCATGTGAAAAACGCACAAATATATTTCGCCTCCAACTAAGATTATGCTCACAAGCACAACTTCCCCTCCCCCCCGCAGATCCCGCTTCGCCGCCCGCGCCTCCTCCCCAAGGAGGCGGAGCCGCAGCCGCAGCAGGAGCAGGAGCAGGAGCAGGTGCGGCAGCGCGACCGAAGCGACGCGGCGGCGGTGGAGGAGGAGGACGTCGACGGCGTCGCCGCCGCCCCCGACGCCGAGGTGGAGGAGGAGGACGGCCAGCAGCACCAACAACAGAAGCAACAGCAACAGCGACAACAGCAGATCTAGAAACAGGAGGAGCAGAAGTCCGCCGAGGCGGAGGAGGAGGAGGAGTCGAGAGAGGCGCGGAAGAAGCAGAAGCAGAAGCAGTAGTAGTAGTAGTAGTAGTAGCAGAAGTGATGGCAGCAGCAGCAGCAGCAGAAACAACAGCCGCAGAACCTCGGAGGTGGACATCGTTTCGTCAAAGCCATCTACGTCGGAGACTGTCGTGGAGAAAGCTCCGACTCCAGCTCCAGGGGAAAAGAGAAAATGTAAGCGTTTGGAAATATCGAGGGAAAAAATAATTATGTATCTACCATTTTTATCTCGCTCAGGTATTCGTTGCGGCCTCCTTTTCGAGGAGAGCACGTACAAACACCACCTCGCCAACCTTTCAACGGAGTGCCACACTCGCGGCCGCCGCGGCAGCAGCGGTGGCGGCAGCGGCGGCGACCCCGCGGCCGCGGCCGCCAAGGAGGCCGCTACCTCGTCCACGCCTGCGGCGGCGGCGAAGAAGACCCTGGCCCCCAACTTCCGGCCGCCCTCGCCCAAGGAGCCCCACCCGGACGACGTCCTCGCCATGGCCAGGGAGGCCGCGGTCAAGGCCGAGGCCAACATCGCGGCCACGTCGTCAAAGATCAAACAGCAGAAGCAGCAGAAGCAGCAGAAGCAGCAGCAACAAGAGCAGAGCTCCGCTTTTCCCTCTCCATCTTCTTCCACACCAACAAGCTCTGCAGCTTCAACGTCAGCTTCGTCAACGGCGACAGCGCCGTCGTCGTCCGTGTCCTCAACTGCCGTCCTGCAAGAGCCCCAGGTCTCCTCCTCAAGGCAGAGGGAGTCTCCCGACGTCCACCGAGAGGGAGGAGGAGTCAGGAGGAGGTCCTCCGCCTCTCCCTGTTCGCCGTGCTCACCCTCCACCACTGCGCCCTCTCAACAGTCGCCCCCTTCACTTCAACAGCAACAACAGCTGCAGCAACAACCCCACTCCGCCCCAGCCGCGCCCGCTCTCCGATTCTCCCACCCGCCCCCGCCATTCCCGGCCCCATCGCAGCACCCGACGAACCCCGCCCCGTCCTTCCCCCAGCCTCCGCCGCCGCAGCACCCGGCTGCGGCGACCGGCCTCTACAGCCCCTTCGCCTTCGGGATGGCGCCCTTCCTCGCCGCCGCCATCCCCCCGTATCCCACGAGGCAACAATTTCAGCAGGCGCGACAACAGCAGCAACAGCAGCAACAGCAACAACAGCCCAAGACGAAGCAAGAAGAAGAGGAAGAACCGCTCACTCCGCCCCGAACAAAGTCACCCCCCGACAAGACTGGACAAAAGTATCCGATTTCGCCGACCGCGGCAAACACTCTTTCGGCGCAACCGCAGATCAAAAAGCGTCCGCACTGCAATTCCGACTCAGCCGCCGCCGCCGCCGCCGCCGCCGCCGCCGCCTCCGTCCCCACTCCAGTCCCGCCGCCCTCGCCCTCGACATACTCTTCTTTGCTCGTACCCCCTTCTCAGTTGAGCAAGACCCAGCAACCTTCGACCTGCAGGACAAGGCCAACGGACCCGAGGAAGGCCGCGCAGTTGAGGAGGTCCCAGTCGCTGTCTTCGGACTGCAAGCTGTCAGACAAGAGCAGCGACAAGCCAAAGGAAAAGACTGAAATGAAGCAGCAACAGCAACAACAAGAACGGCAAAAGAAGGTTCCTGCTCCTCCTTCCAACTCTAACTCACTAGACAAGACGCCAAAAGTCCAGACTTATCAGGAGAGGAAGGAGCAGCAGCGAGCGGAGAAAAAGGAAGACAAGAAGTCGCCGGTGGAGCGGTCCGAGGTCGTCTCCAGCATCCTGGACAAGCTGGACATGAAGATGCTGGCGCCGAACATGGGCCCGCTTAGGTCCCCGACGACCCCTTCTGCTTCGGCCATGGTGCTGCAGTCGTCGGAGAGGTTCAGGAGGGACCCTAGGAAGAGCACGACGCATCAGCAGCAGCGACAGAAGGGGAGGCCTAGCAGGAGCCCGCCTTCAACTCAAGCGGCCTTTGGAACTCCTTCACCTACCACCTCCCAAGGTTCTGAGACCTCGAGGTCGACCAGGCCAAGGGATCCGAGGCTGGAGAGGAGGCTGAGCCAGGAGCTGGGGTCTCCGCCGCCGGAGAGGAGGGAGAACTCCATGATGCTGTCCCCTCCGCCGCCTCCCCTTCCGCCGCTGGGGGCCTTCACGGCCCACAGCAAGGGGAGCGCCGTCGCCACTCAGCCCCCTTCGTTACTCACGAAGCCGCAGGAGGCGCTGCCGTCGGACTTGAACCTCTTCTCCGCGGCCGCAGGTGCCTCGAAGCAGCCTCAAAGTTTGTCTCAAAGCCAGCAGGAGGCGCTCCAGCAGCAGAGGCAGCACCGCCTCTACCAGCAGCGGAGGAAGAAAGTGCCAACGGAGGAGCCGAACACGTCTTCTTCGGCTAATGGTGACGGGAAGAAGGATCCCCTGGAGGGACTCCTGGTACGGTCCAAGGCAACATCGTCCTGGAAGAGGTCCAAGTCGGACGAGCCACAACAGCAGCAGCAGCAGCAGCAGCAACTTTCAGGAGAGGCAGCCGCAGTCAAGGTTATACCTTTCTCCAACACCGCCGCGGCCGTCACAGTACAACGATCTCAACAGGTGATTACATAGAAAAAGAAACTGTGAAAGTCAAAGTACTCTGCGTTCTTAAATGCCCAATTTGTTTCTTTAAACAGCCTAGATCAGTTCCTCTGGAACCTCGAGGCCAACAGTCCACAATCTCAGCGAGGAGGACTCCCGCCGCCGCCCACCTGGTGAGGGAGAGCAGCAAGGACAACTCCGAGAGCTTCTGCGCCGCCCTGGAGACGGCAGGCACCGTAAAGCTAGAGGAAATCAGGTATGTGGGTTTCGCCAACCTTGATATTTGTGCACATTTGTAATATACAAGTTTTATGTTCAGGAAAAGAGCTGCCAAGAAGCGGAGGATATCCTCTTCCGACGACGACGAGTCCTCCCCGGTCCCTCCCGCGAGCGCCCCCGCCCAGGCGAAGAAGAAGTCGAGAGAATCCAAGTCTCCTTCGGCCGAACCGGCTTCATCGGTCTCGCCAACTCCGGAGCCGGAGAAGAACAAGGAGAAGTCCTCGTCGAGGAGGGGATCGCACAAGTCTTCCTCCGAGTCCTCTTCCACCAGCAGAAAGAGGGGGGACAGTAAAGAGAAGAAAATTAGTCCCGCTCGAGAGACGGAGGCAATCAGGCAAACTCCGGAGAAACTTCCTGAGGAGGAAGTGGAGGAGGAGGAGGAAGAAGAAGAAAAGGTCCCCGCGTCCAAGCCCAGGAGGACCAAGGCCAAGGCGCTGGAGAGGGCCTTCGGATGGAAGAATAAGGCGGCGGCCGCCGCTCAGGCCGCCGCCACCGCCGCGGAGGAGGAGAAGGGGAAGAGGAAGAAGAGGAAGAAGGGCAAGAACGAGGAGGAAGGAGAAGAGGGAGGCAAGAGAGGCGGCAAGAGGAGGAGGAAGGGCAAGTCTAAGAGCGCCAAGAGCGCAAAGTTCGTCCCGAGCTCGGAGACGGAGTCTGGCGTGGAGGAGAAGCAAGACAAGGAGGGAGGGAGAGAGGAGGAGGAGGAGAAAGAGGCTGCCAAGAGCAAGAAATCGAGGCACCGCCGCCAGAAAAGGAAGTCCAGAGGCAAGTCGGCAACGGGGAAGAGGAAGGGGAAGAAATCTTCTTCCAAGCGCCTCCGTGGCGGGGAAGTGGAGGAGGAGGAGGATGAAGAAGAAGATGAAGAAGAGGTGGCGAAAAAGGTGAGGCCGAGGGTGAACCCGGTGGTGTGGTTGCAGAAGCTGAGGGAGGAGGACATCCGGAAAATGGTGACGGGGTCCGGATCGAGAAGCGCCGCCAAGAAGAGGCCTAGAGAGTCCTGGAGCACCAAGCCAAAGAAGGACGAGGAAGACAAGCATCACAGCCAGACTGAGACGGAGGAGGAGGAGGACGAGGGCAAAGCCGCCTCCGCCTGCAGCGCCGAGGAGGAAAACAACGACGAAGTCCCTCCAGTTTCTACGAGCGAGGACGAGGCGGAGGCGAAGAGGAAGACTAAAGCGGTCGTCCCCCTCATCCTCAAGTCCAGCGTCAGGACCATCTCTGATGACAACTTCGAGAGAAAGACATCGAGGGCGTCGGAGTCGTCTGAGGTGCCCATGTCAGAGCTGGAGGAGGAGGAGGCCGGGGAGGGGGAAGTCGTCATTGAGAGGAACGAGGAGACAGAGGAGGAGGAGGAAAATCAGGATCAAGCCTTGGTGGTGGTGGAGGAGGAGGAGGAGGTGCTGACGACGACCGAGGAGATTGTGTACGACGAGACCCTGGTGATCGCCACCAGCGACCAGCTGCACGTGGGGGAGGCGACGGAGGAGGTCTTCACCGAGGGCGAGGAGGCGTCGTCCTCGTCGCCGCCGCCCACCGGACCGATGAAGAAGCTTGAGGTGGGGATGACGGTGACGGAGGCGGCGGCGGAGGAAGAGGCGGCGGACGAGCAGGAGGAGAAGGAGGTGTCAGAATTGCACGGAGGCGGAGAGTACTACGGTGGCTCGGTGGAAGGGGGGGACGGCTACTCAGACCCAGCCTCCTCCAGGTACAACATATGATTCAATAAATCGAGATATCCCCCCCCGACAATACTTCATTTACTGCAGTTTGTCTGAGGACCTCGAAGCCTCTGAAATGGTGCATGGTATTGGCTACCTCGTGGCGGGTGAGCCCGAGCCCTACCTGGCCGGGGAGGAGCTAGAGGTGGAGGTGCACGAGGCTGTGCAGGACACCGTCAACAAACTGGTGCTGTTGGAACTACACTCATTTTTCATAAAACATTTGTTCAAAGTTGTACTTCCCAATACAGGTCGAGAGGTCGAGCAGCGCCCAAAGCACCGAGGTGGAGGTGGGCGACGTGGAAGAGCGCCTCAACTCTGGAGAGCTCGACGACTTGGAAGAGGAGCAAGAGCAAGATCGGCTGGAAGGGATTCGCCAATCGGGAGGAGGAGCCGTCGTCTACTCATTGCCGGCTCATCGATTTCCCAAACCCCTAGCGAGTAACGCTGACAGTCAGGGCGTCCGAACGGCCTCCGAGAGCGAGGAGTCGATCCCTCCCCCGCCCGCCGACGAGATCGTCCGCCAGTCGGCCATGTCCGAGTTCCTGCAAAAGAGCGCCGCCCTCGAGGAGGAAGAAGAGGAGCTCCTGATGGAGGAGGAGGAGGAGGACCTGTCGGACCAGGACAGGATGCTGCGGAGCGTGGAGGCCGCGTCGAGGGAGGTTACGGCGGCCATGGCCATCGGGGAGGAGGAGGAGGAGGAGGAGACGGAGACGGAGCTGGAGGAGAGCCCGGAGTTGCCGGAGAAGAAGCGGACAGAGGAAGAAGAGGAAAGCCCGGTGCCTGAAAGACTGACAGAGTCCGAAGCCGATTCTGACGCCAGCATGGGGAGGAAGGAGAGCTTCGGTGGACAAAGCGAAAGTTCCAAAGATGAAGAAGAAGACGTAGGTGAAGTCGGAGAGTATCAGCCAGCCGCTGAAGATGCCAAAGACCACAACGAAACAGAAGCACTCAGTCAAGAAAGTGATCCCGAAAGTGCCGCAGAGAAGGAGAGCTGCACGGTCGACGGCGACAGCATCAGCAACGTCGACGAAGCCGCTCACGATGTTTCTACCGAAGTGGAGGAAGAGGAGGAAGGGGAGGAAGAGGATATCCTCGACGTCGACCGCGGAGCAGAGCCCAAGAAGAGGGTCAGGTTCGCGTCCGAGGTCGAGGTCAGGGAGGCCAGCAGCTGCGCGGAAGAGGAGGAGGAGGAGGAGGAGGAGGAGGAGGAGGACGAGACCGCGATGGAGGTGGTCGGGGAGGAAGAGATGGAGTCCGGAGACACTGAAGTCAAAGTGGAGGAGGACTCTGAGGAGGCTGAGGATGTCTTCGAAGAGAGGCCTAGCCTCCATGATGGCGAAAGAGAGGAGGAAGAAGAAAAGGACGTGGTGGAAGGGGAGAAAAACTTGTCAAACAAAGACGAGGAAGAAGCTCAAGGAGACGACCGTGAATTCGACAAAGAAGAAGCGGATGAGGAGATTCCGGCACGTGACGATAAGGAGGAAAGGGATATCGCATCAAGGAGTGGAAGCGACGAGGACATGGAAGTGGAAGGGGCGGAGGAGCGAGCGGCGGACGAAGAGCAGGAGGAAGAAGAAGCCGAAATCTCAACCGAAGACAGGAATGAAAGCAGCCACGTTGACGACGAAGTAATACATCTAGGGGTCGAGGAGGAGGAGGAAGAGGAGCCAGAGGAGGAGGAGGAGGAGGAGCCTCCCTCCGACCACAGCTTCTCCGACGCAGGCGCCGACCGCAGCAAGACGAAGAAGACCCCTACCCCCCATATGCGCAACCTGGTCCTGATCCAGGGTCAGTCCGCCTCCATCGACTTCTGCCCCGGGTGCGACTCCAAGTTGGACGCCGTCCGCGGGCGCTACTCGCTCAACTGCGTGACCTGGGAGGTGACGGTGGGGTGCGTGGGCTGCGGCGGCACGGTCGTCATCAGGGAGGCCTTCACGCACAAGATGAAGAGGGCGATGATGAGCAAGCAGCAGCAGCATCAGGGCCCCGGGAGGAGGGTCAGGCTGCACTCGACAAAAACTGCGTGAAGAAGTACCGAAGAAAAGTGTCGTTTCTACACTTTGTGAACGTTTGTAAAGCCTAAGTAATTTTGTCAGACTTTTCCTTCCTACTAAATCCCCGGAGATTGCAATGAATCGTTATTGAGTAGAAAGGACTCAGGATATTGTCGGCACTTTTTGACCTTCGATACATGCACAACGCGTCAAAAAGAAAAGTCAGTTCGTTTTCTACACGTCGTTCAAAGAGTGAGATTTTGGGCTTTTGTTTTTTCTACGTACAGTTTCCGTGTGAAGAAAACTGTTCTTGTTTCCTATACAAAAAAACGTGTACTGTGAAGATTTTCTGCGTCGTAAAAACCGTCATGACTCATGAGGCATACTTTCCTCCTGCATTTCTACGAGTCAAAAACACTTTCGAAAAAAAATGTGAAGTGATGGAAAAGATATATGTGTACCCCTTGTGATAGTCTGTACCGCCGGACCTACGTGCAGTGAGGAACCAACGTCGTGCAATCCTTTTTTCAATCATTTTGTAAGTCCCGATACATAAGAAACCGTCCACGTTTGCTGTGATCCCTTTTCTATCTAAAGAGTTTCTAATTAGAGCCAGTGTAGTGACAGAATAAAGGATAGTACAGAAAAAAATGGCGCAACTTTACAACCCCTTCTTTCCCAAATACTCGGCCACCAGTCGGTTGAAGTTGACCGGGTCGTCCATCATGGACCAGTGGGAGATCCCCTCCAGGAACTCCTCCGTGAACTCCCCTGTGAACTCCGCGCTCAGGGCGATGGTGTCGGCCGCCAGGTATGGGTCGCCTGTGCCAAACACGCTCAGGACTGGGACCTGAAAATTGTCCGATTTGGGGGGAATATTCACTAAAAAATTATTGTAAATAATCTATTTTACCCTGCTTTTGGGATACTTTGACGTAGGCGGCATCTGAAGCAGAGCCCGGTAGTAATTTATGGGACCAGTGAAGGAGCCTGCCAAAAAAGGCAAATTTTTGAAGCAAGAAAAAGCACTTTCGTTTTTCAGTGTACCTTTGTCCTTGTACGTGAACTTGTATGCCTCGAGGTCCTCCTCTGAAACCCGCTCCTTGTTTTTGAGATCTCCGAATATTTTGTCGAACGCGGCGAGGTCGAGCAGGCCAAGGATCATTTCGGGTATCCAAGGGCACTGGAAAAAATCGTAGGTGTAATTGTCACTTATGAAGCTATGGGGTAAACAAGATGCTGCAACATACCTGGTAGAAGACCATGTACCATGACTTGAGCTTCTGCCCCCACCCCTGGCTGGTTGCCTTCTCAATGGCTCCGAGGTGGCATGTGTTGCAGGCCACGTAGGCCTTCACCAGGTCCGGGTACTTGTCGCAGACAGAGTAGCCGATGCCGCCTCCCCAGTCGTGTCCCACCAGGATGCACTTGTCGCGTCCCAGGCCCTTGACAAGGTTCAGAACGTCATCCACCAGCTTGTCAATCACGTATTGGTCTATCCCGGTGGGCTTCTCGCTGTCACCGTAGCCTCTCAGGTCAGGGGTTACGCACCTGAAGAAAGCACGTAAGGTTTTTATATCGGAAAATAAATGGAGCACTACTTACCAGTAATTCTTTGAGAAGTGCTCCATCTGATACCTCCATGAGTACCAAAATTCTGGAAATCCATGCAGGAAGACCATCAAGGTCTTTTCTTTGTCACCCTTTTCCACATAGTGCATCCTCAAGTTTGGCAGGTGGATGTATCTGTGCTCTCCCCATCTCGGATCTAGTAATGTCTTTGGCGGTAGTGGCCTTTCCTTCTTTGAGAGGGTTTTCTTCCAGCCAAATTTTAGCAGCAGCAAAACGGCCTGTAGCAGAGGGCCTATGGAGAGGATTGCTCCGAGAAGCCTGTGGTAATGACCCTCACTTTGAAGAAGAAATTTAATAAAATATATGTCGCTCGTTTGCATTACCTGATCGCAAGTGCTCGCAGCATGATCCAAAAATTTAGTTATTTCTTCGGCGTGTCGCTCCTTCCTGGGGGGACTTCGAATGATCACGAGGGCTGCTGCACGAAAGTAAGTACAAACTTGAACTGCATGTTTTGATGAGGCGACGAGTGAGTCAGGCCCCTTCTGTACTTTTCACCTGCGCAAACCGCCGCCAAGCAATTGAACTCGTGGATGGTTGTTGTCGAAGTTGCAGCTTGAAGTGGGATTTTTGTTTCTGGCTGATTGTTTCTACAAGCACTCATTCCCCATTTATGAAACCCCAATGTCCGCCGCAATCCTCTGAACAAGGCGCGTTCTTGTTCCCCGCTTGCTACC
>JAAUXV010190456.1_pt1 | contig 10258 bp, 13 predicted proteins | sample 7278181 | NCBI WGS metagenome assembly JAAUXV01 (sample SAMN14350114, study PRJNA611818) | marine sediment metagenome | isolation source: surface marine sediment (2.1m) | place: French Polynesia: Moorea | collected 2018-08
CCGACCGAATCAGCACTGTACACGCAGAAACCCAACAACCACCTCATCTGCCCCTCCTCCTTTCTATTTGAGCATTTTTGGGGGGAAATGAGCGATGAGGAGGGGATTTGCGGGGGAGTGGGCGGAAGGAAAATTACGGGCGAAAATACATGCGATGATGTACGGGAAATCGAAGGCAGGCGAAAAAGAAAAGAGTAAATGAACCCTACGATCGCCCCAGACTGCGTGGCTACCAAAAGCAAGCAGAATCCAATGACGGGCTCAGGCGCGCGGACACCCAATGAGAAGGGGGGAAAGAGCCAACAGAGAAAAACCAACATTTCAAACCGCTTATTTGACCAGTAGACTCCGATAACCAAACACCTCCTTCGGAGTAAGTCCACCTGCTATGAGAGGAGAAGTTGAGACCACACAGTCTCTTGGAGGAGGAGGAGGGGGTTTCTATTAGGCAATGGGAGGAGGAGGAGGATTTCCTCCCGTCTCAAAAAATACCACCACTTGAGTCATACATGGGACTCCCCTCCCTTCTTTTCGAAGAAAATTGATATTTCCAATGAAGACTCTCTCGACCACGTCTGGCGTATCCGCCCCTGGTCATCGACTCTTGTCAAAATGTTTTTCCTTTCCTCCTCTCCTTCCCCACCTTCTTGTCATCTGAGATTTTGAGAAGCAACCTGGAGGACAGAGAGAGAGAGAAAGAGATCTCTTGAATTCTTAAAAGCCCATTTCTCAGTCAGAGGGTGGGAAGAGCTTACTAATATGGATACAAAGAATAAGGACAGTACAGAGAAGGTTGAGGAGCCATAAGACACTCGACTACTGCTGAAGGGTGTGAAATATGAGGCCTTTTCACTACCTGCGTATTTACACTTACAAACGCAGGCACCACACTGTTCAAAGTAGTACATGCCATTTTATCGTACATACCGAAAGCATCAGTGCTCCTGGAATAATACTAGGAAACCTAATTTTTCTCGCTCCATCTATGCAACCGTTTTCTTTCGAAATCCGTTTCTCCGTAACCCAAATACCGCGTCTGTATCCCTCCGCCCATATACCCCTTCCTTCTCCGCCCCCCTCTCTATCCCTTTTCCCCTCCCCAAGATGTTGACTTTGTCTCAATGCAAATTCAATTCAAAACCACTGACTGCCACCGGAAAAAAGAAGGGAAAGAGTGGGAGTGGGGGAAAAGGGGGACTTGCCCCTGTCGAAAAGAGAAGGAAGGGGAGGACGTTTGATTTGTGAGGGGGGACAAAACTCTTCCTCGCCTTCCTTCTTTTTGCTGCCTCAACAGCTTTTCCCATATCCGTCAATTGTCATTCTCTCTTTCTTCCTCCTCCTGTAAGTGCTCCTCGCCAAGAAAAGTCGAGTTGACGAAGTTTGCTTTAATCTCCCGTCGTGAGACGAATTCGCTTCTCCGTCGCACTTTGGTGGGATTACCCGCGGAATGTGGCGGCTTCTTCTTCGCTCTTCGTCGATTTCTATTTGGCAAAAGCAAACACTGAGTAATGTTTTTGTTGTGCTTCTGCCTCTCCTTGGGGGGCTCTTCCACCTCCTGCGTAGCGGGAGGCTGAAAAGATGTCTTTATTGATGAGCGCATGGAGCGACGAAGAAGTGACAACCCAATTTTGTTCGACGCGAAACAATTGTCTCATTTGGGAAACTCTGAATCGCTCCTCTAATTTGGGGCATCGTAAGAGCTCCATTCGGTGGCTTGGGTAGTGGCCTATTTGCAATCCCCACCGTTCCGTCGATGCTTTTAGCAGTTACTTTTCACTTCAGGCAAGAGCATAGGGAGGAGGGGAAATAGAGTTCAAGCCCTTCTCTCCTTCGACGCTTGTGACTTTGAGGCTTTGGAGGAGGAAGTCCTGATTTGCTCTTGCATTTACTTTTACGGATCCTGTTCATTCCCCAGGAGTGATACAAAGCAGGAATGTTGCAGGGAATTACTGGGCATTGTCAGCGCGTCAAAGAGTAATCCCGTTTTGTCGTATGCTCAGTTTGTCCTTGCTTCAATACGGGAAATGAAAGAGAGGGCTTCCTCCAAGGTGCAAAATATCGCACATCTCTTTACAGAACTTGTTTCGCCTTTCTTAGGAAAAACTGTCCCTCAAGCTCTTTAATTCGATATAGACCAGACAAGCCCCCCAAACCCCCACTGGACCATATGTGTTTTTTGGGGACGAGCATTACGCGTGCGCGCGTGTGTGTGTGCACAACTCATCTGCAGTTCAGCCCCCCCCCCCGTTCTTACTTCGCCGTTCCACACCCCCGCCCTCCCCGTCGTGTTTTTCGGGGGGAGAAAACCGGGGTTGGATGGTGCTCGGCCAAGTGGATGATGCGAAAAAATTGGACCGGGGAGAGAGAGAGAAAGGAGGGGTTGTGATGGCAAGAAGAGGGGCAGGGAATAATATTGGACTTCTTGGGGGAAAAGAGGGGGGGAGGGGGGGGGGAGACAGGAGAGGGATGGAAGTGGGAGGAGGGGAAAGTTGTGGATGGGCTCTCTCTTCTCTCTCTCTTCCTTGCCAAAAGAGACCGGTGCATAATTCACTGTCGGGACTGACTCTGGAGTCGCTGGTATTCATGGCACTAGACCGAGGAAGGAGTGAGTGAGGACCGTCTTGGGATCGATGAGGACAGTTAGATGTACAGCAGAAGTCGGATGCAAAGTTTGATCTACGTACGTAGTTTGCTAGCAAAAAAGGTATCTAAAAGAATTTCAACGAAATATAATACAAGCACAAAAGCTTGGTGGTACCTTGAAACTAGTTTTGAAATTATACCAAAAGCACCGTCTTGTCCTGCAAATTTTCTACCCAAAAGTAGATTCAATTCCAGAAAAATAGGGTGACGAAAAAGAAAAGAGCAACAAAACCCCGCCATGCGTTTTCCTTGTCGCCAGATGTCAGAAGAAAATAAAAGGGAGAGAGAGGGTGGAATACATTGTCGTCTCACTGGCCTCCTCAGCTTTCTCTCAATCTGTTTTGGTCCCAGCCGCGACCGTCAATCAACTAATGATGCCAAATCACTCTTCGCCTTTCCTCCCCATACCAACCCAACCAACTGTCCCCACTTTCGCGGAAGACCGCAAACACGACGGCCGACGGGGTTCTCTTCTCTGTGCTCAAAGAGCCGTTTTATTATTGTTATTCGGTCCCGCGCCGCTGAGGACGGGGGAAAACAGATACAATCAGTAATGGGTATTCATCACATTTTGAAAATTATGTACACACCGAAAGGCGGCGACGCTTCACCAATGTCATTGCAACGAAAAAATGGGTTTGATCACAAAATGCGTCTTTAGGAAATAGCAATCTATCGATTTCTCGGTTGCTTTCATGCTACGAAGGGTCTGTATAGCCTTCCCCCTGCGGCGGCAGCGCCTAACTTCGCAAGGTGGGCTGGGCCCAGGAGAGAGGTGAGGGAGGGGGAAGAGGGGGAGGAGGACGGGGAGGAAGACGGGGAAGACGCCGACGTGGAGGGAGGCGGAGGAGGGATACCGGCAGCGGCGGCGGCTGCAGCGGCGGCGGCCGCAGCAGACATGGCAGCGGCGGCCGCGGCAGAGGCAGGCGGCGGCCCCAGCGAGACCCCCCTTGCAGCCGCCGCGGCGGCAGCGGCGGTGGACAGGTTAAGCGGCGGTGGTATGGGCGGGAAGACCGAAGCGACTGAGAGCGGCGGAGGAGGAGGGAGGTGCGGGGGGACGCCAGCGGCCGCCGCCGCCGCCGCCGCCGCCGCGGCTGCCGCGTCTTCCACCCCCACTTCAATCTCCTCTTCTTCTTCCTCGTCCTCTCCGATGGCCTCGTCCTCCATGGCCTCGTTTGCTGCGGCCTCGTCCTCCTGGAAGCGCTTGTGCTCCAAATCGTTGTTGTTGTTCCCCGAAGACGACGGCTGCTCCTTTGCCCCTCCCTGTTGTTGTTGCATCCTCTGCTTGTTCCTCTCCTCCGCCGCCTTCGCCTTGGCCTCCTGCTGGGCCTTCTTGCTCCTCTTCCACTTCATCCTCCGGTTCTGGAACCAGATCTTCACCTGAAATCAAGAAAAAATTTGCATTTCCCTTCATATGTGATAATTGCTGTGTGTTATACCTGCGTCTCTGTGAGGCAGAGCCCGGTGGCCACCTCGAATCGTTTGGGCCTGCTCAAGTACTTGTTCTCCTTGAACTGCTTCTCCAGCTCCAGCAGCTGCTGGCTGGTGAAGGCAGTGCGAGGGCGACGGGTCTTGCCCAAAAGGGTGTGCTGGGGGCCGCCTGAAAAAAGAGCACAAATTTCCCAAATATTATTACGGCTGTTTCTGCATAAAAATCGTACGCTTAGACCCCCTCCCCCTTCGAGAAAAAGTCCCATTAGGTTGGCTAATTGATTTACGCCTCTCGCCCCTCCTCCCTCCCTTTTTTGCTGCATGTGCCCCCAATCCCAATTGTTATGAGAGGGGGGGTTGTATTTCAGGCAAACACCTTCTCGATGCCCAAAGTCCTCTCAATTGCACTCTCGGGCGTGCAAGGGAGGGGACTTAATCTCGGCATATCCCCCTTTCGATCGTAAATTAGCAAAACTTTGTAATTGCCATAATTTACTGCGTGTTGCTCGCTTCGATCGCGCAGGCGGGCAATAAACGAATTAGTAAGTGCCGTGGAGAAATCATTAAAACATATAGAAAACGCTCCAACTTTGTGTCTTAGGCAAGGTCTCCGCCAAACCTGACTATATTGCCTCGTTCCCCCTCGATTAGTGTGACATTTTCCTCTTTTCCAGAGTTGAGCCTTCCGTACACAATGCCAGGAAGAAAAGGTAGCTAATTGCTTCTGCGGAGGCGGGGGGGGGCAGGAGGCTGGGAGCCAAAGTGTACAAATGCCAATTCGACAATGTGTGTTCACTTCCTTCTACTTCGTTAAAAAAAGGCCTCATTTTACAAGTTCAGACCTTAAATGTAGAGTTAAATACTTTTTTCGTCAAGTTTCTGGAGGGAAACGCTGTTGGGTAGGCGAATAAACATTAACGGCAGATTTATTGCTTGCCCCCCTCCCCACAGGCCAGCGTGAGGCATTATAATGCACGTCGTCGTAGGAAGTAATCCCCCCTCTCCTGCCTGTCCTAAAAAGGGGATTCTGCGACGATAAGTTGGCAATTAATAGCCGTTGTGTTTTTTCTTGTGTGTCGCCATCCAGCCAGGGCATGAATAGAAAATTAGAGCTAAAGGAAAACTATAGTTTCTCCGATGTTGCTCTCAAATCCAATTTGGCCAAATGGCTTGTCCACAGTTAGTTACGAATTCAAATCCCTTTCCATCCGCACCTCCAATTCCCATATGTTCCCGCTTTTTTCTCCCTTTCTCTTAATGCGATTTTCCGATCGGTGAGAAATAATCCCCCCTGAACCTCCAGAACAGGAGAGGTGACAAAATGGTAAAAAAAATCCAGACAGACTGTCCCAGTTTTCCCCTTAGACAGGAATCGGGAGCAGATGGCCCGAATTTAAATATTTTCCGTCACCCTGTGTCTGGACCATGCAGCCGCCCGCAGAAGCAACAATGGATTTATTTGGACGGGCGACTTATTGGGATGAATATTTATGAATCGCTTGTGCGGTAGATGGAAAAAATCGGGAGTCGATAAAGTCGATCCCCCTCCCCTTCTATCATCAGCCTTTCACTTTTTCTTTTTGCCAAGTGACCTCATCTCCCCCAAAGTGTTTTGGCCAAATCAGAAAGGTTTTATTCTCGTGAACACGGGCGGCGCATCTTCAAGAAGATAAGTGCAATGTTTTCCCACACGACGCCTGAGGGGCGGACGACGCCTAATTTGTTTATAATCCCCTCGTGTCTTTCCTCAGAAGCAAGTAGGTACATACGGCGTGCATGCAGCTACAGGAATAAAAGATGACACGGCGCCGCGACCGTGTTTGCTATCTGTCTCTACGTACGTGTAGCGGCAGATGATTTAAATCCTCTTTGTCGGGATTTTATTTTTATGTATGGGAAGCGCCCTGCGTGCATGGGTAGGCTCGGCGGCGATGTTTGAAAGATATGTTTTTTCTCTCGATCGCGGGGCAGAGGGAGACAACGGCGGATTACCGTGCGATCATCGATGGCGCCCATTTGACATATCCCGGCAGAAATCGGAATAAAAAGTGACCCATGAAATTGCCGACTTCGTTTTAACTTTTTTATGGGAAATCCTTTGCGGCATTGTCAAACAGGCTGTCGGCATATCGAAAGACTTCTAGCCGGACGTGGGATTGTCTCCTTCTTCCCTTCTTCCCCTGTACATACAACCATTGAGTACTATAGGCGGACGGTGAAAGCGGCGAAGGCGGCGGCCGAGAGAAAAGGAAAAGAAAAAGGAGAAGGATGCTTTCTTGCCACCCGGGATATCAAGGGGGGCAGCCCAAACATTTTCTTTTTTTCTTGGAAACATTTGTCAAACGTCAGCGTGTCCGCGACCGGAGAAATTGAGCAAGAGGAGACCTGGCGCCTCGACGATGGGAGGGGAGAAAAACGGGAGGCGCCCTTCTTCTCCTTTCCCTTACCTTTTGATTTATGGGTGTTTATGCAAAATAATCCCTCCACCTCCGTCCCTCTCCCCTCGCGGGGGCAATGGGAGCAAACACAATTTTCACGTTGCGCGTTGGGGGAAACTGTTGTACGCGAGGATGAAAATGTCACCCCCCCACCCCCTCTCTCCAGCGTACAGCTACCCATGCCCGCTTTTCGAAGTCAATTCTCTTGCGAGGAGAATAAGACCCCTCGACACTTATCCACCCACCACCCCCTTCCAGGCAGCAAAAGATTTACGGGGGCGCAAAGCAAGAAACAATAGAAAACGATTTTTGAATTCGCTCTTTTTTTTTTACCTGCTAGTTCCGGGAACCTGTGGTAGAGCATTCCCGTCCTGGCGAGCCACTCCAGCTGCATGCTCTGCATGTTGATGGCCGCCGCGTTCCCGCCCTTCAGCATGCTTTCAAGGGTGGCAGGGGAGGGAGGGCTCGTGGGGGAACCGGCTGAAAGAAATGATCGAATCAATTATCAACTGAGTATTCCCAAACAGAATTTACAGTTAAGGTGAAATAAACAGTTCTGCTCACCCTGTGCTGCCGTTGTGGGAGGAGGAGAGGAGGAAGACGCCGAGGGAGACGAAGAGGCCTTCGTGGTCGCCGCCGTTGTTGTGGGAGGAGGTGGCGGAGGGTGAGGATGGTGGTGCGGAGGAACGGGGAAGAGAGGGTGTCCTGCGGCGGCGGCGGCGGCCGCGGCGGCGTACGGATAGAACGGCGAGGGGAACCCGGCGGTTGGTGGAGGATGGACCAGCGGTCTTGGAAGTGCCGGGGGAGGGTGGGGCGAGTTCGTAGGCGACTTTGGAGCCGCTGGCTTCAGCAGGGAGTCTATGCAGAAGGATCTTCTGGCGGAGGCGGAGGCGTCGGTTGATGGAGTTCCGGGGGAAGATGAGCTGGTGCTGATGACGATGGGCTTGGTCGGGGGAGGGGTGGAAGAGTCCCTGAAAGTAATAAAAGGAAAGCAAAATTTCCCTTGAGAGTCCGTTCTATTGTTGCAACTTGTTTTTTCCTCTAAATATAAGAAGACGTTATCTTACCTCTCTGCAATGTCGTCGTCGTCCTCTGCAGCTTCTATCCTCTGTCCTGGCGGGGACAATGGAGACTCGGATCCTTCTCTCGTCCTCCCAATTTGATCGGGATGGGGACGGGGAGGTGAGTGGGGAGGTGAGACGGGGGCCTCATCCTCAGAAGCTGTAGGAGGTGGAGGGGGTGATCCCCCTTCGTTCTCTTGGTGAGGAGAAGTCATGATTCTGCTATGGTGACACTCGCTTTTTGGCCAATCAATCAATCGGAGAAAACAGGTAATTTCTCCCGTGAACTTCACTTTGCGACAACGGCGGCGGCGACTGCCTGGGCGCTACTGACTTTTTTCCGTTTGTGTTAAAGTGGGTGTTGGACCGACCGACGAAGCACGCGCCCTCCTCCTCCTCCTCCTTTGTGTCGTGTACCCCCTCCCTCCTATCAAGGGTCCATAACATGTCATTACAGATTCTCCCCCCTCTTCTCCGTCCCCCGCTCGGCCGCTGCCCGCCGCCCGCCGCCCGCCGCCGCCGAGAGCGCTCTCTTCCCCCCGCGCGAAGGGGGCGGAGCCTATTCCCCCTCCGCCGTCCAATGGGGAAAAGGAGTTTGGATCTCCTTTGGCGCCGCCGCCGCCTTTTCTTGGAAGAAGATTGAGAGAGCGGTGATGGGGCTCATTAGCTAAAGTGCCCGCGGCGGAATTGGTGGTGGTGGGAGGGTATGGCCGCTGGAGCGAGATGGAAAGAGAGAAGAAAAGGGAAGGATCCCTTCTTCCTCCTCTTCCTCAGCTAACGAGATAAGTGGAATTTCTCTCTTTTCTTGGCTTCCCTCTTCTTCTTCTTCCTCTTGGTGGTGGATGGTATAGCGCAATCAGGAGCCAAGCTACCACTACACTGCTGTTTGGGAAAGAAAAGGAGAGGAGAAAGCCTAGGCGGGGGAATTATAAAGACGGTGTTTTTTGTGCCCGTTCTTTGTCTTTCGCTGAAAAGGGGAAGGAGCGAGACTTTGTTTAGCTGGTCCGATTGTCGTTTTTTTATTGGCGGGGGAATTGTCGGAATTTAGCGGTTGGAACTTTGAGAGCCAGCCATTAATTTCTCTTACAGATTGCAACGACTTGATTTCCGGCCATGTGCCATAAACGTAATTGAGTCCCGAGCACCACAAATATGCAGTAGGAATGATTTCAGCAATGATAGATCTTCGTTGTCCTGATTACGATAGAAAAATATCTGTTTGTTTTTAATTACCACCAATTGCTACTTCAGCCGATTTCCATATCTAGCTCCTGCAAACGACATACATATTGTTCTGGGCACAGAGACAAAATTGAGTCTTATACTATGTAAACAACAGCTGGTGGAGGGAATGGTTGTAATTATTTTTTGCATTCTTGGAGGTATCTCGTTTTTTTAAAACCCTGCTTCCGGCGGCAACGACAATCGACCCCGCCAAAAGAATGCAGAATATGCCAAACTTGGAACAAGATTCACCACTGGTTCCCCATGCACTGTACAACAAGTCTCATTTCTTTTTCTCTGATCCAGCTCCATTCATAGTGCTGAATCCCTTACACGCACGTGGAGACACGACAAAAGTGCAAGATTAGCTCTCCGTTCTATCCTTAGCCCGAGGCGGGGGCAAGCATTCAGTGCTATATACTGTATACGATGACGACATCTGTCCATTCGCGTTCGGGCGCAATGTTTGCGCAGTCGCGTCACTTGTTTTCGTACAAATGTACCAAAGTGAATTCGGAGCTCTGGCTGTGAATATGCATGATCCGATGGACCCCTTCGGTCAAATGAATGATGACATGGGAAAGGGACTCATGTACAGTATAATTTTTACGACTCTCCGCTCAAAAAAGGAAGCCAACTTCCCGTTTCTCTGTCACGGAGAAGAGAGATTTGACGCTCTCTTAATCTGCAGGGGATGAAACGATTTCATTCTTGTGTCTTTTCTCTCTTGATACCCCGCCGTAAATCAAAGCAACATCCTCCGCCCGACGATCCTCCTCCTCCTCCTAGGGTGCAAGGGAGAACTTCGTTATCAAGTCTCTTATGCAGTACTACGTAGTAGTAGAAGCATGGCTTCTTGGGAGGAGATTACAGGTGCGACAAAAGTGACACACAACACGCACCCCTGTTTGCCGCATTTTAATTCCGGTACGTCCACCCCTAAATCTCCCCCCCTTTCTCTCGACTTTATTTTTACTTCCTCCCTCGATCGCCCTCGGCCTCCCTTTCTCTGACTCAGCGAAGTATCCGAAGCGCAAAAGGTGTCAATTCCGCTTTCTCCTCTCCTTTCGGCCTGTTTCACCTCCCCCTCTTTTCCGGAGAGAGGACGGAAAACTTTTACGCAGCCGCGGTCGTCCATCGAGGTGCGAAAATTAGAAAAAAGGGGGGCGCATGCATTTTGACGGGAAAGTGTTATTTGCCGCTTAATTCGCAGTTGTTCGGGAAAAACGGGACCGCGGAAGATGACTAAAAAGAAGATGTTAAAGATGCCGCCGAAACAATGCATGAGCAAACTACTAATCGGCATTCGCAAAGGCTTGGAGCAACTGCTGGCGAAAAAAGACAATGGCTTTTTTCCAACGGTGGATTTTTGCATGAGTGAATTAGGGAGGGAAACTGAGTGAGTAGGCAAGCGACGCTAATTGCGGGTGAAAAAAGGGCGGAATGGACCAACGAATCGCC
>JAAUXV010164034.1_pt1 | contig 10253 bp, 12 predicted proteins | sample 7278181 | NCBI WGS metagenome assembly JAAUXV01 (sample SAMN14350114, study PRJNA611818) | marine sediment metagenome | isolation source: surface marine sediment (2.1m) | place: French Polynesia: Moorea | collected 2018-08
CGAAAAAAATATTTTTTTGGAAGCAGCATTGACTACCTCCGAATAACGTCTTGACTGTACGACGTCGATATTGTATCGTCCCGGAAATCCGACTTGTTTGGATACCTACCAGACGAGCACTATGGAATCCCAAGGCTTCAATAAACAAGAACAAACTTTGTTCAAAGACCTGCGGCAGGGCGTTGCAAAAACACAAGAAAAATTTATTGACTTTTAACTTCACTTAACTATAGCGGGGGTCCCTCTTCATTCTGAAATTTAAGCGAGAGAGCCAGGTCATTTGGACCAAGCTGATTATTTCCCACTATGATTTCAAAGTGAAGAGGGACCCCTGTTGTAACACTACCTTCAAACCCCTCCATAACTAAAGAAAGGGCACTTTCACACCCTCAAATGAAATAGAAGGTGAACCCACACTACTTGGAACAGTCAACTCAATAAAAGAAGTGAAGACCATATCACGCTACGATATCAGATTGGGGTGTGACCCCCCTCCTCCAAAAGAGATATAAAAGTTTGATCCGTAACGATCCTCAACAACATCAACAACAAGAACAACAACAACAACAAGAAAAACTTTAACCTTTACTTGACCTGTCGGCTACCCCCGCAGGTAAAAACACAAACTACACTTTGGTCTGCTTTTCCCATTTATTTGGACATGTTCTCTCCTATTGCGCTTTATAGTAGTCTATTTTTTAACAACACGTTTGAACACCGGGTCTTTTTTTTTTAACCTTTCAGGGGTCGGAAAATCCGCGCCCCAATATCTCGAACTTAAGTCACATTCCATTTCAAGTATTCTATGTCAAGGTTCTGCTGATGGCTAGTGGAAGTGGTCGTGGTGGTGGTAGTGGTCTCCCCCTCCGTTGCCGTTGGCCGCAACTCCCCCTCCTCCTCCTCCTCCGCCGAGGCCGCCGATCCCGAAGAAGGACTTCTCGCCCGAAGACGAGAGGTCTCCAGCGGCGGGAACATAGCTGGGGGAAAAACACGACACAGTGCTGTGCACTTATTTGTGGGAACTTCTGCACATCTCCCTTACGTGTTTTCCGGCGAGCATCTGGAGCAGCTCCTCCTCAGCGCCGGCTTCTGCCTCGATCCGTGGCAACGCATAGCAAACCTGGTACAAAAAAATATTTTTTTAAAAAAAAAATCGGGTTTAATTGAGATGTGTAAGATATCTCTCCGTACCTCAGTTCCTCCGCCATCTCTGAGCAGAGGCTCTGGTGGTCGCTGAGCGCGTTCTTCCTCGAGTTCCAGCAGAACTCCAGGACGGCGACGATGATGGCCACGCTGAGGCCGCACAGGAGGACGACGAAGACGCCGCCGATGTTCTTGACGCTGAGCGGGTGCGCCTTGGAGTCCTTGCTCTTGTCCTGGCGAGCGCAGACGTCCCCGGTGTTCTTCCACCACTTGTTGTACAGCATCTGTATGGTCCCCTTCTCCTGCAGCTCTAGTATGGCCAGCGAGAGGTGGTCCCTCCACGGGGAGCCCTTGGGCGTGGCCACCCCGTAGCCCTTGGAGTCGAGCAGGCCGCCCACCTGGGTCAGGTTGCAGTCGCGCTGCACCACGTAGTCCAGCATGGTGGACTCCATCTGATGGCACACATGAAAATCACATAAAACTTAAAGTCAATATTGGCGAATGCCATACCAGAAACGCGTATCCTCCTCGCTTGACCCGCTTGATCCCCTCGTCATAGTCCTGGACGAAAACGGAATGGTGGCTGTTCTCCATAAAGTCCCACATCTGAAAGCAGAGAAGAAGAAATTTTTTTCGTATGCTGCATATGACAGAAAATTTTCTAGGCTTATTTTTTACCTTCATGTAAGTCTCGATCTTTGAGTCCCTGAAGAATGTCATGGTGGACCCACCACTTAGGGTGCCGTACGCGATCTCTGCAATGGGGATGGAATTGTCATCCCCCCCCTTTGTTAAATTGTTTAATCTTGGACTCACCTTTTTGCTTTGCCAGGTCTTCTGCGTTCTCTATCGGCGTAATCTGCCTCTCGACCGTGAGGAAGGCGGCCAGGTTGGCGGTGTAGGAGGAGATGATGATGAGGGTGAAGAACCACCAGATGCCGCCAACGATGCGGGTGGAGGCGGCCTTCGGGTTCAGCCCTGACCCCTGGCGCAGGAAGGTGCCCGTTATGAACCAGAAAGAGTTGGACACGGAGAACTGGAAAAAGGAGTGGAAATATGTGAAAATTGTAAAGACTCTTTTTTTTGCTGGATTTTGCTCCTACCTGGTTCTCCATGAGCTCCGACTCTGACTCGCACGGGTGCGGGTTGTTCCACTCGTAAGGGGAGAAGCGGGCCATCACGAAGAGCGTGAAACTCACCAGGATGTAAGCAGCCAAAACGTAGCTGGTTTTCACAAAAAAAGTTAAAAGAAATGTGAGATTGAAGAGAGAGAGAGAGAGAGAGAGAGAGAGAGAGAGAGAGAGAGAGAGAGAGAGAGAGAGAGAGAGAGAGAGAGAGAGTCGTTGTCTTTTGCTCACAGCCAGATCTCCACTGCCAGCGGGTTCATGAAGGAGAATAGCCTTGTGGGCTTCCCGGAGGGGATCTTGAGCAGGATGGAGATGCCCAGGTTCATGAAGGGCTTGGTGAAGTCGATGATCTGCTCTCTAGCGTAGTTGATGGTCATGGCGCCCACGGCCAGGTCGGCGTCGCCGTCCAGCAGGGCGCGTACCAGGCCGTTCCACTCGCCAGTGGTGCGGTTCTGCAAAGGGAAAAAAATGATTTTTTACGTACCTGTGGCGAAGCCGACAGATCATCGAGAGGGAAGTGTTTTTCTTCATGTTGTTGGGGTAGTTGTTGTGGGAACACATCTAAAAGCTAGTGGAGTCGTTTTTTCAGTGTGTCAAGTAAAAACATACTACATTTGTCTACAGGCTCATTTTGACAAAAATGTGTCAAGTCCAATTCAAGTCTTATCCAAAATCAAAGCCGCATGTCAGTCAAAGTGTCCCTTTCTTGTCACCTGCGCCCCGTAGTTGTTGTCCGGCACCAGCTCAATGACGTAGTTGAACCCGACGAGCTCGGCCATGTGCTCGAGGAGGTCGATGCAGAACCCCTCGAACCTGTCGTTGCCCTGCCTGGGCTCGAAGGAGGACCCGGAGGAGGAGGCCTTGGCCTTCTTGAAGGTGACGAAGGGCTGCTCCGTCCTGGTCATGACGCGGAGGGTGATGTTGGGCGGGCGCCCGTGGGTGAACGCGTACTTGTCAGTTATGTTCAGGCCAGAGCGGGGGGTCCACTCGCCAACCTGCGAAAGTAGAAAATCAATATTTGTATGGTACATCTAATATAGGGATTTTTTTACCTTTTCCATCTGCGGCCCCCTCAGCTTTAACAGATCCAGCTTAAAGTCCGCCCTCTTGCTCTCCGAAAAGCTGAGGGCAGGAAAAGGGGGAAAGTTTTTAATTGCCAAGAAAACTTATAGATTGCCCATCAATAATAAACGCCCCAAACTATTCCTTTTGTACCTGACTGGCCCAGTTAGTCCTTCCATCTTGACCGAGGAGAGGTAGCTGAGGAGGGTGGAGCCGCCCTTCCAGGGGAGCTCGTCCTCGCACGACAGGGTCCTGTTTTGGAATTGAAGTTATTATTCAAGATACATTTTGTCTTCCTTCTTGCTGTATAGTCACGTCATTTTGAGCTCCGGGCCGTGGGCCTCCGCCTTCTCCAGGCCGCGGGCGAAGACGTGGACAGAGTCGTACATCAGGGCGGGCTCAGTCAGGATCAACTAAGTGAAGAAGTGGGTTGTTTTTGTTTGTTTTGCTGCTCTTTTTTTCTGCTTTTCATGCTGCATGGGGTGGCTTGACATTGATGAAACTGATATTGGTTATGTTACTTTTGCCCTTGTTGCTGCTTCACATATACTTCTGCCGGTACTGTTGCTATATTCTTGCTGCTAAATATCCACTGAATATCATGACTATTTTGTTGCTACTGTTCGTAATATCTCGTTTTTGGGAAAGTGTTGCGGAATTTATTTCCCATATACATGTACCATACAGTGTACGTACTACGAATGTTCTCGTTTTCCCCCCTTTACCTGCGTCTGGTTGAGTATCGCCTTTCCAATCGGGCTCTTGGTCTCCATCTCCCGCAGGACGCTCCTCACGCGGTCGGACTGCGCGAGAAACAATAATGGGCTTCACAAACTTGCGCAAAAAAAACCTGGTAAAAGTATGCGAAATTCAATATCTCACGTCCGAATCCACGATCCTGAAGGCGGTCATGTTCACCATGTTGTAACGAAAGTCCTCCAGGTCAAAACTGAGAAAAAGAAAGACAAAATTGAGAAGTAAGAAGCAAGATGAAATATCTCCTGAGTTCTCTCACGTTTCTACGTCGAAGGAGGTGAAGGTGTAGTGGTAGCGGTTGTTGTTCATCTGCAGCTGGAGCAGGACCCTAGAAAAATATCGTTATGGGATTCGGTAAAATCCTATACGGCAATGGTTCGAGTTTTTCAGACCTGAAGAAGTACTCCATGTTGTGCGGGTCCGTGTCCACCAGGATGTTGAAGATGCCCTTCTTCTTTATCTCCCTCAGCACCATCCTGCATTTCGTAAGTACGGAATATTGATTGGACTAATGAGATTACACGATGGCGGAAGCCCAATGCCAATGCCGACGCGCTGCCGCCAGCGGAACAGCCATCAATCTCAATCTGTCAGGGCCTTAGTCAAGGGAGGACGCACCTGTAGTTGGCCGGCACCGTCTGTCGGATGTAGAGCTCCAGGTTCTTGGACGGAGGAGACCTGAATATGTACACACATTTTTACGCCACATTGCTTGAAGCGAACATTTACAAAAAATGAAATGCTTGCGGACTCACCTGACCAGATCCTGCAATCTTATGAGCCCGTACTCGTCCTCGTACAGAATGGCAGCCTTGGTCCAGTTCAGGTAGGTCATCAAATCCTGCGTTGTTTAAAAAACCAGTTTTTTTGTGCTTTAAAGCGTTTTATCGCTTTTTCACCTTGTAGGCTTGGTTCATGAGGTTCTGCGATGGCTGCAGGTTGAGGGAGAACTCCCTGAATTCGTCGTCGTCGTCAAGGCTGTTCCTAGACTCCAAGTGGGGGATGTCAAGGGCGTCGCAGATACTCTGGAAAAAAATTATCCCTATCAGACATATCTATCTTTTTTTTTGGATCTGCTCATCCCGCACCTGTATGTGAGATCCCAGCAGCAGGTCGGAGGGCCCAAAGAGGGCGAGTATCCCGTGCTCCACCTGTCCGCACACCTTCTTGGTGGTCCTGAACGAGTCCTCCGGGGGAACGTACTGAACGTCGTAGGCGATGGTGTGGTTGGGCAGCAGGGAGGAGTCGCGGTTGATGTTGTACACGGCGTACTTGAAGGCCAGCTCCGTGGCGCTGTCCTTCTGATCGTCTGCGCATTTAAATTAAAGTTAATTGTTGGCGGTTACCTCATTTTTTGCTGGTAAAAACTGTTCCTTACCGGTGAATATAGCTCCAACTCGTATGATCGGCGGGAGCTGCTGGGTGGGCTCCACCGCGAGGGCGGCCGTCGCCAGCGCCAGGGCAAGTCGGACCGAGAGCGCCATCTTTATTTTTTCTCGTTTCTACCGTTGGAACTCGCAGGAGTCTTCCTCCGCCGGCCTGTAGCGGTAGTAGTCCTTGCTGAAGGTGAAGAGGAGGAGGACCACCAGTCCGACTTGAAGTGAGGAATACCATATTGTTATTATACGATCTTTGTTTTTTATTTAAAGTCCATAAAATACCGACGAATCCTGCGGACAGAGCGAGGTACCCCCAAATGTGGCGGTGGGGTCTACTTTTGCGGTCTTCCTGGTGCTGAGGCCCTTCCTGTTGCTTCTTAATTCTGCAGGTTTTTTTAAAAAAAGCTAATATTTGTTTTGTAATTTATTTTATGTTTTTACTTACCTCTTTGCTTCCATCCAGGAAAGAGTACGTGTTGTACGCTTTTAAAAAAATCCTTCTCAAGGTCCCTTTCTTCCAAGATGGGCGAAATCTTCAACAGCAATTTTCTCGTTTACTCCACTTTAAGGCTCTTAACTCCATCACTGGCAAAAAAAGAAGAAGAATCCCTACTTTGCACACGCCGCAGAGAGACAAGAAATCGCTTCCAGGACCTGGACAAAGCTCGCCCAAAGGAAATCCCCTGGATTATACCAGGCAAAAGGGAAAAACTCTATCGCTGGGGGAAGAAGGGCCTCCCTCCTCCTCGATCCTACTCCTCCAGGGGAAGTTTTTCTTTTTTTCTTGGAAAGAGGCTGCAGCTGTCTTTACGCCAGAGCGACCTCGACCAAAACTGCCTCCTCCTCCTACTCCAGCTTCCCCCTTCTTCCTCTCTCTCTCTCTCTCCCGCCCATACCCTCCTCCTCTTCCTCTCCTCCCCCCAATTCCGCCATAGAAGATAGAGAGATGCCAGAGAAGAAGGGGGCTTGGGCGGGGGGAGAGAGAGAGGAGAGCATGCATGGGTGGTTGGGCTGCTTCTCTCCCTCCTCCGCTACTTCGGCGGCCCTCCAGAAAAAACCTAGAAAGCTCCCTGTTCCTCCGATGGGCCCTCCCTCCCTCCGCCCGCGCTTGGAGCCACCAAATACGGCGGGAGAAGGAGGGAGGAGGGCGAACGAACGGAGGATCGAAGTCTCCTTTGTCCTCCTCTCTCGGCGGTGGAAGACGGGTTGTGCGGGGCTGGCTGCATGCTGGATCGAGGGAGGGAAAGAGGAGCGGGATATTATGCGGGAGGGGACGGGTAACGAGGAGGAGTTAGGAGGCGGCGTGCTTTTTGGAGAATAAGGGAGAACATCCCGCTGTCTGTCGCATAGACATTCTTCATCGCTCGTACGTCAATGTACTCTTCTTGGTCTTGAGAGTCGAGTAGATCAAGGAGGACAGCTGCGGTCTGAATAATTGCGAGGAAAAAGAGGAGCGACCATGAAAGTGAAGGCGAAGATCAAAGTATTACTTCTTCCTGTCTTGTGTACTTTTTTGTACCGATAGTACAAACATAAAGTCCAAAATTTTCATCCGGCCTTTTCTATTTTATTCCAGACCTCCCTTACTCTTTCTGAACTGTAGCGCCCCAAGAAATTTAAATAAGACATTGTAGAACCTGTAGACTTATTGCATTTGCTTTCGATTTGATCCATGACCCAACTCTTGGGATTCTGCAGTATGCAACTGATCCCCAGTGAGTTACGAATCTGTTTCCGTTGATCCAACAGCTCTATCAGTCCTGGGCAGCTAGACGTCTTCTATATGGTAGACTGTCATGAAAGGCCATTAGTTGGACTCCTCGTTTGTTTGGACCTTGTATAAGCTAGACGATATGACAGCAAGAAAAAAAACACTGGCTCTCCAGATTTCGAGATGCCTCCTCCGTCTGCTCTGTGGAGTCCAACTTATCGGTCTTTTTCTAGCCTGCTTAGTGCCGCACGATATACTGTAAGTCCATGAGAACTACAGTAGGAACAGTTTACAGTTTGTTAGCAAATTCACGATATACAGTACAGTTTTCCTCAGCGCCCTCTACAACATACATAACATGCTCCTCTCCCACGCCCTGCCCACGTGTGACGCACGCTTATGCCCTCGCGTCCTCCACACCCTTCCTGTAAAAAAGACTAAAAGCTATTCAGTACAATTGTACATCTGGCACCCGTAGGAGGCGTCTAGGCCAGGAGCTTTCTCGTCCCGCCGCCAACGCGATCAGTCATCGCGGCACCACAGTTCGGGTTGTCAAAAAAAAAATAAAAGGAAACATCATGGACTCGCCTCCTCCGTATCCTGCTACACCCAGTCAAAAAGTGCAGCAACATCCACAACCACAACCACAAGAGCAGCCCCCGCCGTACTCGTCTCTAAACTTGGACTCGCCCCCCCAACGGCCTTGCGGGCAGCGGCCGCCTCCCCCTTACCCCTTTCCTCGCTCGGAGAGGCCGCCGTCACCTCCGCGGCTAGGTGACTGGGATTCGCTGGAGTGCGAGGGGGACTCGTCCTACCTCGGCCGCTACCCCGGGGTCGCCTTCTGCCCCAAGTGCGAGTGAGTAGATGCAAGTTTGAGCAGAAGTTTTGAGCAGGAAAACAGGAATACTTTTCTCCCTCCCCCCCGGATCTCGAATGCAGTTGTCACGTCACCACCAAGGTCGCCTCCGTCCCCAGTTTCGCGGCCTGTGTCGCCGGCCTGCTCCTATTCATGTTCGGGTGAGGAGAAGCAACTGCATGTGTAGTGCGCACTTAACAACTTTGCATTGTTCTTCTTCACCAGGTGCTTCATCTTCGTCTGCCTGCCCTGCTGCTTGGAAAGCATGAGGAACACCATGCACTTCTGTCCCAATTGCAACTCAATGCTGGGCTGCTCGCGCCGGCGGTAGACCCCGATCCGCCGAAATAATTGGATTTCTGAGACGCAATAAATTTAATTTCCTTGTCTAGGATCGTTTCACGATTCATTCTAGACCTTTCGGAGGAGGGAGAAAGGAGTTCTCCCAGGGGCCCTTCAGCTCATCTCGTCCTGCTGCGGGGAGGGATGGAAGGAAAACAAGACAGCGCCCAAGGGAATTACCCACTCCACCCCTTTCACTCATCTATCCTCTTCCAGAACTGACAAGGCCGAAAACTTTCCGTCCGATCTTGGCATCAAATTCTATTTTCAACTCAATTAACTCCCCCTCCCCCGGCCCCTTTCCTTTCGAATATCTTCCTGTAGTCCCGAGAGGGTGGCAGACCGCACTGCCGGAACACCTCGTCCATGACGGCCCTCCTCTGCTCCTCGCCCCCGTCAGTTTTGGCATTGAAGGAGGCCCGGCCTTCTTTGACCTTCTCCCTGCTGATCATCTCAGACTTCCCCTGCGAGTCCCTCGCCAGAGCCTCCTGGCACCTCTCCCTCAGCGAAGGGTCCTCCGCCGCCCCATTCAGGCCGCAGTGCTTCAGGACCGAGGAAACTGTCCCAGCAGGGTCGGCCAGGAGATCTTCATAGGCGACGGGGAGGATGTCAACCCCCAGGTCATCGCGACATTCCTGCAGGGAACATTGTTTTAGGGATCTCGCGAGAGACCATAAAACTGAAATTAGTTTCCAGACCAGGAAGCACAGGACGTGCAAAACCCAGTAGGTGCAAAAGTATCGGTAGAGGCCAGCGGAGAAATCGGCTTTGACTCCCTCGATTGCCTTTCTCGCTAGGCCCTCGACAGCTCCCCTTCTCTCCTGGCCCACCCTGGGCAACATGGTGTCCAGATTGTTCAGTCTGATCAGGAGCTGTATTTCCGCCTGGGTTACAGGAGAATTACTGTGGAGTGAAACAACATATTTCCTAAGATTAAAATTTTACCTTGTCTATGCTTGACAGCTTTGTTCTTACCTGTTGTCAAAGTCTATCATGGCATGGAACATGGCGCAAAAAGAGGCTACGGTTGTTGCTGGGTCTCGATACATGAACACGTGGGCCACCTCTGGGCAAGATTCGGACACTGCTGCAGTTGCGCCCACGCAGAGGCTTCTAGGCTTGATCACCTGTACAGAGTTAGATATAATTAACCGACAAAAAATTTTTCCTACAATCTTACCTGCAAAGATAAATTTGAATTCTGGCACATTACATTGAACCCAGCCCTAAGAAGTTTTTTCTGTTCCTCCGGCGTCAGCCTCCCCTCTGTTTCAATATTCAAAGCATGGAAGATAAAGTCAGGCTCAGAGATGCTCAGCACTTTTGCACCGCCCACGGCCTCCATCATTTGAGTCAGAAGAGTTGAGCCACAGCGACCTGTGCAAGGACGTATGTAGTGCAGTTTTCAACCCCAGTGAAAATCACTCACTCTGTTTTATAGTGTTCACCTGTGTTTGACAGAAGTAGCACTTTAGATCTGGCGGGTTCCATTGATGTCCCAATATTTTTAAACATTTGCAAGGGCATAATTATCAGCTCTCTGGCTTCCTTGAACTGGTTTCTGTATACAAACGGGCCACAGCTGGAACTGAACACATCTACATGTTTTGGAGCCACGGCAAAAGCGGCTTCTCTTTCATCCAGCGACATGAGAGTCACAGAGTTGTCTTTTGCGTTTATGCTTTCCAGGGGATCTTTCAGAGTTTCTAGGTGGAGAAGGGCGAAGGACGTTGCATCGGGGTCGGCCAGGGCATGCTTAGATAAAGATGACCGCGTTTTAAAGTAACCTAGCAGCTTAATATTTCATCGAAAAACGTCTTACCAGCGACCGAAGGAGGACCAGACATCTCCTACAAGAAGTTGTCGAGGCCCTTGTC
>JAAUXV010265142.1_pt1 | contig 10246 bp, 18 predicted proteins | sample 7278181 | NCBI WGS metagenome assembly JAAUXV01 (sample SAMN14350114, study PRJNA611818) | marine sediment metagenome | isolation source: surface marine sediment (2.1m) | place: French Polynesia: Moorea | collected 2018-08
TAAAGTTACGCTCTGTCCAACGGCACCGTTGGCGTGTACGAGAAGACTACCCGGTGGTGGAGGATAAAGTCAAAGAACAGCGCATCTGCCATCGCCGCTTTCGACCTGGACGGGGACGGCGTGAAAGTGAGAGCGGCAATTTATTTATTAATCAGAGGGGGAAAGCAAGTGCAATGCAATTGGATTGTTTTGTAACTGCAGGAGCTCGTGACCGGTTGGAGCAACGGCAAGCTTGACGCCCGCAACGACCGATCTGGCGAGGTCGTCTTCAAGGACAACTTTTCGCACCCCATCTCCGGCCTGGTGGAGGGGGACTACAGGGGAGACGGGAGGATGGAGCTAATCGCCGTTGCGTCGGAAGGGGAAGTGAGTAGGACGATGTAGCAAAAAGTTCTAATTAAACATAAACTCTGCGAAAAACTATCAGTTGAATGATACAACTCTTCTAAATAATGGGGGCAAGATGGTTTTTAGGTTGCTTTTTTATAAATAAATAAAAAAATGTTAATTGAGAAAAAAAATCTGCAAAAATGTGTCGAAAATTGTATTTTCCAATTAGTCAATCGCTTTTTTAATTATCACGGCGCTATTAATCTATTAATCGCGGTTAACTACCCTTCCCTCATGTACGTAGGTTCGCGGCTACCTGCCCCTTGCGTCCTCCGACTCCTCCCGCGGCCTCATGCTTGACCCCAACATAGAGCAGGAGTCGGTGAGGGAGCTATCGCAGAGGAGGGCAAACCTCGTGCTGGAACTCAAGAACTACGAGGAGAACAGGAGGATAGCAAACGCCAGCGTGCACGGGGGAGGAGGGGGAAAGTCGAGGTAGTTTTTTTAAGGAAAATTTGTTTTGGCAATTTGAATTTAAATTATAAAATAACTACATTTTTTTCGTTTAAAGGAAAAAAGTTTGCCGCATTTTAATTTTGAATTAAAAAAGGAATTATTATAAACACCTACCGTATTAGTTCTGGTGGCGCGTCTGGCCTTGCCGCCTCCCTTCTGTCTCGCGCCGGCGTTGGCCGCTCCCCGCCCTCCGCCTCCTCTTCTGGCGACGGTGGCCCCGTCAAAGAGGTCGGAGTCATCCCGGCCCAGACGCAGCTATCAACATCGCTGGCTATCAACCTGGGCACGGAGGGGAAGCCGGTATTGCAATGACCTTTTTTCCAATTAACGCGAAATTAGAATTGTTTTTTCCTTACGTAGCCGCACGTTGAGGTTAGCCTCTCCACTTCGAACGAGACGGTGATCTCCGCCGTGCTCATCTTCGCAGAGGGAATCTTCGAGGGCGAGTGCCAGGTAATGTGACAAGAAACGACGAACAAAACCCGTTAGATATACGTGGTCACACAGGTCCTCCACCCTCGTCCGCCCGACGCTGCCTCCTCCACCATCCGCGTGCCGGTGTTCCCCCCTCGCGACATGCCGGTGGACCTGCACATCAAGGCCTTTGTTGGGATGAGGGCGGCCAGGCAGTTCCACGTGTTCGAGCTCACAAGGCAGCTCCCCAGGTTCTCCATGTACTGCAGGAAGGTGAGGAAGTCGCTGATTTAGTTGGTAATTGACCGCCTCGAAAGGAAAGGGAAAAATGTCACAATTGCTTCCTCCGCCCTACTCGGCTTGTTCCTTTGTAGAATTTTTTTCTCTTTTGTTTTGAAGATAATCCTACCCCTTGAAAGAAAAATCTGAAAATAATGCAATGATGCTTCTAATACATGGTAGCATCTGTAGCCTGTAGGAATATGACTCCTCCCCCAAAAAAATTTCTTTCCCCCCAGCTCGACGACTCTACTGGTGACCGCCCTCCCTCTCCCCACTCCTCTTCGATGTCTGCCCCTCCAGTCCCTCCCCCCTCCGGCCACGTCTCCTTCCGCGTCCACGAGCGGTCAGCCCGCGTAGCGCTCTGGCTAAACCAAAACTTCTTAACGGGGGAGGAGCTGGAGGCGGAGGAGGCAACAGGGGAGCTGGCCGTGCAGTTCACATCGCTGAGGAACAAGGGGGAGGAGCTGCACATACACATGGCGCAGGTGAGGATACGACAGCAAGAGCAAGAGCAACAACAATAACGGAAGCAGCAGCAGCAGCAGCAACAGCAACAGAAGCAAATGCTGCTGCTGCAGCAATAACACAAGAATGGGAATCAGCGACATTAGCAATAACAGCAGCAACAACAACAGAAGAATGAGTAGCAGTACCTTTCCCACAGCAGCAGAAACGACTTGAGCTTCGGTAGTAGCATTTAGCTCCCAAAAACAAAGTTATATACACTTTTCTCTGTCCATATTTCCCAGGATGGGCAAGTTCTGCTCAAGTGCAACAACATGGAGCTTTGCGGCGATGTGGTCCAGAGCCTCTCGGAGTACCTGGGGCTGGAGGACCTGCAGGCGCAGTGCGACTTCCCAAACGAGGTGAACAGACTTTATTTTCAAATTATGAAATTTTTTCACGCCCAAGTTTTTCAGATCTCCCGCCTTGAATCCCTCCTTGAGAAGGCGGACGAGCTCCAGAGCGTCCGCCAGAGACTGTCGGCGGAACTGGCGGACAACTCAGGGCTCATCCGGACTCTCGTTGTCAGGGCAGAGGACGCAAGGCTCATGATGGACATGTGAGCAGGAAAAATAATGAAAAAAACGCAATATAAAAAATTAATATTTTATTTGGGAAATCATGGTCAGATGACTAATTTTTTTTACCCTGAACGAATCTCACGCAGGAAGACTATGCGTAAGTGGTACACACAGTTGTACGACATCAACCGGGACCTCATCTCAGGCTACAAGATCAGGTGCAGCAACCACCAGGAGCTCATGGACACGCTAAAGCTGGTCAACCAGATCATACAGAAGGCGGGAAGGCTCAGGGGTAAAGTCACCTAAAAGTTGTTATAAAGCTTCTAGTCCTGAAAGTCATTTCCCTCTATACCCCCCCGACCCCAGCTGGTAAATCCAAGGCCCGCGTGATAACCGAGTGCCGTAACGCCATCAAGGAGAACAACGTCGCCCTTCTCGTCAAGGTCATCCGGACGGGCGGAGAGTCATAAACACCTCACTGAGCTGTTTGATAATCACTGTTGCACGCAGCAAATATATATTCTACTGACCTCACTAGCCTTGCTTTTGACTTTTGTCCAATTATTACGCTCCTCGGTGCGCCCTCCATAGGTGCATGGTCTGCCCAGTCCTCTCGTAGCAGCCAAAGTGCTGGTGGAAGTCGTCCAGGGGCAGCTTGAGCAGCTCCCACCCGGTCAGCTTCTTCTCCAGTTCCCCCAGGAGGCGGGCGAAGTGTTCAAAGTTTGGCGCTGCGACGCTCCCGTCCGCCTCCACCCTCCTCCTCTCCTCTACCGCCAGCAGAAGCTCCGAGGCCAGCGGGCAGAGACACTCAGAAGAAGACGTCGGGAGCAGCAGGAGCTCCAACGTGGAGAAGAAGGCCTGTTGGAGCATAAAATATATTTTAAAAATCACATGTTGGCCCCATCTGACAACGCTATTTTTTATCGTAATTTATTTTATTGCTGCTGCTTTTTAAACTACAACTTTAACCTGTGTTATTTCCTTGTCGTAAACGACGTCCGCGGCGATGATTACTTCCACCTCTCTCAAGTCCGCTTCTTCCTTCCACTTTCGACCATCAGAGTCAAAGAAGTCCAGCTCGCACACCGTGGTCTTCGTCTTGTCGAAGTCGACGTTCTGACTAAGGTTTCTGGACAGCAGCTTCAAGATGTCGCCTCGGTCCACATCTGATAAAACAAAAAGCAAGTTTTTCATTTTTACAAAAGCTGGAGGAATTACCCACCGTACGTACCTGTGCCTATGACTGTTTTTGCCCCCGCTTTCGCGGCGGCCACCGAGGTGATTCCCGTCCCCGCCGCCAACTCCAGCACCGTCCTGCCCTCCACCAGGCCGCGCCTGCTCAGCAGCAGGTCGCCAAGCAGGAGCGCCCCTCGCCACACCTGCTGGCCAACCAGGGAGACGGACGTGCTGCGGAAGTGGTCTGAAAAATAAGCACGAAATTATCCCCCATAGACCGATACAAGTCGTACATGGTATAAGATTCACCAATTTTAATTTCTATGCTCTCCGCTTGATCTTGGCTGCCTGGAGGTGGAGTGGCGACGAAAGTGGTGCTGATGGTCTTGTCCCCTCCCCCACTCTCTTCCTCGTCCCCTCCGTCAGCTTTGCCCTCGTCGTCTTGGAAGACCCCTCCGGCGATGGCGTCAAGGAACAGCAGGTCTTGGTGGATCTCGGAGCTCACGGTCGTCGTGGCGTCCAAAGACATGCTTTCTCATTCGCATTTCACAAGAAAAAATGAAATTGTGTTGTGGCTAAAGTGACGCCTAATACCGGCAATGTCCATGCATGCCTTCTGTTACTACAGCAACAGTCAACAGCAAGTAAGTGAAGTAATGTTTTCTTCAAGTGCCGCAATGCAAGGTTTAGTAGGCCGCAATGATTGTCGCAAGTTTTCCCCTCCTGACCAGAGGAAACCTCTTTCCTCCTGAGAGATCATATCAGCATCTTCTTCCGCGTCCGTCCGCCTCCATAAATTAAAGTCGTTTATTCTTCACTTCGATGCGCACATTACTCTACGTACGTGCGTACGTATTTTTGTCGATTTCTCCCGTCAACTAATTGCAACAAATTTGATTAAGAAATAACATTCAAACAATGCTTATCGTCGGACTAGACTTTGTTATTGAAGAGCGGATCCCTGGGACTAGCCGAAAACGACCCTTTTTTGTCATTTTCGTCTTCATCGCCTTGGTGGATCTCCTCCTTCCTCCTGATTCCTGTGACTTTTAGGCTAAACAACCTGGCGAGCGGGTGCGACACGGCCTCGGCCTCATAAGTGGTGGGGGTGGCCACCACGCGGACCAGCTTCTTCTTCTTGGTCTTCTTTGCCTCCTCCTCCTTTTCCTTTTGTCCCCCTCCTCCGCTCTTCCGCTTCCGCCGAAGAGCCGAAGAGACTTCCGGCGTTTGACCCTGGTCGTACTTCCGCATCCCGACGGGAGGAGGGGGAGGGTGCAGAGGGTGGATTGGGGACTTGGGCACCAGCGCGAGAATCTTGGGGGTACGAACCACCTTCAAGGGCAAGGAGGAGGAGGAGGACGGGGACACCCTCACGAATCTCCGCCTGTGACAAACGAATAAAAAAATTGCAATTTTTACCTTAATTTCTTGACCAATTACTCCTACCTCGCCCCTCCCCCCTTCTCCGGCGATCCTGCCACGAACGTCCTCACCCTCCCCAGCGCCCTCATCAACTGTGGTGACATCTTCCTTCCTTGAACGACGACGTGGCCCCTTCCTCCTCTCCTCCTCTTTTGTTCAAAGGAGAACTCTTGCAGCGCCGGGGGGAGCTCCATCAGGGGCGGGAGGCCGAGGGGGGAAGGCGGAGGCTGTTGTGGGGGCGGCGGAGGGAGGGGCAGCGCGGCGGGGAGGAGGCGGGGGCGCCTCGGTCGGTGGCGGAAGGGAGACAGAGGGTGGCGGGGGAAGAAGGGGTCGACGGCTGGTTGGTGGGGGAGCCTGGCAATAAAGAATAGGTTAGTTCTAAATGAAAGTGGTTTTTTTGCAATTTGTTCAACCTGAAATTCGCCGCTCCTCCATAAAAGAGGTGCGAGTGTAGACTTTGGTGATGGAGGGGATCGAAGCCGCCGCCTCCGATCCCTCCTCCGTATCCCGAATGCTGCTGTTGCTGTTGCTGCTGCTGGTAGTGCACGAGCGCCTTTTGCAGCAGGATCTGCCTGAGCATCTCCCTATCGAATTCTTCTCCATAGGCCGGGCGAGGAGGAGCGGCAGATGAGTTGTTGCTTGCCGATGGCTTGTCGATGGGGACGAATCCTCCCACCTCCATGTTGTGGTTATTGCTGCTGGTAGTAGTGGTGGCAGTGGTGTTGCCGCCGCCTGAATCTCCCTGTTGCTGCTTGGTGCCTGCGTTGTTATTGCCACCGACACCGTTCCCGCCGACGCTGGTTGGGTAGAATAGAGGGCCTCCTGCCGCCCCTGCCCCTCCTGCTCCTCCTCCGGCTAGAGCGTGGTACAAGTGTGCATGGCTGTTGTGCGGGAAAGGGTAGAATGGATCTCCGCCGCCGCCGCCATGGAGGAAGGACGGTCTTCGCGGAGGTGGAGGGCGGCGGGTGCGATGGCGGCGGCCGCCAAGGTGGTAGTATAGCTGGGGGGGATCATTTTTGGAGCTTTTTGATAAAGTGTTTACAATAGACCTGTTGCTAACAACAACAGCAAAATAGGAGCAGAAATGGTAGCAACAACAACAGGCCTTTTGCCAGCAGCAGCAGAAATGATAGGAACAACAACAGACCTGAAACTATCACCACCAGGAGCAATGACAGCGATTGCGACAAGCCTCTTTCCAGCAAGAAGCAGAAATGGTAGAAGCAGCAGCAGCAACAAGAGCAGCAGCAACAACAGCCACGACATTACCAACACTACCAACAACAGACCTTTCGTCAGCAATGAAAACAGCAAAGGAAAGGATGAAAAAAATATTCATTGGAGCTATTTTCACAGGTTGCTGCGGCGTGATCTGTTGCGACGCAGCCGAGGGAAAGGTGTCCATGAATGACTGGTACTGCTGCCGGTAAAAGCCGCGCGAGGATCGGTATGGCCGGAAGAAGGGCGAGGAGTGATGGCCGGAGGTGGAAACGGGGGAGGAGGAGGGGGAGCGGCCGTACACACGGTAGAAGCGGTCAAAAGCAAAGTCCTAAAAATATTTCGTCATGGTTTAGGAAAATGAGAATGGGAATTTGAAGATATCCTTCACCTGAAGATCGTAGGGCGAAGTTGGAGCAGAAACTGCCGTGGGTTCCTCAGGATCCTAAATTCGGCAATAAAAAATGAATATTTAGTTGATTGGTAAACTAGTTTTATAAATTCCACCTGTCCCAGCCCAACGTGTGGCATTGCCGCGGCCACTCCAGCTCCTGCCCCCACCCCGGTAGAGGCGGGGAGGTCCTCGAAGAAGTAGTCGTAGTCCCCCTGATGGGTGTGGTGGTCGTAGGAGTCGAATGCCAAGTGCGGCCTTGGGTGGACGTGGTGGTTGTAGCCTCTGACTGGGCGGTAGCGACCGTCCTTGGCAACCTCGAGCATCCAACCGTCGGGGTGGGCCACCTCCTTGTACTGCACCATGAAGTGGGTGTCGTTCTGAGAGAAAAGATCTTTTGTCATGGGAGCAAAGCAGATTGACTTTCTCACAATTGATAAATGTTCATTTTCACCTGAACTCCTACTTCCCTACAGCTTATCATCGACCCTGCCGCCCCTCCTATCATTGCCCCACCGACCATCCCTGCGGTGACCATTGCGGCCAGCGGCGCCATCGGCCCCGCCATCATGAGCCCCGGCAGCGCCACCGCCGTCGACGCCGCCGCGCCTGTGGTGGCCGCCGCAGTGCCGGCCGCCGCCGCAGTCCCCATGGCGGCGGCCGCACCTCCACCGGCCGCGCCCATGGCACCCATGGCGGCCGCGCCGCCCGCGCCTGCCATCAGGTGCGGCATGAGCCCCGGGCACATGCTCATGAGCCCGGTGTACGCCGCTGCGCCGACGCCGCCAAGCCCGGCACCAGACTTTACGCCCATGTCGAAACCCGGTTTTGCGCACTCAGGGACGGAGGCGCTGAACATGGCGGACGACGGGGAGGGGCACAACAACAGAAGCAGGAGCAAAAGGAAAAGTGGGAAAGCAGGAAGAAATGACATTGGCGGCGGATGCAGTCTGGACGCCATGACGGTTTTCCTCTTTTCCAAAAGATCACTAACAATACAAAATCGGGAAACTTTATTCGAGATAGAAATCGGTGCCTTAACCGTTCACCATTTTCGCACTGAGCCTATGAAAGTATTTTTTGTTCCAACACTTTTAATTTTCCTCCAACAATTCGTTCCACTTCCGTCTTCCTCTTTGCCTCCTTCCAAACTGGAAGTGGGAAGATGTCCAAACATACAAGAAGTCGCCGATTTGCGATTAGCCCCCCCCCCTGTCGTCACCCCTTTTGTCACATTTCTTGGTCTGCACATCCTCCTCCTCCATTTTTTTCACCTCTTCCGCCTTCCTTTTCGCGGGCTGCCCTGTGCTGAATGTGCTCACTATCACCTCGGACGATCTGATGATATGATAATTGCTCCTTACTGTATGAGACGAAAATTGTTCTCTGGTGGTGAGACAAAGCAGATGGTCACCAATGAGGTTTTAGCACACTTGTCAACGATATGCTTTGGTTCTTCGTCTTTAGCTTTCGTATTTTTTGAAACATTTCCCCAATAAATTGAAAACAATTACTTCTATCCCCCCCCAGCTGGCAACACCTCTTAGTTACTTCCTCATATCTTTCCTCTCATTACAAGAATGCAAGCCAGGCCAAACCCTCCTCCTCTGTCTGTCCGTTCCCTCTTAATTTCTTTCTCCCTCCTTTTCTTTTTCCGGGGTGGAAGTCCGTCAGGTTAAGAGATCAAGATCTTCGTCCGCGTCCGCGTCTCCGCGTTCGTTCGTACGCGCCATAAAAAGATGCGTCGCGACAACAAACGCCGTGAAGCATGTATGTACATGTATGTGTACCAAATGAGAGCCATTCACTGAGAGGGGTAAACAAACTCATCATCGCATTCGTCTTTATTCGGAACCCTTGTCGGATAATTCTTACATGAGAAAGAATAGGCCGACTCATGTGGTGCATGCACCTAGTTCAGTATCTTTCACCCTTGCATCCTGCGCTATGACCATATAGCGAGAAAAGGGATCCATCTGCCTGAGAACTCGGCAGCATTGCGTAAAAATGTACGAAAATTGTAAACCCATTTATGATCGATCCTCATGTCATTGTGGCCATGTTGAATCCTCCCCCGGCGAACTGCCTCCTGAGAGAGGTGCGGGCGTAGGCGGAAGCGGGGCGGGGTTGGACAGACTACAGTGGGAAAGAGTAAATGATATAATAACACAAGTAATTATTAAATTTTGAGTTTGCATATCGCTCACCGGAGCGATGGAGAAATCGTCCCCCCTGGTTCCTCCTTTCTCTTTGTTCCTCCTTGAGAGGAGACTTCCGCTTCTTGCCCTCCCAAACCCGATTCCTCCTCCTCCTCCCTCCTCCTCCATCTCCTTCACCCTGTCCTTCAGCTTCGTGTGAGCCTTGGAGAGGTCAAGGAATTTCCTCTTGCTCTGAAATGGGGAGAATATGAAATGAAATATTTTCCCAATAAAACAAAAAATATATACGATCAGGAGCTCCTCGGCCATTCCCTCCGCCTTCTTCTCCGCCTGCTTGGCCTCCGTCCTCAGCATGTTGCACTCCGCCGCCGCCGCCGTCGCCGCCTCTCGACGGCGGGACAGCTCAGACCTCAGCTTGGCGGCCTCCTCCTCGGAGGGGGAAGACGAGGACTGGGAGGACTCGGCCTGACGGGCCACCGCAGCCTGCAGCTCGCTCACGATCTAGTGGAAAACAACTTTACATAATTCCCACAAATAGATTAGTTAAATGCATGGAATGGTTTATACATGCCTTTTCTTTTTCCTTAAGTTCCAGCTCCGTGTTTTCCAGCTTCTTCTTGCATGCAACCATCCTCTTCTGCAGCGCCTGTATCTTCTGTATGAGCTCGAAGGTGGAGGGGTCGCTGCCCTCCAGCTTACGCCAGCGGTGAACGTTCAGGGGGTTCTCAGTCTCAGCTTCCAAGGCCCTATAAGTATACAGTAAGGAAACCTCATCCTTACATGGACATGAATGGTTTTTTTGCTAAACAATGTCACCTCGCCCTGGCCCTTTCCTTGAGCAGGTCCCTCTGTAATCTCAGCACTTCCTTTTTGGACTCAGTCGACTTCCGTGAGTCCTTGGCAAGAAGGTCGCACTCCTGGCGGAGTCTCTTCACCTCTAACTTGAGCACTCTGGAAAAGGAAATAAATAAGATATTAGGCGCTTAATATAATTTTTTGTGAACAAGTACCTGATGTCCTCGACCCTTTCCTGGTACTTCCCCTCCCCCCTCCCCAGCACCTTCTCGTGTACCCTAACCTGCCGTTTCAGAGCCTCGCATTCGCCAACCTTCTTGTTCAGCCTGCAAAAAAAGGAAAAAGAGGAACGCAATTTTATGTCAAAACACTATGAGTTCATCAAAATAGCTATGTTACCTTGTGTCCACCAGCGATCTCTCCCTGTGGCACTGCTCCACCTGAGCGTGGGCTTTCTCCAGGTCACATTGGGTAGCGCGCTGGAAAAAAACAAGCAATGAGACAATAAAAAATAA
>JAAUXV010011707.1_pt1 | contig 10245 bp, 15 predicted proteins | sample 7278181 | NCBI WGS metagenome assembly JAAUXV01 (sample SAMN14350114, study PRJNA611818) | marine sediment metagenome | isolation source: surface marine sediment (2.1m) | place: French Polynesia: Moorea | collected 2018-08
CACCACAAAACAACAACAACAACATCAACAACTGGGACAATTACTTGACCTGACGTCTATCGCCGCAGGTAAAAAGAGTTGACCGTATTCCAAAGTGAAACCTTTTCCTCTCTAGGCTTCCGACTGAGCCGCTCTCCATCTCAGAGGTGGCGTCGCCCTCCTCGACGGCCGCCGCGGCCTCCCTCCTGCCGCTGGTGCCGCTCCCGCCCTCCGAGGCGGCGGCGGCCGTGACGCGGTGCCCGCTGACGGCCGCTGCGGCTTCAGAGTCGCCAGTCATCATCAAGCAAGAGGCTGTGGATCCCGCCACCTCGGATCACCGACTCCACCAGAAAGGTACGTGGCTCTTGTTTCATCTTTCCCACGTATAGTGCATGCGGCAAATCGGCCTTTTTTCGAACATTCCCCCATAAAAAATTGCGTCCCCCATGTAAGCAAATTGGGCCATTAGCAAAGAAGCCTCGAAAAAAGTGAAGAAGTCCCCTTCCACTTTTCGCAGCGGGTCCGCCTTCCTAAATATGGGGCTACATTGCGTGCATGGCCTTGAAAGCCCTAATTTTGCTGCGGTCGTTGGATGGAAGGGACGGCGGAGGTTGCAGACTTTTTTGCTTCCAAAAAGAAAGGGAAGCCAACGAGGTGTTTTCTTTGGCGCCTCCCTCGATGACTTTTTTGTTGCATCCGAAAAGAAGAGAGAGCCCATCCATCCAATCTTCTCTTCCCACTTCGTTTTCGAATCGGCTTTTGATGAAGAAGTGATGTGGGATCGGGGAGGAAGGAAGGGGTGATTAAAGATTTAGTGGCTCTCATCCGACCGAGGGAGGGAGAAAGGGAGGGAGGCCTCGGAATCCCAATCCCGTCTTCTTCTGTAGGCGTCTCTCTCCCGACCCGTTTCCCCCGTTTGTTTGCTTATCGCTGTCTATCCAACTCTAACTTTCACCAACTCTTTTGTCAGAACGGGACGAGAAATGAAAATATGCCCGGAGCGCACTGCATGATATGCAAGAAAGCATGACAACCAAATTGACCTCCCTTCCTTGACATTCGTCGAATCCCGGAGCTCCTTTGACAAGTCTCTTTCATGTCCCCTCGCCACCAAAGAGGAAAGCGATGTGGGCGGATATACAGAGACAGAAAAGGAACCGCTCCGAAGCAAGGCGGCGGCGGCGACGCGGCTTCCATTAAGCACAACAAGTGAGTCTTCTTGTCCCTTTCTTCGGCGCGAGCTGCCTCCGCCTCTGCACCATCGCCCGCCAGAAGAAGAGGGGGAGAAAAAGGAGGACAGAAAGTCATCAAGTCTGGAAAAGGCGGAGTGGGGAGTTGGGGGATTGGCTCCGGAAGAAGAGGGAAAGAACTTTGATCAATCTATGCTTCCCCCTCCCCTCCTCTATAGCCGAAGAAGAGGGAGGGAGGGAAAAGTTTTGCCCGGCATTTTCTTCCTCTCTGGCTTCTCCCCCGCCGCCCTCCCAAACTAGCCCAAAGATTGGGCCGACGGAAAAAGGGCGGAAGAGGGTTTTCCCTCTCTCTATAACACCGAAAAAAGGGGCCAAAAATGTGCCAAGGAGCAAGCCAATGTTTCCATTCGAAAGTACGGGGTGTTGCATTCCTTTCCGAACTTTTTTTTACATTTGTTGCCTCACAGAGCCGTTCAGGAGAGCCCTGTGTGACAAAACTGCTTTCCAACGTTGGCAGTGCAGAAAGAAGCGGTGGAAGAGGGAGTCACTTTCTTAACTGTCGTGACAACCGATATATTTTTGGAAAGTTGCGGCAAAGGAGAGAAAAGAGAGAGTAAAAGGAAGGAAGGGACGATAACAGAACGGGGGAAAGAGAGAGAGAGAAACGGGCGATAGAGAAAGCTGTAGTTTCTTTACCCTTCCCTCTCTCCTGTCCGACCGATGGAGCGAGGCACCATCTCACCAAAGGTACGTTGCTTTGCTGTGCAGTACCAAGGAATGGGGGAACATTTAACCCAAAACACAAATTCAGAAAGTTCATAATGGGAAAGGTTTGCAAACACAGAGATTTCCTTTCCCGCATTAAGAGGAGTTGTTCACACTAGATGTAAGAGTTGTCAAATCTCCTTCTCCCTCCCTCCCTTGGTCCTTTCGCTCTCTTTTTACCATTCATTCGTCTTCCCCCTCTTCCCTCCCCTCCTTTTCCCCCGGCGACCGCTGTCATCGAATCTCTCCCTCTCCCTCCACCTTCCAACTCTCTCCTGGCTCCAGTCTCCCAAAAAAGTCCCCCTCCTCCCCTTTTCCCGAGGCAAGTCGAGTCCACAGTCAGTTACTCTAGATGGTTCTGCTGCCAGACACGCGAGCTAAGAGCTATGAGAGGGACTGGTATACGGGATAGACAGAGAGAAGAACCCCAGCCAATAAAGGCGATTGGCTGCGGCTCCAATGGACCCAAAGACCGATTCGGCCTTGGATGGGCCAGGCCAGTGCTACTACTGTAGCACTAGTCGGGCATCCAATCCACTTCTCCCCCGTAGTGGGAGTGTGTACTGTACACTACTACAGTTCAGGGAAAAAGAGACTTTGGTCGGGATTTGCTCCTCCATCCACCTTCTTGCTATTATGCCCTGCTGGCTCCGCAGTATGTTCTGTTTCGGTTTCGGTTCCAGCTCGATCTATGGAGGCGAGAGGACAGATACCGTAATACCCGCAGCAATGGCCATCTCCCTCCGCTTACTACGTTCTGTGGCGCTAAGTTTATCTCCTTTCCTTCTGCTCCCTCGTCTCCTTTTTGTTTCGTATCCCTTCGGTGCCCCGTTCCTTTTTTGCCCCCCTCTCCTTCCTTCCTTCCTGTGTCTCGTAAACTGTCCCTCCCTTGCTTCTCCGTCTCTTGGGAAGGGAGGGAGGTGGAATCTGCCGGTGACTTAGTAGATCCCGGTTGGTTGGCGGAGGGGGCACCTGCTGCTCCTCAGGCGGAGGAGGATTCGCCAAACCACAAATTGAGGTGAGAGAAACATGTTGCTGTGCACCTCCTTTCTTCAAGCGTCGATCCGAGAAAAAAAAGCTTCCAGACCTTCCGAGAGAAAAAATCATCCTGCTCTGGTTGCCAAGCAAGGGGACAAAAGATGAAGGGGAGGAGTAGGAAGACGCGTTTTTGAGGCGGAGGCGGGAGGCGCCCATAAAGAGATAGAGGAGAGCCCGTTGGTCGCACCACCCAACCACTTCTGTACAGCACTAAGCACCCCCTTTCCCCTATCCTCCTACTACGGTATAAGAGAAGAGGACTTAAGACCTCGAGATAGCACGGGCGGAAGGAAGGAAGCACTCCAGTCCTTCCCTCCACTCCCACTTTTTCGCCGGAGATTTCTCTCCTTCCTTTTGGCCCGAGAAAAGTGGGCTCCCGCCCCGGTTGGAGAATAGTGTTTAGCTGTCTCTCCCCGCTCGGAAGGTCTCTAGAAGAAGAGAGAAATATGTGCCAATAAGAACCAAAAAACACAGAAAATATGAACACTGGACGTCTTTGTGAATACTATTGCTTATGCATTTTATCTTGTGTTTGTGTGTGTTCCGTTCTAGTACGATACTTGTTGCTCTCAAGTAAAACACTATCACAATAAAAGTAACAACTTCTGTTTTTCTCAAACAATGGTGTTGTCTGACGTTTTCTCGTACAGGACCGAGAGAATGACTGGAACTCCAGCACTATTTTTGGTCCCAAAGTGAAAAGCCTCCTGTTGCTTTTTTACTTCTGTTCTCGTGCGCGTGCTGCTATATACATAGCTAGGACACACTCGGAAAAAGGAAAAGGAGGGAAGGGGTCGTAATAAAACTCCCTGTTCAGCCTCCCCCTCCCCTTTTTCCTCGTGGCTGTTGAAGTGGGCTCGGAAATGTACCAAAATGAGGTAGAGAGAGCATGGAGTTAAGGTGGGTGCGGCGGCAGCGTCGGGAAAGGCGGATGAAGGGAGAAGGCCATTAGCCGGATTTCGATAAGAATTCTTGCTGCCTCCCTCCCTCCTCTTCTCTTTTTTGCTGCGCAGGAATGTGATTCACCGAATCTGCCTTTCTTTCTATTTAAAATAGTCAAGGTGATGCAATATGTTTTTCAATGCATTAATTTTTTTTGTAGAGAGTTCTTCTAACTCACTTTCGTTTTCCCGGCCATAGGAGGGGAAGGGGCTATTTTCTCCTCCTCCTCCTCTCTTTTTTCTGCCGCAGCAAACGAGAAGGAGCAAAGGGAGGGGGAACGAAAGAATGAAAGAAAAACCTGCTGCATGCTATACCCTTCCTCCCTCCCTCCTTCCTTCCTTCCGACCGACCAACCCGAAGGAGGAAAACTAAAGTCGACGACGGAGACGACGACGACGACGAAAAAGACCGTCTCGCGTGTCTGAACGCGGATCGAGGGGAAGCAAAAAAGAAAAGGAAAGGGAACTGCGGAGGACTTTGGCGAAAAAAGTATAAATACGTAGAAGGAGGAGGGAGAGACCTCTTGCTCGAAAGAAGAGAAAAGGTGTTTTGTTTTCCAAAGTCGGATTAGCTTTGGCCGCTGCGCCGCCGCCAACAGAGGCCTCCCAACGTCTTCCCTCCTTGCGCAAACTTTTTTCACCCTTCTCTCTTCACACCTGCACTTTTCGGTGCGACAAAATTCGCCGAACAAGGAATTCGTGTGTCTGCAGAAAAAAAGTACTACAGAGTAACAAGTCGGAGGTTCGTATACGATATAGGGTAGCTCGACCAGCATCATTATAATAGAAGAGTCAAATGAGCCGAAAATGAAAAGATGGCGTCTCTCGAAAAGAACAGTTTTCAAGCAAGAAATTTCTTCCCGCTAGTAAGGTCGTTCTTTGGTCCAGATTCGTATTCCCAACCTCTGAAATCGACCTCTGCCGCCAAACGCACACTCACACACCACCTTTCCCCAGGAAAAAATCGTGAACAGACTCCCCCCCCCCCCACCTTCGTTCCTTTCACGCTCCGTTGGGCGTTTCGCCACCCAGCGATCGAAGGTTGGAACTGCCCTGGAAGGGGGAGAGATTTCCCCTCTGCCGACTCCCCTGAACACAATTTCACACTGCTCCATATCGCGCACAACGGAGGAGGCACCAAAAAACCCTCCAAAAAGAAGGCCAACGAAATTCTGGTGCCCTCCTTCCCTTCCCCGTCTGCTGTAGCGGAGGAAGAGAGAACCACTATACCAGTTTGCTCCAACAGAGGAGGCGGAGGAGGGGTGTAGGATTCTGCGGCTGTCTTCCTCTAGGCTGCAGAGGAATGGAATCCCCTCTTTTTCCTTTGGAGAAAACGAGTGTTGATAGCCACTGCCGCCATTTTTCTGAGTACGGAAACGGAAATAGAGAGGAAGGGAGGGGCCTGTGTGGTTTGCGACACAAGTTTACGACTCTTTATCAACGTCTAGCAAAAAACAAGGACATTTTTTTCTGCCAAGGCGGCAATGCTCGATTTTTCGCTCTCCCTTTCCTTATTACAGATTGCGGGTGTCCCTACCCTGAGGCGATCGTTCGCCAGCAGATCAGATCGTGGGGGCAAAAATGGTTGCCCTGGGGCATGGGTTGGTCGTCTTCTACTGTTGTAGTCTTTCTGAAAAGGGGGAGAGGTAGGAAGCCTTGTACTGGACCTCGTACTACTGCAGTTGAGAGAGACGGCTTGGAGACAGCCCGGAAGGGGGAAAATAGAAAAAACCACCTCCCGTCCTCCCCCGTTTTTCCCGCCCGGCCGCTTTCTTTTCCTCTCTTGGAAAAGTTCTACATTCCCCCCTCCCTCGTTCTCCTATCGGCCATAGGCGACTGGCCGGTGGCCCCCCTTCCTTGCCCCCCTTCCCTTTACTCGTCAAACTTGTGAGGTGCGCCGACGCCGCTATAAGAACCCTCTGCCGTCTCCTGCAATGGCTGTTACTTTTTGGCTCCCCCTCAAATACTCCTCCACTCAGCTCGCAGTGATGAAGGGGTAAAATTCCACCTTAGAAAATTGTTGAAAATTGGCGAATTTCGAGCTATCGACACGATTTTTGTTTTGCCGTGGCGCAGATGGCCGTAAAAATGAAGGGGAAAGAAGGGGAAGGAAAACTGTTGCGCCTTCTCTCTCTCTCTCTCTCTCCGGACAAACCCACGTCAGCGGACCTCTTTCCCTTCCTGAGAGAACGAGAAGGGGGGCAATTTGGAGAGGAGGCCTTTCACTCCCCCTCCCCCCTCTCTCAAGCGACAACAATATCACCAACTCTCGCCTCCGCTGCCATCATAGAAGAGAAGAGAAAGGGGGCGTGTGAAGAAAGTTGCGAAAAAGTGCCCCCCGCCCACTCCGCTTTCTTTCTTTCCGGCAGTGAGTGCTGTGAGCTATCGGTGTTTGTTTCTTATGATACGTGGATTCCTGCTTTCCCCATATTCCACGAACCAAGCTCTCACCGACAGCTCCGTTTTAGCCGCTTCATTTTCAGCCAAAACAGGGTCGAGCAAGAGTGGGTGGTATCATCCTTGCCCTAGTTAGAAGGGACCTTGGATCTCACCATGAAAGCCGCCTGCCCGGCGCCGGCCCATTCAGAAAGATCGAAGGCGGGAGGGGAAGATATCCATCCCTTTCGTTCCCCTCATTCGTTCTCTCTTTCCCCCGACCTCCGCTCGGACGTTTTGTCCGTATCATAACTGCGACGGCGGCAAAGGCAAAAAGAGAAGGAAGACCTCCCTTCCTACTTCGTCTTGACTGCAACAAATGGGCGTCGGCGGACGAAGGAGGAGGAGGAGGAGGGTCATTCTGACTGCTGCCTGTGCCGATCATAAGTGGTCGCTGTCTGGCGCGGTGTATACTGTATTGCATGTATGACTGACTGAGCCTCTCAATTTGGCTCCGCCTATGCCCACTTATGGAACTGCTCTCTATATTTTTTGGGAGGGGAGTGTGGGCTGCTTTCGCTAGCGGAGGGGAAGAGGGAGGAGGCAAGATAGAGTGGGTCGTTGAGGGAGCGAAATGGGCTCCAACCCGACGACCCTTCTTCTCCCTCCCTTACAAAGATTTTTTCCCGTTGCCCCTCTTCCTCCTCTGAGGCAGGATCTTCCTCATTTTCTTCCCCCCTCCCTCTCCCCGTTTCGCCAAAGACGCGAGCAGGAAAGAAGAAGGAGGAGGAGGCGGTTCTTTATTTTCTCACCTCTGGGAAACGAGGGGAAGGAGCCCCGGCGAAATTGCGGCGTCGGCGGCGGAGACCCTCCTCCTCTTTTCGTTTTTTCCCAAGATGGTCACTGCCGCCGGACTAACACGGTCGAAAGGAGACGGAGCCCCTTATGGGACCTCTCATCCGCCATACTACCGTATGCCACGTCGTACGTACATGAACGAACCCTGCCTCTGCACGCAAATATTTTGCATGCCTGTCCCAAGGGGACCTCGAGGGAAAAGAGAGGGGAGGGGAACAACTAGACCTTAATATTTGAAGCCACAAGTCGCCCAAGCCAGTGGCAACCATGCATGCCAAACCATCCTTTTTGATGCATGGTGCTTCTGGCGAGGGCCATTCGCCTCAGCTGCTGCAGTAGAAGAAGAAGGCGGAGCCTTGGCGAATTCCTCCTCCATCCATTTGGCTGCATGATCACCCGACCCACGGCCAAAGTAGAAGGAGCCCTGGAGTTAGGACATTTTGTATTCGAGAGAACAACTGTTCTTGTAACGCTGAAGTGGGTGGAAGGGTTGGCCACCGGTCAGGTCGAATTCGATTCTATCTCCCCTCTCTGGCTGGACCGCCGACCTTATCCATCCTGGAGAAGGATTTGGAATGAATCAGAGTTTCTTGGAAGACGGAGATGGCACAAAAGGATATTACCCTCTCCTCCCCTTTCGGGATCGTCGGGGAATGACAACAGCTACGAAAGCACAAAGAAGGAGAGGGCAGTCGGCATTCCTATCATGCTTCATCTTTTCTAGACTCTTCTTTTCCCCTTTTCTTTCATCTCCCAGTATAGTTATTTCACTTTATGGAAAAAAGCAGGGTTTTGAAACACCACAATTGGAAAACTTTGTAGCGAATTGGTGAATGGAGCCAGCTTGCGGATAAATTCAATGCCCTTGCACTATCTGGCACTGCCTGTTCGAGCCTGCTTCCTGAGAGTGGCAGAAGCAACTCTGGATGGGCTGAGAAGCAGGGGCGAAAATGCATGGATGGCATTGGCAGTTGTTGCGAGAAGAGGAAGAGAAAATATCTCCATATTCCCCCCGCCCCCGCCCCTACTGCCGTCGCCTGCAGCATTGCATCAAAACCCAAGCTGTTACCTGCTGCTCCCGCCCCCGTCCCGCCTATTCTGATCTCACTTCCTCTCAACTGTTCATATATGTACATGATTTGAAAAAGGCTTATAAAAGCGCCAAACCATTGGAGAGCAATGACAAAGCTCTTTTCGTGCGGTGAAAATACCCAGTCTCCTCTGCGCCGGGAGAGACAAGAGTGGTGGAAACCACTGACATCCTCTTTCTCTCACGCGTAGGATTGTACTGTAATGTACACGACGAAGCAAGGGCCTTGGCGAAAACGGGAGATGAAAGCTTCCATCTCTTCCAGCCCGGATCGAATTTGCCTCCTACAACTAGTCTGCCGCCTCCGCCCTCTTCTCTTCCTTCTCCTCCTCAGACGTTTTTACACATATGTCTTTTCGGGACGGGACGAGGACTTAGAGGAGCTGGAAGAGAACGGGCCTATGACGGGCCCAAAGACGAGAAGGTCTTGGCAGAGAACCAAGACAAAAAAACTCGGGAAAAGAGGAGAAGAGCACCAAGGAGAAAGCCGCCCAAAAAAGAGGAAGAGTCCTCCTCCAAAATTCCAACACAGACAGATACTTTACCGGCCGGGAAAGAAGGGGATGATGTATGAGGCCCCCTTTCGAATCTCGCCGTTTCCGTCTCTCTCTCTCTCTCGTGCAAGGGCCCCTCTTCCTCTTTTGGCATGCGAGAAGAGAAACCCAACGTCATGTCTACCTCGATCGAGGAGCCCCCCAGTCGGTCTTCCTTCTCCGGCGCACGAAATGAGCTTCACGGGCCCGAAAAGAAAGGAAACAAATGCAGATGTTTTAAGTCGCTCTCTCACTCTGCTGCGCCACTTTGACGCGAAGCTGTCTCGAGAGGCAACTTTGGAAGGTACAACCTGTCTCCTCCTCCTCCTCCTTTCGTTGCTTCGTGAGACTGTGAGTACGTCGTTAGGGAGGGGAGGAAGATTGATGGATGCTGAGAAAGAGGAGGAGGAGGGGCGCAGTTACACGAGCGAGGAGGGGGATTTCCTGATGAGTGATGCCTTCGGTGGCGGCGGCGAAGACGCCGGGGCGACACGATGACAGACAACCGGAAAAGAAAAGGGGAGGAGACTAGCGAAATTTCCAACCTTCTTATGATGAAACGACGCAGGCTGTCTCCTCTTCTTCCTGGGAATAAGGCTCTGTGCCTTGAGGGAAGATGCAAAATTTCTCCGGTTAGACGAGGATTGAGCTTCAAGCAACAAGTAACTGCCTTTGTTTTAAGACATTTAAATGTTTCTTAGGAAAACCTCTTGTGCCTGTTTTAACAAGTATGCAGTAAACTGTTGTAGGACAAACGGTGGTGAAAGCCTACATCTTTCTTCGCGCGAGCATTGCTAAAACGCCGTGAAAGAGAGATAGGGATCTAGAGAGGATGGTGCCGCCACTTTTGGGAGCAGAAGTCAAAGAATATATTTCATATATGCTGCTGTACATTGAGTGATCAAAGGAAAACGCTTCTCCCCCCTCCATTTCTCCCCTCCCCTCTCTTCTCCCATCCCATGAGAAAAAGGCTTCCCCCCGGTCCCTCCCTTTTCCTCCTTCCACCCTCGGGGGACAACTGCTCTCTCTCTATCCCTCGTCGCCCTGCGACGGCGGCGTCGGAAAGATGGGAGGGGGAAATCACCAACCAAAGGAAAGGAAAACACATACGCCTCATTTGAGCATGCTAATAACATCCGGCTAGCTTTTGGAGTTTGGCGATTTCTTCGTCCCGGAAACCACCGGCTCCTCTCTCACTGAACGCCGCCGCCGCCGCCGCCGGGCGCGATGGGAGGAGAGCAACAGGATGCTCCTCCTCCTCTCCACCTCGTTTTCTCTTCCTCTTTTACTCCAAGCACCTTTGTCGCAGAGATGGGAGAAAATGGAAGCAAGAGTGGTAGTAGTAGTGGTGGGAGTGGGAAGAAAGGGAAACTAGGTCCTCTATTGTGTATTCCCCTTCCTCCATTATAATGGTTCTCCAGGTACATGCGAGTTGTACGTCTTCCCGATACAGCTGTATTGAATACACCCAGGTC
>JAAUXV010325327.1_pt1 | contig 10245 bp, 7 predicted proteins | sample 7278181 | NCBI WGS metagenome assembly JAAUXV01 (sample SAMN14350114, study PRJNA611818) | marine sediment metagenome | isolation source: surface marine sediment (2.1m) | place: French Polynesia: Moorea | collected 2018-08
AATAAATCAAAAATGAGATAGATTTATCATCTGTCACACAGGCGTAGCTATTTTAAAATCTCTATTCATCATGATACATGTATGTAACTTATACAGTAATCAATCACAAAAACATTCAAGGGTGGAATTATGCGCTATTTTCACATAAAATATGTCAGCCTACGGTCTTCTGAGCCTACACCCTGAATGACTTCACCCAAGCACTTTTAAATGTTTATCCTAACAGAATTTTACTTGTCAGTTACGTAGGTGACAAAGATGAAATTATGGTGGAATTATTAGATGTCTTTATGTGACATACGTGGGCTTGTACATGTATAATAGCTACTGAAGAGGTTCTCTTTGCAATGGAAGATAATAGATGATGGATGTGCGGTGGAAAGGGAACTTTTATTTTAACTTACGTCATCTGTATAACAATGAATTTGTAATACCATAAACCTACATACTGCTGTTGTACTGTAGAGAAGCATTGAACAAGTAGGTGGAATAATTCTTCCCACCATTTCATGTTTGTGAAAAAGCGTTACAAATATACCTATTATGTGCATATGACTTCACATTTATTAATAACACTAACACATAATGCATAAAGGATGATTCCAAGTTGTACTTTTCTGTGATGGCAAAAGCCACCTTGCACTTTTGTGCACCCACGAGATGAAGTGACCCATATTGTCAGCAAAGATAAACTTGGAAATCAAAAAGGTCCTTGTTTAAATTAGAACTCATTTCCATCATGAACAAGCCATTTAGTTTGCAATCATCTCTGTCCATCCTAGCAGCTATTTGATGTTTATGTTTTGTTGACCATGAATGTGACAACACCCAGAGGGTTTGTTGGCAACGCAATAACCTTGTCCTCAAGAGTCCTAGTTGCCTCAGAGCAGGCCAGAAGGCTGGTTGGCTACAGCGGGGATATCCACACACATACCATAGCCATGAGCTCATAATACACCCTCATCATGCCCTCTTATAACACTGGATGATTGTCTTGGCAACCCCTCATCATCAGCTGATCATTATACCAGTGATGATGCATGTGAGATGGAGAACTTGTCGGGTCTGACAAAGAAACAAGTTTTAAAGTGTTGATTTGACATCATTAGTAAACTATGAGTGGTTTTGCTTACTTAATGAACGTAATAAAATAGCACCATTGTTTCCTTCAACTTGTTGTTGCTGATCTGTTTTCGGAAGGTGCCAATGAATGAAATGGTTCATTTGTTTTGGATGCCAAACACTGGATATGATTTCTCTGAATACAATATAAGAAGGCTTGCAAATGGGAACGAACATAAGGGCAATGGACCCTGTCTCTGGTTTCCAAAATAACACTTGGCCCATGTTGCAATCTGAAACTTGCTGATGTAAGGTCTACATACTTCAGATGATTTCTTCATGATGTGGTTCATATAACTATTTCAAATCACAAACACTTACTATTCCAATTCAATCCTATCCAAACTCTGAATAAAGTGCCCTAAAAATTCCACTTGGGTAAGGTGATGATACATTCATTCATCCCAAATCTTGCTCACAACACAGAACCTATATGTATCTCCTTTCACAGCTTTACACCACGTCCATCTTCATCCTAAGAATCACCATCATGCTCCCATCATCACTGCCACCATCATCATCATCCATATTTTATCACTTACAGATTCCCATCCATAAATGACTAAATTGCAATGATCACGAAAGAGGCATACAAGTGATGACAGGGAGATGAGAATGACATCATTATTGGGTGGAGTACTTACCAAATTTGGTAGCAACTAACAGAACAGATACCATATTGTTGAGGTTTTGATGTGAATCCCACATTTCGGCACAGGGATTACTCAAAAGACAGATTACTAATCATTTTGACTCCATAACCACAGTGCTACCAGTGTTGTTGAGTGGCAAAAGGGTGGTTTCCATGTGGGAAATCATGATCAAAATTAAGCAATTAAGCAGAAAGAATCTGTTCAGGGTTTAAGTCTTGATTTTTACAGAATATTCAGTTTAGTGAACAACAAAGTAAACCATTCAATCAAGCTCAAACTTGTATGATAATTTTACATAGTTCATTGCTTACAAAATATCATATACACCACATATGACCAGAACAATATTTCCATCTACAGCAAGTTGGTTAAATTCCTGGCAATCAACATTACCCTTAAATCTAATTATCAGCAACTTTTGGAACTCCACCTAACAGATTCGGCCGCTAACGTAAACACGAACAATATCAATGGCTACGTCTATTGTTTCCTATTAATCATAAGGGAAACAATAGTCCCAATTAAGTTGGTAGGTCCATCATGTATAGCAGATATGACTAAATTACTCACATTTTGCCTGACCTTCTCATCTTCCAGGTCTCATGTCAACAAACCCACATAATACATAGCCTTCGAAAGCCTAACCTTACCCCGGGCATGATGTCATTGAGTACCTAATAATGACTTGAATCTTCAAGAACAGACTATTGAAAAACAACTACACCTAAAAACTTTGTAGACTATGTAACTTCATAAAGATTAATGAAGCACAGAGTTACACGAACTTGGATTCAGAAGTATTGCATAAAATTTTAGGCCGTGTGATTGAAACAGTGTTCAGTCACATTCTAAAAAGTATGCCTTACACAGACTGCACAATAACAAAATCGACATTATGAAGTACAAAAAAATAATTGAACATTCATAAACTAAAATTAGCTTAAAACAATATGACAGCATTACAAATTGCAAATCATAATTTGACTCATAACTTTCTGAACTTTCATCCTATTCAGGTTCACAAATTTTAAGGTGTTAACTGTAAAACTCTGACTATGACCACTCTGTGAACTTTCAGAGTTTGTAGCCCATGGCACTGGGGAGACCTAAACACAAAACCACACACTTTAATTAAACAAAAGGGCATGAACTTCTTAAACCTCTGTGCCACTTTAAGCTTCCCATATGTGCAGGTCATACTCCTCTCTTGTAAACAAAACCTGGTCGGCTGATGTCTTCTGCAAAATACAGACTATTACAAGCACATAACTAAATCTTGCAAAGTATTTCCTAATAAATCAGCGAACATCAGGCGATATCGCCATATGACAAAATGTGGCATCAAAACAACACAGACACCCAAACAAAGTCAGACATGACAGCTATCAAGTTTCTACGATTGAAACTTGCATTCTCTAGCTGCATGTGGTTACATCCATCTCTTTCACCCAATGGGTAGATTTATCATGGCTGACTGACAGATGAAAGCATGTGTTCTGGTGTTATCGTGTACTTGCGACTTTTTTGGAATGCACCATTGCCGAGTTGGCCATATTTATGTTTGCCTTAAACTTGTAATGTTTGCAGGGGAATTCCATATATGGGATGAAATCCACAGTATGATAAATTGATAATGATATAAGTATTTTGTTTTGTTAGCCATGCTGGGAAACGCATGTTGGTATCATGGAAGCATTTCTCCTTCAAAATCAAAGCAATGTATAGCCCCTATATATACATGTATATAAGTTCTAGAACTTTTCTAAAAAGTCATTAAAAAGTTTATCAACTTCTGACTCATTCCTGATCATTTTAAATCTGACAAAGGGATATAATATAAATTTGCATAATTTGTAGTGGTCCTTTGTCATGGTCATGTACATCATATCTCCAAGACAAAGATGTTACCTTCTTTGTTTCTACCACTCACTAAGACAAGTTTTTCCCACCCAGCCTGGTATCACAACCTGGCACTGTGTGTGTGTGGACTCAACCTAGAAACAAATATGATGACTCACAATCAGATTAAACTTCACTTCAACGCACAATGAATTTCACCCATTGTTGTCATGTTCAGCGTCAATCTCTAACTGGACTTAACGATGTCAACAACACGGATAGCGCGTCACATGGAAATAGGCCGCTGGAAACTCACCCGACGCCGTCCGTCCGACCGACCAAAGAAGATATCGATACCCTCTCTTCTTTGTAGCATCATCAAACACTTCTCCAAGAAAGGAGGTTCCAGATTGCTTAGAGTGATATCCTATTACCCATAATTCCCTAGTCCTAGCTGGCTTGTTGCCCTTACTGTATGACTCATTCATAGGGGAATCACCTTGGGTGCAACAGAGCTAACAACCGGACAAGGTCAGGCAAGTCCTTGCCTTGTGGCTGGCTGCTAAATCTCAGTATGTTTGTGAAAAAATGACAAGTTTTCATAAATTTGATTAACAATATTTCACTTGATTTACATTTTATTCTAAGATCTATGGATGAGTGTTTTCAAGTGTATATGAGATTATGAATAGCAAAAAAATTGACACAACTTCGTCAAACTAGCCTTGACCAAAACTTCAACTTACATTTGCATTCAAACTGTTCAAAAACAATTACCCTTGCCTGTGTATTTGTTGCTTTTACAACAAACCATCAAAAAATAAGATGAAAATTATTTAACCAAACTAGAAATCAACTACCTGCTTAAAATGCTGTCTGAATTCCATCCATTGTAAACTGCAATGAACCATATAGCCCTAGCTAGACCTACCAGCAAAGTAATAAATTTAATAACCCTTACTAACACATCAATCCGTTTCTATTTTAACCCCATTTCAGCCTCAACATGTTCAACATAATATCCACTCCAGCAGAAAGTGCATAAGGAAATTTTTGATCTAAGCACGCTCGATTAATTTAAGCGGATGTCAACGAACCCGTCTGATAATTAATTGAGCCCAATCATCTATACTGGAGGAGCAATGTTAATAAAATATAAAGCGCGCTTGCATGTTTTTCTAATTCAGAGATACATTTAGGCACAGGTAGATCCCTTACTTAAATCCCTTAACAAATTCCTCAAGTGGAAAAGAAACACAATATATTACAAATACAGATCTGTTTTTAATTAACATTTTTTTTCTCCAGTTTTGAGCGTTTAGGTAACAATCATTGAATTATGCTAAAAACGATGATCCAAAGATTCGTTTCAGTTCACATGGTTTCACATTTTCATAAACGAACATGTAATACCTAACCATGAACATAACTCATGGCTGAGCAAACATAAAGCACTGTGATTACAAGTGCATCAACGTAAAATTCCCTCGCAGCAAATTATTGAATATTTTCCACAGCAACGCTGTACCAATCAATGGTTTGTAACTATTACAAGGTATAGGTATTGCTATAACAGCACGAATTGTCACTTGAGTGTCTAAAAGGTTTCAAGTGGTATACTATCACTATGCGCTATACATTCTTCATGTATTGAATAAATGCCAATATACGCCTATTGCCATTTCAATGCCATTGGTAAAGAAATCAATTTTCATATGGAAAAAATGAGTGCTTCATATTGAGTGACTTCTTCATGCTCTTCCAAACATTCTCATCCATCAGACAAAGTCCATAGGCCTAATCATACATGTTTACAATTGACCTCTAAATGACTTGGGTACACAAAACTCATTCCACATTCTTTATATCTTGTGAAGTAACACTATAATAGTACAAACTGATAGTGAACCAAGCACCTTGATTATGAGGTTATTCTGTTTTAAAAGTCATACTATCATAGAATGAAGATACTACACAAATGTAGGAAGTTTATGTCAATGACAAGACAGTTACTTCCTTGTGCACTGCTTCCATAATTCAATCGAAGAGCAAAGCCAAGAGAATAATATGTCAGCAATAATACATTACCCAAGATATAAACGCTCCCAGCAATTTATCCCGGCTTTTAAAGTCTTATCCCTCTGTACATCACAGGTGTGTGGTGTGAAGATTTTCCTTTAACACAGTAGTTTACAATCATCCAACCTGCTAGCGCAATGACCCTATCTCTAACACCAATAGCCACCGGTGAAGATGACACTAGATTCACCCCTACTATCTGCTGTTGATTACTAAACTACAATTAAAACTATGGTGTAAGGTGTCATCCATCATGCCACAGCACACTGTATCATCACCAAATGGTAGAATTCAGTCAATTTTGACATGGACAGCCAGGCAGTGAGACAAGATGAACCACTGACCATAGATCCCAAACAGTATCAGACCACATTCTAGTACTACTCACCTAATTGTTATGATTATATTCCCATGCACATGTACACATATGATGAGCTGTTACTGAATACACCATTGCTTCATTTGAATCATTTCCTTTTCCAGAAACCCAAAAAATCAACTTTGGTGAAGTAATCTGGTGACTGATTCGTTATAGCTCCCTGGTGGTAGTGTAAGCTAGTAGTAGGTACCCATTGGTGGATAACAATTGTAGATCCTGGTTCATCAGAAACTACCACCCCATGCACCAGAAATGCATCTATCATCTGCATGTATCACAATAGCTGTCATGTGGATTGAATACACCGGCTGAAAGCTTCTAGAAATGTGCAGACTATACTACTCTGATCATAACACGCACATGTACTGACTGCTGAACTTGACCTGTTCACTGTACACTCCAACATACACATGTACACAGAGCTATAGCAATATAGCACAGCTGACTGGGTTCTGGTATCACCTTCTACGACACTCACACTCACACTGACGTAAATCGAGTAAGCTGCGAGGAGCTACGACATCATCATGCATGGTTGTGGTCGGCTAACGGCATACCAAGCTTGCGTCGGGTTCCTTTGTTCAACCATTTATAGAAACCCCAAAGTATATAAACTGGTGTAGAGTTTGGGAGAGACCAGTCAGTCAGAGCTGACGTCATGGGAGGTAGGTATCCACTGATGACGAGACAGTGCTGGTGATTCAGGGAACTTACATTTCTGGTAGCTGGCAGTGTGATGTATATCCGATCATTTGATTTCGCAAAGATCTGATGGTAAAACGTCAATAGTTTTATGAACCAGTTTTCAGCTTACCAGAGTATCATGTCCTCACATCATGCATCACCACAGAGGAAGTGAGAACAGACTGAGTGAGAAAAGTTACTGACAAAACAGCATTTTGACAGCAGTCCAAAGCATGACTAAACCTTTACAATGAAAACAATCTCATCATGACATTTTGGCAAAAACTTCTCAAAGCTGTGTCACATATTTCCTTTTATTTCTTTGAACAAACTTACAACACAACTGCCTTTTCACATCATTTTATTCCCTTAGTCATAACACACTCATCACACAAACAGCTTTTACTTATCAACACAGGGATCGCATTACAACTTAACAATGTCAAAGTTCAACTCAATTCACTCAAATTTGCAAAATCGCTTCAGCCTAGACCTCATTTAAACATCACTATTCAATCAATCAGTTCATGATTACTAGCCCCTTACCCCCTTCCTCTCATAAAACCATATAACCACACATGTTCCATTCCTTGACAAATTTAAATCTTGCTTGTTATAATTGCTTAAATTGTCGTTCGACTGACTGTACACATAAAGTGTGAAGTAGAGCATCCTCCATATTTCCTCCTTCCGAGGTCCATTGCATAGCAACCGAGAGGGGCTTGACCCTTAAAAAGTTCTAGTTTATTGCACCTTCCCTTTCAATCATCAAAATCACATCAACAAACTTTCAAAGTCTTATTACAAAATGTGAACTCTATGTGATTAGAAAGAATGAACTTCACCATTGAACTTTTAAAGGTCACATACCTTGTGAAATAACATGGACAGATACATAGATCTACATTCTCTTATCAATCCCAGTCTACCTTACAAATATACACCACATAAAATGGACGCCAAAATCAGTTACTTGTTAAATCTTGTGAAGTACAAATTCACTGGTTGCTTGTGATCTGTTTCCCACGGTTGCAGCATAAAAAACATCTTGAATTTAACATGATTCACACAACGAGCAGGTCAAAACCTTAGCCAGTCTTTGTTCGGAGCTTAAAGAAAGAAAATCTGGGCTATTTTTAAAGCTATGCTGAGCTGGGCCAAGTTCAACTGGATGGAGATGGGAACCAACCCAACCAACCAGGCAACCTCTATCAGCTAGTCAGGCTCAGTGCAAACATTTTTGGAGAGCTCAGTGACTAAGAGAGGAAAGAATCTCTGCTATGGACTACCATTAAATTGGTATGCCATATCCTATACATATGCACACTGAGCTGTTCTTTGCTAGCTATATACTGGTAGATAAATAAGTAGTCAAGTCAAAACTAACACCATTTTATCAGTAAGTACCCAATCATGCCATAAATGGGATGGGAAACTTTCTGCAAGCGCTGTTTTCTGACAGCCCATGACCATTTGGGTGATGATCTGGTACACAAGTGTGCATGGAATGTAAGTCAATTCATTTCCCCTTTCAATCATAATTCTGCAATATTTTTTGAACCGTCAAACACAAACAATACTGAAATGTATGTCATCCATTATAGACTGCATGTCACAGTCAGCTATATCGTCAAAAATTAGTGCACATATTTTGGACAAGTGTTTTACCATACAGACCAATCAGCTTAAATAGGCTCAAAAAAGATTTAGAGACTTCCTTGGAGTCACATTTACTGTCTTTATATCTTGTCTTATTCTATGACATCATACGAGGATGTGTGTCATTATGGTCACACAGCAATTATAACTGTAGAGTCCAGCTTTGCATTATGGGTCAATTTGGTCCACAATGAGTGACACTTTCTAGAAAGTTCAGGCCTATTATAGATATACAAAATTACACCACTACAAAGCACCTTTCTTACTTTATCTGATCAAATAGCTACAAATGATACTTTCTAAAAAAATGATCAGCATAAACATAAAGTTGTCTTGTCACTCTTAATCCAGATTAATGATGATTAATCCCACTTGATCCATATAAACAATCACGCTTGACACATAAGTTTGGCAATACATCAAGAAAAACACTCTTTTCTTCTTCTGTCAATTTCTCAAAACAGAGAAAAAAAGACAAAACTTGAGAACATTTCTGTCAACACTGTATATCTGACAAAGAAACATTGTAACGTATTTACTCATAGTGTGTCATAAAGACAGGGAAATGATGGCTAATTGTGATTGGCAAGAAGGAACGTGATTACTTGTAACAAAAGACCTCAACACGTACTAAACTGTCACTCATAAAGCTTACCCCTATTGAAGTTTTTGCTGTAAAAATTCTATTTGGCTATAAATGATTGAACTTGAAACATTAAATAACATCAAAATTGCAGCATATATTTAATTTGAATGTATTAAACTTAAGTATTTATGATATGAATATGATATAGAAATTTTCCATACTATTACTAAAAAACAAAATCATACCAGAAGGCATTATAATAGTTCAGTAATCTTCATCACATCACAGTAGATAATGTAACTCTATATTGTACATAAAGGATATGAGATTGTAGCACTCAGTGAAGTCTAAGTTCACTTCATGAACACATGTATTATGTAGGGTCAATGAACTGTACCCTCTGGTACAATGTTCACCCTAATGATGTAAGCATGGTAAGCGCCATTAAATATGAGTAACGTAACTAAGTTATAGACAATTCCACCTGTCTCATCCTGACCAAAAAAGAGGATGTTCATTTTCCAAAAGATGTGAAAGTTTCTATGTAAATGCCCTCCTTGTCAGACAGGGAAAACCCCCATGCAGTTTCCAAATAGCTTGATTCAATTTCTTTCAAATACATTCGATGCTAGGCCCCATTATTCCAGCTTGTGTGAATGATACATAAGGAAGCAACATCCTGAACAGAAACAAAAACCCCGGGACACAAACCAAGAATAATGTAAGTATATGTGATGATAAGCGCAGTTACAACCTTCTTGCATTCAACTTGAATTGATGTCATTATCCTTCAACAATTCTATTCATATGAACTTCTAAGAAAAACCTTTCCACCAAGTCAATGCATGATCTATTAGCCTACAATGTAATATAGTCGTGCTTAGTATCAATCAGACAAAACAACGTGGGACGTCACAAGCAAATAGTGCAATGAAGAGCTATGAATTTACGCCCTACAAGCATCTCATGACATAAACTCACACACAGATACAGAAATAGCTCAAGTTGTTCCAAGACCCAGATTATCTAAACACCCATGATTCTCACGAGTGAGTGATGAGCGGGCGCATAGGATGCATGGCTAGCCTATCCAGCTGATGTGGAGTTCAGGTATTACTGGTATGCAAGAGATGGCACTCGTACAATCTTGTAAGACGGTAATTATCTTTTTGTTATGTGACATGAAATCATCCTCCTTGATCAGTGTGGCATGGCTGTCAGATGACTTGTCACTGAGATGGTAT
>JAAUXV010111420.1_pt1 | contig 10241 bp, 16 predicted proteins | sample 7278181 | NCBI WGS metagenome assembly JAAUXV01 (sample SAMN14350114, study PRJNA611818) | marine sediment metagenome | isolation source: surface marine sediment (2.1m) | place: French Polynesia: Moorea | collected 2018-08
GCTATCCCAAACTCAACTACAGTTTGCTAGTCGTATGGCAAATTCTATACCGCCATATCGTTGCAGGGAAAGGCCAAGGAGGGGACCCTCACCAAGTGCGAGCCTGTGTTCCGTGTTGCCAAGAGCTGCGATGCCAAGGGCGCCATCTGGCACTACAAGTACAGCGGGCAGAAGGGAAAGAAGAAGGCCTTCAAGGGGAAGGGGAAGCTCATGTTCTCAAAGCATTCCTCGCCGCCGCACGGATACGACTACGGAATGAAGTCGGGGATATGGTACGAAGATTTTTCCTCCCTTTTCCCGGATAATATTTAAACATTTCTTCTTCGATCAGTTTGCACCTGTCCTCCGTTGATATCTCCGGCGTTGAGGCCACCTTCGAGGACATCGGCTCTGGGGCCGGGGTTCAGGCGCAGGGGGAGGGAAAGGTGCTGTACCACGACGGGAAAGTCACTAGGTGAGAAGTACGGGGGAAATAAGCTGAGAGTTGAATCAACCCATTTCCATTTAAACGATTGCTAGGGGCACCTTCAAGGACGGTTGCTTGGACGGACTGGCCCTACAGTACGAGAAGCAGGTGAGATAAAAAATAAATTTCCCTCATTCGAAAATCGTTATTCACCTTGAATTCTCGCGCAGCTGGACAAGGAGACGAACCTTGAGAGGAAGGAGAAGCGGTTGTACTCCCTGTCTGTGTTCCGCAGTGGCAAGGTTGGCGCCGGGCGATGGACGCTGAGGGAGGACGGGACGAAGCTGTTCTACCCGGTGACGGCGGAGGAGGGGGAGGAGCCAATGTCGCTGGCGGTGATACCGGGAAAGAGCAAGAACGAGTCCACTCAGATGGTGCTGGGAAGGATAGACACAGAGGATATCATGATAGGAGCCAGGAAGGCCAGGTGAGCATTTTCCCGGAAATGTTGCTGTTGGTACTTTTTCTTGCTGCATGTATATCGAATTATTCTATTGCTGCTGTTGTTGATGCTGCTGCTACTGATGTTGTTGATGCTGCTGCTGTTGCTGCTGTTGCTGCTCCTTCTATTGCTGCTGTTGTTGATGCTGATGCTACTGATGTTGTTGCTGCTGCTGTTGATGCTGTTGATGCTGTTGTTGTTGCTCCTTCTATTGCTGCTGCTGCTATTGTTGCTGCTGCAATTTCAACTGCTTCTGCTGGTGCTCCCCCTTCTGTTGCTGTTATTCCTGCTGCTTTTGTTGCACTTTTTCTACTTCTTCCTCCTTCTACTACTGTTTCTGTTGCTACTGCTGCTGCTGCTTTTGCTACTGCTGCTCTTGCTGCAATTTATGTTGCTGCTGCTGCTGTTGTTACAATTAATTTTTCTCCGACCACTTCAACTCATGCGACCTTTTTCCAGACTACTCGGCCTTGACGAGCGTAGCTGCCTTAAGGTACCCCGCGTTGAAGCCGTGGGCGACGCCTTCGACTTTGACCTGGAGGTGCGCACCGCAGTCAATGCCGTCACCGCCAAGCTCGTCAGGTTCTTCGAAGTCGTCTCAAACGAGAAGGAGACCCTCTACAAGCACTTCAGGCCCAACCAGGAGCCGGTGGACGCAAAGAACGCCAGGAAGATCATGGACATCAAGTCAGTCTACTACTTTAATAATTCCCCCTTTTTTCTGAATTCACCCAAAAATATTTTCAGGAGTCTTGTCAAGGAGGACCGCCTGAACGGGCACCACGTCTTCAACGTTTTGACTCCTGACGGCGAGACGAGGGCGCTGACGGAGGGCACCAGGATGAAGGAGGGAAGGCCGGTGGGTCCGCACACGCTCAAGGTGATAACGGACTGGAGGAGGAGGGACGTCCTCCCGATCGCCATGGAGAAGAAGAAGGAGGCAGAGGCGGCAAAGAAGGCCAAGGACGACAAGGTCAGGAAGGAGCTCTCGGACAACGAGGACATGAAGAAGATGATCGACGAACAAAAGGAGCTGCTGCAGATGGCCGCGGAGGGCGACAATCCCGACAAGGAAAAGGACGATGAAGAATCTTCTTCCTCTGGTGAAGCCGTCGACTCTGACGACCTAGAGCGCAGCAGAGAACTCATCAACAGTAACAACGCTACGGCGGCCGATATGTCTGAGGCCCAGTTCGAGGCATACATGGACGAGTTCTTACCTTACGACAACCTCCCTATGCGCCCCCGCCCTTGGCACGGCAAGGTGGTCTCGGTGCACGGCAACTTCGACGACGCCGGCGTGCTGCAGGGGGCGGTCACGCTCACCTACGGGGACGGGTCGACGGTCGAGGGGCTGGCGAAAGACGGAGCCCTCCACGGGATCGCCAGGCACCACGACCCACCGCTCAGGAAGGGGAGGAGGAGGAGATACGTCAGGAAGCAGGTAAGGCGAATGATTCGACAATAAATGGAGGCAGATTCTCTATCTCGCCAGAAAGATTTTTTTTGTCTTGAAAGGCGGCCATTTAAGTCGGTATAAAATTCGCCTTATGTTCAACTAGAGCTTTTTTTCAATGTACGGCAGATTGACAAAAACGTTCCTTTCACCCTTTTGAAACAATCCATACCGTCGGCGAATTTCCCTCCTCAGGTTGAGAACATGGTGGTCGCCGTCGCTTCCGGCATGATGCACTCTAACGAGGCCCGCCCGAGAGAGGTCAACTTCGTTGGCAGCTACCGCGACGGCTACATTGACGGGCCGGGGTGGAGGTTCCTCATCGGGGGAACATTCCTCTTCGGGATGATGAAGAGGACAACCACGTTCACCACAGACAACGGGGCGTTCGTCAACCAGGTTGGGGAAATTATTATCGAGCATTTTTTACTCGGCTGTATTTCTGAGCATTTCTTCCCCCTCTGCTCTGTCCTTCAATTAATCTTTCAGCAACTATAAAAAATATTTCTGTCCGTAAAAAAAGCCCCCACCATCTTTAAATTCCAGGACCTTTTGAACTGCTACGTCGGCCAGTTCGAGGACGGCAAGATGATGTCCGGCCGCTCTGCCACGGTGACTGGCGGCACCGCCGATGCCTCCGGCGTCCGAGTCCCCTCCTTCTCCGAACCCGCCGCTGACGCAGTCGTCTACCGCCACGTGGAACAAGAGAAAGGCCAGTTGGTGGACCCCCTGGTGCCCGATCCGACGGAGGAGACCTGGGTGCGCGTAGGCCAGTCCACCCTCGGGCGCGAGGCGGGGGAGGGACTCTTCGCCAAGAGGGACATCCCAGAGAACACGGTGGTGGCATTCTACGGCGGACTGCGATTCTCCTCAAGGGAATGGAACGCCAGCCGACCCTTGGACCCGCACTACTGGATGAAGGTGGACGGCGGAGGGGGCCTGGCGGACGCGGGGGTGATGCACCTGCCGGACGAGCTGGGGCGAGGCACCCACAGATACAGAGCGACGCTGGCGCACAAGATCAACCACAGCTTCCGCGACTGGAACTGCGTCTTCCACTCCCTCGACCACCCCCGCTTCGGCCTCGTCCCTGCCGCCAGAGCGGTGGACAGGGTGCCGGAGGGGAGGGAGCTGCTCTGCGTGTACGAGTACGAGTACCACGAGGCCGCCCCGTGGTACCAGGAGCTGTGGAGGGCGGAGATAGACTCTGACTCGGTCTACGGGCCCATGGGCCACAGGGGGGCGAGGAAGAACGCCTCTGAGCCCATCGCGCCGCTGACTGCGAACGGGACCTTCTACAACGAGTTCCACCGGCACGCCACGCAGGTGCTGGGGCTCGAGCCATTCACGTGATTATTTATGTTGGACTCTCTTGCTCCAGGGGCATTTGTGAGCCAGTTTCTTTTTTGATCGGAGATGTTTGTGAGAAATGTCAGTGTACGAATTGGCGTAAATTATTGTTTCGTCTATGTAATGCAATTCGTGTTAGGTGAAGATAAACTCCTCTAAAATAAAGTCATCAGGTATTGCTTGCAAAATGTTGAGAGAAAAGGAACTGTAGGAAAAGGTGGGTCTGCTTGCAAAAAGGACGGAATTGAAATGGGCATTATCCCCTCCTCGTGCACACGTATGGTAATTTGATAGTAGCACTCCTCCTTTCATGCCTTCGATAAAACTCTCAGGGGAGAAAATCATTGTACCTTTCCTTCTCGTCCTCTCCGCCTCTGCCTTCGCATAATCCAGCCTTGTTTGGAGAAAGCAACACCTTTGGCTCCGGATGGAGACATGGACCGACCGGCATTGCCTCCGCTTTCTCCGCCGCCGTTCCCCGACCCGGCTTGGGCAGCCCACGTTTATTATACCCACTCCAGTACTCAAAGAAAAAAAGGCAAGCCAGCTGCCGTCCAACTCCAAGGGCAAGAAAGGCCGTTTGGTCCGCGATCTTATCCACCAAGATGCCGCAAGTCATCAACGAGATCAAGCTCGACTTCAAGGACGTCCTCCTCAGGCCTAAGAGGAGCAGCCTCAGGAGCAGGGCCGACGTAAGATCGTGTCATCCAAAGAAAAAACACTCTCTTTTCGCACTATTTTTAGTTTTCTTTTAAAAAAATCCAGGTCAACCTCCACCGCAACTTCAAGTTTCTCCACTCTGGCCGCTCTGTGGAGGGCGTCCCAGTCATCGCCTCCAACATGGACACCGTAGGCACATTCGAAATGGCTATTGCGCTGGCAAAGGTGAGATGAAAACACAATCTACACCTTTCATTTTCCAACCAAAAAAATCCTGTTTTTCGTCCATGTTGCAGCAAGGGTGCTTCACGTGCGTGCACAAGTACTACACAGTGGAGCAGTGGGTCAAATTCGCCTCCGAGCACCCTGAGGTGCTCCCCTACGTCGCCTGCAGCGCGGGGACGGCCGAGGGAGACTTTGAAAACATGTCCAACGTGCTGGAGACGTGCGGGAGGAAAAAATATAAATATCCTTGTACTTGTTGCACGATTTTTCCTATACTGTATATGTATTTTGCAGTTTGCCGGAAGTTCAGTTCGTCTGCTTAGACGTCGCCAACGGCTATTCCGAGCACTTTGTCAAGTTCGTGGCAAGAGTCAGAGCCGCCTTCCCCAAACACACTATCATGGTAAGCGGAGGAAGCAACAAAAGCAACACCAGCTACAACAGCATCAGCAACAGCAGCTGCGTGATAAACAAGAACAGCAACAACAAATGCAGCTATACTTCTGCAAAAGTATCAGTATCAGTCGAAACCGTAGCAAATGCGGTATCTAAAGTAACGGACCAAAGACGGCAAAAAAATAATCTTCGCAACACTTTCCAGTACGAATTTTAACCATATCTTGTTCTGCCAGGCTGGAAACGTGGTGACTGGAGAGATGACGGAAGCTCTCATCTTTGCCGGAGCTGACATAATCAAGGTGGGGATTGGGCCTGGCTCAGTCTGCACCACCAGGAAGAAGACTGGAGTGGGATATCCTCAGCTCTCTGCAGTGCTGGAGTGCGCTGACAATGCCCATGGACTAAAGGCTCACATCATATCGGTATTATTTTTTGCAGGAATGTTGCAATCTATTCATCATCTATCTATTCATTTTTGCATAGGATGGAGGCTGTACCTGCCCAGGAGATGTTGCGAAAGCCATTGGAGCTGGGGCGGATTTTGTCATGCTGGGAGGGATGCTGGCTGGTCATGATGAGTCTGGAGGAGAAATCATTGAGAAGGAAGGAAGGAAGAGGAAGCTTTTCTATGGCATGTCCTCAGCCACTGCCATGAAGAAGCACAAGGGTGGGGTAGCTGAATACAGGGCCTCTGAGGGCAAGACCGTAGAGGTGCCGTATCGCGGAGACGTGTCTGCTACCATGAACGACATCCTGGGCGGCCTGCGCTCGGCCTGCACCTATGTTGGGGCAGCCAACATCAAGGAAATGCGCAAGAGGACGACCTTCATCAGGGTGACCCAACAAGTCAATGAGGTGTTCGGAAGCAGCAGCAGCACCTGAGCTACACAAGAGACCCGAGAATCCGTGGTGCTCCCCGTCCCGCCAAAATGATTCCGTATTCGTCCACAGCAAGTAATTAAGCAAGATCTCGTCAATATCGTGAATATGTGGAGTGTTTGTTTCCTCACAGCCAATCGCACAACTACCGTAAGTGTGTTGCTTTGTGAAAAAGACGGAGAATAAAACTCTTCTTGTGCCTACCAAGTGAAGGCGCCATTAATTGCGCAGCATTTCACAATGTTGGTTTTAAATCACTTTTAATCTTTGTTCCATGGTGTAGAAATTTCTTTCTTCGAAAAACATTACAACAACAAAAATGCGAGATAACCTTAGACGGCTCCCACTTAAAAATGGGAGGCGTTCCTTTTTAGGAATATATGGGTGTCAAGGGTGGTGGTGGTGAGACGTCATCGAAAATATTTCAGTAGGGATTCTTCTTCATTTCTCACGCTCGGTTGTACTTCCCCCAGATGTGCAACATGAAGACGCAGGCGATGAAGAGTAGCGACATGACGAGGACCGGCACGGGGCCGACCTTGATGCCGGGGGAGTCGTCGGTGTAGAACCTCCACATGCCGCCAGAGCTGGTGCCGCCGGCGCGGGTGGCGCCGGAGGTGCGGGCGCCCGCCGCGGGCTTGCGCTGCCGCATCTGTCCGCCGCCGCCGCCGCCGCGCGGGGAGGCCGCGCCGCCGGACTTGGGGGACCGGGAGCCGGCGCCCACGTTCGTCGCGCTCGCAGCAGGACCGGGCTGAAATGTTCAAGCAAAAAAAAGGTAACACACTAAATTTTGAACGCAAGCAAGGATATCTAGGAGCAGTGAGTAACAATGGCAACAGCCACCAAAAAGGCCACGACGATCCTAGAGGAACAGGCACTTGATGTGCAAGTGGTAAGTTCCATTGGTACTTCTTAAAAACCGGGTTGAGTTGCGTTTCAATGGCAAATGCAGGATATTCAAGGAGAAGCACATGAAAAGACAGGTGCCTATACTGCCCATAACTCTAAGGAAAACCCATAACGTGTTAATTACAAAGGTACTGTTGGTAATGGGTCAACTGGAAAACAGCCGTCAAATTCCAATTACCATTTTGTGTGTGTGTAGGAGCTGAGCAAATTAATTAAAACGGAGATGAAGTAGGAGCTGCTGCTGCTGCTGCTGTGCGCAGGACCGGAACCCTGATCCTGGCCCTGAGCGAGTTCTTGGACAAGTTGCTGACGAAGGTCGTGGAGCCGCGTCCTTTCGCCGGCTTCGCTTTCGCTCTTTCAGAAACTTTTTCCCCTTTCTTCTTCCCTGCTGTCTTTGCATTTGTTGTCGAACGTCACCAGACGTCAAAGAGAAAGAAGACTTCCCATTGGTCGTTGCGATCCGCCTTGGCCAATGGGAGCGGACGTGACAGTTTCGTGGCATAGGACTCCTATTTCCGATTCCGGTCGGAAAGTTCGACGTTTGCGATCTCGAAACTTATCATTTCTATTTCAATTATGTGCTTTCGCGGGGAGCCACTTTTCCGTACCTGCCTCTCCGTCTCCGGATCAATAAATTCAGGCCTCTGCGAAAGGAGCATTCTTTCCCACACAATTTGAAACAGTCGAACAATTCAAATTCAAATTGCAAGATGTCGTACCGCGACCTCCGAAGCCTGACCGAGATGATGCGGGCCCTGGGCTACCCGCGCCTCGTCTCCATGGAGAACTTCCGACAGCCGAACTTCCAGCTGGTCAGCGAGATGCTGGCATGGCTCGTGAAGAGGTTCGAGCCAAATTCGGACCTGCCCTCAGAGGTCGACACTGAGCAGGTAATGTCGCCTCTGCCACTGTTGCTGCTGTTATTGTTGTCGCTGCTGTTGTTGCTCCTACTGCTACTATTGTTGTTGCTGCTACAATTTTTTTGGTGCTGCTGTTATTATTACTACTATTACTATAATTATTGATGTTGCTACTGCTCCTGCTTTTGCTGTTGACTGTGTTGTCATTGCTGTTGTTGTTTTGCTGGTCTTGTTGCTGTTGCTTAGTAATCTGCCGTAAAGTTGCAGTTTTTGCTTCTGCTGCTATTGCTGTTGCTAACTAACAGTGGTGGTAAATGAGAAGAGGATAGTTTGTCGAAATTAGTTTGTTGGCAATGTTTATACATATCAGAAAGTATTGGGAAACACTTGGGTTTTTTTTATTTTGCAGGACCGCGTCATCTTCATCCGCTCTGTGGTTCAGTTCATGGCCACCAAGGCCCAGATCAAGCTGCACGCCAAGAAGCTCTACCAGGCGGACGGGTACGCAGTCAAGGAGATCATCAAGGTGGCATCGGTACTGTACGGGGCAATGAAGACCAATCGGATCAACAGCTCGGGTGATGGGGATGACAGCGGCAGGGGCAGCGGGGCGGGGGGGATCGGGGAGGAGGACTCCTCAGCCCTGCCCACATTCGACATTGGCTCGAAGCTGTCGGAGCTGAAGCAGACCAGGCAATTGGGATCGCAGGTAAATGAAATAGTATTTGTTTTTCGGGAAAAGTTTGCGAAATTGTGTTTCGTTTTCTCAGATTACGTTGAAGGGCGCCACCCTGTACGACCTGTTGGGTCGCGAGGTTGAGCTGAGGGAGCGTCGCAGCAACGTCCTGGCGAGGCAGCTTGAGATCGTGGAGGTGGAGACGGCGCTGAAGCAGTCGCTCCGATCGGTGGAGGAGGAGATCAAGAAGACCAACCACAATATCGAGAACGTGGCTTCCAACGAGGCCAACCTGGAGGCAAAGATAGAGAAGAAGAGGGTAGAGCTAGAGAGGAACGAGAAGAGGCTGCAGACGCTCAAAAAGGTGAAATGGAAAAGTATTTCTTCATTCGCGAAATTACAAGTGGGGATATTTTTCATTTTAGGTCCGCCCTGCGTTCATGGACGAGTACGAGAAATTGGAAGCTGAGCTGAAGAAGGTCTACGAAGAGTATATCGTAAAGTTTAGGTGTCTCACATTCCTCGAGCAGCAGGTGAGGAAAAAAATGATGGAAAATTACAATCGAGAAAAAAAGTATATTTGTGCCAAAGGTTGAGGAGTTTGAGCGCGCTGAGCACGAGCGCATGGAGGAGCGCAAGCTGGCCACGAAGAAGATCCTGGAGCGGATGAAGCAGGAGGACGCCCTAAGGTCCTTCGACGGCAGCACCAACGGCGGAGGAGGGGGAGGCGGAGGAGCCTCCAGCGACCTCGTCTCTGACGACGACGACTTGGACTCTGAGAGCGACGACGACGACACCATGGACGACGAGGTGGGGGGAGTCGGGGGAGGGGGCGGCGGTGGCGGCATCGGGGGTGGGCTGGGGAAGGTGCCGGGGGCGACGGGGAAGGGGAGGAAGTCGGCAAAGAGACCGAACGGGCCAGCGGGCGGCAGCAGGTATATTGCGAAAAGCTCTTATTCGTGCTCAATATTTGGAATGGTGTTTTTTCTTTTTTACAGCCGTGTGTTTGGCAGCATGATGGCAGACGGGGACGACGACGACGACAGCCTTGACTCCGAGTCGGACCTGGTGCTGGCGGGCGACAAGGGCGGTGGCGACGGTGGCGACGACGACGACGACGACACGGACGAGGACGAGCTGGAGGTGAACGAGGCGGCCGTGGCCGAGAGCCTGAGCAAGAAGAGGAAGTCTGCGGGGCCGTCCAAGCAGGGCCAAGGGGCCGCGGCCAACGGGGGAATCCCAGCCGCCATCGCCGCGGGAGGAGGGGGAGGGAACAGCGATGAGGATTTCTAAATGATTCATGTTTCTCACACGTGTATGACGGCACGCACGCTATTATTTTTTGCTGAAACAAAATTATCGTACCCACAAAACCCACCACGCACTTTGTCCCGCAATAAATGAAATTAATTTCCAGCTCCTCGTTCTCGTACTCAGAATGGTTTGACTCTAAACTACAATACCGGTACGTGAAATAATTCTTCGGGGCAACATCGAATCACATCCAATTCATTTCTTGTTTGCCTCATGTATAAATTTTATTTGTATATTCTTTATGGCCGTTGGTACAAGGTAGCACTATCTTACTTCTTTTGTAGCCGTGTATTTTTCGGAATCGAGTATCAGATTGCCAGCCGTTGTACCTTTTCGTAGGTAAATACACAACACATTTCAGTCTCCCTCCGAGCTTAGCTTATCTCGAAAAAATAAATGCAATCATCGAGAAAAACTTTATCAGACTTGGAACGTAAGTGGGAATTCTTTGTGCTTTGCATAGTTGATTAAAAAAAGGAATCGATCACTTCTCCTTCAAGAGTTCTTGCAGTGTATCTCCTTGATCTCCCTCATCTCCCTGGACATCGAGCTGACGAACATTCCCTGGCAGAACTTTGCCAGCGCCGCCCTGGTGGCCCGCTCCC
>JAAUXV010187914.1_pt1 | contig 10240 bp, 11 predicted proteins | sample 7278181 | NCBI WGS metagenome assembly JAAUXV01 (sample SAMN14350114, study PRJNA611818) | marine sediment metagenome | isolation source: surface marine sediment (2.1m) | place: French Polynesia: Moorea | collected 2018-08
CCCCCCGCCGCCGCCGCCGCCGCCGCCGCCCCCGCCGCCCCTGTGCAACGGGGGGCGGTGCGCGGCCGGGTGCGGCGGCCGCGGGTGCGGCCGCCCGCCGCCGCCGCCGCCACCCAAGGGGATGGAGACGAGGTTGCCGTTCCTCTGCAGCTGCTGCTGCGGCTGTGTCGTGTTTATGGTGATGTTGGATGGGGAGGGATTGTGCGTCAGGGTGATTAGGTTGCTGCCGGGCGTCCTCCGCGGGACTGAGGAGGAGGCCTGTTGAGGCCTCTGTGGAGGCGCCGAGGCCATTGGCTCGTCCACGCACTGGATCTGGCGAAGGTTGCTCCTCACCACGGTGGAAGAAGAAGGCTGTTGCTGCTGCGCCAGTGACGGCGGCTGTTGGTGCTGGTGCTGGTGGGGAGGGGCGTGCCTGGAGCCTGACGAGAGCGGCCCGCTGGAGGCCAGGTACTTTGACGGCGGGGGCCCTCCTCCTCCGGAGGACGAGTCCCCGTAGCTCCTTTTTACCCCGCGCACCATCCCGTGCGAGTGAGGGGGAGGGGGAGGCCCGCCCGCGGGGACTCCCCCTCCGCCGCCGTCGACCATCATCCTCCTCCTTCGCTGCACCTCCTGCCTCTGCGCCATCTCGTGCGCGCGCTCCTGCTCGATCTTGTGGTCCACCACAGCCTTCACCTGGTCCGGGGTCTCGATGGCGAAGAGCGGGGTGGGGCCGGAAGAGGAGGACGAGGCGGACAGAGTCGAAGAGGTGGAGGAAGGCGCGGGTTTCGATTGTGCCGGCGAGGACAGTGGTGCTGGAGACTCAGGCCTGCTTCCTCTGACGTGCGGCGGCCTCATCAGTCCCCTCGGCCCCATGGGCGGCCTCCCTCCGCCGCCGCCGCCAGGAGGAAACATTCGGAAGCGAGGGTCCCCTCCGCCGCCTCCGCCGCCGCCTCCCATCATGTGCGGCGGCCCGCCCCGCATCATGGGGTGCCTGGGAGGGCCGCGGAAGCCGATGGGCGGCCGCATGAAGGGTGGAGGGCCGCCCCGGGGGCCGAACGGCGGGCGGGGGCCGGGGAAGAAGCCTCCGCGACCGGGGTGCGGCATCAGGCCCATGGGGCCTCGGAAGAAGCGTCCCCGTCCTCTGTATCCGCCGCGGTAGGCAGGGTGCGGGCCTCCCCCACCACCGCTCCCGTTCTCCCCGCTGTGGGCCGCCCCCTGGCCCTCCTTGGCCTCCTCTCCTCCGGCGGCGGACCCCGACGACACAGCCTCATCCTGGACCAGGGCAGGATCCTGCGAGTCCCGCGCCTCCAGCCCCTCCTCGGCAGGGTGAGGCTGCCCCGCGGCGGAGTCCTGCCCCTCCTCGTCCTCCGCCAGCAGCCTGTCCACGTCCTCCTTGCCCATGTCGGCCCCCACCATGAGTGCGTCCTCCGCCTCCTGCTCGGCGGGGTCGCACGCCAGCAGCAGCTCGTCTGCGTTGGCGTTGGCGTTGGCGCCGGCGCACTGCTCTGGCGCGGCGCCCTCGTCCACCTCCATGATGCGATCTTTTGCACTCTCAGTGCATGGCCAACATCGAGTGTCTCCGTCTTTGCCCCTGCTGCAGGGACACTCCAAGAGGGACTCACGCAACAAGAAGTCAAGAACAACACGCGGAGGAACACCAACGGGCCCAGGAAACTTTGCCTTTTTTGTCTTCCTGTCTGTTGTCAGCTGCCCTTCCCCTCTTTCTCTCCATCTGCCAGCCTTCTCTCTCTTTCCGCCTCCCTCTGCCATTCAGCCATTGTTGCCCCCCTCCCTCCCTGCCTGGAGAGGCCTCAGAGGAAAGGGGGACCAACCTGGAGCCAAGAGCAAGGGATAAGAAGGCGGGTCACAGACTCAATGAAAAAAGGTTGCTTCCTAACTATCTGGATCGACTTTTCGGCAAAATAAAACAACAATGAATTTAACATTTTCTCTGTTTTATGCTTAAAATCGTTAAGTCTTACATCAGTTTGGCACCGATACAGTTCAACTTTGCTGGTCACAAAAATTGTCGGAAAAAAGAAAACGACAAAAAAATCTTAAAACGGCCAAGAGAAGAGAAGAGAAGTCGAGCGCCAAGAGCAAGTCTGACCTCCACTTGACCTCGATCCGTGACCTCGTTTACCTCCCTGCGCCATGAACGAGAACGGCGCCTCCGCCGACGAGGGCCCCGCCTCGGCCTCCTCCTCCGGCGGGTCCCCCTCGGGCGGCGGCGGCGGCGGCGGGGTGGGCGGGGCCCTGCCCGAGATCGAGCTCATCATCAAGGCCTCCACCATCGACGGTCGCCGCAAGGGCGCCTGCCTGTTCTGCCACGAGTACTTCATGGACCTCTACCTGCTGGCCGAGCTCAAGACCATCTCGCTCAAGATCACCACGGTGGACATGCTCAAGCCGCCGCCGGACTTCCGCTCCAACTTCGAGGCCACCCCGCCGCCCATCCTCATCGACAACGGCATCGCCGTCCTGGAGAACGACCGCATCGAGAGGCACATCATGAAGAACATCCCCGGAGGCCACAACCTGTTCGTGCAGGACAAGGAGGTGAGATCACGGGTTGGCTGACCGTTCGCCTGTACTCTGTGACCCGCCTGTTGACTCATGGGGAAAGCGAGGGGGGCGTGCCAAGTGGTCAGTGACGTGACGGGCATGTTGATCAAACCACTTTTCCTCTTGTTTTCAGGTTGCTAGCCGGATCGAGAACATTTACTCCAAGTTCAAGCTGATGCTGCTGAAGAAGGACGAGCAGTCCAAGTCGGGCCTGCAGAACATACTGCGCAAGATCAACAACCACCTGGAGGACAAGGGATCGCGCTTCCTGACGGGGGACACAATGTGCTGCTTCGACTGCGAACTCATGCCCAAGCTCCAGCACATTAGGGTGGCCGGGGCCTTCTTCGCAGACTTCCACATCCCAGGGGACCTACGCGCGCTTTGGAGGTACGTTTGACAGAACAAATACATAAGTGAAACGATTCTTCACACATTTTCCCTTTCCAGATACTTTGGCGAGATGTACAGCCTGGACGCCTTCACGCAGAGCTGCCCGGCGGACCAGGACATCATCAACCACTACAAGCTGCAGCAGGGGACCAAGATGACCAAGAGGGAGGAGCTGGAGCAGCCATCCTTCACCAACACCGTCCCCATCGCCATCTGAAACACCACGAAACATCGCCGCCACCTTCCACACTTTTCTATCGCGCAGAAGAGGGTCTTTTTTGCCCTCACAGTCCTCCCGCGGCTGCTTCCCTTCTCCGCAGCTGCTCGTAAAAAAGGGTCTCCCATTCTTTTCCCAGCTAACATCAAATCAAGCAAAAAAAAGGCCACGCAAGCAGCTTCGAGTAACGTTGTTTTTTAAAGGCGTAGGTAGGTGGGGGAAGGTATCGGCTCTGATTTCTCTCCTCAGTCCCTGCCGCCGCTTCTCTCAGCCCTAAAAAGCGTAGGAAAATAACGAACCCGTCCCCTTCCCCCTCAGGTCTCTCAACTTGAAATGCAAGCAATCTCTTCAATCGTCCTCCAAGCAAAGTGCGAAACCAGCATTTTTTGGACAGGCATTTTTCCCCTCTCTCTCATCCAGCGAACGTACCTGAGGCTTTCAAAAGCCCAATCAAAAGGATAAGAAATGGGAGGGGTCCTCCCTGAGAAAGAAACCCAGATCTGTGTCGGGCGGAGTTACTTAACGGGGACTTTTGAGTGCCTTAGCGTGAGTACCCTCCACTCCATCCATTCCCTCCATCCATTTGCTCCCTTCAGACAGAAAAAGAAGCATCACTACTAGAAGAAGATCCCACATTAAAATATTTTTGATAATAAGAAGCGAGATCTTTCTCTACATGACAAGACACACACACGCCCTAGTTAGACTGCGGTTTTTGTACCACTACTACATACATCACCGTGCATTCCCCCTTGCATTTTGCTATAATAAAGGACGTATAAGTACAGCATGAGTAAATGAGAGAGGAGAATAAATAAAAATACAGTATAAACGATTGGAGAAAAGTTGTCTTTCCATGCTTTTTTATTATGCCAATTTGGTATTCCGTTGGTTGGTTGTTTTTTCTTCTCCCCCGCGCACTCGTACATAAATAAATAGTCCGAAGGTTAACAGGTGCAGCAGGCGGCGGGCGACGACGATTGGTAGGTATATTTGGGGGGAAGAGGGGGTGTGTGTGACTAAAAACGAAACTTCGGTCATAATTGGTGGACCTCTCGTCCGCCCGGGATAAGGGGGAAGTGGTGGTGTTGGGGAGGGACATTCTCTGTCGTCCGCAACGTCGCCTCAGGATAGATAAAATTTTATACCCATGGATTATTATATGTCATCCGTCGTCTTGGTAGTCACCGAGCATTGGTAGCGTTGTGAGGGGGGGATTTGGGGTAGCCCGCCTGGAATCTTAGGCAGCCTTTGTAGAGTGCATGGTACCGTCTACAAATCGTACTAAATGTATGCTTTCTTCCTTTTTTCCCCCTATGGTGAATTTTGTTTCTCGTCTTTCTTTGCAAGCTAGAAAAGTGTGTTGGTTGGGGGGGACACAGGTGGACACAAAGTTGGGGGGATACTTTCTTTTTATTCCTTTTCCGTCCGTGTCTTCTACTACTTGGTGCATTTCTCAAAAAGAAAAGGTCCGCTCCAAAAGTTTCAATCCTTACTTCCTGTATTCCACTTGTAATATCAGACGGGGTAAATAAAACTGTGAGGGGGGGACCTTTTGTTCCTATTTCGTTCGAGTAAGGGGTGGGGAGGGGTGTGAGAATAACCCATTTTTTCGCTGGCTTCTTCCTCCAGAAGACTATCTTCTTTCCTGGTATACACTGATATATAATTGCTTTTTTTCTTCATGTCCGCTACCTCCTCCGCGCCTCTTTGGGTGGGGTGGTGAAAGGGGGGAGAGGGTGTTTCTGGGCGACGCTTCGGTCAAGAATGAATTGTGACTTGGCGGTCGGTAGTGCTTAGAAGCATCGTCTCACCTAAATTAGACCTCTTCTGTTACCCCTGGCTTCTTTTCCCCTTCGCCTGTTTCTCGACAAACGCGCCCGCCCATACTTTTTTTAAATTTCACGTCTTTTTCTCGCGCGGGAAGCGTCCGTGTCTCGTCAACACTCATCTCAGACAAAGACCTTTGCCAGGGCGTCTGCGCCGGCGCTGGCGATGAAGGGCTTGGTCGGGTGGAAGGCGACGTCGAAGATGCTCTCGTCGAACTTCTTCCGGTGCGCCGTGATCTCCTGCACGCACGTCTTGGTCTCCAGGTTCCACAGCCGGACGCTGCAGTCGTGGCCTGGAAGGAAGAGAAAAAGAAAAGAGATATAGTAGTGGAGGCCTGTGGCGCATGACGAATTCCCACGTCATCCTTCTTTCTCTCCCTCCAACCGCAATCGAAGAAAGTGAGGGAAATGGCGATATATCGGACTTTTTTCCCGTTCCTCCCCCTACCACCAGACTAAACGTCGTGTAGTACAGCTCAACACGAGAGCCTTTGCGGCTGCACGCCATCGCCTGATTGCCCACTACGCTATGCATGCTCACTTTAAGAGCGCGAGACATAGAGGGAGAGAGAGTGAGACACCACTTTCTACTCACTTCCTGATATTAGGTAGAGGCCGTTGCTGTCTATGGAGAGGGACGTGACCGCGTCCAGGTGGGCGACCATGGCGTGCGTGAGCTTGCCCGTGGAGTTGTCGAAGAACCGGATGTGCCTGTCCTCGTGCGCCGTTATGGTCAGCGGCAGGGTAGGGTGCGAGATCACCTTGGTTATGGGGCCCATCTCCTGCGGGGTGGAGGAAGAGTTCTGCAAAGGAGAAAAGAGGGGGGAAATGTAAACATTGGCTATCTTAATTTAGCACTGGTCGCACCGTGTCCAGCTTGATGACTGGCTTTCCCGACTCGACGTCGTAGATGACGCAGGCCGCGTTGCTGTAGGCCGCCACCATGTGCGCCGAGTCCTCCCGCACCCAGTCGGCAGAGGTGGGCACGCTGGTGCCGCTATCTGTCGTACCGAACGTGCTGACCAGGGCCGACTGAGAAGACTGCTGCCCTTTTCCCACCGACCACAGCTTGACGGTGCCGTCCGCCGAGCAGGACAGCAGCTGCGACCTGGCGGCGTGGTGCGCCAGGCCCCAAACGGCGTCCTTGTGCCCCTGCAGCGTGGCGGTCAGCACGGAGGGGTCGAACGAGTTGTAGGGGTCTACGGAGGATGGAGGCATGGCCCAGCAGCGCACGGTGCCGTCCGCACCGCCGGAGAAGAGTGCGTCGCCCGCCGAGGCCACTGCCAGCGACAGCACGGGCCCGCGGTGCGCTCTGAATGTATAGACGGGCTCCACGTCGAGCGAGGCCGACTTCTTGGCCGGGATCGTCTTCTGCAGGTTCCACAGCTTGAGTGTCTGGTCCTCCGAGGCGGTGATGAGCACCGGCTCGGCCGGGTGGAAGGCGAGGGCGCGCACGCCGTCGAAGTGGCTGCGGAGGGTGTACTTGGCGCTCCAAGTCTTGCGGAAGGCCTCCTTCGGGGCCGTAATCTGAAACGAAAATCAATGTCTCATTAGATCCATCCGAGGGAACAGTCTGCGTCTAGACTCACATCGTAAGAAGACTCATTGTCATTGGTGATGGTGAGCTGTTCGAGTTCTCCCAGCTCGAGATTGGCCCCTAGTTCCTGCGCCACCTTCCCCTTGTCCCCGCCGCCGCTGTCGGCCGCGGACGCGGCGGGAGCGGCGGCGGACTGTGCGGCCGAGGCGGTGGCGCCAGCGTTGGCCTTGGTCCCGGAGCGGCCGCCGCCGCCGAGGAAGTCTGACGCGCCTGGGGAGGAGAGAAAAGAAAAGGACGTGAAACCCGATTGTAACGAGAGGTAAGGTAGAAGGTAAATATAGACAGGAGGGGAGGAACAAACACCGTCCCCAGGGGGGATAAGAGAGGACGGGGAGGACAGACGGAGGACGACGGCGACGCACTTTCCAATCACTGTTTGTCGTAGGGGAGAGAAAGCAGTTCCTTCCATCCCCCCTCTCGATTGAGAGGAGACAACACATCACGGCCATCTGACGCCCTAGTACGTAAGAGGACAATTGACTGAATAATTTCTTCCAGGGGCCCGACAGTCGCTTCCAGCTACCTCCCGACCCGACCCACAGCAGTTCCTCACGAACGTAAAAACAGTTTTTCCCCCGTCAGTTTTTATACCTCTTCGCTTGTTTTGGGAACCTTTGTAAAGGGACTTGAGTCTTTCCAACTCTGCTTGCTCAATTCCCCAGTCGGCCGCTAAGCCATCGTAAGACTCCGAAGTTGATAGGTCTGGCGAGCGGTGGCGAGAACACAAAAGCGAGGAGAGAGAAAATGAATTTAGGAGGAGGGAAGCGAATTTTCGTGGGCGAAAAGAGATAAGGAATTTAAAGTATTCTCATAATCACCTTTCCCCATGTCGTCAGCACCGCCCTTGATGCTGTCCACCTGGTCGGGATTGGAGAGGAAGTTGAACTCGTTCATGACCTCCTCCGAGTCGTCGCTGTTCCCCGCCGCGGCGGCCGCGGCCGCGACGGCCTGGGCCAACTTCCCCGCGGCCTTCGTCTTCAGTTCGCCGCTCGCCCCGAAGCCGTCCTCGCCGTCGTCGTCCTCGTCATCGTCGATTTCGGTCTGAAAGAAGGAAATTGCGAATCGTACGACTTGTTTATTTGGAAACGCTCACCTCCGAAGTGAGGAAATCGAAATTGGCCATGACAGCGGCCTCCGTGTCTATGAGCATCTCCTCTGCCAGGGTGGTGGCCACGCCGCGGCGGGCGCTGCCGCCGCCCTGCTGCTGCTGCTGCCCGCCGCCACCCCCTCCCGACCCGTCGCCCTGCTGCTGCTGTTGTTGCTGCTGCTGCCCAGGTGTGACCCTCCTGGCGGTGGCCGTGTTCCCGGCGTTGGTGTTGGCCGCGCCTCCACCTCCCGCCCCCGTCGCCGCCGGCGCTCCTTCGCCGCCGTTCATGGTCAGGTTATTGCGGTTGTTCTCCTCGTTGGCGTCGTTGACGTCCCCGAGGCCAAGGAGCGAGCGGACGCGGTTGGAGCGCACGTCGATGATGGTGTCCGTGTAACCAATCTCTTGGAGATACCTGAATCAGGAAAAGAATTAAACAATTCATCATGCCGCACAACGTCCCGAATAGTGCTCCATCTTTTGCACTCACTGTCTAAGAAGCTGCCTGCCCTGCCGCCAGTTGATGTTAGTCACGGAGACGTAGTTGTCGCCGTCGAGAGGTGGCAGCTCCACCCCGTCCTCGTCGGTGGGCGGCTTCTCGTCGGCGCCCGCCAGCGCGCCGGCGCTGTCAGGGCCGTACTTCAGCTTGTTGTACTTGGCGCGCTCCTGCTTGAGGGCGTACTCAAGCATCTTGATCCGCCGCACGAGGTCGTTCTTCAGGTTCTCCTGACCCTTACGTTCGCCCTGCAGGAACGCGATGCGGGCCTGAAAGGAAAACAAAAACCAGGTGTCATTCTTGTCCTCGAGGCGTCTCGGAGAGTTTCCCTCACCTGCAGCTCCGCCTTCTCCACCTCCCACTGCGACCTCTCCATCTCGAACCTGGACCACTCGTGCTGCAGGAAGTGCAGGATGCCCGGGATGGAGTAGTGCGCGGCCGGCGGGGGCCCGCCGCCCACGCCGGAGCGGCCCGGGGACCCGCCGCCGCCGCCGACTTGCCCGCCCTGCGCCCCGGCGCCGCCGGAGGCGCCGTCCTCCACGGGGGCGTCCTTGAGGTCGTCCATGACTGCCGCGGCGTGCGCGTGCCGGCCCCGAGGTCGGCCGGCGACGCCCTCCTCCGCTGGTCGGGGCTGGTGCTCCTCCTCGGGGTCTCCCCGCGGGGCAGAGATCGAACCCGGGGGACTAGGGAGTGCTGCGGTGCTTTGGGCGACGACTGGGTGTTCCCCCCCGTGCCGGTGGCTGTCCCCCAATCCGTCGTGGATGTCCTTGTTGCGGTTGGAGCCGTCTTCCAAGTTGCTCACTTTCTTCTTCTTCTTTTCCTTTTCCTTTCCTCGGCTGCTGCTTCGCTTCTTCTTCTTTCTCCAGCTGATTCCTCTTTCTCCTCCTCCTCCGCCCTTTCCGCCCGCTCAGTCCCTTGGCTCAGTCCGGGCCGCCCCTCCGCCTCCGCCTCCGGGTCTGCCCTCGCCCTCGCCCCGTGCTTGCCCGGCGGCGTCCGGGCGGAGAGGGGGCTGCACGGAACTCGAGGCAGGTCTCTCTCTCGTCCTCCGCCACCGCCTGGATCGGTCGCTAGCCGCAGCAGCTTCTCTCCCTTTCTCCGCCGCCTGCTCCGTGGCCTGTTCTCTCTGTATGGGCGAGTGGCGGCGCGAGCGGCGCTTCGCCGGAAAGAGCCCGTCTTCGCCGGCGGCGGCGCCAGGCCGACACCTCCGCGAGGCGGTAGGGACAGCCGGAACTGTTTTATACTCTAAGTGAGAGCGAGACTCACTCATTGCGAAGTATTTTATGGGGCGAGAAAAACATGTCTTTTTTGTTCCATTTGACGTGAATATCTAAACAATTGACATCATATGTTATGTTCCCCCAAGAAAAAAAGCTAATAAGTTTGCTGCCAGTAGAAGTGGAAAATAAAAATAGGACCAAAATAGAAGTTGAAATGTTTATCACATATTTTTTACCTACTTTGACTTCCATGAAGCATTGTCTTTTGCTTGGAATCTAGAGATACTGCCAAATATAAATTTACTTTAAAAATGATTTCTAGTGAAAATTTGGGCGAGGATCTCTTGTTTCAACTCATATTGTCTGACTTTCTGCTTAACAAGTTCAGCATTCAATACTGATTGTTGTTTCTGCTGTAATGCCATTTGAAGCAACCTTGATATTTTCTGGCTTTTTTTCTCTTTTCGAGCCGAGCTTGGGCTTCCCACGTCCCTAGTAGCTTACGCGCGATCGCTGACGAGAGAGAGGAAGTAAGTAAGCGGGGGTGGAATGGAACTCGGGAAGTAGAATGAGCCGCCCTCCACCTCGCCGCCTCCTGCACTTGCACCTTCTTCTCTCTCTCTCTCTCTCTCTCTCTCTCTCTCTCTCTCTCTCTCTCTCTCTCTCTCTCTCTCTCTGGATCGTACGTCGTCATCGACCTCCCTTTCCATACACTCCGCCTACTCTCCCCACCTCGATTACGCGCTACACTCCCCCCAAATCTTTACCCTCCTCATTGCTCTACTACTACTACTATGCGCGATAAGGGGGAACATGGGCATACGATACGTATTATCACCACCTTCGCCGCAGAGCGATATGGC
>JAAUXV010246094.1_pt1 | contig 10238 bp, 10 predicted proteins | sample 7278181 | NCBI WGS metagenome assembly JAAUXV01 (sample SAMN14350114, study PRJNA611818) | marine sediment metagenome | isolation source: surface marine sediment (2.1m) | place: French Polynesia: Moorea | collected 2018-08
ACCTCTTCTTGTTCAGTAAGTCTCAAGCGGCAACAAGGAAGATGGAAAGGTTGAAACAAAGGCTGCAGCATCAGAAGTGTAGTCGGACTCCTTTGGGCAGGAGAAGGGAGCCGGACCAAAGTGTGTCGGGGAGCTACCGCTAAAAAACCATCATGGAACATCCTACTACAACTTTGCTTCAAAAGCTGTGACTGCCAAATTCATCAGAAACGTATCTTGCCGCCATGGATCTCTTCTTGTTCGCCAAGCGCCTCTCCTTGTCGTCGGCGCCTACGCTCCTCCTCCTCCTCTCCCTGCTCCTGCTGCTGCTGCTCCCGTCCGACCCCTGCTCGGCGCAGAGCATGAGCGGCGACGCCAACATGGGCAGCGAGCAGGACACGGCCGCCGAGCTGGAGCAGATGGCCATTGACAACAGCAACCCCGGCCAGATGCCGGAGGGGCACGGCTATGGGAGGAACATTCCCAACCAGGGAAACATCGACAGAGACAACGCCGCCAAGGACGGGGGACGGGGGCCGCTCTCGAGAAACCTGGCTGGCGGGGTCGGGGGCGGAGGGGGAGGCCCCGGCAAGAGGGGAGGGGCCAAGGGCGCAAAGGCCAAGGGGGCAAAGGCAAAGGGGAAGGAGGAGGACGAGAGGAGCTTCTCGGAGCAGACGGAGCAGGCAATCATGCAGTTCGGAGTGCTGGTGAGGACGGAGGAAAACGACTTATTGAAATATGATGTCAATACCTTTTTCGTTTCATAGGTCGGTGTGTCTCTTCTGGTCGCTTTCCTGTTCTTCCTCAACGCCGGTCTGGAGGTTGCCATGGAGAGGCTGACGGAGAAGGTGTCGGAGATTCTTGGCCGCGCAAAGGGGAACGACATCGAGGAGCAGGACCCTGCCGCTCTAGTGGGCACGTTCAAGCGGTACAAGTAGAGGAAGGAATCGGAACAATCGGACCCCAAAAAAGTGCATCAAATGCTCCGAGGAAACATATCACCGCCGCCGCCTACAAAGAAATCAAAAGAGGGCGACGGGCATGCAGAAGAGGAGGAGGGAGGAAGCATCATGGCCGTGCGGAGTTCGGCGGACCTTGTATACCTACTACCCACTTCCCACATCCTCCTTTTATCCCGCGGAAGATAGAGGCGGAAGCGGTGGGGAGAGAGGAAAAGGAGGAAGGGACGAAGGAAGGCGGAAGAGAAGGGACGGTCGAGACTTGTGTTGTCCGCAAACTACTTTCCCTCCTTTGGGTGGGTCCGTCGTCGTCGTCGTCGATTCAAACGACCGACTCTCTCCCTCTCCTCCCACATGTGCTCTTTAGCCTCTCCTTTCTCGACTATAAAGACAATGGTGTGGCCCCTCCTCCCTCCCTGTGCTCAGGCCTCCGCAGCAACTCGGACAGGCATGCAGGGCAGGAAGGACGGCGGCGAAGGAAAAGGGGGAGAGAGGAGAGCAGTTTCTGACCTTTTTTGCCCCTCTCCGCTCCTCCCTCGGTCCCCCCCTTCCCGGCATATGAACATGAGAGATCGCCTGGAGGAGGGAGAGAAGGGCCGGAGGAGACTTTTTGGTAATTGCGCTGAAAAATGATGGAGCGCGACCGCCGCCTCAGCCGCCTCCCGTCGCATAGTACTGTATATCGGCCTCCGCCGCGACGCCACTCTCCCCTTCGAAAGATTGAAGAGGGGAGAAAACGCCCATTAAAGTTGTGATAGTGACATATTTGAATTTCGACGAAGTTTAAGAAAAATTAAGTAAAGAGGAAATACACGCTACCTAGAGGATAATGAAACGACAGAGAGGGGAAAACAATGCGGAATTATTGACGACACATTTCCTTTTCCCTTCTTGTTTCTTTTTCTTCGTCACTCGTCGTCATTCTTGGCGCGGCGGCCCAGTTTTCTCTTTTCGCCCGCATTGTGACTCATTTTTCTGGGGTTTCGTCATCGCCCCCCCTCCAGCGGGGCCCTTTCCCGCCGCATTACAGCCCACGCAAAAAGGTCCGACAAAACATGCAATGAAACTCCCTGGGTGCCTTGTTGATAAGGGGAGGCGAGCGATCGCGTAGAATCTACTGTTGGCCACCTATAGATACGATTCGAGTGAAAACTTGAGAGCACACGCTGTACTCTCTCGGTGGGCACGAAAAAATCAATTTCTCTTCCTCTTTCTCTCTTTGTTCTTGCGACATGTCCAGAACTACACTCCCCTATAGCCTTGTTGGATTCGTCGACGTGGAAGAAATGATGACGGTTGTTGGGTTGGGTCCTTTCCGTGCCCTTAAAAATGTTTGCAGGTTTGCGGAACCTGCACCAGTCACTCTAAGACAAGGATTGCAAGTAGACCCAACTTGGGTAGCAGCAAAAAAGCTTCAGCACCATTATGGGAATCTTCTTCTCCCACTTCGTCAACCGCTTGTTCGGCCCTACGCCGGCCCGCATCTGCATGCTTGGGCTGGACGCCGCCGGGAAGACCACCGTCCTGTACAAGCTGAAGCTCAACGAGATCGTCACCACCATACCGACCATTGGGTTCAATGTCGAGGAGGTGCAGTTCCAGAATCTCACCATGACCATCTGGGACATTGGCGGTCAGAAGACTATACGGTATATACACTGCAAGCAATTGAACAAGAACACCGATCCTTACAGATACATTTCGCAGAAATCTTTGGAGGCACTACCTGCAAAACAACGATGCCCTGATCTTCATCGTTGAATCAACGGACCGCGAGCGTTTTAGCGAAGCGCGGGAGGAACTATGGGGCCTGCTAGAGCAGGACGAGCTGCGCAACACCTGCCTCTTGGTGTACGCCAACAAGCAGGACCTGCCAGGCGCCGCCAACCCCAGCCAGGTGACTGAGGCCATGGACCTGTTCAAGCTCAAGGACAGGAGGTGGTATGTGCAGTCCTGCTGCGCCCTCGGAGGGGAGGGACTGGTGGAGGGGCTGCAATGGGTGGCAACTACCATCAAGGAGAAGAGGACTACGGTCTACTAGAACAATGGATATATTATCCGTCGCCTAATCGTATTATCCTTTTTATTGCAATGCTCCTATATTTCATAACGTCAGTTATGTACTGTATGTACTTGTGACCCAATGAACGTCAGAATATATAAACCTCGAAGCCCATTTCATTCTCACAATCAATCGTACTTGGGCAGCAGCGATTAATTAAGCGAAAACGATCTATAAAACTGTCTCCGGTGTGGCTTGGGTGCGTGCGTTCGTCTCCTCCTCCGAAATGAATGGCCTTGCTTTGGCTCTCCTGACACAACCCACTCCGACGGCGGAGGAGGAGGAGACACTACAAAGAGGAGGAGACAGTATCGTCGTCCCCTCCCCTTGATATTTTTTTGTCTTCTTTATCCTTCTGTTTCTTCCGAAATCCGAAATGTGAGCAGCTGTCCCCCCATTCTCTTCTTTCTCCATCCCGCGGCGGCAAAACACCCCACAAAAAATTGCTGGAAAAGCATCATAGTCCTACTCCGGCTCTCAAACCACCATCGCCTCCGCCGCCTCCGAAGAAGAGGAGGGGGAGGAGGAGTTGTTCAGGCGCCGCCGCGATAAATCAGAGACACCCAAAGTGGCTTCCTCCTCCTCCTCCTCCTCCTCCGCATTCCTGTGCGCTCAAGTTGCCTCCGCCATCTCCCCCCTCCTCCCTCGTTTTCCTCTTAAATTTCTTGAGACTCGCGAGAGGCGAGAGAGCGGAGAAGCGGATTCCTCACACCCCTCCTTCCCATATAAAAGAGGAGGGAAAGGGAAGAAACATTTTTCTGAGTAATTGTGTCCTCCTCCTCCTCCTCGTTTTTGCCTCAGCAGCTTCTTAGCATATCGCCCCCTCCCTCCGCCCCCAATTAGTAGTAAAGACTCTCTCTTGAGTTCGCAGGGACACTCCTTCCAAGGATTTCCCCCTTCCTTCTCGGGAATGAAAAGTGGCTCTTGGGATTCGTGGGAAAAACAACACTCCCTTCCTCTCTTCTTTTTGCTGCCGGGGAATTATTTATGATAACCAATTACAAACAGCACGGAGGAGGAGGAGGAGGAGAAAAAGCCTCCCTCTTTTCTCAAGTGTTTTTTGTGGGGAAAAGTAGTTTTTGGCTCCGATTGACTGCCGCGGCGGCGACCCCCAACGAGACTCGATACTCCTCCTCCTCCTCTTTTTTTCTCATGACAAATCAGCCTGAGGAGGAGGTCAGGGGAGGAAGAGGAACGGTCCCGAGGGAATTCGTTCGTTCGCGGGGAGGATATTGGGTATGATACGGAGGCGGGGGCGACCGCCCTTGGGGGATTCGGGAGGGGAGGAGGGAAAAGTGGGCCGGGCGCAAAAAAGAGTAATTTTGAGCTATTACAAGAATGAGCCTAAATGCTGAAAAGCACGTGTGATTAAGATAACAGGCGACTTTTTTCCCTTTGGAATGCGGGAGATGGCGGCGTTTGATATTTCCGACTCCCCGCGGCGGAGGCGAGAGTGGAGAAGGTCTGTTGGGTCCATTCTCGGGAAGAGAGGAGGCGACGCCGACGTTATTATTGTCATCATCATGATCATGGCTGTGCGGGCGGGCACGTGTGAGCTGAGGAAGGACGAAGACCATAGATGGGCGGAGAGGAGAAAAGCTCTTCCACAGATACATCGTACGAAGTACCTTGGTCTCCAAGCCCATGTATGAAGGGCGAAGGGGAGAATGAGGAAACGGTCTAGGGTCGTAAAATTGTGGAAGAGAGGAGGAGGATAAAAAGGGCAGCGGCGACGGCGGACCCAGAGGAGCACTAATAAGGAAAAAGAGAGGTGTTCCTTCTCTTCCTCCTCCTCTTCCGCCGCAGCCGCAGCAGAGGTCATATAATTGCACAGAACAAAAGAAAAAGGGACAAAGAAAGGGGGGAAATCCCGCCTCAGTTCCTTTTTGGTCGTTCTTCGGCTTTTTTGGGTGCCTCCCGGTGGCGATTTTATCCATCATCTAATGATTTCTTCGACTATTGAGAACCCAAGAGACTCTCCGCCGAGAAAGTGTGTTCCAACACAAGAGCACGTGCCATGCCTAAATGTCAAAAGGGGCTCTCTGGGCTTCCCACATCCTACAGGAAATAGCTTTCATTGCAATGTGAGTTGGTTCGTCTGACATGGGAAAATGTCATCATGAAGAACCAAGAGGAGGATTTTGCTGCATGAAATGAAAAAAATATGCGATTTTGTAGCAAATGTTTTAAACTTTATGGAAAAGCTCCGGTTTCCAACGAAACATGGCTGAGAGCCAAGAGAGGAGCTAAAAACTTTGCAAATCCCTAAAATATTGCGATGTTTTGACAAAGGACTCGATTTACCTCGAGGCCGCGGTGGCCTCCGCGTTGTCTCTCCTGCTTTTTTGTCGTGTTTTTTGAAGGTCACTCGCTCGCTCTGAAAGTCTGCTAGATTCTTGCGAGCTGAAAGTCGAGTAGGAGACAGAGACTAACATTTGTCATGACTTTAATTGCCTCAAAATGGATTTTTCCTCTTTTGCCTCGTGAAGAGGAGTAGGAGACCCCCACCCTCCCCCACCTGGAAATGGAAGCTCTCTCTGCAAACAAAGCTTGACACAATGACACCGCTGCTGAACTGAGGGGAAGGGCCGAGAGAAGAAGGAGAAAGCATATTAATATCAAACACATGTGTGCTCCCAAGGGACCAAAATTTCTTTCGTCATAGACAATTCTTTCACAAGTTTCGAGTAATCTCCAAAGTTCTTTTATACTCGTACGTACACATCTTTAAAAGATTCCTCCAAGGTGCTGGGGGCCACGCAATTTGGGATTAGATCATTTTGTCTATGTGAATTGCCCTGGAAAGCGTCGTCGCCGTTTTGTTCTTTCTGCGCTCGTGCCGCCTTCTCCTCCTCACGTAGACGCCCCGCTGTCTCTTGCTCCCTTTTGTGACATACGCTCAAGAGACGTCTTGGGTTTCAAGTTATTCTTTTCCTCCCCCTCCCCCTCCGCATTCCTTTAAATCCAGAAGCAGCGGAGTTATTGGGCGGCTTGGAAGGAGGGGAGAGGGAGACCCCCCACTGACCAGTTATTAAAAGAGAGCCGAGAAAGCTTGCTTGCTAGACCTGGCGTCGCGTCGCTTACGCACATCAAGATATGATGATACATGAGGTCGAGCAAAGATTCTTCCCGGGTGGAGGTCGCACTAATTTCTTTTCTCTCTCATTTTCACCCTGATGAATTCTAGGCACCTGTCGCAAGGTTTTGATTGCATCAGCTTATAGAATGAGAGACTCGGCGATACTTTGACGAAGTTTTCCGGCAACTACAGATGCTGCGGTACATATCGCATATCACATATACGTACAATACTCATCTTTGAAACAGTCTGGATGGTGCATGCACAATTTCTTGCAACAACCGCAAGGAAAAGGAAGAGAAGATCGTTTGCAGCAAAGCTCCATTTTTTTCGGGGAAATCATGGCAGTTGTTCTTTTTTTGCCCTCTCTGCTGCGGTGGCGACGACGAACAAGCAAATGGAAGGAAGCTCCGCCCACTTTTTGGGGAGGGGAAGGGAGGAAGGAGCACCAAAATCCAGCTCTTCTCCCTCCACCCTCTCATGCGTGCTTTTGCCGGGGAAGGGGAACCCACATGTGGCGACGGCGGCGGCGGCGGCCTCGGCGGAGACGGTTACATCTCCTTCCCGCGAAGATTTGCGGTTCCGAGATATTTTCCCCTCTTCCCTCCCTCCCTTGAGACGCCAAAGCTTTTTCTTTTCTCTCGTCCACATATAGTCAGTCTCCTCCGCGTCAGCGCAGGAGGCGGACGTGAAGAACTGAAGCAAAAAAATTATTGCATTTAAGCGGATTTGCATTTTGCATTTGCCTTTTTCTGCATTCTTTCCAGACAAGGGCGCCAAGGATTCCAAGCCCGAAGCATCATCCGCCGAGAAGAAAAAGATGCATTTAGACGGCGGATGCGACATCGGAGGGGTTGGAGTCGGTCTGGACCACCATGACTTCTACGGCCACGGCTACACCAGCGGCCTCCTCTCCTCCTCGGAAGCGGCCTTCTCCTCCTCCTCGACCGGCGTCGGCCTCTGCTGCGTCCCCTCCCCCCCGCTCCCCTCCCCCCACTCCGCCTTCGGCGTCCCCACCCCCACCGCCCTCGCTCCCCCCACCTCCGCCTCCACCTCCTCCTCTGCCGCGACCACCTACTTCCAGTTCCCTCCCCCGGTCACCACCACTGCTACGTCCACCTCCGTCCCCCCCCCCCAGACCACGCTTCGCCCATGGCAATCTCCCCCGCCCTCTCCACCCTCAACACTCCGAGAGGATCCATCACCGACTCCACGCGACACTCGCCCATGAACACCGACCGCCACCACCAGCAACAGCAACATCATCAGCAACAGCAGCACGAACACCTCCAGTCTGATCCTCCTTCCTCATACCTTGGATCGGAGGCCGCTGCCGCCATGGTGTCCAGCCCTTTCGACGAGTACTTTGCCTCTTATCCATCCCCTCCCGGATCAGGATTCGCCTCTCCTGTTCACGGAGGAGCCGCCGCCGCCGCCGCCTCTGGTGATGTAGCTGGAGGACAGTCATCCTCATCCTCATCGTACCCTCCGCCCCACCTGCCCCCAAGCTACTCGGAGCATATGAGATACCAGCAGGAGCAGCAACAGCAGCAACAACAACAGCACTTCCCCGCCGACTCCTCCACCCCTTCCCCTTTCCCCATGGCCGAGCTTCCCTTCATTGAGATGGCTACAAAGCAGGAAACGGATTACGCGGATGCCGCGTCACCACAATTAGGTAATTATAGAAAAAATAATCTTACAATACGGGAATGTCAAGTTTGATTTACTACAGGCGCAGCGTTCCTGCCGTCCCACGTCTCCTCCTCTACCCCCGACGCTTTGAGCGACGCCTGCCCCGAGACCCCTGACAGCTCCCTCCGCGACTGCGCGACAGGAGGTGCGGCCTCTGGCGGCGGCCCCGGCAGCGTGTCCCAGGCGGCCCCCGCCCTGCAGGAGAGCGGCACCTACATGTGCCTGTGGGACGACTGCTGCATGGAGTTCGAGGCGCAGCGATCGCTGGTGGAGCACGTCTCAGAGGCGCACGTGGAGGCGTCGGGAAAGAAGGGCACGGAGGAGCGGCCCTGCCTCTGGAGGGACTGCCCAAGGAAGCTAAGGCCCTTCAACGCAAAGTACAAGCTGGCCACCCACATGAGGGTGCACACCAAGGAGAAGCCCTACAAGTGCGAGGTAAGGGATGGAAAAGATTTCAAAAGTCGTGTGCAAAAAGTGTCGTTGCTTTTTATGATGACTTCGGAAGGTGTTGGGAGGAGCGAGAGGATGATGGGCATTCAAATATGCAAACGAGAGAGTTTTTCAAAGTTGATGCTTTTGCTGGATAGTTGACGGCATGTCACTGGAGGAAGAGGAGGAGGAGGGAGCGGATTCCGAGAAAAAGTTTGTCCTTCGCGCCCAACATTCCTTTTGCCTTTTCCTCTCCTAATGCAAAATTTTCTCATACATGCGATCCACACACACACACTGCAAGCCGACGACGACAGATATTCTCTTATCTTCTCGCTTTCTTCCCTCCTTCATGGAACCGCAGAGACTCTAATTTTCACTCTCCTCTCTTCCCAGAAGGAAAAGAAAGCACATTTGCTTTTTCCCCCACTTCACAAATTCAAAGACGTCTTTGTGAGCAAAGAGGGGAGAGAAAAGGAGGGCAAGAGTTTAAACCCTAAAAGAGGGGAAACAAGAAATCTGTTCCCGACACTTTGCGGTTCCAATGGCGTGTCTCTTTCGTCCCTTCGGGGCAAAGCAACCCGAGACAAAAGTGTGGAGGAATCATTTGACACTTTATTGGGGTCTCCACACTCCTCGCCTGCTCAGGCCAAGACAAGGTCATAGCGCTCCTTCCTCCCCTTTCCTTGTCATATACGCGTCGCTTGTATCCTCCTCCTCCGTGATATGTATATGGTATTAGCATGCAGTGGTCGGATATCGCCGCCATATTTTTTGTTTCACCGACCAAGACTACTAGCATCTCGTCTTTCCGGCATCAGTGTGTGTGTCGGGTGTGTGTAATTCAAGTCTTCATTCCCTAAGCAGCTGCCGAGTTTTTGGAGACGAGACCGACATTAAGACACTTTTTGTCATTGGGGGCAGCGGCAGACGACGTCTCACTTTTTCTCTCTCAAGGTGGCAGTTGGAGGATCATCATTTTTCTTCCCCGTTTCAAAGAAAGTCTTGGAGGAGAGCAGCACACAATGCTCGGACCGATTGAGACTTGTGAGGAAGAGGGGCTGCCATTACTCTTCTTCCCCTTTCGATTATTCACCGTCCTTTCCTCCCACCCCTTTTCTGCTTTCTTATCAGTCCCTCCCTCCTTCTCTTTCTTCTTCAAAGTCGGCTTGATTTCGCAGGGGAGGAAGAAGACCTCCGTGGGATGATCATCGTGGAAGCCAACTCATAGTCGCATTCTCACGTTTTCACTTCTTTCTCGTTTTCGCAGTTCGAGGGCTGCAAGCGCGCCTTCGCCCGGCTTGAGAACCGCAAGATCCACATGCGCTCGCACACCGGCCACAAGCCATTCCCCTGCAAGTTCGCCGAGGAGTCCGGGTGCACAAAGAGGTTCTCAAACTCGTCCGACAGAGCAAAGCACGAGCAGACGCACAAGGATCCGGTGAGAGAAGTAGCTTTCATGTTGCAAAAAACCCTGTAAAACTGACATTTTCCCACATCTGAGGACGGGAAATCCATAATTTAAATTTGAAACGATATTTTTGGAACACGCAAAATTCTTTCCCATATCTAGGATCTAACGGAAAAAATCTACAATTTATATTTAAAGTTGAAATGCTATTTTTGGAGCACGCGAAATTGTTTTTTTTCGCGAATTCATATGTCTTTGCAACAAAAAATGTGAATAATGAATGTCTTGTTGCTCTGTCCTAGAAACCGAATCGGTGCATGGTCCCCGGTTGCCAGAAGCGCTACACCGACCCTTCTTCCCTCCGCAAGCACGTCAAGAACCACACCCCGGAGGAGCAGCAGATGTACAGGAGGTTCAAGGACCAGATCAACGCGCAGAAGCAGCAGCTGCAACAGCAACAGCAGCACAGCATGGACGAGGGCTCCCAGCCGTGGGAGGAGCCAGAGGGCGGGTCCGCGGCGGCCTTGGCGGCGGCGGCGGCAACGGCGGCGGATCCGTCTCCGGCTCAGCAACAGCCCCCTCCTTCCGCCTCCACCCTTCTGGCGGTTGGGCTCCAGGCCGGGG
>JAAUXV010086851.1_pt1 | contig 10234 bp, 5 predicted proteins | sample 7278181 | NCBI WGS metagenome assembly JAAUXV01 (sample SAMN14350114, study PRJNA611818) | marine sediment metagenome | isolation source: surface marine sediment (2.1m) | place: French Polynesia: Moorea | collected 2018-08
GGAGCCTCCCTTCCTGCGCCCGGCGGTGGCGCGTCCCCAAAACCTAACTACACTTGCGTGCCAGCCTTGGCCGGCGGCCGCTGCGGCGCCGGGCCGTCGCCGTCTGCGGCGGCGGCCTCGCGAGGACCGCCCCTCCGCCCGCGAGGCGGGGGAGGGCCGGCCCGGGGAAGTAGAAAGGACGGCCCAGATGGCGCCCAACGTGGGGCCCAAAGTGTAGTTAATATTTCGGCTGGGTTCCCAATTTAAAGAATACGGAAGATTTTGTCAGCACCCCTTAAGAAAAAATAAAGTAGGTGGATCACCGGCGTGTTTCTTTTGTAAGGAGAGATAAGCACCCCTTAGCCCAATTCCAGTTAGTGTAAGGTTATGGTTCTTGCGTTATCAGAATTACGGGACGAAAAGAAATGCGCTAGGAGTCCCGTTCCAAGTCGCTCTCATCAAGGAAGTTGAGTTGCTCCTTCCCATGTAGCTAGGGATGGGGGCTTGGTTAGTTTTGGGAGGACTTTGTACTAGAATTGGTAAAGCTACTACAGAGTGGGAGTTTGCGTGCCGTGCTGCACGTGGTGGTGACAAACAGAGGATTTGAAAGCGTGTTGGGCGTTTTAAATGGCCTTTTGAGTTTGTGCCACCAGTTTTACCCAGATGCTTTGTGACTTATTCCAAAGCATGAAAACATGCAAGAAACTGTAAGAGTGCAACACTTTGGCGTACGGATCAAAGTTTCAGTTGTACCGTGTTTGCAACAAATGGCAAAAAATCCTAAACCAGAGAAATTCAGCGTTCTGAATTTTTAGGATTCTTTTAACCAGAAAAACTTTCGGATTTTGACCGATCCAAGAATATTCATAATTTTTTACAGATAGATGTGGTGTTTGGGAAACCCCAGCAAAAGGTATGATAAGTGCTGACCCAGAAAAAATCACCCTAAAGTAGGTTATGAAATCTAGGACAACCTAATTGATGTGGCCTAATTTTTTATAATTTGACAACCTACAACTAACCTAGAAAAAATCAATTAAAAATAATTGTATCTCCAATCTTTGGACCAATTGAAATGGGTAATTGGCCAATTTTACAAGTGTGAATTGACCCACAAAAATAATTGTTTTGATCAGTGTCAGTTTTAGGTCAAGCAAAGTTATATATTTAGCCATTTTTTCAAAAAAAGAAATCAGTTGTGTTTTAAAGTTGAAATAGCAAACATTCAAAGCTTTCAGCCTTAAATAAGGCCCCAAACCCTTTGTTGTACAAATTTTAAATTTTATTGCCATTAGGCATCCCAACTGTAAAGAAAAATCTTAAGGATTTTTTTTTTGGAAAAACAACCATGGAAGACGAAATAAATAAGATTACTGGATTAGGGTCCGATGTGGTAGGAGCTGTCCCGAACAGGCCCATGTCACCCGTAGAAAATTTGGTAGGAGGCGTTGTTGATGGTCGGCCTTTAGAATCTTCAGGGAATCCACTAGAAAATATGTTTCTGGCAACCCTTAAGTTGGTCAAAGGAGCGTTAAAGGACAACCTTGCAGCTAAAGAAAAGAAAAAACTTTTGTCCACTATTGAGGCCATTAGTACAATGCAGGTTAAGGATGCTTGTGAGAATCCCTACAAGGAAACTATGAAAAAGCTAACTTCTTTTGATGATTTCACTCTGAAAAAGGTACCTGCTCCAAGGATTCATGAGGGAGCTGCTGACAATGTCAGCACAAGGGCATACAAGGATTTTTCTGTTAGGACTCACAATGGACATTTTTCTTCTACTAGAAACAACAACATCCACATAAGGGATTTGTTGACTGCTGTCACTGAGGTAGCAGAGATACACAATTTGTCCTACAAAGCAGTTACTACTTTGCTGAAGTGGAGCATGAGAGGTAGTGCACGCACCTTTTTGGACAATTTGTTGGACAGTGAGATTGACTTGAATGAATTATATGAACAGCTTCAGGAAAATTTCATACCTCGCATAGAGGGTCCGGAAGCTAGCAAAAAACTTGGGGAATTATTGCATAAACCAATTGAAAATCTTGATACATTCCTTACGGATGTCCTAAACTTTTCAATTGCCACACAAAAGTCTCTTCCAGTTAAATACCAAAGTTCCAGTGGGCAATTGCTGGCCAACTCTAGTATTTTGGAATACTTGCAAAGAATATACCCAACAGTTTTTGCTGTTCTCCTCCCTGACATTCGCCGAGCCCAAGCAAATTGTACTAAACCTGAAGAACTCTTTAGGGCTTTGATGCAGCTGCTTAGAGCTCACCGATCTGCCCTAGAATCTACATCAAAGAGGGTTAGGATTTCGGAAGTCATTGGACAAATCCCCTTTGTAGAGCCTGAAAATGACCCACAACCGGAAAACCAGGTGCAACAAGCCATTGAGGCACTTTCGGCAAATATGAAGGAATTGCATGGCAAGTTTGATTCTTTGCAATCAGCGCGGTCTGAGGGACAGGGGTTTGTACAGGAGGTCCGGAATCAATCGTGGGCACCAGGGCAGATGAATTTGAGGAAAACTGGGGGTAATCAAGGTGACAGAGAGTTTCAAAACTACTCTCGTCCCAAAGGATATGAAGGACAACAGGGATCATTTCAACGGACTTTAGGGCCCCAGTTGCCAAGAAAGAGACTTCTCATGTCAACTGAGGAGTACCAAAAGCACTTTTCAAATGGGAATTGTTTTAAATGTGGGCTAAAGGATCACTCATACAGGGAATGCCCTCATGTGCCCCAAAGGCTAAGTGATTTGAAATGTCCATCTTGCTACAAGGCCCATATTGTTGCTTATCACAATGATTGCAATGGAAATATAGAGCACTTGCATAAGAAACTTGGTAGGGGCACTCCAGTAAGTGAGGTATTTTATCCTGAAGAAGGTCCACTTGTTTGGCATAATATAGAGGAGTCTGGGCCTACTGAGAAAGAGATATGGCCAAAAAACTAGATACTGCGGGGCTCCCATTAGAGAGTCCCGCTGGATTTATTTCGGAAATAATGACATCAGGTGTCGGAAGGTATGGTGACGACAATAAGTCAATCGAGTTAGATTATGAGTATGAAGATGAATATCTTTGGGATGCAGATCTGAATCGCTTCTCAGCTGAGGGAAAAAATCATCCACCTCAACTAGAAAACATGGATTTTCTCACTATTATATTCTTCATTTCCCGTCTAATCCTTTACCTAGGAGGGATGTTTGCCAACAAAACTCACAATTTGTTTAACCACGGATTGAAGACTATTTTCGGGGTCCTGAATTTTATACCTCTAGAAGAAAAACAAAGTAACAATGTTGGGAAATATCACAAAAGGAGACTTATTCATAAATTAGAGAGTGTTTCCAGCTTACCCACATATGTTAGTCAAGAAGAAAGCAAACTTTTTCTTCAGGAACTTGGTGTAGACAACTCCAAGGAATTAAATAAATTCTTAATCCCCTCAGATTGTGAAAATAGAGCTCTTGTGTCACTCCAACTAGACCACATGAAACGCCCGTTTGTTACACTATACATAGAAGGGCAACCTGTTAGCTTTCTTGTGGATAGTGGGGCGGCACTTTCAATCCTTAAGTATTCCGACTTCCTTAAGATTCCAAACCATGATAGCTTTCCTAGACATCAAGAAAAGATTGAAATTCGGGATCACCAGAAAAAGGTCATTCCGGTATTATTCGGGGTAATGATTCCAGCCGTAGTTGGAGGAAGGACTTTGTCTCTCAATCTTCTAGTGTGTCAACATTCTGCGTCAAATGTTCTTGGAATGGACACCTTAGTCGGCCGAAGCTTGATGTTCACCCATCGAGGTGGGGATGCTTTTCTTATTATTGGGGAAATTGCGGCATCAAAGAAACCAACAATGAAAATGGGTAAAAGAATGGGTCTTATTGTACTTAACAACACAATAATCCCTTCAGAAACTGCCGTAAAGATTAAGGTAACTCCATTTATTTTCCCTATGCGCATTGAAGTACCAGAGGGTCAATTTGAAGTAGAATATCTGCACTCACTTGAGGGGTTAGAAGGACAAACCAAGTCCGTGAAACTTAATGATGAAGGAAACACCTGGGTCACCATTAAAAATACAGGGATAATTGATCGAGAAATCTCTGCAGAAGAGGTAGTGGCTTGGATTTATATGCCAAGAGAACACTTGAACCCACCTCCTCCCGAAGAGGAGTCTCCCGAGAGTCCTAAAGCAATCACAGAAAAGCTTAAGGACCAACCCTTGAGCTTAGAAAATATATTTTCCCCCGCAGAAGAAAAAATATCTTCAGATGAGACCCATGTTGTTCACCCAAACCTACAAAAAATCCAAGACATTTCTTGCTTTTGCAAATTGAACGAAGACTATTTAATGATTAAGGGTAATAAATTTGGAGACACCTATGTACCCTATTTATGCTTTGGGGGTTTCACTAGAATTCCGACAGAACCAGGCTCTTTCAGCCAATTCTCCCAAGTTGGAAAGAAAATTGTCCTAGTCTACCCTAAAGACTTTTCTACATATGAAAAGGCGGTAGATAAATACAAAAGGGAACATACGGTTGCTATGATAACCAATGGGGAATCAAGAGATAATTTGGATAAAATGAAAGGCATATCGCTGTACCACTTAACAGGGGAATGTAAAGACCACCCCTTTCCAAACCATCTCACCCCTCAATACATTTCTTTTGTATTGACGGAGACAAAAGGTGGGATCCATAAGTACTTAATTCAGGACCTACAGACAGAAACTAAGTTATTCATATTTGAGTGCTGGATACAGGCTCTTTGGGATACTGATGGAAAACAACTGCATTTTATTGCTCACCTACCATCTGTCCGAGCCACCCATTCAGGTTTTCTTGAGAACCTTTTTGGAGCACTAGTAGCTCCATACCACAAGTCCTTAAGGATTTTGGAACCTTTTGTTGACATGGCCAACCAAAGTTATGCTGGTGCAATGTATTTACAAGCCTTGGGGAAAATTGCCAACTTCTATGGGGTCAGTGTGCAGAGCCGATCTCCACAAATGGAAGCTGCACAAATTAAAGTGAATACCTTCATCCCTAAGTGCACATGTATGTCATGCTTAAGCTCTAGAGATAAAGCTACATTTCAAATGAAAAGAGTCAATTCTGAGAATTTTCACTAAGGCTGGATGAAAGGTCATTTCCTGGACAGTGCAATAGGAAAAATTCGGAACATGAGTCACCAAAAGTATACGGGGCCCAAGAATATTTCATACAAGAATCTTCAGGACCCATTGACAACAAACCTGAAGGGGAACTATGTTCAGAGTCAGATCTTTCGGATGAGGGTGTAGAGGATGAAATTGAAGGACTGTTTGATGCCCCTGGCATTGACCTCCCATTAGAAAAATACACAGCATGGAGTGAATTTTTTGATATAACAACAGTAGATGAGCCATATCGGGAAAAGGTGAAATACCTTCTGGATCAATATCCTGAAGCATACACTCATAGCTCGCTTGACATTGGGGTAATTAGGGACCCTTCCCTAGAACTTTCCATAGAAGTGACAGAGCTCCCGAAGAAACAAAAGATCTACCCTATCCCCCCACCACTGTTAAAAGCGACACGCGAAATAATAAATGAACTGGTTGAGGTAGGAGTATTGAAGGAGGGAATAGGACCTTGTACTACACCATGTTTCCTTGTCCCAAAGAACTCAAATGAGAAATTAAAGATGAACAGACTGAAAGAGAATGGTGAATTCAATGTTGATGAAATAAAGTGGAGGTTTATTTGTGATTACCGTCATGTTAACCGTGTGGTCATAGAAAAGTATTCTGGACAAAGTTCCATCTCCCATATTTACAATCTTATCAGGGGAAAGAAATACATCACTCTCCTTGATGTATCATCAGCCTTTTATCAAATCCCGTTAAGTGAAAGCTCCAAATATCTAACACAGATTTCATTGGACGGTGGGCTTGGATCTTATTTTTTCCAGAGGGTTCCTATGGGGTTGACAACATCGCCTTCAGCATTGCAATATGTCATGAGCAAGATATTTAACCCAAAGATTTCATTGCCAAATGGAAAATTCAAGGTAGTTAATCTGTTTGAAGGAAAAGCAGGGTTTTATATGGATGACATTGTGGTATGTAGTGATACCCCTGAAGAAATGTTTGAGACCCTGAAGGGACTTTTCCAAAGACTGACTGATGTTGGATTTAAAATATCCATCAAAAAGGCTGAATTTTTTGTTAAGGACAAGACTGTTGAATTACTAGGATTTCTAGTAGACAAAGAGGGACTTCAAATTACGAAAAAGAAGCTGCAGACAGCTGAAAAAATGGTTAGACCTACCACTGTGAAAGAACTCCAAAGAGTTCTTGGGTTTTTCAACTATATATCGGGTCATGTCCCGAATTTTCAGGACTTGGCGTGTTCTCTAACTGATAGTTTATCTAAGACTAAAGGAACAATAGATTGGTCCCCTTCCATGGAGAAATCCTTTCAAGATCTTAAGGATGCAGTCCTTAAGAATATCAAACTGTTCCACATTAACTATGAGGAGCCATTATTTCTGCAATGTGATGCAAGTGATAATGCAGCAGGGTTTTGTTTGCTTCAGTTCATTGATGAACAGGTCAAAATTAACAACTTTTATAGTGTCAAATTCCCCTCCACAGTGCGCAAACGATACAGCATAGTTGCTAAGGAGGCATTAGCGGTCATATTGGGGGTAACAAAGTTTCGACAAGAGCTGGAAGCTGTCCGTGAAAGAGCCATCATCACAGACAGTTCAGCAATTGTCTTTATCCTAAGTGGGTGTAGAGCAGGGAATAGTCGCCTTGCTCGATTGGCCATGACCTTACTGAGCATGCCAATGAAAGTGGTAATAAAACATCGAAGTGGAAATGATAACATTGTCCCTGATGTTTTGAGTAGGTTTTTTCATGAAAAGAAGCCACACCTTAAGCTTAGGGACCCTTACGGAGTAGAGAAGGAGGAACTGAAATCATTAGGCCTTAAGGATGGGGAAATTACCACCATGGCCAAAGTTAATGAAGCAGTAAACTCCAATAAAGAGTTTGTTGTACCTTTTCTCCAGAATAAAGATGATGCCTGCCAAGTAGAAGAGACATATACTTTACCACAAGATTTACTTGAAATCATAACGTATGATAACTCAATTGAAGGCATACAATGTGCCAATCTCATACAACCTGTTTTTCAAGAGGTAGGGGCCTCCATTGAAGGGATATCATTGGCATCTCGGGAAATCAAGTGGCATACTCTAATAAAAGCGCAACGTAAGGATCCTAAATGCATGAAACACATTAATCAGGCACTGATCAGCAAAAGGGATTCCAGTAATTATATGGTGGAGAATGGGTTGCTGTTCAGAAAAAGGTGGCCTGAGAGATCATGGGAATCGGGAGGAAACAAGCTAATTTACATTCCTCACCAGTCCGAGATTATTTCATTCATAATTCACAGTTTTCATTTTGGGCATCATGGTATGCACAAGATGATGACTGTGATTAAAGCTATTTTCTATATCCCTCATTTGCGTAGGTATCTACTTGAGTTTGTGAAAGGGTGTGGGATTTGTGCTATAATGCGATTGGGCAAAGAAGACAAAAGTAGGAAGGAAAACCACCTTTTCCAACCCACTCATCCTATGCAAGTAATTGATATTGATTTCTTTTACTTGCCGAAGGTGGGAAACTTCCGCTATGTCCTTAACATAGTGGATAGATTTTCTCACAAAGTCTTTGCAGTACCAACAACCAAAATGGCATCTTCTATCGTGGTTAAATCCCTTGAAAAGGTATTTTCTCTGGCGGGACCTCCTCAAATGATATGTGGGGACAATCAAATCTCCCTACTACGCAGTAGAGAGGTTGTAGAATTTGCCAACAAATGGAATACTTCCATCAGGACGGGCATTTTCTACAATTCAAGGTCACAGGCGCTAGTGGAAGCACTTAATGGCAGTCTCAAATATGTCCTAAAATCTTTAGTAATTCAACACCAAAACGACAAATGGTATGAGTTGGTGCCTCTTGCCAATTACCTACTGAATACATCTTATTCTCGTGGCCTTCCTGCCCCACTATGCCCTGACACTGTGTTTTTTGGTAGGGAAATTGCCTATTTCCCCATTTCAAGACACAAAATCAGTGGGCATGTGCTTCCGGAAGAATATGTTTCCAGCACTAAAGAATTTCATGATAAAAATCGAGCCGCCATATTAGAGTACACCCAATGGAAACGGAGGAAACCTCCTAAAGATTCAGCAAACTGTGGAACTCCTTTCTCTCCAGGCAAATATGTTTACTTTCGTACTATACAACAAGGAGCCAGAGAACAAAAAGGTGCCACAGGAGTTAGGGGGATTGGGTCAAGTGGAGTTGGTGTTAAATATATGAACACTATTTTTCGGATCGATAAAGTCTTTAATAGCTGGGTGGAAATTACGGATATCTTTCGGGTGACCAAACCCCCATACAGATTAACAACTTCAATCTACTTTTTAAAACCATTTGAAGAACGGTCTCCCTTCTTATTTTCCAACATAAAACCAGACCAGAGCAGAATTGGGGGTCCTCTTTTAGCAAAAGATCTTCCTACTGGGGATCAAGTTCTAAAGGATGTTCCATCAATATATGACCCAGATGAAAAAAGGGTGAAAAAGCAAATCCTTAAGGAAAAACAGGAGGAGTTTTCGGATGAGGATGAGGATGTGTCATCCGTAGTCTCGGGAAACTCTGAACCAAATAGGGATGCTGATAACCCCTTGATGCAGAAAAATGAAGTGGATAAAACAAGTAACCCACCCATTGAAACTTCAGGAACAGATGATCCTGTAAAACATGGGCTCCCATTACCTGCCATGGAAAAAATGGGCCAGAAAAAGAAAAACTTTGGGAAATGGTTTAAAAATGCTGTAGGACTCTCAGGAAGAGTAACTAGATCAGGAAAGAAATTCTAGGTCAATTGTATTCTAGGTCAGGCATGTCACGGTCGGGTCTAGTTAAAGTATCCAGGTCATACATCATGCTAGTTTCCAGGTCAGTGGGTCAAACAACTAGGTCACTTCACTGATCAGTTGTGCATGAGGGAAATTGTGTCAGTATGAAATGAAAATGGGAACTGACAACACCTCTTTTAGGCACCAAATGGTGCAGAAGAAATTTCTTTCCTCTATGCTAATAATTATAATGCTGTGCAATACAAGCAACAGTAATTCATTAGGGGAAAATAAACTGTCTCTTACTCATGCTTTGGTACCACAGCACTACATAATTTTTGTGGGGGATTCTACCCCTTTCAACACATATGTAAGTGTGGGAACCTTATATGATACACTTAAGGCTTTGGGAAGGCATGCCAATGGTATACTGAAAGCCCTCGCTGATGACCTTGCCCACCTTAGTGCAACAACCCTGTCTAGCTTTCAAGTGGGGGACAGATATTTTACCTTTGGGACAAATGTGCTCTCAAGTAAAAGAGATAAAGGGTGTAAGCTATTAGGCCAAAGCGATGTTATATTGGAAACAATGGATGAATTGGTTGAAATGGGAGATGCAATAAAGGCATACAACCTAGCCAACCAAGGGGTAGACTCAATCCCTAAGCATTTGGAATTCTTGGTACCCGTACTTACAGATGGAACCTCTTTGAAATACGCTTCGGGAAAAACACTTGATGTGGATTCAACTACTGCAAACAAATTGGATGCAGCTACCATTTGTCCCATCTATAATATCACTTCAGGTACTTTAGTCTTCCGTTCTACTGACAGTCCAGTCACCACAGTGTGTGAGATAATTGGAAGTGACAAACACAAATTCCGTTCCTCATGGAAAACATTTGCGCTAAGGCGCAAATCGTGGACTCAAGATCTAATAAGTAAAATACAATATGCCCAAAGCCTTATAAACAACACTTTCCTTTCATCAACGCCATTCAATTATGAGCATGGTTTGGCTGAAAACTTTGGTCCTGCTGAGGATCTTTCCTCTCTAGACCGCATGAAAGGGGAATTGACCTCGCACGCAGCCGCCAGTATTCAGAGACAGGATTCATTTGTGTTGGCAACTTTATTCTTACAAAACTACTTTGACAAGATCTCTGAGCTTTTGGATTCATTGATGGGCTCCATAAAAGGTCCCAAAGATATCAATACAAGATTAGTTGCTTTGGGGCTCCAAACAGTTTTGAAAATCTTGCAACAGAGAAATATGGAACCCTCATTAATGGAGAGATTTACCC
>JAAUXV010060247.1_pt1 | contig 10230 bp, 8 predicted proteins | sample 7278181 | NCBI WGS metagenome assembly JAAUXV01 (sample SAMN14350114, study PRJNA611818) | marine sediment metagenome | isolation source: surface marine sediment (2.1m) | place: French Polynesia: Moorea | collected 2018-08
CAAAGAAAAAACTCACTTATTCTTGCCCTTGAATGGAACATTACAACTCCTAGCTTTCCTTCAACCTGGCAACGAATGTCGGGAAAAAGTCCTAAGTAAGAATCCCAAAATCGAGATACCAAATAATTACTCATACTTTGATTTTTACGGTGAGCGTACACTAAAGCGTTAAGCGTCTCTTGAACATTATTGCACCAGGTCATTATGTTCCTCTCCTCAAACTTGTAGACAATAGCATGATAGGCAATAGTTGCAGATATAAAGTTTGTAGCACTCTTCTACATGTCACTATCTGGGGAAAAAAATCACCGCACCACAACTTCTACATGATCTTGTTCACAATATGTATTCAAAAATGCAATTTCCACTTAAAGGAACAAACACACTTTTTGTAAGAAGCGAGTCTTTTAATTACGTGGTCTCCGGCGGCTGCTCTACCTCATTTACGATCTCCTTCATCTCCACGTCCTTCTTCTCCACCTTCTCCTCCTCCTCGTCGTCGCTGCCGGCACCCGGGTGCTGCGAGACCTTACCCTCCGGCTTGGTGGTGTCCTTGATGGGCTCCTGCGCCGGCGCCGGCGGCATAATCTTTTGCAGCGCCGCAACCTTCTCCGCGTAAAACTCGTACACGAACTTGCACATGTGCGCCATGTCCTGGATAATGAGCGGGTTCGGCGCAGACACGTTCACCTGGCGGCTCGTTTGGTGGACCTCGTTGGGGCAGAGGTGCAGCTGCAGCGGCCTCTTGAGCAGTATGTTGAAGCTGGGCTGTAGCTCGAAGCAGTTCTTGAAGAGCGCCACCCTGGCGAAGACGTATAGCCCGAGCCTGGCTCTAGACATGGCCACGATGAGGCGTCGGACGTCCCTCAGGTGGCCAACGTTGAAGGTGCGTACTAGGGAGAGTAGGATGAAGTCGTTCTGCTGCCCTTGGAACTTGTCTACCGTCGTGATCTTGTGCGGGAGGCCGATCATGGGGTTGTTGCCGCACCTGAGGTAAGAAGTAAATAGCTACACCAATCACTGTAGAGACACCGTCAATGCATTTACTCACCTTGCCCTAACGACGTCGCGAATGAGGTGCTTCTGCCCATTGTAGGTGGTGAGGATGGAGATCCTCTTGGCGGGGTATCCCAGCAGCCGCATGTACATGAAAACTGCCACCACATACTCGGCCTCGGCCAGGTTCTGGTAGAAGAAGGGGCTGGGCTGGCTCTCGCCCACGCCGTTGAAGTCCTGCACGTTGATCAGCTGGTACTCGAAGCTGAAGCCGCCGTTAGCCTCCAGGAACGACTGATCGTTGATGACATGGGGCAGGTTTCCAAGATTCTTGTACCTCCAGTTGTAAAGAGCAGCAATGCTGGGACGAGCTCTTCCCTGAGCATCCAGATCAACCGTCGGGACTCCCAAACGGACGAGTCTGGAGAACAACGACTGCTCCATGTTGGAAAACTTTTGGAAGGCCATGTTCTTCACGACTGGCGGTAGCTGGTGGTGATCTCCAATCATGATCCACCTGAAATAAAGACGAAGTCGTTAAGAAATATGAGTACCTTGTTCAATTTTCCCATTCAGTATATTGAGAAGAATAAACAAGAATACATTTGAATTTCAAACTCTAACTAGGCTTTTATACAAAAGTAGTGGGAAAGCCAGTGCCAACTATTTCTAAGTTATTGAAGAGACGTATGCAATACACTCTTGTACAAAATTAAGCATGTCTGACGATGACAAAAACTCATTCCCTGAAAAAGCCAACAAAAATCCGTCCGAAAAGTCCAGCTCTGAAAAGAATGCTAAAAGTTCGTCCGAAAAGTCTGGCTCTGACAAGAAAGCTGAAAGCCCGTCTGAGAAGTCTGGTTCGGAAAAGAATGATGAGAGCAAGTCAGAAAAATCTGGTTCTGGAAGAACGTCACGGACAAGCAACAAGACGGCACCAAAGCCTGGAGATTTCAAAGCCATTGAAGGCGACAATCAAGGATCGGCCCAGACAGGGAAGGATGGTTCCCCAGCAAGGAGCAGCCAAACTCAGGGTTTGCTGCTGGCAGGCACGCGCGAATCAAGCCATGAATTTCGGCGCAGTGCTTCAGCCCGCAGGAAAAGTCCCAAACACGCATCACTGACGCCTCCGCAAGAGTTCTTTAGATCCGGCGAAATACCTCCACACTCAGCGGCAGCATCGGCACCAGGGTCGGCGCCGGCATCGGCACCAGCATCGGCACCGGGTTCTGCTTCGGCGCCACCTCCTGAACCAAAAAAGACATCGAGAGGCTTGTTCTACATAAAAACTGGTCTTATCATTGGAATGAGCATTTGCCTCGCAGTTCTCCTACTTTTGACTCTGGCTAGGATAAAGAAGAGACAAATGGCATCATTGGAAGAGCAGGAAAGACAAAGATGGTTTGGATGGTTTAGAGGCGGAAGCACTGTGTCTGTGGATGCTGGAGGAAGCGATCATGGTTGGCTTGGCAAGCTGTCTGTGCCAGTGGCCATAGGTATTGTAACAGCAGGAAGCACACTCTTTTACATGTATGAACAGGAAGTTCTATCAAGACAGCGACAAAGGCAAGCACTATGGAACTGGATGAAAGTGGGAACTATCTTGACGATAATAGGACTTGGCATGGGCTACAAGCGAGTGTTCGCAAAAGACGAGCAAGAGCCTTTCCACATATCTTGGAGACTCTTTGTCTACTGTTTCCTGGGAGTCGTGGCAATGAGCCTAGCCAAACTAACCTTTGTCGTCACAAATGTCAAGAAGAAGAAATATTCTGCAAGAAAATAAAACGCGCTGACTCACCGTTTCAGTCTGTTGTAGTTGTCTTCCGGATTCTGAAGGAGCAGTGGAATGAAGGTCTCAATCTCCAGGATTTGGGCAGATTCCTCCATGAGTATGTTGTCGAACTTGAATCCCATTCTCGCCAGTTCCTTCCTTTTCAGGGCTGCATGTGTGCACGTCATGGCGACGATCTTAGCCTCCTTCACAACCAAGTAGCGGGTCCGGTCGAGGCCACTTCTCAAGAGTTCGAAGGCTCTGAACTCTTCCAGTTGGGTGAAGATGTCTTGGATGTACCTCCAACAGCTTTCCGCCTGTTCCAGGTCGTCGTCCACGCTCTCACCCTTGAAGAGTTGGCCACCAGGCACATCCTCGAAGAATTTCTTGAAGGGGAAAAGCTCAGAGATTTCTTCCACCTTCACGTCACCCACCAGCTTCGATTGGTACTGCTCCCAGCGAGACATGATCTCGTACAAGAAGAAGTAACCTGCCGTTTCGCAAGTGTAAGCAACGTCGCCGTAGACTCCCAGCGTGGTTTGAAGCTTCTTGACCTGTTCCAAGAGCTCGAGTCGCTTGGCAAGTACGTAGTTGACGCGTCCGTATCTGCTGAAGTCCTTTTCTGTCTCCAGGGCCTCTTCTCCGTGGCCAAGACGCAATAAATGCCTTTCGTCGACGTCGAGAGCCATGATCTTTTCAAAGAGCTGGTTGAGGGCCTGATTCGAGTGTGTGACGATAAGCGTTCTCTGCTCTGGGAAGCTGTGGTAGATGTTGGAGATGATCTGGACTGCCACGTCGGTTTTGCCCGTCCCGGGAGGTCCCACGATCATGGTGAGCCCCGGACTCATTCCTGACCGGATTGCCTCAACCTGAGTTGGGGTGAACGGGACGGCATTCTTCTTTGGCGTTGACGTTGGATAAGGTCCTCGGGACTGACGCCGGAATGGCTCCACTACAACCGCGGGCCTCTGTCCCTCCGCCACCACCTCCTCAAAGGAGAGCTTGAAGGGAGAGGTGAGGTCCTCCTTTGACACGTCTTTCCCCACCTTGACGTCATGGCTAGGGAAGCTGTGGCGCAGGTGATCGAAGGACAAGAAGGTGTCGTTGAAGTTCAAGCCCGTCTTCGGCGCGTCCTTCATGTTGCGGTAGTGCGCCGCCGCGGGGTCCCCGTATCCGAGGAGAATGTCGTGGAGGAAGTCCGGCACCACGCAGTCGCTATTCATGAGCTCCCGAATGGTCTCCAGCACAGCTTTGAAGTTGTTCTCCTTTGGTTTCCTCCGCATCAGGACGTTGAAGGATTCGTACACGTCCTCTCCGCCGGCCGCCGTCCTCTCCATGTCCTGCTGGTACTGGTTGCAGTCCATTAGGACCCTGAAAACCCTGGTGTCTCCCTGCAGGACCGGTGGGGGCTCGGGACCCTCCTCGATCACTCTTCCGCTCTCGTCCAGCATTCCCTCCACCTCGCAGCCCCTGACGCTGATCAGCCCGACAGCCTTGACGAATTCGTCCGAGAAGTCGAATCCGGAGGGGGCGTTCGAGGTGGGCGGGCGCACGGTGAGCAGGAAGCAAACGTCATGCTTCCTCAGCCGCTCCCACTCCTGCTTCACGTTGTCCTTGAGGCTGAGGTTGACGGTGACGTCCGCCCGCACTCGCGACGGCTGCTTCTCGCCAATGTTCGGCTTGGCCACCTCGACGATGGAGAAGGAGGTTATGGGCTGCGCCATCCTGGCCCACCCGTTGAAGAGCACCTGCCCGTCGTCCGGACGCCAGGGCTTGAGCCTCATAATAGCGTCCTCAACGTCCCCGCGGATCTCGTAGGTAGACTCCAGTTGGAACAGCTTGAAGTTGCGGTAGAGGTAGTCCTGCAAGGTGAGGAACTGAAGGTTCAGCTTGGGCAGGGCCAGCACGCCCTCCCCGTTGTAGTACTCTCCCGGCACGATGTTCTCGTCCCAGATGACTTCCTCGGTCGGGTAGAGAGGCATCTCGTTGAGCGCCTGCAGCTGGGATTCCCTCCTCTCGTGCCGGTACACCAGGAGCTCCACCAGGAGGTCCTTGCCGTACTTCTCCTCGTCCTCCTCGGCCGAAGCAGGCACCAGGCACAGGAACTCGGCGATCTCGAAGAGGGTCTCTCTCGGCAGGGGCGCCAGCCTCTCCCTGAGAGCAGCTTGGTCGTCGATGCTGGTCACCGTGGCGAGGGCAAAGTCTCTCAGCGCGGGGTACTTGTGGAAAGCGGCTTTTTGCAGGGCGACCATCCTGTTGTAGTGAACCTCGGTTGTCTCCTTTTGCGTCATCTGAAAGGCAAAAAATAAAGGTACTAAAAATGCAATGCCTCAAAAAATGTGTGTATCTTACTTGATCGCCAGTCTCGTTGGATATCTCGAAGCGGGCATAGAACCGAAGCTGTTCGAGGAGCTGTGAGAACAGGTGTCCCTCCGGCCGCTTGAGGAGGGTGGACAGCTGGCACCTGACCACGAAGTGGGCGTCGTCCATCACGGTGTCGAAGAACCTCCTCGTCGGAAGCAAGGCCTCCAGGTCGATCAGGAGCATGAGGAAATGCTCGCAGTACTCCACGCTCTCCTCTGGGCAGCTCTTCTCGTCCACAGAGTCTAGGACGGAGTAGAAGGAGTCCAGCAGGCTCCTCAGGTACCTCCTGTTGAAGGTATTGGCCGTCTTGGCCTCCTCGCTGGTCTCCTTGGCGTCTTTCTTGGCGATGGCCCGCCAGTACTTCCTCCACTTGGGCACCTTCTTGAGCTCGCTCTCCCTCCTCCTCTCCAGCAGCGCCTCCCACATGGACAGCGACACCAGCTTCTGCACCTGCTCGCGGATGATGTCCACCTCCATGCTGGTGAAGCAGTGGTCAAGGAACACCAGAACGAAGGTCTGCTCCTTAAGGCTGATGGCGGCACTTTTCTCTGCTTCTTTGCTATTCTCCTCCTTCTTCTCCTTGGTGCCCTCGTCGCCGTTGCTGCCTCCAGCTTCGTCCTTTTTCTCCTCCTCTTTTCTTCCGATGTCGAGGCTCATTTCCAAGATCTTCCCGAAGAAGACGGGAAACTTCTCCGGGCTCTTGAGGAACGAGGTCCAAGCCGGCACCCTCTCGCGGAACTTCTCGTTGATCATGAGAACGATGGACAGCGTGTGCTCTGAGCTGGCCTTATCGCCGTAGTTGGGCCACAGGTAGTTTTCCAGGTACTGGCTGAACTCCAGCATCATGACCCTCTTGACGGAGAAGCCAGCCCCCCTCAGGTCCTTGTCATAGATGTCCTTAATGACATCGGCGTCGAAGCCGGCGTGTTGTTTTTGAGTCTGAGGAGCCCAGTACTTGTTGGCCAGGCCTGTCAGTCGGTCGGCCTGTGGGTATAAAAATCATCATTGGAAATCATTCTGCTTCAAATTATTCGATTTTTGCAAACCTGTATTTGATCCATAGTAGGAGCGGCGCCCTTAGACGGTCTGGCTCCGATGCCTCCTCCTCCTCCAACGTTTTTCATGGCGGCATCCTGGTTGCTCCGTTGATGCCGACTTCCTCCCTCTTTCTTGTAGGGGGCGATCCTCCCGTCGCGGTTGTGCGGCAGACGCGCGCGACGCGGACGGTCCGCCATGGTGATCTTTTAGTTTCCAGTCGTTCCTGCAATTATGAGTAAAAAATGGTATGTGCTGAATGATCACAGAAACGCAACGGAGTTGCTGTATTTTAAACTCTTTTGCAAACACAGTCACTACGACCACTTCTTCCATTATTTTTTCAGAGTCTGTAGGAGGGTCGTCGAGGGTCCCGACGAGGCCTCAGCGAACTCCTTGCGTAGGTTTTTGATGGACTGCACCAATTCTTCGCCATCCTTCACGTTCGACGACAACAATTCTTTTTCCATCTCACTGTCAATGGCGCGCTCTTCATCCTCCTCTTCGTCATCGTCCAAGTCCTCTTCGTCACTCTCCATTTGTCCACCTTCCATTTCCCTCATTAACTTGCCGAGGGATGCTTGGAGGCCGTCCATATCAATGTCAAGAGGTCTGTCGAGTTCGTCAAGCTCGACTCCCTTCATGTCTGATTCTTTGCTAAGGAAGTTTTCCAGCTTCTCCATGACCGCCTGCTCTTCGCTTTCGCCAATGTGAAAGTGCTGCTTCAGCATCTTGTCGAGGCTCTCCTGATCGTGATACAGCCAGGCGTCGTCGTCGGGTGGTCTCTCCAGTTTGGCATGACGGTATCTTTTCTCATCATCCTTGGCATCGTCAGCACGTTGGTAGCACTCATGGAACTCGATCAGCTTTGGGTCTTGCTCTGATGAGCCATTGTTCTCGGAGTAGGCGTAGCGAGCGCTGTCCAGCAGGGCGCTGTACTTTTTCGATCCAGGAAGCAAGTCTCCAAAGTACCCGACTTTTTGAAGCCTCTTCAGATATGCTTCGAACCCTTGACTTTCGTCTGTACCGGTCTTTCCAATGTCGGCCAGGAGCACTTCCATGCAGGCAGATATCTTGAAGCCCATGCTCTTCTCCTTCCACTCTTCGGTCTCTTTCCTCGGCAGCGTCCACTTTGACTCCTTGGATGGCCAAATGTCCTTGCTCAGCGCCAGGGCGTACAGGCACCTCGTCATCTCCACGCCGGTCTCAACGCAGTCCTCCTGACGAAAGTGCTCCATACCGCGCCAGGCCTTGACGTCCCGCTTGTCCAAGGTCAGGAATCTCTGGAGAACCGTAGAGATGAGCTGGGGAGACCTGTGCAGCATCTGAGCAGCCTTTACAGGTAAAAGGGCGTGGACGTAGTGCAGGTTGTCACTCCAGTCTCCAGGCCGCTTGCCCAGCCTGTCCGCCACCGTCTTCTGCACCGCCTGAGAAGCCTCCGTCCGGAAGACGGGATTCGCCACGGCCCTAGCGAAACATTCGACGGCGGGCTCGCCCGACATTAGGCCAGGGAACGGAGTCAGGTCGGACGGCCTGCTGGCCATCGGCACCAGGTGTACCCGGCCACGGTGGAGGAAGGCCCTCCCCTTGGCCGCCTCCGGTTCCTGCGCCCAGCCGGGGAGGGCGTCGGCGGCCTCGATAAGCAACACCTCCCCGTCTCCGTCCTCCACCCTCGCCACCGCGCCCTCCACCTCCTCCGTGATCTTCCTGAGCAGCGCCACCACGAACCACTCGTCCTCCACGTTGTCCCCGAAGCGCACCTCCCCGGCCAGGCAGCCGCGGGCATCGTCGGCGCGGAGGCAGAAGCGCCCATCGTGCCAGATGTAGGATGAAGCCTCCGCCAGGACGGCAGACAGGCACCGACGGAGGAGGGACTCCAAGTCGCCGTCATCAGAGAAGCAGTGGACGGTGTAGCGGACCACGTCGTCGTCCATCGTTGAAGAACCTGTTAAGAAATAGAGCGCAATAAACATGACCACAACGTCTACTCTTGTGACAATGGTTGTTGTTGGCCGGAGAAAGCCGGGATGGGTTGACTTTTTTTTTCTTTCCCCTTTCACTTCTTCGTATACACATTTTTATGCATTGAAGAACAATCTGACATATCACAGCCGTCAGAGGTCCTGCCTTGGCCAATCTTTGCAGTTCCTTTAGTTTCACCGAGTTTCTGTTCTGAGTATGCCTCCTTTCCCGTTTCCCCCTCCTCTGCATACGACTGACTACTGCTTGAACTGCTCCGCCCCTATGTAAGTGTTCTCCACCGGCGGCGAGGCGGCGGTGGGATTCCTCCTGGCCGGAGCCCCCACCGGGTACATCAGGGTCGTCTTGAGCAGGTCGTTGTGGTCTTCCAGGCTGTTCTTGGCGTAGTGCAGCACCAGCTCCTTGAGGGAGGCGTGGATGTTGTAGGGCTCGGCGAACCCGTAGCCGCGCTCAGTGTGGAAGATGTGGCAGTGGCCGACGGCGCCGCAGCACACGATGGAGAGGGCGTAGCGGCCGTCGCTGGAGCGCCGGATCAGGAAGGTGCCGTCAGGTTGGCCGGACAGTCGCTGCTCCGCGCTCACCCGGTTGAGACCGAGCATGAGCCAAGTCGTGTGGTCGTGGTGGGGCAGCTCTCCCTCTGGAATCGCCATAGCCGCAGCATCCGTGTGAGGCCTTGCCGAGGCCGCTGACTCAACGCTCCACTGCTCCAGGAGTCTATTGACCTCCTCCATGCCCTTTCCGTGCGCGATGAGCCAAGTCTGCAGCGTCTGGCGCTGCTTGTACAGATCGATAATCTTGGGCTTGAGTCCGCTCATCTCCCGGTCCAGGAAGCGACTCTGGACGTTGTCGGACTTGAGCTCCGACTGCAGCCTCTCCTGCTGGAGCTTGATCTCCTGGACCCTCCTGTGCAGGATATCGAAGTTGTTCTTCAGGGATATCTTTTCGTGAGGGAAGACCTTGTCCTGGGACTTGACGTGGGAGTCAATCTGCTCGTTGAATAGCTTGAGCAGCGCCGCGTAGGCCTCGACAGCCTGCCTTTTCTGCAGGATGTGCTGGGCCGTCCTCTGGTACTCGTCGTAAAGCTGGTCGTAGGAGCGGGACTTGTCCAGATAGTTCTTGTTGATCTCCTTGAGCCTGAGCGCCACGTTCTCCACGTCGACGACTCCTCCGGGGGCCTCTGCCTCCACCTCCTCAAGACGGGACACCGGGTACAGAAGCTTGGTGTCCAGGGTGCTGTTGTACTCGCGGAGGGACTCCCGCTGGTAGAACTCGACCAGCTCGACCACCGACTCGAACTGGAAGGGCTCGCTGAAACCGTACCTCCCCCCGGCGTCGTGGCAGATCTTGACGAGCTTGTTTCCGCCGCCCTTGCGGAGGGTGAGAGTGTAGTCCCCGCGTCCGCTGCTGGCGTCCCTCACCAGGAACGTCCCGTCCGGGGCGTCCTTGAGCTTCTCGTTGACCTCCTCCCTGGAGAGGTCGCCCCAGTACCACTCGTTGCGCGCCGAGGACTCGGAGAGGGACGGGCACCCCTCCGCGCCGGGCGCGGACGAGGAGGAGCCCCGAGGCTGTGCGGACCTGCTTGTCATGGCCAGGGATGTGACCTCTGCAGCACCCAGAAACAATGTGGAGTGGCAGAGGACAGAGGTCAAATTGTGGACGACCTCGACACAGGCACCGCGCACCGCACGGCAGACGAAAACCTTTGGCCTTTCCTTTGGCGACGCTGCGGCTGCGGCTGCGCAGCGAGAGGGAGAGCGACGCCAGCAAAACTTGTTGGGGTTTTTGAAAGAGAACAGATGGGGGAAAAGCGTGCAATCAACGGAGGGAGAGAAAAAGAGAAAAAAGGAATTCTTCCTCAAAAATGGACGTTTTTCTGTCAACTCTAAACTTGGAGGTTTCGTGATTTTTAAAGCAGACGACGTTGTCTGCAGACATAGAGGGCGTCTAATTCTTGGTCTGCAGAGAGCAGTGGGGTTAGAATTGGGCAATTTGATCCCGATTTAATTGAGGTTGCTCTTGACTTGAATTCTCGCCTGTTTTCGTCCTCTGTTTTCCGTCGACCTCGAGTGCCAATAGTTCAC
>JAAUXV010105259.1_pt1 | contig 10223 bp, 8 predicted proteins | sample 7278181 | NCBI WGS metagenome assembly JAAUXV01 (sample SAMN14350114, study PRJNA611818) | marine sediment metagenome | isolation source: surface marine sediment (2.1m) | place: French Polynesia: Moorea | collected 2018-08
AAGTGAATAAATTTTCCTTTAAAAGGTGCTGGCCACTATAGCGGCCGCTCGGGTATATTCATGTTTTAGAAAAAGCCACTATAGTGGCCGCTCGTGTTTAAAGGGTTAAATCTGCATTTACTCAGTGTTTATCACATCGAGAATATCTGTAGGTCTTCCAGACATTCTTGGAATTTGTCATGCAAAAACATGAAATTTGTGTATCTTTTCTTCTCCTTTTCCTTGTTACACCCTAAAATGTCAAGATGATCTCTTTCATTGATTTTTTTTTCTTTTCTATTTTCATCCATTCTTATCTGAAGGATTGTAGTAACTTCCAGGCAGGCACAAACATCAGGTCAAAGAACAAGGCAGCCAAACTGGATGTAACAGGTGTTTTTGGAAGTTGCTGTCGACATGGCATGCCACACACGTTCATCAATATGCATAAAGGAGAAGGGTAAGGCATTTGCAGTACTGAGTGAATGATTTAATACATTTCCCCAATTTGTCTGAAATTGCAAATCATAAAATAACCTGTTTTCTACATACCACAGAGGCCCAGCTTCACTAAATGATTGTGGTATTAGCAGGGTTCGTGCAGTCATGGAAAACCTGGAAAAATCATGGAATTTGAAAAAAAAAGGATTTCCACGCCTGGAGAAGTCATGGAAAACTAGAAATATGCCAAAAGTCATGGAAAAGTCACAGAAAATGATATTGTTGTGTCAAATAATTTAATACTTACAAGTTCAAGAACTTTCACCAATTTGCGTAAGATTTTACCTTTCTTTTGTAAGAAAAGGTCATGGAATTCCATTGATTTTCCATGGAAAAGTCATGGAATTTATTTCACAAAGGTACACAAACCCTGTATCATGCATGTAAAGACATAATTGAGAGTCTTGATAACGAAAAAGAATATGTGTCGTCCATTTGAAAAGAAAGTTATAATAGCAGCTAATTGGTTTACTTTCATTAAGTAATGTCAAAGGAAGTTAAGCATAAAAGAAAGAAAATCCAAAGAAAACAAACATGGTTGTCATGATGTAATTTTGTTGCAGTGTCAAAATGGTCCATATTTTGTGACACATGCCTTTTCACTTTCCTTTGCTCTTGATCGTGACTAATCTTAATCAGGATGACCACTGGATGTGCCCAAACATATCACATGACTTTGACATCCGTTTGACCTTTGACCTTGATATAGTGGTAACAGGAAATTTGGCAGGTACATATTTAACTCATCACAAAAATCTGAGTTCTACTTGTTTATTTGTATTTGTTGTTATTATCTCCAAGGTTGGGGTACTCCCTGTATATACTAGACAAGCTACTGGAACAAGTGAATGGAAGTGAAATCAAACTGCATGTGCTTTATGACATCGCATGTGTTCTTGAAAAACACATTAAGGTATGGTTCTTTTGAACATCAACAAGGTGATAATTAAGAAAGGGCTAAATCCATGTTACATTAGAAAAAAAAAGTATTCCTTTTTCTGGCTGTATCTCTCAATTAATGCTCCCGACTTCAATAGAGCGCAACACATAATGGGCCTCGCAATAATATCATTGTGTACGTTGTATCAGGTCTGTCCCAATTTGAGTTGTACGTTCAACCTTGCTCATTGCAATAGGCCTGAAGACATAAGAAGGGGTCCAAACAGCAAATTTAAGATCCCAGATACCTTTTTGTACAAAACAAATGTTGTTTTAAGGGGTTCAAACTCAAAACAAGGGGTCATGGACCCTGGACCCCTTAAAATGCCAACCCTGCAACTAGGCCATATTAATTACTTGCGTATTCTACGCATTCAATGTTCAAGAATACCAATAATATTTAATCTGCTTAGCACCTATAAACAATATAGACTTTCCTAATAACTACTGTGAATACCACCGCAAACACAATATTTATTTTGCAGTTGGCTGTGTGTGTTACTATAATACTGTAAGCGATGTATCATCAATTACTCAATTAAACTACATGTACAATAGACCAGAATAGGCTCCCGTCCCATGGAATGGACATTTCAAAAGTTGGGTCACGCTCTGTCAGACTTTCTGGAATATAATAAGTCTTGTATATTCAAGGATAACTACCAAGTATTGTAACATTATCATATCCACTAATATTTTTAATATACATGGAGTGTTTGCAATACTTGTTGTTGTAATTGTGCACAACTGCTAACGCAAGATCAAAATATGCTAAAGTTTTGGAAGTTAGCATAGACATGTACTTACTGATGGATTAGAAAGACGATGTTGAATCAAGGAGTATGCTGCTGAAGTGACAATTTTCCATACACTGTTTATTTACAGACCAAGCATGATTCCGGAAGAAATTTAGAGGGTGTATCACTTGCAGTGCCAATCTTTCATGTTTATGGTCACAAATCAACATGTCATGTAAGTACTTAGGTTTTGTTTGACTTTGAAATAAATCTAATACTGGGAAAATATTTGAAAATTATTTTTTCCCCTGACCGTCAACAATGAGACTGGTCGTGAGCAAACATTGTTGAGAATAGCATATTATCTTAATCCAATCTGCTCTTTTTTTTTTTTTTTTTTTTCTTTTTCTTTTTTTTTACACGTACATGTGTATCAAATCTAACTGGATTTAATATGTGTATGCCTAAACAGGTACAGTACAGCACCAGATGGCTCCCAGGATTTGGGTTAACAGATGGGGAGGAAATGGAGAGGATGTGGGCTTTTCTTAGGCGCTTTTGTTTCATTTCCAAAGAGATGACGCCTTCCCACAGAATAGACCTGCTTACAGATGGGTTGCTACACTACAAGAGACGTAAAGTTAGTGACATAGGTAGGTTGTATGCTCAAAATTAGTATTTCCTGGATTTCAGAAATTTAAATAAGATAATATATTAATGCACTGCAAATTGCTCCCAAATTTGTTCATATAATTTGCAACCTTATTAAATAAGATAAAAATAATGGTCCTTACTGTGATACCCTGAATAATCTGATATGCTGCATACTAAATGTCACAGTATTGGATTAGCAGTAAGTTTGTTTGCACTTGAACTTGAGATGAGAAATTGAGCTCTGCAACTTATTGCAATGCATATGTAGTGGAGTATGAATGAAGCTTTAGGTCTTCCTATTAATTTTCTCACCACTTTCATCACAATATACTTAGACTTCATTGATGTACCTTTCAATTATTCCAACTGAAATATTTTGTACAGAAGGTTTTACCAGTAAAACTAAAAGTCTTTTATCTGACACTGTTACAGATGTCACCCTGTCACGGAACATGGAGAAAGCGTACTCTGTCCGTCAAAGCACCAAGACAGAAATAGAAGCAGCTATAAGTGACTGTAAGTAAGGATTTTACAGGCATATTTCAGTTGATCCTCTATTTTATACATTATACTAACTACCTAAATAACTCACTCACTCACTCACTCATTAGAGGGTGCCTGCTCTTTCTGCAGGTGTGATTTGTTTTGAATAATTTTAAATGCCCATGGGATCTCCATTGTAAACACAAATATGTTTAGGCCTAAACATCCATGTGAATATTGATCATGAATGTGTGGGCCAGCTGTAAATTGGAAATTTCTAGCTTATAATAGGCTTATAATGTCCCATATTTCACATTTGATACAAGTCAATACGCCATATTATCTATAATCTGTGATAATCATCTAGATCAATACCAAGGTCAAAATACAAAGTAGTAGGTTAACAAAATACAAATGTAGTAAAGTCATGATCATTCAAGGTCATGGTCAGGTTAAATTTAAAATTTGCTCCACTCAGATTCAAACTTGGTGAAGATAAACTATGTGCAGCTTATGAAACAAATGTAAAGGTTGTGACAGTTAAGGTCATCTGCAGTCAAAAGGTGGGATTGAAACTTAATTGCTCCATTAGACTCAAAATCAGTGAAAGCAGTAGAAAATGGGAGTTCAATAGTAAGATCAAGATCCAATGTCAAGGGTTAGATGATACGGGAATTTAATCCTGGACATGCTGTCTACAGGTGAGATGCATGGGTTGATAACTGTCTTGTTGTAATTAAGGATGTTAATTATGATTTGAGGTAAGAAAGTACATCATTATGTATTTCAGATAACATTACAATCAGTGACATAGATGGATGGATAGCAACAGAGAAAGATAGATTGAATTGTACACAAGACACAGGTAAGCCAATACAGAAATTTACATGTGTTGTACTGATCATGACTATGCAGCTGCAAACAACTGTTAAATGTATGATCCAATGTGTGACCCATGCAGTCAAAATGAGACTCATGTACACATGGTCAAAATTGAGTTTATATATTATAAAGTAAACATTCTCCCATTTATAATGGTAGTGTAATAAAAGCTTTGGAGTTAATATTAAGTAAGACAATTACCCAATTGGGCCAGAAATTATCAAAATTACACATTCAAGTATATGTGGTAGGGTAATGTTGATAATCCTGAGAGTACTCGTGAAATTTGAAGCTTGCATGTCATATTGCAAGTTTGAGGGGTGCTCCATATAGATAATAACATGTAGCTTTTATCTTTGTCCTTTCTTGATCTAAAACAGAGGAACATTTCACCTGCCAAGAAAAGTATGTTCAGCTCCTCCAGACGATAGAAAATGTCATGTAAGTTTTTCTGTAATATATCAGGACTGCTTTTTGAGGTGTGCGGGTGCAATTTCACGCCCAAACACACAACTAAACAATGCTTAAGTGCAATTAATCACATTCCTTTTTTTTTTTTAATGGCATATTTCAAATTGAGAAATACTCTTCTGGGGCTCTCCTTGATCACTCTAGAAGAAGGATTAAAAGCTCCTCTGCAAATTTCAAACAGCAGTCCCTAGCATTTGCATACACTTTGTTTTTAAACACTATTTTCTATGACTAACTTATATTGAAATTGTTTGTTTTGTTTTTGTTTTTGTTTTTTACTGATATTTCATTACAAGGTTGAGGTTCATTAGTTACAAAATAGTCACCTTGCTTGTTTATTCCACTTAATAGCAGTTTTTCAAAATGCCTATGAGGGTGAGATACACTGTGAGATGATGATTTATGGTAATAGACCTCAATTTTTTTTGCTGTTATTAATCTTGATGATCTTTGTCATTCTATACCCAGGCAATCTCTTCTCCAGTGTGATGATGTAGAGACAAGAAATGGATTTAGTCAACAGTTAGATAGGTATGTTGGTCATTTTGTTTCTTCTTTTCGTGTTGTAATGGACTCTCTGTATCTTTGTATGCCAAAAGGTTCTTGTATGCTTTGCTTTCATGCCCCACAATCAGAATGGAACTACTGAGGATGTGCAATTTATTTATTTATTCTTTCTTTATTCTGGATACTCTTTCAATACATAGTACTGGTCTCCCAATAGGTGCAGATGCATACAATAAGAATACATGCAAAATAACATAGACAGTACATAACTTAAGCATGTACCATATTATGCAAAAAGTTAATAATATACATGAAGAGGGAAAAAAGTAAACAAGCGAATACTATAAATTGGGTACTTTATATTGAAATCTGTCAGTGAGTTGCTTTGTGAAAAAATAAATAAATTTGGCTCATAAACCATACAGCTGCATAGTTCTGGGCAGTTGTGCCTACATGTGTACTACAGGACTGCGCTCCAAGCAATAACACAACATTGCACACTGGGGGACACACATGTGTAGCCATTACATAGTACCCAACCAGTGTACAAGTTAGCCTTGATTCAAGGTGTCATCCAGGCCTCTTCTTAAGCTATAAGCAGTGAAAAACCATACTTAATTATAGTCTTAAGTTTGTAGGCCTATGCCTAAATATGAGGTTCATCAAAGCATTTTCAATTATTATGTACATTGTGTAGGCATAGGTCTTTAATGTGTTTGAAGGTCTATGGTGTAGGTCTATATGACAGCTAGATCTATATCATGCATGCTGGTAATATTTATATGGCTACATGGTTGATTTGTGATTACAGTTATTTCAAATCAGCCAATGTAAGTCGATGATCCTCTGCAACTACGGTAACTTCAACACAGCTTTATTGAACTGGCATGATGAAGGCATGTCTGCAAGCCAAGGAAGCCAGAGGGTCCCAAATGAGTCCTTTTCTGCGACGCCGTGACAAACTCGTAATCCCAACATATCACAGCACTGTACAATCAAATACAACTTTGTCAAAATCTGCCTAAAAAAAATGGGCTTGCAATCAAAATTATTTACTGGGTTGCAAGTCGAAGACCTTCTGTCACTACGGTAGTTACAACACAGCTTTATTGAACTGGTATGCCGAAGGCCTTGACAAATTTGTAATACCTACAAATCACAACACTGTACAATGTGGTCAAAATCTGCCTCAAAAAAGTGGGATAATTCATTTGTTAAATCCACCTTTTTTCTTCTTCTTCTTCTTCTTCTTAATAATTGCATATTGACAGATTGAAATCAGAAGCAACAAGACTGGAAAGGAACATAGGAGTCAGCAGACGGTGGCGTAAAGTGGATGACCAATTCAAAGTCCATGAAAGGTCTCTAGAAAAGAAGAAGAAAAAGAAGATCCTGAAAAAACTGCACAAACAAGCTATGGATTACCGATTCATACAGAATCTGCAACAGAAGTATTCAGGTAAGAGGTGGTTAATGTAGTGTGTGGGAGTCTTTTAATGTCAACTTGCTATACATTCAGGGACACCCTGTATTATTTATGAAAAATAGTAATACTGTTATACAAATGATGAATAAGAGAGAAAGAAAATATACAAATTTGCTACTCATGGCCAAAATGATTATTATAGGCCCACAAATAAATCAACACAGACCAGCTCCTACCACCAGGACTGCTAAAGGTGGTATAATGATCTTTCAACTCGCAACAAGGATTCTCTACCATAACTGTCCTAGCCTTGAACCAAGGCCTGCTTGCACTTGGGATGGAAAAGGATAATACTTTCCTCCAGCCTCCCTATGCCTATCTATTCCCCCACACTCAAACTAGGCATATCCATGCCACACATTCAATCAAAACAAATAGCTAAATCATGACCACTTAATACTTGCATGGCAGTGATGGGGCAAACCAGCTTATTATCTGGAAGTTTCAATCAAAATCCTTCTCCTGCATTTACACCATCAAGCAATTCCACTGACCCCACATACACCCACATACTGACCATTTGGTGTGAGCATAGATCCTATGGTGTGAGGCAGTCAAAAGGGACGGGTATGTTGGTGGACTATTTGGTATATGGGGTGAGCAGAGAGTGTGGATTGAGAGCCTAATGGGGAGCTGCTAGCTGAAAAGGCCCAGCACTGTGTCCTGATGTAAGGTCACCATGCAATTCCACTGTTTTTATAAATTGAATTAAGAATGTGATCTTTATTGTGTATGCCTAGTAAATTAGACAAATTGGGAATAAAGCATCCACACAAAGACTTGGGCAAGTCTATAACTGTCCAGGCAGTTTCAAATTGCAGATTAATTTATTATTTTGATGGTATAAGGTACAAAGGTGCAAAGCACTACCTTACACGGTGATGAGTGAACATTTGATTTGATTTTTAATTTGATTAAAATGTAATTTGCTGGGATTTGATGTGGCATATCATTCCAGATCATACATATAAATTTAAAAACATTGCACAAATGCAGAGTGGTTCAAAATAAACTTGACACTCTTCTACAAAGTAATAGGACATACAGAAATTATGTTCACATATTCAAAATAAAGACTTGACAGCCGTGTAAAGGAAAACAATAGCAGCAAGAAACATAGCCTGTAAACACAAAAAACAGCACAATACTCTGTGTGAACCCTTTCTGTGTTCAAATTCATGCAAGTGTCTGCCATCGCAAATATTATGCAGAGCAATAGAGTGTTCACAAAGCAACAGGTTGCATAAGTATGTGTGAAGCAGTGCTGGCTAATAATAGGTGGATTTATTAAAACAATTTTTAAAAAATTGTATGCTGTTGAAACAGCTTAAATGAATCTGCAATTAACATTTAGAGATTTCATAATTGTGAAGATTGACAGTGCCATTGATAGAAAACATATCAATGTATTAAGATATTACAAAACGTCAACTTTCAATAAACATAAAATTACAGGCACAGTACCCTTAGCTAGGCGAATTTTGGTCTTGTAACTAGTATTACATAATTATATGTCATACCAATATATATTGGGAACACCAAATAAAGTCCCCCAATATTGGAAAGCTGCTCTTTATCTTACTGTCATCTGTAATGAATACAGAACAATATTCATGTTGCTATTAATGTTGTGTTTGTCATTAATTTGATACTATACAGATGGACAGGCCATTGCCAACAGGTTGGCAAAAAATGTGCTGCGAGTAAATAAAAACATGAAGCGCAGTCTGAAAGAATACAACACAAGCAATTTCAGCAGCTCTGGGACCCTGCCAGACCAACTTTCATGGAAAGATATATCTGATCCACTTGCAGATTTGTATAAGAATGCTGGATGTGGTAGTCAAGTAACTGTAAGTATATGACATAAAATTGTAGCTAATGCATCCCAAAGGTGACAATCTAGTGATGTCATAGAGAAGAGTGTGAAGTAACTATAAAATAAATGAGTGGCATGGCCAATATGTTAAAGCATGTGTATTATATTTAAAGTCACTTCCACAAATTGTGACCAAAACATTACTCTGGACTATATTGAAACCACAAGAACATATTGCAAGCAATCACCAATTAACCATAAAGTGTTTTATGGGCTAGTTTCACCATATCTAACACAGTTTCAACATTGATATCTGATGTATAAATAGTATGTTTAATGTAAGAAAATATCAACCAACCAAAGTCACCCCTGTATGTGTACGTAGGAAATGAGCATATAATGCAAACTTTTTGCTATAGCCTACTACAGAAACATTATGTGCTACACAGTGTTGCACAAAGCCACATGTAGTCACAAACATACAATGTATGGGCTACTGATCTATACACAAAATCAACTTCTTTTTCACCTGTGCATGGTCTGGTGGTTTCTTTATATTTTGCTTTCAATGGCCAATACCAGTTCAGTAAATACATTCAAGTTAGACTATCTTTTGAATTAGAGGAAGACCATATAAAAATTCAGATGTATAGACCTTCTTAGCATCTGGGCTGTGAAATAATGTGTGGATGAATTACAGTATGAAATCTAGTAATTTTTGTGCTTCCATAGTCTTCAATCATTTATTGTGTTGCCTGCAAGGATTACATGGGATACTTGCTCCTCTCTTTCATTAATGTGGGTATGTACCGGGTATCCCAGAAAAAAAAAAGTATAGTGTGCAGATTATCGATATTTTCACCATATCTAACACAGTTATCCAGTCTGTGAAGTTTTAACCACATATGTGACCTGCTCTAGCGTAACAGGGAACAAGTCGCCAGCGACATCTGACTGATTTCAGATAGTTATAACCAAAGTACAGTGCACATGCTATTATCATATACAGAGCTGTATTACTTTGTCCAAACCATGAATGGAAGGCAAGTTTTGATTGCTTGACAAGTTGAAAGTATTGATCTAGTTGATTATCACTGACCAAAATAGCCTACTGTTTGATGTACTAAATCTGAAACCAGTCAGATGTCGCTGGCGACTTGTTCCCTGTTTTGCCAGAGCAGGTCACATATGTCAAACATAACTAAAGTTATGAAGGATAACTAAAGTTATGAAGGTGAAAAAAATGATGGGTCAAACGGGACTTACATGATAAAGGACAAATTTAAACACAAACATATTTTATCATGTAAGTCCCGTTTGACCCACCATTCATTTGTTCTTGCCTTCATAACTTTGGTTTCATCTAACATAATGGGGATGAAACTAATAAACACACAACTAGATAAAAGTTGTATCGTGTTTCCAAATTCCGCATCATTATAGTGCATCATTCTTAAAATATTGTTCATTTGCTACTGTAACACCCTACCTTTTTTTTTAAATATATATAAATTATGTATATGTGTGTGTGTATGTATGTGGGGGTATGTGCATAATTTAAGTTTTAATTAACTTTTGTTGCTGTTGTTGTTGTTGTTTTTGTTAGTTTTTGTTTTTGTTTTTGTTGTTTTTTTTTTTTTTGGGGTGGTTGTTTTTGGGTGTTGGGTTTTTTTTTTTTTTGGTTTTTTTTTTTCCTCTGCGATAACTTCTTCATTCAAAAGGCGATTTTCAATGAAACTTAAATTGAAGAAGTACTGATCCAATC
>JAAUXV010219090.1_pt1 | contig 10218 bp, 13 predicted proteins | sample 7278181 | NCBI WGS metagenome assembly JAAUXV01 (sample SAMN14350114, study PRJNA611818) | marine sediment metagenome | isolation source: surface marine sediment (2.1m) | place: French Polynesia: Moorea | collected 2018-08
ACATGCACCGGTTTACCCGGCCAAATGCTAATTCCTTAACAATTGATTCTGAACTCTTAGCGCTTGAAAATACGAAAGAATCGAGTCTCCAAGCCCAAGCAGTCAACAGAAAACGAAGACCCTGACGCCGGTAGCCATTTTTCGCCTCGTAGTGTTTGTGGGCGCTGGAGTCTGCCAAGGCGAACTCTTTAGGAGCTACAAAAGAATAAAAAAAATTACGTACCTTTCGATAATGTCACTTACGATTCTAGAAATTTCCCTGTTCCCATTCCCGTTATAGCTCTAGTTTTCCTGTGATGAATACTGACTACTGTACAGCACAGCGGAGAAGCTTCAGTGAATAATTGAATTATTGAATTTTTTTGCAAACAAAATCATATTTTTTTGCCAGGAAGTTGATTGCGGCTTTTTAACTTTATTTTCTTTTTAAATGACGTTTGGTTTCAACAAGAAAAAAATATGGTGTTTTGAAATTACGTCGTTTTAGTAAGCAATTCGAGATTACAGCAGGAGTGAATTATTTTATAAAGTCCTCTCACCACAGTCGACATGTTTTAAAGCACCAAAGATCAACACACAAATCTTCAGAAGAGCTGTACACACGGAGAATACTTTTTTCATTGTTATAATGCGAGGAACTTTGCGTCTTTTCGTACACTCTGCCGAATTACTCGGACTTTGCACGATTTTCTTCATCCGCACCAGCGCCACCACCACCACTGTCAATCATGAGCTTTTGCTCCGCAGCCTTGGCTTCTTCCTGGTTCTGAGTTTGGCACTTGCTGTCGTCGTTCTCCTTCTGCATCTGTCTCAGGCTGCTCCGGAGCTTCTTGTTGTTGTACACCTGCCAGAACACCAGAGACACCTGCAAAAAAAAGTCATTATATCATACGCGTGTCAGTCTTAGAATGTTTCGAGAAATTTTTTTTCTCACCAATCCCAGAAGAAGCACGATGACTGCGGCGAATGATGCGATTCCTGCGGTGGCGATGCTCTCCTCTTTCTTCTCCAGGCAGCTAAAACGAACAGGAGATTTACAATTTGAGTCAGGAAAAAAGTAGAGCTCTGATATTCAAATAAAAAAGGCGACGAAATGGGGCTTTGATCGCACACATGCACACACATAGTTGACGCCAATGCAGACAGCTAGCTAATAACAACACTAAGACACGACGAAGATGCCGCACATTGCATGTACCTTGTTTTGTTAGCTTTGCGGCGTGTCTGCGTTGTTGGAGGCGGAGGCTGCTGACTTCAGCGCCACCTCCTCCTCGGCACCTTCTTTTCCTCCGGCGGCACTGAAGCCAGCGTTGGCGGCGTGCGACACCTGCCTCTCCAGTTGCCTCTTGCGCTCGCTCGTCCTGCTGAGCTTCCATCCCACCCCGAAGAGGGCGACCGAGAGGAGGACGATCACGACAATGAGGATCACCACCAGCTCAACGCCCGCCGTGCTCATGGACGGCTCCCGGACGCACCTTTAGAAGGGCGCGAATAGTTGGAGAAAGAGAGAAAAAGTGGGGTACAAACGTTGAAAGCGCACACTGCAGCAGGCATTCAATATCAGCAAATTGCAAAGGAAGAAAAAGTTAATTGCACGCCAAAAATACACAAGCTCACATGCCAGAAGTAAAAAAATACGTCGTGAAGTAGAAGAACAGTTGCTGGGTTACACTAGGAAGTTGAAGCGGCATAATCAGATCATTTTCGGACAAAGCCCCATTTCGTCCTTGTACTGGAAGCGGAGGAAACAGCCGTGTCGTTCTGGTATCGATTAATCCAGTGAAACTTTGACTTTGTTCTAACGCACTTGCACGTGTCGATGGCGTCGTAGACGAACCCGGTGGAGCACTCCCGGTACTCCTCGGCCCTGCACACGCACTGGCAGTTACGCTCGTCCCAGAACTTGCGCCCCTTCTCCTGGGAACACGCAGCCTTGGCCTCAGAGTTGCTGCAGCGGCACTTGCAGAAGTGGTGGTCGTAGTCCTGAAAAAAATACAGAAGTCTCGGTTGGTGTTTGGCAAACATTCAATTGTCTTGTCGGACCTGCTTATCCGAGCAATTTGAAGCCACGACGTCGCAGCCGCACTTGCACCTCTCGTGTGTTTCGACCTCCACTGTCGAGCACTCGATGCCGCCAGAGGATTGCAGCGTGCGGAACATAACCTGGAGGCACAGAATAGTCTACATTCCAATCCGCCGATTCTTCATCAACTGTTATACCTCGAACAACTTTGTTGATCTCCCGTCTTCCGTCGGCACGCAGTGATGGTAAAGATTCCCCTCGTGGCAGACCCCGGAGCAGCGCGGTACCATGACGTGTGATGGGATGACCTCGACAACATTCGCGTCGTCCGGTAGCGGTAGACCCACCAGCGTGTCCCGAGGCTTGCACGGCGGCAGGTTGGCCCAGATGCCGCCCACACCCTCGTTGGTGCACTGTTCCGAGCCCAGGTACCTCGCCTGTTCCGATCCGAAAGACTGCTGTAGCACCAGGAGAGAGCCAATCACGCTCAGGGTGGTGAAGGCCATCTCCAACAACATTATATCTTGCCGCCGGGCTTTTCCATGCAAGAGAGAGCGGCAAAAACGCCGCGACCGACTGGAGTCGTGATTGAGTAGAGATTTTCCGCTAGTTTTCACGTTTAAAATTAGCAGTCACAGAAATTTCCCCAAAAACTGTAGCAAGAAAAATTGAATTTTTAAAATTCAATTTTTCCCACAGACGGGGAAATCGGGGCACGCACTATCAATTCAGCAGCTAATTTCTTCCGCAATACTGCTATGGCGTTCCTATTTCGAGTTCGACCGCACGTTGCCCACGCCCTGTTTGTTGTAAAGCGTCCCTGATAAGGACCCGATAAGGAGGAAGCAAACTTGTAGCCGAACAAGGCATGCAGGAATAAGCAATCAAAGGGGAAAGAAGCGAGGTATGTATGACGCATTGCAACATTGCAACGAAAGAAAGGGGAAACGAGGCATGGTTTTAAACCGTAACATGAAAGATCCGGAAAGCTTATGAAAGGTGGCACCTACAACATGAGGTCTCTGGATAAGCCCGGCGGCGCTTTCGTATAACCTTTCCGTAAATCCGCTACGACCTTGCTTTTGCACTTATAACACCTTCTCTCCACCATACAAGTTTCGCTTTGCGACTTGTGTATTTCTCCAAACTGAGTTTTCACCGTCGACCTAGAGGACGGTGCCTACGAAATTGAACATTTGTGTCGTTGTGGTAGTATCACTGTGGCGCGCGTATTCTGGTACGCAGAAAACACATAAATAGCGCGGGATATGGGTCGTTTACGCGCACACTGATTTTTTCTCCCTCTCCTCAGATCCGAAATTGATCACACTAGCGTGGACAGTTCCAGGCCGCTCTTGCTGAGCACGACGGCGGCCGCCGCGGCAGCCCTGTCCGCCCCTGAGCTGAGGTCCAGAGTGGCCTGGGGCAGGAGGCCCAGGTTGCTTTTGCGGTTGTTCCTGCTGCTCAGCACTTCGTTCTTCTCCAGCAGGGTGAGGGGAACTCCTCCTCCTCCAGCGCCGGAGCCGCCGCCGCCAGACTTCATCTTCTCCTGCAAAGAGGGGAGAAATGGCCTTGTGTTAGAGGGAGAAACACGGAGCGATTTAATTAAATGTTTGGCAATGTTGTTGGCTACCAAAAGAGTGACGCGAAAAAAGGGAAAAAAGGTTGCATCTGCGGGTGTCGTACGTTAACCAAAGTAAAAAAATCATATAGAATCATATTAAATTTACCCTATATAGGCCTGCATGATAAGTGGATGGAAACGGAAAGGTATAAACAGACACGTTCGTTGATCGGCTAAACACGGGGAAGGAAAGAAGAATAACACACACGTAGTCCTTGCGTGTACAACATAGCGAAGGCTGCGCTATCTTTAACATCTCACGGGGCAAAATAAATCCCGGATCTTAAATCCAGACGTCCATCGGATCGTTTGTCTTGCCCTAGGTATTCCTCACCCTTTGCCAGACGAAAACGTTGTGCACGACGGCTGCCCCGCAGAAGACGATCCCCAGCCCGATGAGGACGGCAGTCACCACGGCGCCAGGGTTGCCGGCAGGGTACAGCAGGTACGTGTACAGGATTATGCCTGGAAATACTTCGATTGGATGGGCATAAACTCATTTGGCACACTTGAAAGATGATTTCACCTGTGAGAAAGACCGGTATGGAGACGAAGAATCCCGTGATGGCGCAGACCCGGGTGAGGGAGGCCTTCTTCAGGTACTTGTTCGTCCTGCAAAAAAGGAAAACGTACTCGTAGAAAAACGCAAAAAAATAAGAGCTTCATGATATAGATATTGGAATGTCGCTCGCCATGTCAGGAGAGCGTGTAGCGGTCAAAACATCAGTATCGCGAAAGTTGATCTCTCCTGGAATTTCCGAAAGACGGAGTTGTGGATTGCGGCGAAAGGAGCTAAAAATGGACATGTTACCCATCCGCGATACTTGGAAAATAAGGCGGGGATATCTCTTCTTGGTCAGGTAGGTCGCAAACCAAACCCCAAACCGACCCCTACGTGGCAGGCAGCATGTGAGTCAGGTCAGGTGAGACTTTTTTATTGCGAGAAAGTGTCATAAATATGATCGGGAAAGAAGGGGGAAGAAAGGGTCGAGAGGTGGAGGAGGAAGAGGAGGAGGTGGGCAGTAAAGAGATTCAGGAGGAAGAGGAGGGGGAAAGGGGGCGTAAAAACATCACGCTTCTCCTCCTCGACCAACTTTTCTACATGAAGAGGAAAGGCAAAGAAACGGGGAGGGGAATTTTCTCGCGCCACATTCCATCGCTACAGAATATAGTTGGGAGCGAACCGGTCAAGGCGCAGATAACGGGGGCGGAAAGAGAACGAAGGAAAAAATGGAATGTGTGAGGAAGAAACGGGTGAGCTCGGCTTGGCAGACGTGGTCAGTGGAGGAAGCGCGATTTCAAACTGGGTCGATTCCGGCCTTCTTAATAAGGGCGCTTTGAGCATGTCTGTTGGAGCGATCCCGCCCCAGTTTGCCTCCATCGTAAAAAAAAAGAGTAGAATAATGGGCGGGGGCGGCTCAATTTACCTTGGCTCCCGCGTCACACACTTTCCCGAGCAAGAACGCCGTCTCTTTTGAAATCGAGCGTATCTGGGAAAGCATGCGTTTCATACCGGGCCGCGGCAGGGCGGACGGAGGAAAAGATTGTTTCGCAGGAAGAATTCCGATCCGTTTTCACTTCCAAGGAGACGGAAGGAAGGAAAGGGAGGAAGAGGAAGGGAAGGAGTGGGTATCTTTTTCTTCCGTTCTCTTCCCCTTTAAGGGAGCTTATCGCGGGAGCCCATCGAGAGAGAAAGAAGGAAGAGGCCAGTTTCCCCCCCGCTTCTCCCTCCTTCCCAGGAAGAACATGACCACGCATCTCTCTCCCATCCAGTCACCGTGCAAAGGAGAGAGAGTCTCTTTCCCTCCCCACACACAAACACGAGACGCTAATGGCATGCCAATTAGCTCCGGACGCTTGGTTAAGCGCGCAAAAGCTCGGATAGGCACATACTTCCAACACAATGCATGACGGTTGGCAAAAAAGGGTCAGGAAATTTTGCACTTTTCTACAGTGGAGAATTCGGAGTTTTCTTAACACTCCCGTTTTTACTCCGGCTCTTCCCTTTTCCTTCCGCCTGCTAACGAGTTTATTGTGGCGAATTTACGGGCGTCACGAGTCAGCAGCTCAGCGGGAGGGGAGGAAAGGAAGAGGAGGCGATCTAATTGAAAAATCTCCCTTTTGCCGCCATCACCCAAGTCCCCCAAACCCCTTTTTTGCCTTTCCTCTGCATCAACCGAGGCGGCGGCGGCGGCCTACATCTCCTGAACATGAGGCAGGCTAGTAGGGCCTCTCCCTAATTCCGACAGGGGCCTCCTTTCGCACGGTCCCCCGAGGCGAAACAGACAGCATAAGTGTTTCGGGGAGAGTTACCCGCTATCATGATGCACCTCTGCAGTCACTTTTTAGGGGATCCAATTTCACGCCAAAAACTCCTTGAGTAGGTGTAGTTTACTAACAAAAAATTTCTTTTCCAGCTCTGACCATGTTTATACGGCTTTGGCTGTCAACCGTACTTCGCCGAGTTTTTTTTAAAAAAATCATCATGCTTGCATCCTCGTCCTACCTGGTCCTCCCTCCGTGCGCCGCCCGCACCAGCTTGACCGCGAAGAGGAACTGAATCGCGCAGACGAGCAGGCAGCACAGGTTGAGCGAGAGCGCCACCGCGCACAGCCCGCGCGTCACCTGGAACACCATGCGGACCTCGCCCTCGCGGCGCCACCGGTCAGACTCCGCCGCCGCCGCCGCCGTCTCCCCCGCCTCCGCGTGACGAGCCTTCTCGTATCTCTCCTCGTTGCCCGGGGACATCTCCAGAAGGAACACGAGGGAGAGGAGGGCGAGGAGGAGGGAGACCAGGCAGAGGAGGCCTAGGGACACGATCATCTCGCGGACTCCTGCCTCCTTGGACCTGCGAAAAAGACAAATAACAGGCTTAGAAAAAGGAAAATAATAAAGTCTTTTTATTTCCCGTCCCACCTGAGCATGAACCTTGACACATTGGCGGGGAGGAGGACAGACCCGTTCAGCTTGCTCTTGTCCTTGTCCCGGCTCATGGTGGAGTTCCGGCTGCTGCTGGCCGTCTGCCTCCCCCCGCCGCCACCTCTTCCGGAGGTGATATTGAGTCCCCCGTTGGGTGCCGCCACCGCCGGCGCAGAAGTGCTCATGTTGTGGCGGTACGTGCTGTTGAAGGGGGCTGCGGCGCTGCTGCCGTCCAGGACGGTCGCGTTGCCCAGGATGTTGACGTTGTTGTTGTACTGGTGGTTGTGCGAGCGCGCTCCGCCATGCTGGCGGTGCACCGAGGCCACGTTGTGCTGCTGCTGATGTTGCTGCTGCTGGAGGTGTTGGTGATGCTGGTGTTGCCGCCCGCCGCCGATGGGCGACAGCTGGGTGGTGTTTAGGGAGTGGTGCGAGTGGTCGCGCGAGGAGTTGGTGGTGTTGTCCATTACGGAGGTGGAGCGCGTCTGGTTGCTGGCGCCTCCCGAGGGGCTACCACCTGCCCCGCCGCCAGAGGAGCTGTTGAGCGCAGAGAGGTTGAGATTGGCGTGCATAGACGTGTTCTTGGCGCCCGTGACACCGGCTGAGGAGGTCGTCAGCGGCGGTGCTGCGCCTGAAGCAGCGGCGGTCGATGGCGAGGAGACGGAAGTGGGAGCGCTGCCTGTGAGATTGAGACCGCCGTTCATCTTGGCGCTCCCGTTGGCGGCGGCGGCGGCGGCAGTCATGAGGAGCGGGGAGCCCGTGTTGGCGTATATGCTGTGGCTGTGGAAAGTGCTACCGTGAACAGAGACAGGGCGATCCCCGGGAGACCCGCTGGCGCCCACCGCAGGGGATGCCGCTGCTGTTGCCCTGACGCCACCATTGGCGCGGCCGCGGCCGTGGCGCCGCGACGACGGCACTGGAGAGGCAGTCAACTCCTGCAAAAAAGCACATATTAGATGAGCAACTCAAAAATAATTTTTGGAACAAGGAACAACACTTGTTTTGATAGTTGATGCATTGAAAAAGGAAAACTCAACCATTCAAAATTTCACTTACATCCATGGATGGTATGCCGACGACTGTGGCCGTTGCCGCCTCGGACGGCGCCCTGGGAGTGGCGGCGTGTGTCAGCATGTGCTTCCACATGTGGCGACGAAGTAGCTACTCAAGACTTGGCGGCGGCGGCGGCTTCTGCAGAAAAAAGAAACGAGACAAGAGATTGGAATGAGAAAATATGAAGCGAAAGGGGTTTTTGTATAGAGTGGGCGGTGGAAGTCACGACCGGGGCTTAAAACAGCGAGCGGGGCCAGTAGCGGGCAAAAGCATAAATGGGCACAAGAGAAAAATATTTCCCCACATGTATTTGAATGCGTGAAAGATAAAAGAACATTGCTTGCTGGCCAAACAAAGCAACCTTGCCCAGGTATGAAAAAGGAAGGGGGGTAAATTGAGGGGGCCTTTTTTGTCCTTCCTCGTCACTCCGCTATTGAGAGTTCCCAGATGAATAGCGCGAAGAGGAGGAGGAGAAAAGGGGAGGGAGGGGATTTAAAGGGGTGCTTGCTTGCTTTGCCTTCTCTTTGGTTTGGGCTCCTTAAAGAACTCCCCTCCCCCCTTTTCCCGTCTTTCAGTGGTGTGTGTAAGAATGTGTAATAACCGGGCTGGCGTTGAAAGCGGCTTCTCCCGCCAGTACATTCACATCGCTCGGGGGAGAAAATTCTTAATTGCGAAAGGGGGCGGAAAGGGGCTGCTAACTACTTGACCAGGGCCACTTATGAATGTAATGTCGCCTATTTCCATGAGACGGTTCAAACGCCAGACTCACTTATCTTCGATCTCCATTGCTGATTTCTCTCAAGCGACCTAAGGACACTTTTACACCCCAAGACTCGTGATCGACTTGACAGGAATGTTCACTTTTTGCGAGGAGGGCACAGTGGGAAATGAAAGGGCTTAGAGGAAGCAACGGATGAATAGGCGGTTTCTCTCTGCCAATGTGTGTGTGTACTTCCTCTCCTCCTTCCTCGTCCGGTGGCGCCGCGCCTAAAACTGGCCGCCGCCGTCTCCGACTGCCGAAGGCGCGAGAGAGTTGGATGGACGGAGTAGTACCACAGGGCGCCCCTCCTTTCTTGGCTCTTTTCCCCTCCACTCCTTTTCCCTGCGGGACCAACTCTCGGATTCTTTTATCCCCTCTTTCTTCCTCCTCCTCTTTCTTGAGGCGCCAGCGGCGGGCAGCCCGTTTCTCCCTCCCTTCAGGTTTTCCAGTCCTCCCCCCCCTCCCCCCCGTTTTAACTGTCAGGCCAAAATGGACGTTGTCCGGGCGGGAACGTGTGTGAAGCAGGGACACACACACACACCACGGTTTCCCCTTCCCATTTCGATGCGGCAATCTTTTCCCTCCTCATTTCTTGTGACGTTGCACAAAGTGGATCCTATAGCGGAAAACTTATATAAACGATGCTCTTACGGTTACCCTAACGACGGAGGGTTGGTGTGGGCAAGAGAGTAGGGTAGAAACTTTCGTCTCCGAGGGCGAAAATAGTTGACGCTAAATGAAGAGCAAGAGTTTCCGAGTCACGTCTTCGTGCGACGACGTAGGAGAGAAAGGGGGGAAACGTGTTCAATTTCGGCAAATAATTCAACAGTTATTTACAGCGGCGGACGGCGGGAGAAAAAGAGTTATTTGCAGAGGAAGGAGGGAGAGAGGAGGGTTTTTTCAACGTCCGAAAATGGGAGGGAGAAAAGGGAATCCTAGGAAAGAGCCGCTCGTTTTTAGGAGGAGGAGGAGCACACAAAGGATTTTGGGATGAGGCGGCGACCCACGGCCAGGCGGCCCGGCCCTTCTTCAGACTTCTTACACCCGAAAAAACCGAAATTGGTTCCGCGCCGCGAGGGAAAAAACGTGAGAACAATTTTCGCCCCCTTTTCCCCTATAATACTCGGGGAAAAGAAACGAGGGCGAAATGGACCAAGGGAAAAGAAAGAAAGGAACGGAGAAATTCGGAGAAACTTTCCGTTGCAAGTGGAGCAGAGAAAAGTGGCGATGCGCCGTTGAGATCTCTGCCGAGAAATAACAAACTACTGTACAGAAGGTTTACACTGCAGCAAACATTGGTTGGGACCAGCACGGCTAGCAAACAGTCATAATTTCACGGCTTTTCGTACCAAAGGGGGAAAATACACGAAGATTGCAAGAAAGTTGTAACAAAAACCAGCAGTTGAGAAAAACTGGGATAGGACACTTAATTTTTGTAGCGAAGTATCACTCCTCGTCCAACCTACACGTAGTCTAAACAACATCTGCCACAAACGCTGCTTCCGGTGAGTGGAAAAACATTTAAAGGGATGAAGAGAGGAGGGAGGGGGAGGGGCCGCCCCCTGCCGCTTACTCCGTTCTCTGGGACGATTTCCGTTTCCCAGTTCCAATTTGAAACGATTCTCACCCCTTTCCTCCATCCAAAGCGGGGCAGATGCATGGAAGACTGTATGTATAAGCGTAACGAGGTTTTCTCGATAATTCTCCACCCGCCCCTCGGATGTGGAGACGGGGAAGAGGACGACTGGATTTGGAAAAAGATATCCCTCTAATCTCTTCCCCGGAATCTTGGGAGGTTTGTGTATGCGGCAGGGTTGAAGGGAAACGAGGGAAGGAAAGAGC